>Ga0160472_100073_pt1 | contig 166587 bp, 134 predicted proteins | sample HID1973M_E11MG_FD_108267 | JGI IMG/M metagenome (GOLD analysis project Ga0160472, IMG submission 108267) | Enriched mosquito-associated microbial communities from UW Madison campus, WI, USA - HID1973M_E11 MG | ecosystem: Host-associated > Arthropoda: Insects > Digestive system > Unclassified ... | reverse complement strand
GCCCCATCCCGGGCGCTTTGGCCCTTATTCCTATGCCCGGTCGTCGCGGTTATCGGCCGCCAAATGCATCGCCAAAAATCCGCGTGGCACACCTGATCCAGTTGTTCAGACCGGACTATTGAGGCGTGAAATCGAGTGGAGCCCGCTCGATCAGGTTTTCGAGGTCATCATTCAGTTTCAGGTGGACCCAGTCGCTGCCGTCAAAAATATATACCGCGTAACCGGCATTTATGGTCAGAAGGCCACGCGCGACATTCATGTTGAACGCATAGCCAGTTTCGAATCGTGGCAGGAATTCATCACCTTCCCGGCTGTAGATGCCGAAATCGTCGTTACCCCAATACTCACGCCCGCCGAATTCGGTGACGGAATAGAAATCTGCCTCCGGCCCCTCAACTCGCTGCAATTCGTCACCAGCCACGACAAGGCCTACGCCATCGGAGCAGGCCAGCAAAACCGTACCATCCGATTTCACTGCGAGCGCCTGGATCGCTTCTTCGCCGCCCAGATCAATACGCGAGAAGCTTTCTCCGTTCCATGACAGGAAAGTGCCGTAATCGCCTGCGGCAAAGCCCTGATCGGGTCGTGGAAAACTCATCGCATTCAGGGTTTGGTCGGTGCGGGTCAGCAGTTGCCGATAGGCACCGTCCCGGAAGTGGAACGCCTCGCCCTTCTCACCGAAAACCAAAATTGATTCAGGATCGTATCCTGAAATGTTCGGAAGATAGGTCTGGGAAGGAAAGCCGTGAAAGGTCATTTCTCCATTGCGGATCATGTGGATATAACCGCCGCTCGCCAAGATGAAGTGCAAATCAGGCGATGCGGCATGGTAATCCAGAGACCCGCTGTCGAACTCATGCAACACGGAATAGCTCAGCGGCTCGCTGGCCAGATCGACGCGGATCAGAGCCGAGGCCTCGATATCCTCGTCGTCGCTGCGCGCATTCACCAGCAGGAACACGACATCCTTGGAGAAGCAGAACGCGTTGGTGATGTCGCACTCGCCATCTCCGGTCGCAAGCACTTGAGGAAGATAGTCCAAAAGCAATCTCCTTCCGGGCTAGCAGCCGTGGCATTTCTGGTTCTTCGGAGCCTTGCAGATGCCCTTGGTGCAAATCGGCTTCGCGCGGGCGGCGTCGACCTTTTTCTGGGCGGCTTCCTTCGAATCTCCGGGCTCCACTCCAGCCAGATAAGCCATGTTAATCAGCTTCAGGCATTCCGTCACCTGCTCGCGCTCTTTGGGTGTTTTCTTGGAACTGTCGGTCTTGGGATGAAACTCGGTAGTGGCCTCTGCGCCCACATCAGCAAAGGCGCCCGCCGTCGGCGGAACGCAGGCCTTTTTGCAAGAGGTCGTGCCCTTGGCAGTCTTGCAACCCGCCCGCCCCTTGTTGAGCAGATCCTCGACCTTCTTGGTCTTCTTGTCATGGGGCATGTCCTTCTTGGAACGCTCGCCCTTTTTCTTCTTCACCCGCTTGGCGTCCATGCAAATGCATGGCGCGGCGTCCTGATCGTAACCGGGCCATTTCTTCTTGCAGGCCGCGCCACCCGAACGGTCCGACATGAAGCCGGCGGCTTGCGCCGTATGCTCGGATTCCTTTCCGGTCGTGGTATAGTCGCAGGGGCTTTTGTTATGGGGATGGCCCTGCAGCTCGATATAAACCGCCTTGCAGTCTCCGCCCGCCGTGTTCAGCAACGCGATTTCAACCCAAGGCGGCTCATTCCCCCCCGGTGAGGCATGATTATGCGTGGCGAGATCCGAGAACCGGATCACCGGCTCTCCGTCGAATTTCACGTCGTTGGACCAGGAGTGGAAATATTTCTTCCCCGTGTTCTTTGAGGTGATGATCCCCTTTTTCGCAGCGCATCCCGCCTCGGTGCCGGATGTTTTCGCCTCGTCCGACTTGTTCTTGATGTTCACGATCTTGCCGCCGATGAACACCGTGCCCGTCCCGTTCTCGGTGTCCGAGGCCATGCCGAAGCTGGGATAGGGAACCGGGACGCCCGGCGGGGTCGCGGGGTTCTCGGGTGGGGTGAAGCAGGTGTCGGGGAAAGCCGCGATGGTCTTGGCGTCAACCGCCTTGCCGCTGATCTCGAGCCCGTTGGCGAAGACCCCGCTCATGGCGCGGCCCCGGCGGCAAAACGGTCCTCGACCGAAGCGCGCCTGACCGCGCCGCGCACCTCGTGAAGGACCGCCGCCCCGCAGGCGCCGTCATCGCCCGAAGCTTCGATCAGCACGGGCGATCCCGGCGCATAGCCCTTGTGAACGGCGGCAAGCGCCATGCCCAGCATGGCGGGCACGACCGCCGCGCCGATATTGCCAAGGCCCTCGGCGGGGCTCCACAGGTCTTGAAACGCCGTGCGGCCGCGTTCGAGGCGCAGGGTGACAAGCGCGGTCTGCTTGAAGAAATGCTGCTCACCCGTCAGGTCGGCGATGCGGTATTCGACATGGGCCAAATCGCACTCGGCCTCGGTCAGGGCGGCGCGATTGGCGGCGACCATGCCATCGGCCCGCAATGGCAGGTCCGCGCCATCCTCTCCCCTCGCATTGCCCAGAAACGCCACCTCGCGCGCAAGGCCAAGGCCGGTCAGCCGCAGCGGACCGCCCTTGCTCAGCAGGACCGCGGCCGCCGCCTCTCCGGGGATGAAGCCGTCGGGATTGCCATCGGCAAGCAGCCTGTCGAGGCCGCCGTAATGCGCGATGGCGGGGCCGGTCAGATAGCTGTCGAGCCCAAGGACGATCACGCGGCCGGCCTCGCCCGAGGCGATCATGCGCCGCGCCCGGTCAAGCGCGACGAAGCCCGAGGGACGGCCATGCGCGACCAGATGGGCGCGCCGTTCCGGCAGGCCGAGGATCTGCGCGAGCATCTTCAGCAGCGCGGGCGGGTCGGACACCGGGCGACCGGGACGGCTCTCCTCGGCCAGACACAGGATCAGCGCGGCATCGCGCGCCGTGGGGTCCTGACGGAGGATGTCGGCAATGGCGCCGGCTGCCAGATGCGCCATGCGTTTGGGGCCGATCCAATTGCGCGGCAAGGGAACACCCGCCCCGATGCGCCAGCCGCCGGGGGCGACGAAGCGGGTTTCGGCAAAGCCGTCGAGGCGCGCGCGCAGGGCGGCAGAGGCCGAGGCCCAGTCGAGCCCGACCGCCGTTACCATCCCCGCCGCCTCGATCCCGATCATGGCGAGCCCTCATCGCCGATGACGGCATGGACGCGGAGATAGCCCCTGCCCTCCTCCTCGGCGCGCAGCATGGCGCCCGTGGGCGCGCCGACCCATGCGCGCGTGAACTCGGCCATGGTCCGGCGGATCGGCGCCCAGACGCGCCAGACCAGCATCAGGATGCGGGCCTCGGTATCAAGAAGCAGGCTGTCGGGCAGGCATTGCCGGTCGATGACCTGCTCGGCCCCGCGCCAGACACGGATCGGCAGGCGGGTGTCGGGAAGATGGAACGCCTCGCGCCCCCGCGGGGTTAGGTGGACCAGCACGACCGGGGAATGCGGCGCGGGAAACGGGATCTGCTGGTCTGGCGGCGCGGATTGGTAATAGCGATCATCGAAATCCGCGGGCAGGAACGGCGCGGTTTCCTCGATCCATTTCGCGTCATAGGTGCCGCCGAAGGGCAGCCGCAGCGGCCAGCCCCGGCCATAGGGACCCAGCGACATCGGCTTGTAGGAGCCATAGGGCGAGGTGATCTCCTGCCCCGGCGCCTCGGTATTCGGCAGGGCAAGCCCCGCCGGATTGCCCCCCGTCGCCGTGGCAAATCCCAGCCCGACCGGGTTCGGGGAATAGACCGGCACATCAGGCCCCGGAGGGCGGCTGCGATCCGGCCCGCCAAAGGCGGTATCATAGGAAAACGGCATCCGGGTAAAGGGATAGGGCCGGGTCGCGGTGATCGCGGGACCCAGCGTGCGCCATTCGCGCTGCCCGACCACGTCGAACTGCTTGGACCAGTTTCCGACCGCCAGTCCGACGCGCAGACGCTCGACCGGGCGGCCTTGCGGGGCATGGGCCGCGCCATTCACCACCACGTCGCACATCGGCTTGCGAAAGGCGAAGTCGCTTTCCCACAGCGGGGCCGAGAAGCCCGGAGCGCCGGTGAACTCATCCGCCATCACCAGCGGGCGCTGCATGTCCAGCGGCCGGGGCAAATCACCCTCGCGTTCGGGAAAGGCGAAGCTGCCCTTGACGGTCAGGGTCATGTAGCTGCGGCCGGCCACGTCCATCCCCATCCCCATCTGATGGGGAAAGCCGGTCTGGTCCAGCACCTCCATCGCCGCGCCTATTCGATCACATAGGCGAAGCCGTCCGTTCCGCCCGTGACGTTGACGCGCGAGATGGTCTGACCCTCCAGCCGCGCCTCAAGGACCTTGCGGCTGAGTTCGGGCAGCAGGCTGCCGGTCAGGACGGTGTCGATCATGCGCCCGCCAGATTCGACCTCGGTGCAGCGGGCGCGGATCAGGTCCATCACCCCCTCGCCCACGACCAGCTCCGCCCCGTGAACGGACCCGAGCCTGCGCGCGATCGAGCGCAGTTTCTGCCCCGCGATCGCCTCGATCATCGTATCGGACAGCGGCAGGTAGGGGATCGTCACCAGCCGTCCCAGAAGCGCGGGCGGGAACACCCGCAGCAGCGGCGGACGCAGGGCGGCGGAAAGCGCCTCGATCTCGGCGGGCGAGCGGCCGGACTCGGTCATCTCCATGATCTCGTCGGTCCCGACATTCGAGGTCAGCAGGATCAGCGTATTGCGAAAGTCGATCCGCCGTCCCTCGCTGTCATCCATCATCCCCTTGTCGAAGACCTGAAAGAAGATTTCGTGCACGTCGGAATGGGCCTTTTCCACCTCGTCGAGCAGGATGACCGAATAGGGCCTGCGCCGCACCGCCTCGGTCAGCACGCCCCCCTTGCCATATCCGACATAGCCGGGCGGCGCGCCTTTCAGGGTCGAGACGGTATGCGCCTCCTGATATTCGCTCATATTGATCGAGATGAGGTTCTGCTCGCCCCCATAAAGCGCATCGGCCAGGGCCAGCGCGGTCTCGGTCTTGCCGACGCCCGAGGGACCGCAGAGCATGAAGACGCCGACCGGCTTTTCGGGCGCGCCAAGCCCGGCCATCCCGGTGCGGATCCGGCTCGCGATCGCCTCCATCGCGTGATCCTGACCGACCACCCGTTCCCCCAGCAGCGCCGCAAGGCCCAGGGCGCGCTCGGTCTGGCTGGCCAGCACCCGGCCAAGCGGGATGCCGGTCCAGTCCTGCACCACCGCCCCGACCGCCAGCCGATCGACCGAGGGCAGGATGAGCGGCCTTTCCCCCTGCTGGCCGGCAAGCTCGGCCATCTTCGCACGCAGCAAGGCCAGCTTGTCGGCGACGTCGACGGGTTCGGGCGCCGGTTCCTCGACGGTTTCGGAGGTCTCCTCACCGGTGGTCGCGCCCGACTCCAATGCGACGCCCTCGCCGCGCAGTTCCGCGCGTAGGGCGAGGATGTCGCTGACCAGCGCCTTCTCGGCCTCCCAGCGGGCCAGAGCCGCGCTCCGCTCCGCCTCGGTTTCGGTCCGGGCGGCGAGGTTCGCGGCCGCACGGTCCTCGGTATCGATGCCGATTGCGGCCTCGCGCGTGATGATGCCGGATTCGATCTCCAGCATCTGCAGGCGACGCTCCAGATCCTCAAGCTCTGCCGGAGTCGCGTGTTGGCTGACCGCCACCCGCGCGCAGGCCGTATCCAGCAGGCTGATCGCCTTGTCGGGCAATTGCCGCGCCGGGATGTAACGGTGCGAGAGCGAGACTGCCGCCCGGATCGCCTCGTCAAGGATTTCGACCCGGTGATGCCGCTCAAGCACCCCCGCGATGCCGCGCAGCATCTCGACGGCGCTGGCCTCCGAAGGTTCCTCGACCTTCACCACCTGAAAGCGCCGGGTCAGGGCCGGGTCCTTTTCGATATGCTGCTTGTATTCGGCCCATGTAGTCGCTGCGACGGTGCGCAACTCGCCCCGTGCCAAAGCAGGCTTCAGCAGGTTCGCCGCATCCCCGGTCCCGGCGCTGCCGCCCGCGCCGATCAGGGTATGGGCCTCGTCGATGAAGAGGATCACCGGCTTGGGCGAGGCCTGCACCTCGTCGATGACGGATTTCAGGCGCTTCTCGAACTCACCCTTGACGCTGGCCCCGGCCTGCATCAGCCCGATATCCAGCAGCCACAGATCGACGGCGGCAAGCTGGGGGGGCACGTCGCCACGTGCCAGCCGCAGGGCGAAACCCTCGACCACGGCGGTCTTGCCGACCCCCGCCTCGCCGGTCAGGATCGGGTTGTTCTGGCGCCTGCGCATCAGGATGTCGATGATCTGCCGGATCTCGGGATCGCGCCCGACGACCGGGTCGATCTTTCCGGCGCGGGCACGCTCGGTCAGGTTGGTGGCGTATTTCTCAAGCGCCCCCTCGGGCTTGCGGGCCTGCTGGCCCGGTTCGGGGGTGGTGTCGGCGCTGGCCGTCTCCTCCTCGGCCGAGCCTGCCATGATGCCGGGCAGATCCTGCGCCATGCGGTCCACATCGATCCGGTCGAATTCCGGGCTGATCCGCAGAAGCAGCCCCTCCAGCACCGGGGTCTTGAGGCAGGCGGTCAGAATATCGCCCGACCGAACCTGATCCGAGCCGCGCTCAAGCGAGGCCCGCGCCCAGCCTTCCTGGATGGCGTGGAAGATGTGGTCGGAAAACTCCTCGACCGCGCTTGCGCCGCGCGGCAGCGCGTCGAGCGCGCGGGCGAGATCGCCTTCGATCCGGGCGGCATCCGCACCGGCGGCGGCGGTGATCAGGGCAAAATCCAGATCGGGCGGATCGAACAGCGCCGCCATGAAATGCGCGAGTTCCACATAAGGATTGCCGCGCTGCTTGGCATTGCGCGCTGCTTCCGAGAACGCGCGCAGGCATTGCGGGTTAAGCCTGCCCACCAGTTCCTTGCGCTTGACGGTTTCTCTTGATCCTCGCGGAGCGGCGCGTGCGGTCACGGTCGTCATCCTGGCCATCCCGAATAAGAGGGCGGTTGAATCGGAGCGATGAATTCAGGGCTTGCTTTGTGCGGGAGCGGAAGGAAAAATCAGTTTGGTCAAAGTCTATTTCAAAACCACGGTTTTCGGAAATCTTTTCGCGAGGATCTGGTCCAATGGCCCCGGCTGAAACTGGACTCCGGCAATGATCCCGGCCCTGCCGGGCGATATATTCCGTGAAGGGCAGGTGCTGAACAACACCTGGACCATCGAGGGGGTGCTGGGCCGTGGCGGCACCGGCGAGGTTTACCGCGCCAGAAGCCTTGTCACCGGCCGCGTCGTGGCGATCAAGGCCCTTGCCGCGCAATATTCCGGCGATGAAGGCTATCTCGAGCTGATGCGCCGCGAGGAGGCGATGCGCGACATCGTCCACGATGCGGTGGTGCGCTATAGCGACTGCTCGCGCTCGGCCGAGGGGCATGTCTTTCTGGTGATGGATTACATCGACGGCCCGGCGCTCTCGGAAGTCATGGCCGAACGGCGGCTGGAGCCGCGGGAATTGCTGATCCTTGCCCATCGCGTCGCCGAGGCGCTGGGTGCGGCCCATGCCCGCGGGATCGTGCATCGCGACCTGTCGCCCGACAATATCATCCTGCGCGATGGCCGGGTCGAGGGGGCGACCGTCATCGACTTCGGCATCGCCAAGGACACCGCCGCCGGGGCGCGGACCATCATCGGCAACCAGTTCGCCGGGAAATACGAATATGCCGCGCCCGAGCAGTTCGAGGGCAAGGCGGTCCCCGCCAGCGACCTCTATGCGCTTGGCGCGATGCTGGCCGCGGCGGCGCGGGGCGCAGTGCCCTATGCCGGCGCGACCCCGGGCGAGATCATCCGCCGGAAGGCCGAGCCTCTGGATCTTCGCGACCTGCCGGAGCCGCTCTCCGGGCTGATCCACTGGCTGACCGCGCCGCGCCTGCCCGAACGCGCGCCCTCGGCTGCGGCGGTGATCGCGCGGCTCGACGGATTGCTGAAGGACCGGCCCTCGGCCGCTGCGCGGCGCGCGCCCCGTGGCGGGAAGACCGCCGCATCCGTCGCGACGCCTCGCCGCCCCGGCGGACGCGCCCTGTTGCTGATCGGCCTTCTCGTCGCGGTGCTGGCGGGGGGAGGGTGGTTCTGGAAAAGCGCCGTCCCGTCCCTGCCGCTTGTCGAGGAATGGCGGCTCGTCGCGGAAACCGGCCCGCCGCCCCGGCTTCAGGGGAACGCCCCGGACAGCGAAGCCGCGGCCCGTATCGCTGCGGCATTTTCAGCCGCGAGCGGCGCGAATGTCGGCGCCGATGCCCTTTCGCTGGCGCGGGGCATGCCGGTTCCCGACTGGGTCGGGGCGATGGCGGGACTGTTTCCCCTGCTGGATGAGCTGTCGTCATGGACGGTCACGGCGATCGGAGCACAGGTCGAGATCGCGGGCACGCCGCGCGCATCATCCGACAGCGCCGCTTTGACCGTAGGGCTGGAGGACTGGGCACGGCGCGCCGGGCTTGCGCTTGACCTGCGGCTGACGCCGGAACCCGTCCTGCCCGAGCCGGAACCCCCGCCCGCCGTCGTGCCCGCGCCCCTGTCCGAGGTTGCCCCGCAAGCGACCACCACGCCACCTCAGGCGGAATCCCAACCCACCGTCGTGCCTGCGCCCCTGCCCGAGATCGCCCCGCAGGCGGCCACCATGCCACCGCAGGCGGAACAGCGCCCCGCCCCACCCGATATGGGGGCGCTGCTTCAGCGCCATGCCACTTGCGGCGCGCTGACGGCTGATCCGGCTGACCCCGGCAGCATGCCCGGCGCCACGGTCACGGTGCAGGGCAGCCTGCCGGACGAGGCGGCACGGGCGGCGCTGGCCGAGGAACTGAATGGCGCGCTCGGCGATCGCGAGATCCGCCTGCAGATCGAGGTGCTGAACCCGACCTTGTGCCTGATCCGCATGGCGCTGGCCGGATTGCCGGATGGCGGCGTCACCATCCGCCTTTCCGAGGCACGGGATGACACGCCGTCCCTGACCGGGATATTCCATCCGGGCGACAATCCTCTGGCCGACGTGCTGATCCCGCCGGCGCTGGCCGCCATCCCCGATGCCGAGCTTTGGGTCGCAGCCGCGCAGGAGGGCAAGGTCGCGAACATCATGCCCAATGCCAGCGACGAAAACCGGCTGGACCGGACCGGCAATCCCGACGGGCCGCTGCATGTGGTCCGGGTGCTCTGGCCGGTCGAAGGCAGGACGGCCGGACAGATCGCGCTGCGCGTCAATGACAAGGATTTCGGCAAGACCGCGATCTTCGCCATCGTCAGCCGGGGTCCGCTTTTCCCCGAACGGCGGCCGCCCGAGGAATCCCCGGCATCCTTCGTGCAGGCGATCACCGAATTGCGCCAGACCGCCCCCGACCGGATTCTTGCCGTCAGCGAGCGCGTCATGGACCTGCGCCCCTGACCGGGCCAGCCACAGGAATTCGTTGCGCGAAACGAGACTCCGTGCGATGATTTGCTCGTTTCGAGACGTGCATATCACGGCCTTTAAAAGGTTATTGTCATGTTTCTCGCGCCTATTCCCGGGCCGGATTCGGCAGGTCTGGATCTTCGCAATGACATGAGGTTCATGGCGCTCGAACGGGCGCTGGACGGAGCCTCGCGCGCTGTCCGCGAGGATCAGGTCAGAAAGGGGAATACGGGCGATGTCGCGCTGGACTGGGCGCGGCTGATGGCCGAGGCCGAAGGCTTGGCCGAGGCCGGGCGCGACCTGCGCCTCTTGGTCATTGTCGCGCGGCTGATGACCAACCAGCGCGGCCCGGCGGGACTGGCCGAGGGGCTGGACCTGCTGGCGGATGCGGTTGAAAATTGGTGGGACAGCCTGCATCCCGCGCTGCGCGAGGGCGACAATCCACGCGCCTCGGCCCTGCGCCGGATCAACGCGCTCCACCAGATCGAAAACGCCGAAGCGGGCATCATCGGGGATCTTGCCTATAACAGCCTGCTGACCCCGCGTGGGCTTGCCGTTGTGACCGGAGCAGATCTCGAGGCGGCCTCTATCACTCAGGGCATGCTTGAGGCCGAGGGGGCGACCGGGCTTTCCGCAGCCGAACAGGCCAGCCGCGCCGCCGATCACGAGGTTCGGGTCAATCGGGTGATGACCTCCTGCCGCGTCTGCCGTGATCAGGCCGCCGAGCAGGTCGCGGCGCTTGACGAGGGCCTCGGCAATGCCATCCGGGCGTTGCAGCGGCTGGAGGCGGCATTGGCCGCCCGCGTCGGGTCCGATCCCCCGGTGCGCTTCCTTGAGCTTGGGAAGGTGCTGGGCCGGATGCAGTCGACGCTTGCCGCACCGGGCGGGCGACCCGCCCCGGTCGCCGCCGAAGCGCCCGCCCCGCCCGAAGGTGCCGAGGGCGGGGACGCGATGCCCGCCGACCTGCCCATTGCGCCCGCCGCGGGTTTGCCCGCGCGGCTGACCTCGCGCGACGAGGTCGAGGCCTGTCTTGATCTGATCATCGAATTTTACCAGCGCAACGAACCCGCCTCGCCCTTGCCGGACCTCGCGAGGCGGATGCGGCGGATGGTGCCAATGACTTTCCTGCAATTGATCGAGGAGATCGCGCCCGGCGGCGTCAAGGAATTCCGCAGCATTGCAGGAGTTTCCAGCGAGTAGTTCGGCCGAGGCAATCCATGGGGCATCTGGCGTGCGGGACACGTCTGAAACCGGAGTGATCCTGAATGAGTGAAAGCAAGGCAAAGGTAATCGAACGCAATCGCGCCCCAAGGGTCCAGATTGCCTATGACGTCGAACATTACGGCAGTCCGACCACGATCGAACTGCCCTTCGTCATGGGGGTGATGGCGCCGCTTTCGGGAAAATCCACGACGCGCGAGTCCCAGAAACCCCCGGCCGAGCGCAGTTTCGTCGATGTCGATGCCGGGCGCTTCACCTCCTTCATGGAGGCGTTATCGCCCCGCGTCACTGCCCGCGTCCCGAACCGCTTGCCCGGCAAGGAGGGCGAGGCGGCCCCCGACGAGGAGATGTTCATCGACCTCAGTTTCCGGAACATGGGCGATTTCGCCCCCGACCGCATCGCCGAGCAGGTGCCGGAACTGGCCGAGCTGATGAAGATGCGCCGCAAGCTCGAGGAGCTTCTGGGCTTCATGGACGGCAAGTCCAGTGCCGAGAAGCGCATCGCCCAGCTTCTCAATGACGAGCCGCTTCTGGCCCGCATCGCGGAACAGGCCGTCTCGGACGAGGATGCTGCCGACAGCGACAAGGCGGAGGGCTGAGCCATGGCCGACGAAGAACTCAAGACCAGCCCGGAAGGCGCGGCAGAGGCCGCCGAAGTCGATCTGGACGAATTCGGCTCGCTTCTGGAAAAGGACTTCCGCGTCCGCGAGGACGAGGGCGCGCGGCTGCGCGAACTGGTCGCGAACCTTGCCCTTGCCGCGCGGGAAAAGACCGGCACGGCCACGATTTCGGGCAATGCCGTGCGCTCGATCAAAGGGCTGATCGCGGGCATCGACCAATTGCTGAGCGAGCAGATGAACGAGATCCTGCACGCCCCCGAGGTGCGCGAGATGGAGGGCGCGTGGCGCGGCCTGCATTACATGGTGAACAATACCGAAACCGACACCATGCTGAAGATCCGGGTGATGAACATCACCAAGGACGAACTGGCCGACCAGCTCGAGGATTTCGAGGGGCAGATGTGGGACCAGTCCCCGATGTTCCGCAAGCTCTATACCGAGGAATATTCCAGCTTCGGCGGCGCGCCCTTCGGCAGCCTGATCGGCGCCTACGAGTTCAGCCACCACCCCCGCGATGTGGGCCTCCTGCGCAACCTCTCGGGGATCTGCGCCTCGGCCCATGCGCCCTTCATCGCCGCCGCCTCTCCCCGGCTGTTCCGCATGGAAAGCTGGCAGGAACTGCCCAATCCGCAGGACCTGAAGATGGTGACATCCTCGCCTGACTATGCCGCGTGGCAAAGCCTGCGCGAAAGCGAGGATGCGCGCTATATCGGCCTGACGCTGCCGCGGGTTCTGGCCCGCCTGCCCTATGGCCCCGACACGATCCCGGTGAAGGGCTTCGACTTCCGCGAGGTGATCGACGGCAAGCACGACCATTACGTCTGGATGAATGCCGCTTTCCCGATGGGGGTGAACATCAACCGCAGCCACAAGCTCTATGGCTGGGGCAGCCGGATCAGGGGCGTGGAATCCGGTGGGGTCGTCACGAACCTTCCGGTCCACACCTTCCCCAGCGACGACGGCTCGGTCGTGATGAAATGCCCGACCGAGATCGCCATCGACGACCGGCGCGAGCATGAGCTGGCGAAGCTGGGCCTGATGCCGATCCTGCATCGCAAGAACACCGATGTCGCGGCCTTCCTCGGGGCGCAGACGCTGCAGGATTGCGAGGCGCGGGCCGGCCGGCTGGTCGATCCCGATGCGCAGGCCAATGAGAGGCTCTCGGCCAACCTGCCCTATCTCCTGCCGGTCTGCCGCTTCGCCCATTACCTCAAGGCGATCGCGCGGGACAAGATCGGGACCTTCAAGGAACGCTCGGACATGGAGCGGTGGCTGTCGGAATGGATCAACCGCTATGTCCTGGCCAATACCGCCATGGCGAACGAGGCGGCCAAGGCCAAGCGTCCGCTGGCCGCTGCCGAGGTGCGGGTCGAAAGCGTCGAGGGCCGCCCCGGCTATTACGCCGCGCGCTTCTACCTGCGCCCCCATTACCAGCTCGAAGGGATCAATGCCTCGCTCCGGCTGGTTTCCGAACTGCCCTCGGTCAAGGGGGTATGAGGCTCGCCTCCGGGCCGGTCGCGGCCCGGAGGTCTTCGCGATACTGAACCCCGCCTTTCCTCAAGAGGAGTCATCAAATGGCAACCGGCACCCTCAAAGTTCCCAAGATCAAAGGAGAATCGCGACTGAAAGGCCATGAGGAGGAAATTGATATCGACGCCGTGAGCTTCAACGTCGTCCAGCACGCCACGCGTGCGAAAGGCGGCGGGCACACGGGCGCACATGCCAGCTTCGGCGATCTCGTGTGCAGCAAGACCTATGACGCCTCCTCGCCTTATCTGGCGCTCGCCTGCATGAACGCGCAGGCCTTTGACGAAGTGGTATTCACCGCACGGAAGGATTCCGGCGAGGCGCATCTGGATTATCTGATCATCACCCTGACCGATTGCATTCTCACCTCCTATAATGCGAGCGGCGGCTTCGACTCGTTTTCAGAAAGCTTTTCGATCTCGTTCAAGAATATCGGCATCAAATACACCGTCCAGAAAGACGACCAGACCGGAGGCGACGAGCATGAGGTTGAATATAACCTGATGGAACTCGCGTGATATTCGCGGGTGCAGAGTCAGATGGCCGGCCAGATCCCAGAACACCCGCAAACCGTCGCCCCCGTCGCCGCGCGGCGGGAGATGGTGCAGCCGAGCCTCTGGGACCGGCTGGTCGATGACCTGCCCGGCATCAGCGCCGAGATCGCGCGGCTCGAAGCCGCCGTCTCGGCGCGCACGGAAAGCGCTTCTCCCGACGACCGGAAGGAGGAGAATGCCCGCGATGCGGCGGTGCTCGCGCAGCTTCGCCAGCGCCACGCGCTTTTGCAGGAGCAGGGGATACTGGTCACCCCGGACCGGTTGCGCGAGGCGGTGCGCCGCGACATCGAGGATCTGTTCGGCATCGAGCGGCTGGAGGTCCGCTATGAACTGGGCCAGTCCGAGCGCCGCGGCCGGCCCGAGACAAGCGCGGGCGGGACCGAGGATCCGGCCGATCTGCTTGCGGATTTCCCGCAGGTCCGGCGCTCGGTCCTGAATTTCGGTGTGCCCTCCTTTGCCGGGCGGCGCGCCGGGGATTTCGACCATGAAGCGCTGGCCCGCGAGCTGCGCGACGTGCTTGCCACCTTCGAGCCGCGACTGCGCCGGGACACGATCCGCGTCACGGTCGCGCCCGGCACCAGCATCGGCCTTCGCATCCAGATCGAGGGGCTTTTGATGATGGCGCCCGCGCCGGAAAGGTTGCGGCTGCTCACCACGGTCGATCTGGACACCGGCATGGCCGTGACCGCGCTAGAGGACGGCTGATGGATCGCGCCTTTCTTGCGGCTTACGAGGCGGAACTGGGTCACATCCGCGAATTGGCCGGAGAGTTCGCGGCCCTCCATCCCAATGTGGCGCGGAACCTCTCGCTCGAATCCCAGCCATGCCCCGACCCTTATGTCGAGCGCTTACTGGAGGGGGTGGCCTTCCTTGCCGCCCGGACCCGGATCAAGGTCGAGGCCGAGGGGCAGCGTTTCACCGCAGGCGTGCTCGAGGCGCTCTGGCCCGATCTGGCCGCGCCCGCGCCCGCCATGTGCATGACGGTCCTCCATCCCGGCCCGCAGGTGCAGACCATGGCCAACGGGCATGTCGTGGCCCGTGGCAGCCGCTTTTCGGCCGCGAGCCATGAGGGGCTGGCGACCCGCGCGACCTACAGCACCGCGCAGGACGTGACGCTCTGGCCGATCGCGCTGAAAGCGGCCGCCTACCTGCCCGACCGGGCCGCGCTGGCCGCGGCGGACATCGCCGTGACGGGGGCCGAGGCGGGCGTCACGCTGTCCCTTCAGGCGGCGGGCCAGATCGGCCTTGCCGCGATGTCGCTGGACCGGCTGGATATCTGCTATGCCGGCAGCCCGCGTGCGCCCGCGCTTTTCGACGCGCTCTTCGGTCATGCCCTCGCCACGGCCCTGCGGCCCGCCCGCCCGGGCGCGCGTGCTGGCCTGATCGCACCCCCCGGCATGGTCGGCGTCGATGACCGCGAAGGGCTGACGCCCCGCCTGCGGCAAAGCTTCGAGGGATTCCGGCTGCTGCGCGACTATTTTCTGATGCCCGACCGCTTCCATTTCCTGCGGTTGCAGGGTCTTGTGGGCGCAGTCCGCGATTGCGGCAAGGGGGAGGCCCTCGACATCGCGATCCTCTTCTCGCGCCCGCAACCGGGCCTTGCCGGGCTCTCGGCCACGGATCTGCGGCTTTTCGCGGTCCCGATGGTCAATCTCTTCGAGAAGGAGTGCAATTTCGTCGAGCTTGAGCCGCGCGCCACCGCGCATCCGGTTCATGCCGATCGCGGCCGGACCCGTGATTTCGAGATCTTTCGCCTGCTCAGGGTCGCCGATGCCGACCGCGAGGGCGAGGCGGCCGTTCTCTGCCCCGTCCATGCCCCCGAGGCGCGCAGGCGTGGCGGCGCGCGCTGGTGGACCGAACGCCGCCCCCGCCGCCCTGCCAGCGACGAGGTCCGGCGCGGCCAGATGCGCAGCTCCTATCCCGGCGATGATCTGTGGATTTCCGTCTCGCGCAGCAGCGAGGCGCCCCGGCGTCTGGACATCCGGGCGCTTTGCACCAATCGCGACATCCCGATCCTTGACGACACCCCGCGCCTGACGCCCGAGGGGGCCGAGCCGGTCAGCCGCGTCGAGCTGTTGGGCAACATGCGCCGGCCGCAACCCGCGCTCTCGGGGCCGGCGGCGCAGGCTGCCGGGCGGCGGGGCGACGACCTGACATGGCGATTGGTGGCGCAACTCGCCTCGGGCCATCTTTCGCTGGCCGAGGCGGGGCGCGACGGCGCGCCGCTGGCGGCGCTGCTTGGACTTTACGCCGATCGCGGCGATCCGGCGCTGGCGCGTCATGCCCGCGCCGTCGCCTCGGTTTCCAGCAGGCCGGTCATCGACAGGCTTGCATTGCCCGGCCCGCTCGCCTTCGGGCGGGGGGATGAAATCACCCTCGAAATCGACGAAAGCCTGCTGGCGGGATCGAGCAATCTGCTCTTGCCCGCGCTGCTCGACCGGCTGTTTGCCCGTCACGCTTCGGTCAATGCCTTCGTGCGCAGTCGCACCCGCCTAATCCACAAGCAAGAGGAGGTGACATGGCCGATGCGCCCCGGTCTGCGCGCCCGGATCTGACCGACCTGCCCCCGACCGTCGAGGCCTTCGAGCTGATGCGGCGGATGGAGAGTGCCGCGCGAGGTTTCGGCCATTCCGGCAGCGCCCAGGAGGAACCCGCCCGCCTCGGGCAGGAGGTGCGGCTTGGCCCGGCCCCGTGCGAGGTTTCGTCATGGTCCGTGGCCCAGCCCGGCGCAGCCGCCCGGATCATGCTGGAAACCACCGGCCTTTTCGGCCCCGAAGGCCCGATGCCCCTGCATCTCAGCCGGCGCATCCTCGAACGCCTGTCGGAACGGTGGTTCAGTGGCGATGACAGGGCGGAGCCGGGGGCCGATCGCAGCTTTCTGGAGTTCTGCAACCTGCTGCAGCACCGGATGATGGCGCTTTATTACCGGGCCTTTGCCGATGCCCAGCCCGCCGTCAGCGCCGATCACAGGGACGCTGGCCGCTTCGCGTCGATGCTGGCCGCGATCGCCGGGATCGGGCTGCCCGGAACCGCGCCCTCGCTGGACGACCCGGAACTGGCGCTGCGCCACGCCACCTCGCTCGCGGGAAATGCGCGCAGCCCCGAAACGCTTGCCGACCTGCTCGCCGACCTGCTTGGGGCAAAGGTCGAGATCGTCGAATTCGCGCCCCATTGGCAGGCCATTCCCCCGCATCTGGCCACGCGCCTCGGGGCGGCCCATGCCGGATTGGGCACGGGCGCGGTGATCGGGCCGCGCCTCTACCAGCCCCAGTCGCGGGTCGAGATCCGGGTCGGCCCGTTGGACCTGCCCCAGTATCGCGACCTGATGCGGGACGGTCCCGCGCGGGCGGCACTGGTCCGGCTGCTGGCATTCGTCATGGGCGAGGCGCTTGGCTTCGATCTGCGGCTTGTCCTAGCCGCCGAGGCGGTGCCCGCGCCCGAACTGGGGCGCGGCGTCGAACTGGGCCGGCTGGGATGGCTTGCCGCATCCGGGTCGCGCGATCGCAGCGATCTTGCGCTGCCGCTGGATCAAAGGCGGGCCGCGTGATGGGAATGCTGCGCCTCACCGTGCTGTCGAGCCCGCTGCCCCAGCCGCAGACCGAGTTCCGCATCGAGACGGGCCATGCCGTGCTGGGCCGCGAACCCGGCTGCGACTGGTGCCTTGTCGATCCCGAGCAATTCGTCTCGCGCCGGCATTGCCTGATCGCGGCGGCGGGCGAGGGATGGATCATCACCGATACCAGTTCGGGCGGGCTGTTCCTCGACGCTGCGACCGAGCCTCTGGGTCAGGGCCAAAGCGTGGCCTTGCGCAACGGGATGCGCCTGCGGCTGGGCGATGTGGTGCTGGGGGTCGAGTTTCTGGCGGCGGAAGACGCCGCATCGCCCCCGGCCGGCAGCACCGAACCGGCGCTGGGGCTTGATCCGTTCTTCGCCCCGCATGAGGTCCCCGCCGACCCCCCGCCCCGCCCCGCCGAACTGCCCGAGCCCTTCGAGAGGACCACGGGGCGCGATGCGCCCGAGCCGGTGGAGGTCGAGCGGGCAAGCCCGCCTGCGGATTTCGACGATCCCTTCACGCTCGACCCGATTTCCACCCATCTGGCCGCGCTGGAATCCGCCTCCGACGACTGGGGCTGGGGACCGACCCCGGTGGCCATTCCGGCCACGGTCCCGCCCAGCCCGACGCTCGCCAACCCGCCGGAGGAGGCCCCGGCCGAGCCGGAGGCCAGACCTGCGCCGCCCGCGCCCGACCCGCCTTCGGGCAGGCTGGCGATCGAGGGGGCCGAAGCCTTCCTGCTGGGCGCGGGGCTGGAGGCGTCGGGCGCCGAGAACCTCGACCTCGAGGCGATCGGCCGCCGCTATCGCATGCTGGCCGAGGGGCTGGTCGCCCTGCTCAGGATCCGGGCCAACGAGAAAGGGTCCCTGGGCGTGGCGCGCACCACCCTTGGCCCGGCAGAGGTCAACCCGCTGAAATTCCTCGTTCTCCCCGAGGAGCAGGTGCAGGCGCTGATCGCGCATCGGGGTGCCGGCTATCTCGATCCTGATGCCGCCATCGCGGAATCCTTCCGCGACCTTGCCGATCACCACATGCGAAGCTGGCAGGGGCTGCAATCGGCGCTGCGCCAGATGATCGACCGTTTCTCGCCCGAGGCGATCGAGGCGGAACTGGCCGAGGCCGGGACGCTGCGCAAGCTGATGGCGGGGGGCAAGTCCGCCCTGCTCTGGGACGCCTATGCCGAACGCTGGAACCAGATCGCACGCGCGGCCGAGGACCGCTTTCTGGGCGAGGTCGGCGCGGATTTTCGCAATGCCTACGAGATTTCAAACAAGGAGGAGACATGACATGACCCGCACCATCTTCTCGCGCCGTGCCACGCTTGCGGGGCTGGGGACGCTGGCCCTGATCTCGGCCTGTGGACCCAAGGGACCGGGAACGGTCGACCTGAGCCTGTCGAGCACGGCCGACGCCAATCCCGGCCCGGACGGCAGCGGGCGGCCCCTGACCCTGCAGATCCTGCAACTGCGCGGTGCGGCCGCCTTCGACGCGGCCGACCCCCTTGCCCTGCAGGATCCCGCCACCGCGCTTGGTGCCGATCTCGTCAAGGCCGAGTCGGTGACGCTGGCGCCGGGCGGGACAGCGACCAAGGCGCTCGTCCTCGACCCCTCGACCACGGCGGTCGCCGTCGTCGCGGGCTATCGCAACCCGGCAGGGAAAGCGGTGCGCGCCAAGGCCGCGGTGCCGCCAACAGGGAAATCCGCCTTTGCCGTCACCGCCGGTCCATCGGGCGTCACCATGACCCCCGCCTGAGGAGAGCATCATGGCCGAAGGCAGCCGCGTCGTCTGGTCCGAGGGATTGTTCCTCAGACCGCAGCATTTCCAGCAGCAGGACCGGCATTTCGCCTCCCTGCTGCGGGCGGTGCTGGGCGGGCTGCCGCATCAGGCATGGGGTTTCGTGACGCTGGTGCTCGACCCCGCCGCGCTTGATGCCGGGCAGGTGGCGCTGACCAAGGCCGAGGGATTGCTGCCCGACGGCACGCCCTTCCGCATCCCCGCCGATTCCCCTTCCCCGCAACCGGTGACGGTCGGCCGGGCCACACCCGCTGGCGTCGTCCGGCTGGGGATCGCGCCCCGCCAGCCGGGCGCCCCTTCCGTCGATCCGGTCCATGCCGATCCCGTCGGGGCGCGCTGGCGCGGCGAATGGGTGACGCTGGAGGATGAGATCCGCGGCGGATCTGAACCCGCCGAGGTGGAGCTTGCGCGCCTCTCCACGCGCCTCATCCTGCCCGGAGAGCCGGATCACGGCGCGGTGACGCTGCCGCTTGCGGGGATCGACGGGCTTGCCGCCGATGGACGGGTCGCCCTGACCGAGGGCTGGCTGCCCCCGGCGCTGCGGCTTTCGGCCGCGCCCTGGTATGCGGGTCTGCTCAAGGAGCTGGTCACGGGTCTTGACCGCATCATCGAGGCGCAAAGCGGGATGGTGCTGGGCGGCGCGGGCCGCTCGGTCGAGAACCTGCTGATCCTTGACCTTGCCAATGCCGCGCGGCCGAGGCTCCAGCATCTTCTGGCGCAGGATCAGGCCCATCCGTCCGAACTTTTCGCCGAACTGGCCGGGCTGGCCGGGCGGATGGCGACCTATGGCTCCTCCACGCGCAGGCTCTCGGCGCTGCCCGATTACGACCATGCCGATCCCCGGCCCGCCTATGCGGCGCTTGCGGATGCGCTGCGCTCGCTCATCCTGTCGCTGCGCCATGTCGAGCCGAAGTCGCGCAGCCTGCCCGTCGCCCGGCACGCCCCGAATGTCTGGAAGGTGCGGATCGACAATCCCGAGTTCCTGCGCTCCAGCCGGGTGGTGCTGCGCGTCGGATCGGAGATGTCGGATGACCGGCTGATCCAGCTTTTCACCCGTCAGGTCACGGTCGGCGCCGCGGATGAGTTCGAGACGCTCTGGACCTCGCGTCTGCCGGGTATCCCGCTGAGGCCGCTGCATTCCCAGCCGCGCGAGATCCCCTATGACGGCGAGCGCCTCTGTCTGGAGTTGGACCGGAAATCCGAACATTGGGCCCGGCTACAAAGCGCGCCGGGTTTCGTGCTGGGCGTGTCAGGCACGCTGGAGCGCGAGCCCGAGATCGACTGCTACGCGATCAGCAGGTAGGGGGCGATGGGCGACAGCAACGATCCCTTCGGCCTTGGCGACAACAACCGCACCCGCATCCGTCCGCTGGGCGCGGGACGCGCGGCGACGCCCGCGACTCCGGCCGGATCTTCGCCTTCGGCCCCGCCCGCAGCGGCATGGCAATCGCCTGCCGTCAACCAGCCGGCATGGTCGTCAGCCCCCCCTGCCGGGCAGGCGCCGCGTGCGCGGCCCGGAAGGCTCCATCCCAATCCGCTGGTGGCAAGCCATGCCTCGCTGCTGGAACTGGCCCCGGAGCTGGAGCGCGCGACCCCGCCCGATCAGCCTGACGCGCTGCGTGCCCGGTTGCAGGCGGTGCTGACCGAGGGGCGGGACGCCTCCGTCGCGAAGGGACTTGCGCTGACGCAGGCGGATCAGGGCGCATGGTTTGTCGCGGCGCTTCTGGACGATCTTGCGCTCAACACGCCATGGGGGTCGCAAAGCGCATGGCCCCGGCATCCGCTGGTGACGCAGATCAGCGGCGAGGTCGATGCCGGCACCCGCTTCTTCGACCGGCTGGACGGCTTGATGCGCAATCCCGCCGCCGAGCGCGACCTGCTGGAACTGACATGGCTCTGCCTCTGCCTCGGCTTTCGGGGCAAATATCGCGTGCAGGGCAGTCAGGGCGAGGGGGCGCTGGTCGCGCTCCGCAGCCAGATCGCGAGGCTGCTGCGCGATCCCGAGCGCGAGGCGGCCCCGCTTGGCCCCCATGCGGCGGGCGTGGCGGCGCCCGATACGCCAAGGCGCTTCGCCGTCCCGCTCTGGACCATCTGGTTGGGCGCGGCGGCGCTTGTGCTGATCATGCATACCGGCCTTTCGATCCATCTTGCCGGCAAGGCCGCGGGGCTTTTTGCACAGGTGGCGGGGCTGCCGCCGCCCGACCGCGCCGCGATCTTCCGCCCGCCCCGGCAAAGCGAACTGCCCGCCCTGCCCGCCGCGCCCGTGACCGATGCCATGCTGCCGCTTGTTGAGGCCGCCGTGCCCAAGGCCTTGCTGCCGGCGATGCAGGGCAAGGAAACGGCGGCTCTGGTCGTCCTGACCGTGCAGGCCAGCAATCCCGAGGTCTTCCGTTCGGCCAAGGCCAGCCTGAACCCGGCCTATGATCCCCTGATCGACGCGATCGGCAAGACCATCGCGGCGAATATCCACCGCGTCGGCGGCGTGCTGGTCAGTGGCCATACCGACAGCGTTCCGGTCCAGCGCAGTAACCCCTTCGCCTCGAACCAGGGCCTGTCCGAGGCGCGGGCCAAGACCGTCGCCACCGCATTGGCCGAGGCCGGTGTCCCGGCCGAGTTGATCCGCTCGGATGGGCATGCCGCGCTGAAGCCGGTCGCGGACAATTCCACCCGCGCGGGTCAGGCCAAGAACCGCCGGGTCGAGATCCTGATCGAGAAACGCCAATGATGCGGATGATCAAAGCCATTTTCCGCTTCCTGCTGTCACGCGGCTTCTGGACCTTCGTGGGGCTTGCGCTGCTGGCCGCCGCGATCTGGTTCTATGGCCCCCTGATCTCGGTCGGGGAAAGCGCGCCGCTGGAAAGCGTCGAGATCCGGGTGCTTTGCCTTGGCGCGATCCTCGTTCTGTGGCTAGTGATCCTGTTGATCGGCCAGATCCGCGCCGCCCGGCGCAACCGCATGTTCGTGACCGAACTCGCCGCCCCTTCGGTGGTCGCGGCCGAGCCCGGCGCGGGGGACGAGATCGGGACGCGTTTTCAGGAGGTTCTGGCCTCGCTCGCGCGCTCGCGTCTGGGCAAGCGGCGCTTCCTGCGGGAAATGCCGTGGTATGTCATCATCGGTCCGCCCGCGACCGGCAAGACCACGGCCCTGCGCCAATCGGGGCTGAATTTCCCGATCGCGCTTTCCGATGATCTGAAGGGCGTTGGCGGCACGCGGAATTGCGACTGGTTCTTTACCGAAAAGGCGGTGCTGGTCGATACGGCCGGGCGCTATACCGACCAGTCCAGCGACGCGCAGCAGGACGCGGCGGAATGGGGCGCGTTTCTGGACCTGCTGAAGAAGCATCGCGGCAAGCGCGCGTTGAACGGCGTCATCGTGGCGCTGTCGATGGAAGATCTGCTCTCCTCCGAAACCGTGCTGCGGCGTCATGCGCGCGAGATCCGCAAGCGGCTGGCCGAGATCGGCGAGCGGCTGGAGATGCAGCTTCCGGTCTATCTGCTGCTGACCAAGGCCGATCTGCTGCCGGGGTTCGAGGCCTTCTTCGGCTCGATGACCGCGCATGACCGGGCGCAGGTCTGGGGCGCGACGCTGCCGGTCGATGCCCTGCCCGAGCCGGATGCGATCACGCGCGAGGTGCATGGACTCGGGGCCGTGCTGGAGGGGCGGCTGGATGCCCGGCTGGCCGAGGAGCCGGCGCTGGCCCAGCGTGCGGCCATCTTCCGCTTCCCGGCCGAGTTCGAGCGCATCGACCAGCCCCTGCGCCTGTTGATCGAGGCCGCGTTCAGCGAGAACCGCTATGAGCAGGCACCGTGGCTGCGCGGGGTCTACCTGACCTCGGCCACGCAGGAGGGATCGCCGCTGGACCGGATGCTGGCGGGCCTTTCGGCGGGCTTCGGCCTTTCGCCCGCGCCCGCACCCCATCGCGCCATGGGCGAGAAGCGGTCCTTCTTCCTGCATGACCTGTTCGACAAGGTGATCTTCGGCGAGGCCGGGCTGGGGATCTTCGACCCGCGCGCCGAGGAGCGCCGGACATGGTTCTGGCGCGGGTCGCTGGCGGCGGCGGGGCTGCTGGTCCTTGTGGCGGGGCTGGGGTTCCTGTTCAACTTCACCCGGCAATCCGGCGCATTGGCCGACCAGCAAAGCCTGCTGACCGACCTGTCGGGAAGATTGTCCGTCGCCGCCTCGCGGCAGGTGCCGGTCGATCGGCTTGATCTGCCGGTGGCGCTGGACGCGATCACGCAGATCGAGGCAGCGCGCACGCCGCTGCCGCAGGGTAAGCTGGCGCTGATCGGCCCCTCGGCCGCGGCCGAGATCAATGGCGCGAACCAGCAGGCCTATGACCGGGGACTGCGCAACCTGCTTGAGCCGCGCATGGTCGCGCTGCTGGAGCAGACGATGTGGCGCAATATCACCGACCCGGAATTTCTGCTCGGCGCACTCAAGTCCTATCAGATGCTGACCGGTCTTGGCCCCTATGACCGCGCATGGCTGGCCGAATGGTGGCAGCAGGTTTTGCCGGGGGCGGCGGCGACCCCGCCCTTCCCGACCGATTCCGCGCGCGATCACCAACTGGCCGCGCTGGACCGCCTCGCCTCGGACGAGACACGGATCGCGCCTGACCCAGCCCTTGTCCAGGCGGCGCTCGAAGCGATCTGCACCGTGCCGTTGGCCGATCGCGCCTATCGCAGCCTGATGTCCGAGCCCGAGATCACCGCCCTCGCGCCATGGATACCCGCCGAAAAGGCCGGGCCGATGGCGCCCAAGGTCCTGACCCGGCTTTCGGGCAAGAACCTGCGGCAGGGCATTCCGGGCGCCTTCACCTGGCAGGGTTTTCACGAGGTGGTGCTGCCGCTGCTGCCCAGCGTGGCCGAAATGGCGATGCATGACCGCAAGGTGTTCTCGGGCGGCTGCGCGGAAAGCTCGGATGCCTCGGTCGAGACGCTGCAGACCGACATGCTGAAGCGCTATCAGGACGAGTTCATCAGCCAATGGGACAGCTTCCTGCAGGACATGCGCCTCGCGCCCATCACCGACCTCGCGACGGCGACCGAGAACCTGAAGGATCTTGGCGGGCCCGACAGCAGCCTGCGGCGGCTGGTCACCGCGATCGTGGCCGAAACTGACCTGACCCGACCCGCCGAAGGGGGCGGCGGGCCGACGGTCAGCCCCGGCGTGGTCAAGAAGGTGATGGCGCGGCTGGGATTGGCCAAGGCGGGCAAGGTGGCGACCGGACTGGCCAAGGCGACGGCCTCAGGGGCCGAGCCGCCGCCGCCCGGCATCGGGATCGCCCAGCATTTCGCCCCGCTCAAATCCATGGTGGTCGAGGTCGAGGGCAAGCCGCCGGGCCTTGTCGACGCCGAGACGGCGCTGGCCGCGCTTTCCAAGGAATTGCTGGCGGTGCAGGCCAGTCCCGACCCCAAGGCCGCACTACTGGCTCGCGGCGGCCTGCCGCAACTGACCGGAGATCTGCGCAATGTGGCCGCCACCCTGCCGCCGCCCGTCGACAAATGGCTGGACAGCATCGCCGGTGACACGATCGGCGTGACACGCGACGCGATCATCGCCCAGCTCAATGCGCGGTGGCGGGCGGATGTCCTGCCCTTCTGCCTGCGCGCGACCGAGGGGCGCTATCCTTTTGTCACCGGCTCCCTGATCGACGTGACCCAGCAGGATTTCCAACTGCTTTTCGGACCGGGAGGCCAGTTCGATCTTTTCACCAGCGAGGCGCTTGCCCCCTATATCGACACGGCCAGCCGGCCCTGGCGCTGGCGTGCGGATCTGGGCTTGGACGCCCGCAGGCTGGCACCCTTCGAGCAGGCGCGCAAGCTGCGCGACGCCCTGTTTCCCGGCGGCGCGGGACCGGTCATGGCCTTCGTCCTCGAGGCGAAGGACCTGAGCCCGAATGCCGGGCGGGTGACGCTGGACGTGGACGGCCAGACGATCGTCTACAGCAACGCCGCCACCCGTCCCGTCGCGATGACCTGGCCGGGCAAGAACGGCACCAACATGATCTCGCTGAGCTTCTCTCCGGTCGACGGCTCCGGCGAGGCTTTCCATCAGGAGAACGGCCCCTGGGCATGGCTGCGCCTGATCCGCAAGGCGGGGCTGACCCCCACCGCCCGGCCCGAAGCCTATGGGCTGCGGCTTTCGAACGGCCCCTATGCGGCCAATTTCGAGTTGCAGGCGGCCTCGGTCGTGAACCCCTTCGACCTGAAAATGTTTGGCGATTTCAGATGCCCGGAGCAGTTCTGAATCCGCTGACGGGGTTCTGGGGCAAGCTGCCGTCGCGCGGGGATTTCGTCGGCCGGGGGCTGCCCGATCCCTTCCGCCAGAAATGGGACCGCTGGGTCGCCACCCATCTGGCGGCGCGTCGGAACTGGCCCGATGGGGGCTTGCGGCTGCGCATTGCCGCAGACACATGCGAGGCAGTGGGGCTGCTTCTGCCCTCGGTGGATGCGGCGGGCCGGCGCTATCCGCTGAGCCTGTTCCTGATCGCAGGCAACCTGCCCGGACCCGCCAATCTGGAGGCATGGTGCGAGGCAGCGCGGGCAGCGGCGACGGAGACCGATCCCGACAGGCTGTTTCTGGCGCTCGAGGCGCTCCCCCTCCCCGAGGCACAAGACGTCGCGGCAGTCCCCGCGCTGATCTTCTGGCGCCGGGGCGGAGAGCCGCTTGCCGCCTCGCCCGACAGACCCGAAGCGGCGCTCGACCGGATCTTCAGTTCTGGTTGATCTTCGAGCCCTTGATCGTCGTCTCGCCGGATGCGTTGACATTGATCTTGCCCGAGCCCTTGATCGTGATGTCCTTGCCCTCGATGGTGATGGTTCCGTCCTTCTTCATCACGATCGCGGCCGAGCCGCAGGTGATTGCAATGGAATCCGCCGCGACTATGGCGAGGTCCTTGCCGACATCCAGCACCATCTTGCCCGTGACATTATGCGACTCGTCGCCACCAACCTTGGTCGCGCGGGTCTTGGTGACATCCAGCAGGGATTCGCCGCCGATCTTCTCGGAGCGGTTCCCGTCCGCGGAATGGGTGCGGTTGCCCTGCACGCTGACCGTCTCGTTTCCGGTGATGCTGGTCGTGCGGTTGCCGCCGACCGTCCAGCCATCATCGGCACTGATATTGTGGCTCTGCCCCGCCATCACCGTCATGCTGCGCTGGCCGGTGACGGTATTGGTCTGGGCCGCGCCGACGCTGCGGGTCTCGGTCGCGATGACGCTGTCCACCCGCGCGGCCTTGACGGTCACGGTCTGGTTCGCCCCGACGGTCTGGATATGCGGGCCGTCGATATTCTCGGTCGAACTGGCATGGATATGGATCGTCTCGGTCGCATGGACCTCCAGCTTGCGATGACCGCCAACCGTCTCGGTGTCATTCACCCCGATCGAGACCGTGCGGTTCGCCTTCACCTCGGTCGACTTGTCATTGCCGACGCTTTCGGTGCGGTCATGCCCGACCGACTGGGTGGCGTCGTTGACGACGTCCTCGATCCAGTCATGGCCGATCTTGCGCGTCTCGTCATTCTTGACCAGTTCGTTGTGGTCCTTCTGCGCCTGGAAATACACCTCCTCCTCGCCCGCCTTGTCCTCGAACCGCAGTTCGTTCCAGCCGCTGGCCCTTGGCGAGCTGTTGGATTTCCAGCCCGACTGGGTCGCATTGCCGGGAAGCTCATAGGGCGGCATCTGCTCGGCATTGTAGACGCGCCCGGTGATGATCGGGCGGTCGGGGTCGCCGTCGAGGAAATCCACGATCACCTCCTGCCCGATGCGGGGGATCTGGATGAACCCCCAGCCCGAGCCGGCCCATGTCTGGCTGACCCGGACGAAGCAGCTTGAATTGGCGTCGCGCCGGCCCTGCCGGTCCCAGTAGAACTGCACCTTCACCCGCGCATATTCGTCGGTGTGGATTTCCTCGCCCGCCGGGCCGACCACCATCGCGGTCTGGGGGCCGCGCATCGGCGGGCGCGGCGTGCGCCGTTCGGGGCGGAAATCGATCCGGGCCGGGGCGCAGAGAACCCGGACGCTGCAACCGACAAGGTCGTCCTCCTCCCCCTCGCGCACCCGGCCCGAGCGGATCTGGGAATCCCACAGCCGATAGCTGGCGCGCAGCACGATATGCCGTTCATTCTCGGCCTCGCGCGGGAAGCCTTTCAGCGTGAAACTGCATCCCGGCTCCAGCGTTCTGGCCCATCCCCCGGCCTCGACCCGCTCATGCGCGGCCTGCCCCTCCTGCAGGCGGATCGCGGCCAGACGCTCGCCCCGGTCACGCTCCAGATGGCGGCCGGGGTAAAGATAGGAGGCGCGCGAATCCTCACCATGCTCCAGCGGTTGGCGCCGCGTCGCCATCAGGTCCGAGGAGGGCTTCAGGAAATCGTAATCCGTCTGCGCAAAACTGCCGATCCGCACCGCCGCCCTGGGGATCCAGCTTGTCAGGCAGTTCTGGTCGCGGGCGAGAGCCGGGCTGTGCGCCTCGAACAGGACCGTATCGGCACCGGAGGCGGATTGCATGGCAGAATTGTTATCTGCCAATACGGTAACATGATTTTCCTCGAAATGTTCGAAGAAATAGAAGATCCCCTCCTCCTCCATCAACCGCTGCAGGAAGTCGAGGTCGCTTTCTCCGAACTGGACGCAATAGTCGCGCTTGGGATAGCGGTCGGTCAGCCGTTTCTCGACCACGACATCGGGATAGGCGCGCAGGACCTGATCGATGATCTCGACCACGCTGAGGTTCTGGAAGATGCGGTTGTCGGTCGCGAGGCTGGCGAACCACAGCGCAGGGCGCAGCAGTATCCGGTAGAAGGCCAGGTCCTCCCAGATCTCGACCAGCCCGAATTCGCAGACGAAGCCGTCGAAATGGCGCGGCTCGATCGCGCCATCCCCCGCCACGCTGACCGTCGCCCTTTGTCCAAGGACCGAGGCGGGTTTCAGGTCCAGCGTCCGGGCGGCGATGTGCAATTCGAAGGCGAAGGGCATCGAGATCTCCGCCACCCCCTCCATGCTCTCGAAGTCGAAAGGTTCGGTGATGCCGGAAATCTCGGCGGTGATGTCGCGGGCCTGCAGCATGTGCAACTCCTGCCTTTGTTCGAACATGTCCCGCCGCGCAAGCGACGGGGCGGTGAAAATCTCAAAGCACCTGCGGACAGGTAAGTCCCGAAATCAGTCTAAGTGCCGAAAGCGGATTGGTCGGGCTGTCGAAACGCAGCTCGACGAACATCCTCGCGCCATCCTTGCGCATGTCGATCAGGAACCGCTGCCCGCCCTCGCGCTCGCGCAGGCGCAGCGGCGCGAGGAGGCGCAGCAGCCCCCATTGGCCCGGCTGTTCCAGCACCGCATTGCCGCCGGGGCCGGTGAAACTGACCTGTATTCCCCGCGCAGGTTCGGCGCCCGGCCATTGCAGCGCCAGCTCATCGCCCGCAGCGCCCAGCTCGCCGCCCTCGCCACCCAGAGACATCGAGGCCCGCCCCCGCAAGGCAAGCGCCGAAGCACCGATCCTTCGACCCTCGGCCAAGGCCGGACCGGCGGCCATCGCGCGCTGCAGGAATGCCGCACTGTCCGGCGACAGCCCCTCAAACCGGGCCTCGGGCTTCCAGCGCCAGGGATCGCTGTCGCGCAGCAGCATGTCGCCGGCATTGAGGCCGACAAAGCGCTGGATCGCCCCGCCCGGCCCAAGCAGCGCCGCAACCGCCGCCGGATCGGCATCCGGCCCGGTGGCAAACGGGAAGCGCCCGGAAAGCGCCGGACCGCAAAGCGGCAGAACCTCGTTCTGCCAGGTCTTCGTCAGGGGATTGGTCAGGTTGGAAGTCTCCGCCGCCCGGCTTTCGGCCAGCGTATCCTCGACCAGATGCCCGATCATCGGGGGGGCCGATCGCAGCACCCTGACCGAGCGCGCCTGTCCCTGCACCGAAAGCAGCCGCCGCTGCGCGTCGATCGCATCGCGGTCCATCAGACCCAGCGCGACGTTCAACTCGGCGAAAAGCTCGGCGATCCGGTCGATCCTGCCGGTCTCGACATACTGGATCTCGGGGCCGAAGCGCACGGCGACCTGTTGCTGCAATGCGAAGGGGCGTTGCCGGTCGGTGCCGCCGACCTGATGCCAGACTTCGGAGATCAGCGCCGCAAGCGGAGAGTCCGGGCGCGAGAGAAGCCCGGAGACCAGCACGGCCCGGCGGCGGTCATCGAATGAACGCAGCCGCAGGTCCGAAAGCCAGCTCTCCCATTGCTCCAGCGTTGCCAGTTGCAGCAGGGAAAGCACCCGGTCTTTGCTGTCGGCCTGCGCGGGCAGCGGCGCGTCCAGAAGCCGAAGCGCCGCCTGACGGGCCGCCTCCACCGCCTGCTCCGCGCCGTCCCGCTGGGCCATGTTCCAGCCCTCTGCGGTATAGAGTCCGGCGATCGGCGTCGCCAGATCACGGCCCGAGCGGCGCTCGGCGATCTCTGGCAGCACGGGAAGCGCGGTCGAGGGCTGCCAGTCCGGCAGGGCGGCAGCCGCAGCCGAGCGGCGCAGTTCGAGGAAGGCGCGGTCGGCTTCGCTTGCCTCTGCCGCAAGTTGCCGGGCCTGAGCCAGCAGTTCGGGATCGGCTTCGGGCAGGCTGGTTCCCGGCCGCCTGGTCAATGCCAGAAGATGCGGCGCGAGCCCTGCAAGATGCGGGTCAAGCGCTGCGCGATCATTCGCCCAGCCCGCAAGCCAAGACGGCTGCCAGTCCATCGCCCCGGTCAGGACCGCCCAGGCGCGCACCGTATCATAGGCAAGGCCCGGCTCGCCCTCGCTGGCAAGGGCGCGGTTGATGCCTTGCGCAAGATTGCCCGGCAGGTGGAGGCTGCGGGCCGCCTCCAGCGTCTCGGCTGCGCGGCGCGAGGGATCGCCCCCGGTCAGCGCGGCAAGCGGCCGCAGCCTGATCTGCTCCACGCCCTCGGAGAGCCGGTCGGCAGCGCCCGCAAGCCGGTCGAGCCGCGCGCCCAGATCGGGAAACGCGACGGCGCGGTCCAGCCCCGAGGCCAGCGCCTCGGCCTGAAAGATCTGCTCAAGCGCGCTGCCCTGCCGGTGTTCGACCCAGAACGCCCAGCAAAGGGCGGCGGCGAGCCATGCCGAGGCCAGAACGGCCAGCATCCCGCCCCAGCCCGGCGGGCGGATCTGGCTGAAGGCGCGCCGCTGCGCCTCGACACGGTCAAGGCATTCGTCGACCAGCCCGCGCACCGGGTCGAGCGCCGGACCACCGCGCGCCAATGCCTGTTCCAGCATCGCCGGCTCCATCGCGTCGAAGCCCCGCGCCGCATCCTCCCAGCCTGAGAGAAAGCGATTGGAAGACCCCGATTCCAGCAGGAGCAGCGCCAGCGCCCCCCGCGCCGCGACCACCGCCTGCGGCTCAAGTCCGGCGCGCTGCGCATCGGTGCGGAAGCGGTCCAGCAGCACCCGGCCATGGGCGGCCAAAGGCGGCGCGGCCTCGGCCACGGTCGGAAGGCGCGCGGCATAGGCCAGAACCGGGGCGGACAGCCTGTCCAGCAGGGCGCTCACAGCTTGCCCTCGGCCTGCCACTTGCGCAGGGTTTCCTCGCCGACCTCGAAATGCATGGAATCCTCTCGGCTGTTATAGGCCGCGCCCCAGAACCAACCCTCCTCGTTGAAATATTCCGCAAGGATCAGCAGGCCGAATTGCGTGCCGCCATCGCCGAAGCCGTCGAGCTGCTTTTCCAGCGTGATGTCGATCGCCGTGCCCCACGAGTGGTTCGAGATCGAGGTGGAGGAACCGCGGATGAAACGCGCGCAAAGCGCCCCCGCCGTCCCCAGCTTGGCATAGATGTCGGGATCGCTCGCCTTCAGCTTGTCCAGAACCACCGTCAGGCTGTCCAGCGCCGGCTTGAGCATGGTGACGGTGATCGGGCCGATCTGTCGCGTCTCCCGCAGCGCGCTCAGACGGGGATTGGTCAGGGGGCGGCAATCGGTGCCGTAATCCTCACGCGGATTGCCCAGAATGGCGAACATCGTCGAATTGCGTGGCTGAGTAATGCCCTTGTTGAACTTCGCCTTGGCAAGCTTCATCTGTTCGGTCAGCGCCTCGGTCGGGGCCTGCTCGAAATCCTCCGCGCCGAGGTCGGCGGGCATGGCAACCCCGGCAGTCACCACGGCGACCGGCGCGCGGTTCGCCAGCAGGCTGACCTCCTCGCGCAGGCGCGCCATATCGGCCCCCAGACCCAGGCTTTCGGTCCGGGCCGAGGCCAATTCCTCGCGCAGGGTCGCGTTCTCGGCCTCGAGGCGGGCCAGCCTTTGCTCGACCCCCAGATCGGCGCTGTCGAGCAGCCAGGTCGTCACCGCAAAGCAGATGGCCCCGACGACCACGCCGATCGCGACGATGATCGGCGCGGCGAGCGACCCGCCCGAACGGGGGGCCCGGACCGGGCGGGACGTCGCGGCGGGGCGCGGAATTTCAGCCCTCCGCGATGTCGATGACGATGACCGAGACATTGTCTGGGGCTCCACCCGCAATCGTCTGGCGCAGCAGCATGGCGCTGGCGGCATCCGCAGGGGTTCCGGTTGTGATCGTCGTGCCGGGACGTGTGGCATGAAGAACGGCCGCAAGCGCCACGTCCGGCAGCACATTGGTCAGCCCGTCCGAGCAGAGCAGAAGCCGGTCCCCCACGCTCAGCCCCACCACAAGGAAATCCGGCCTGCCGCCGGTCCCGACGGCGCGGGTGACGACATTCGACTGGGGATGGCCACGCGCGGCCTCGGCATCGACCTTGCCCGCGTCGACCATTTCCTGAACCAGCGAATGATCGCGCGTCAATTGCGTGAGCCGCCCCTCGCGCAGAAGATAGGCCCGCGCATCGCCCGCCCAGGCCAGCACCGCCTCGCCCCGCCGGATCACGGCGGCGACGGCCGTAGCGCCGATCAACGCGCCTTCAGAAGCACCGCGCGCCGCAATCGCGGCATCCGCCGCGGCAAACCGCACGGCAAGCGCCTGCGCGGGATCGTCGTCGTCGGGGATGCTTTCCAGCGTGTCGATGACCTGCTCGGCCGCATAGCCGCCCAGCATATGCCCACCCATGCCATCCGCCACCGCCCAGACCCGCCCGGATGGATCGACAAGGATCGCATCCTCGTTCTCTGCCCGGACCGCGCCGCGATGGGTCAGGCCTGCCCCCCGGGCAACAAGGCCGCGCTGCGTGATTGGACCTTTGACCGAATGATCATTTGCAGGCACGCCAGCCTCGCTTGAAATCGGCACAATCATTGAAAACGTGACCATCCTAGCGTAGAATCTCCGGATTAGGATGCAGTTTTTTCGTGGAGCTTGAATGGCCCGTTCATGTTGCGTCTTATCTGCTTTTCTATTGCTGTGCTTTGCGCCCGCATTTGCGCAAGACCTGACCGAGGAACAGATTCTTCAACGGTTCGAGGCACAGCGCGAGGTCCTGCGCGATAACCAGACAATGCCAAAGACGCGGGGATTCGACATGATATCCGCGCCCGATTCCGCCGACGGCCAGCCTGCGGGAACGCAGGACGCCGGAAAACCCGCAAGCGAGGTGGTCTTTGCCGAGGTTTCGCCGGAATTGCAGGTCAATCTGGCTATCCGCTTCGCCTTCGACTCGGCCGTGATCGCGCCTGACCAGCGGCCGGCGCTGGAAAAGATGTGCGCGGTGATGCGGAAATCCGATATCGGCATGTTTCGCATAATTGGCCATACCGATGTCAAAGGCAGCGCGAGTTATAATGAAAATCTTTCAAGGCTTCGCGCCGAGGAGGTTCGCCGCTGGCTGGTCAGCGATTGCGGAATTGCAGCCACTCGCATGGAAGCCATTGGAATGGGCAAAAAATTTCTGGCCAATCCTGAAAACCCCCTGGGGTCCGAGAATCGCCGTGTCGAGTTTCAGGCAATTAGCTGACAAATTCTCCGGGCGCTCGGCAAAATTGTTATTGGGCGTTGGAGTCGCATGATAATCTGAGTCGCAGTTATTCCGGAGGAGAAGGGTTTGGTTATCTTGCGACACAGACTCGGGACTGTCTCGGTGGCTCTCTCTGCCTTGATCTGCGGCGCGGCACTGGCCCAGACGGCATCACAGGTCACAAAACCCAGCTATCAGCCTCCGTTGCAACGCATGACCGGCTCGCTTGTCTTCAGCGGTGCGCCGGGCCTCGCCGCACCCGAAGGCGCGGATCGCCTGAGCGTGCAGCTGTCCGGCCTGACGGTCGAGGGGGCGCTGCCGGGTGGCGAGGTGGCGGTGGACGCGATGCGCCAGCGCCTGACCGGCAGACGCGTCCCGGTCTCCGACATCTTTGCCGCCGCCTCCGACCTCGAGGCGGCCTATGTCCAGATGGGCTATGTGCTCTCGCGCGTGGTCATTCCCGCCCAGACCCTCGAGGATGGGGGCGCGCTTCGGATCACCGTCGTCAACGGCTATGTCGAGAAGGTCGATGCCAGCGCCGCGCCCGCCGATCTGCGCCAACGGCTGGAGCGGACGACCGCGCCGCTGGTCGACCAACCCTCGCTGCAACTGCCCGATATCGAGCGCCGGCTGCTGCTGGCGGGCGACATGTTCGGCGTCGCGCTCGGCTCGGCCCTCTCCACAGGATCGCGGCCCGGCGGCACCGTCGTCATCCTGAACCCGCAGTTCCGCTCGGTCACGGGGTTTGTCGGGCTGGACAATACCTTCTCGGATGAGCTGGGCGAATGGAACATCAGCGGCGGTGTCGAGTTCAACGACCAGTTCGGTCTGGGTGAGGTGATCTATCTGCGCGCCTCGGGCCATCCGCAACTGGGTTCGGACGGCTATTTCGGCGACGATCCCAAGCTGCGGACCATTGCCGGGGGGGCGATCTTTCCGCTGGGCTATAACGGTCTGACCTTCGGGGTCGAGGCCGCGAATTCCAAGACCGGGCCGGAAACCAATGCGATCGCCACGCCCTCGGATTTCAGCCGCGTGTCGCTGCGGCTGTTCTATCCCGTGGTGCGGACGGTCAAGCGCAATATCTCGGTCACCGGCGCGCTGGACATCCAGAGCGACGATCAGGATCTCGACACCGCTGCCGGCGGCTTCGGCCTCTACAAGGACCGCACTCGCGTCCTGCGGCTGACCGGCGACGGGTCGTGGCAGCTTTCCGACAATGCCGCCCTGCGCATGGCTTCCGTCCTGTCCGTGGGGATCGACGGGCTGGGCGCCCGCTCGGCCGACGACGCCACGCCCGAATTGCCGCTGTCGCGCGAAGGCGCGGATGCGGATTTCCAGAAGCTGGAGTTTTCGTTCCGCTACGACCGCAGCTTCCAGCAGGATTGGGGCTTCTCGCTTGCCGGTCAGGCCCAGACCTCATTCGGCAAGCCGATGCTCTCCAGCGAACAGTTCGGCATCGCCTCCTCCGAGGGGCTGTCGGCCTTCGACCTGGGCAGCATCACCGGCGATTCCGGCTGGTTCCTGCGCAGCGAGATCGCGCGCAACTTCACCGCGCAGGGTTTCGGGCGTCCGATACAGGTCAGCCCCTATCTTGCGGCGGCGGTCGGTTCCGTCCGGCTGGAACAGCCCTCTTCGCTCGAGGAGGCGCGCGTTGATGCCAATACCTTCGGCATCGGCGTGGACCTGCGGATGATCCGCGACCCGAACTATTCCTCCGCAGTCGTCAGGCTGGAATACGGCAAAGGGAACAGGGACGATGGCAACAGGGACGAAGAACGCTTCACGATCGTCAGCTCATATCGTTTCTAGCCGACGCCGCCTATGGGCGGCGCTGCTGGCGGGCAGCGCGCTGGTGCTGCCGGGTGCTGCCATGGCCCAGACCTTGCCCGGCGGCGGGCATCACGTCGCCGCAGGTTCGGCCAGCGTCACCCAGACCGGCCCGCGCATGCGCATTAACCAGAACAGCAACCGCGCCGTCATCAACTGGGGCAGCTTCAGCATCGGGAATGGCGCCTCGGTCCAGGTCGTCCAGCCCGGCCGCAACTCGGCCCTGCTGAACCGCGTCACCGGCGACAGCCCGACGCGCATCGACGGGCATCTCGGCGCGAATGGACAGGTCTTCGTCGTGAACCGCAACGGGATCGTGGTGGGATCACAGGGCCGGATCGCGACGGCGGGCTTCGTCGGATCGACGCTGGACATCGCCGATTCCGACTTCATGGCCGGACGCCTGCGCTTTTCCGGCGATGACCCCGCCCCGGTCGCGAATGCCGGGCGCATCGACATCATCCCCGGCGGATATGCAGCACTTCTGGGTGGACAGGTCAGCAATACCGGCACGATCACCGTGCCCCTTGGCCGGGTCGGGCTGGGCGCGGCCGAGCGGGCGACGCTGAACCTTTCCGGCAACGACTTCCTGTCCGTGGCGCTGCCGCCCGACAAGGGGGCCAGCATCGAGCATACCGGCCGCATCTCGGCCGATGGCGGCGCGATCGAGATGAAGGCCGCCGCGGCGCGCAATGCGGCGCGCCGGACCATCAACCTTTCCGGCGTGGTCGAGGCGCGCAGCGTCTCGGGCCGGTCCGGCCGCGTCGTTCTGGGCGGGGGCGAGGGCGGCAGGGTCCGCGTCACCGGTCGCGTCGATGCGCGAGGCGGCGTGCGCGTCCCCGCCACCATCGCCGCGGCACGCCCGCAGACCCGGCCCGCGCGTGGGGGCGAGATCACGATCACCGGCGACCGGATCGAGCTGATCGGCGCCGATCTGGATGCCAGCGGCACCGGTGGCGGCGGCCTGATCCGGGTCGGAGGCGGCTACAAGGGCGGCGGGCCATTGCAGCGCGCCAGCTATAACCTGATCGGGGCGGGGACGCGGATCGCGGCGGACGGGATCGGCAATGCCGATGGCGGGCGCGTCATTCTGTGGTCCGACCTGCTGACCGAGTTCGATGGCGGCGTCTCGGTGCGCGGCGGGGCCTATGGCGGCGATGGCGGCTTCACCGAGATCTCCGGTCGACGCGATCTGGCGCTACGCAGCTCCGACATCCGGCTGGACGCGCCGCGCGGCAGGCCGGGCACCGCGCTTTTCGATCCGCAGGACATCACCATCGTCGCGGAACCGTCCGAGGATCCGTCCGAGCTTCTGGTGACGACCTTCTACGAGATCGTCGAAGCGCCCGGAGACCATATCTTCACCACCGCCGATGACAGCATTCCGGGCGGTGACGCGGGCAATATCACCTTCGCGACACCGATTTCCTTCACGCTGACCAGCGGCGAGGGTGGGGACTCGAGCGTGACGTTCATCGCCGATAACGACATCATCTTTCAGCAGCCCTTCAACTGGAGCGGACCGGGCAGCCTCTCCTTCTCGGCCGACGCGGATATCGTGGTCAACGGCCCCGTCAGCTGGACCGGCACCAGCGCCCTTTCCATGACGGCGGTATCGGGGATCGCGCTGAACGCGGCACTGGCCGGACCGGGGGGCGCGCTGACGCTGCAAGCGCCCGAGATCGACGCCGGCGGCAGCATCAACGTGGACAGCTTCCGGCTGGCTGGCGCCTCGCAATGGGTGCAGAACACCGCCGCCCTGCCCGCATTCTTCGCGCGCGACTTCGCGATCGGGGCGGAGGCGGGCTTCCTGCGCGCGCGCAGCGGCTCGGGGACGACCGGCAGCCGCTATGTCATCACGGACGTCTACGGGCTGCAGGGCATCGGCTCCGAAGGGTATGAGGCCGCGCATTACGCCTTGGGCAGCAATATCGCGGCTGCTGGCACCGCCGAATGGCGCTTCGGCAACGGCTTCAACCCGATCGGAAACCTCGAGGAACCCTTCACCGGCAGCCTGAACGGAGCCGGCCCCGGCGGCCCGCGCACCATCTCGGGGCTGACGCAAAGCTTTCCCGGCCTCAGGGGTGGGCTCTTCGGGGTGATTCAGGGCGCAACCCTCAGCAACCTGCGATTTACCGGCGTCAGCATCGACGCCAGGGGCGCTGGTGCCGCAGGAGGACTTGTCGGACGGGCGCTGGCCGGGGCCGGGTCGAATGTCATCAGCAATGTGCTGGTCTCCGGCGGGATCGAGGCCGCAAGGGGCGAGGATTCCATCGTCGGCGGGATGTATGGGGGCATCGTCGGCCAGTTCACCGATGGCACGATCACCAATTCGGATTCCCGCGTCACGCTGAGCTTTTCCGGCTTCGCCGATGGCGAGGACGACATGATCCATGTCGGCGGTATCGCGGGGCGGCTCTCGGGAAATTCGACCATCGCGGGCAGCAGCTATATCGGGACAATCACCTCGGATTTCGGGGGCAGCGAGTTCAGCGAGGGCGGGACCCCCGAACCCAGCCGCATCGGCGGCATCGCGGGACAGACGACCCTGACCGACACGATCAGGGACACGACCGCCACCCCCACCATCACGCAGACCGGATCGGGAAGCTGGATCATCGGCGGGATCGTCGGCCAGAATTCCGGCACATTGACGAGGGTCAGAAGCGCGGGCTCGATCTCGTTCGACAGCCCCGACGAATTCTTCGGCACCCGGACCAGCGCGGTCGGCGGGCTGACCGGCACCAATATTCGCGGGATCACCCGCAGCAGCTCCAGCACCGCGATAGATGTGGACACCGCCGGCTCGGTTGCGGTGGGGGGGCTGATGGGGGCCAATTCCGGTCAGGTCGAGACCTCCTTCGCGACGGGCGACATTGCCGTCAACCTGACCAGCCCCGGTGAATCGACCAGCCTTGCCCTGGTCGGCGGGCTGGCCGGATACAGCGACAACGCCCTGCGCTATGTCTTCGGCACGAATGATGTCTCCGTCACAGGCTCGGGCCAGTTCTTCATCGGCGGCAGCATCGGCCAGAACGCGGGCGCCCTGCGCTTTGCCCGCGCCTCCGGCGCGCTGGAGGCCGGGATCGACGGCCCGGACGGCACCCCCTCCTCTCTTGGCGGGCTTGTCGGCAGGAATTCCGGTCAGATCACCGATGCCTATTCGCTGGCCAGCGTCAGCTATGACGGCGGCGCCACGGCAGCGGTCGGCGGGCTGGTGGGCCACAATAACGGCTGGATCACCCGCACCTTTGCCGCAGGACCGGTCACGGCCACAGGCGGGGAAGGGTTGCAGGTCGGAGGATCGGTCGGCGCGAATGGCGTTGAAGGGCGCGCGCCATTTTCGTTCTGGGATATCACGGCCACGGGACAGGCGACATCGGCCAGCGGCACCGGCCTCACCACCGCCCAGTTGCAAAACGATATCGAGGGTTTTCTGCGCCGGGCATCTGGATGGGACTTCCAGACGGTCTGGGCACCGGGTGGCGACGGGGATTATCCCCGCCTCTACAGCCTCGACGCGGTTCTCTGGGCGGTTCCCGACGACCTGAGAGTGACCTATGGCGATGCCCGGCCCGTGCCGCGCGGGACCGTCTACGGCCTCGGGCGCTACATGTTCGGGGCCGAGGGGGACATTCCCTCGACCACCGGGATTTTCCGCCTGCCGGGATCGCCCCGCGATGCCGGCGGCTATGACATCCTGACCGCGGGTTTCGTCACCTCGCCCGCGGAGAGGCGCTTCGACATCGTAAGCTCGGACGCGACCCTGACGATCGACCGTGCGCCGCTGACCATCATCATCGAAGATCTCAAGAAAATTTATGGAGATACGCTCGATCTCTCGAATATCGAAGGGATCATCAGCGGGCTGCGCTATGATGACGAACTCGCCGGGTTCCGGCTTGCCAGCGAGGGGGCGCTTGCCCGCGCCTGGGTCACGGGATCGCCCTATGAAATCACCGGCTCGGGCGCCGTCGTCACGGGCAATGGACGGAACGCGACCTCGAACTACACCGTCACCTACAATACGGGATCGCTGACCGTGCTGCCGCGCCCGATCACCGTCGACGTGCTGGACGAAGCCGGCCTCACTGGCGAGGTGCCGGCCTTCCGCTGGCAGCTTGCCGATGGCAGGCTCGTCAACGGGGACCGGGTCACTGGCCTCGATTTCCACAGCGACGGCAATCAGGACAGCCCGCCCGGCCTCTATGTGGTGACGGCATCGGATCTGAGGATGGCGGACGGGGCCGAGGTGAACTACGCCATCGACTACACGCCGGGCACCCTCGCGATGCTGCCGCGCTCGCTCCCTCCGCATCCTTATGAGGGCGGTTCCGAGAACGTCGATCCCGTCCCGAACCCCCGCGACGTGACCGAGATCCTGATCCCGGCAACGCTGACCGGTCTGAGCGATCCCGGCGCGCGACGGACAACTGATCTGACCGCAGCCGAGGAGGACATGCGGCTTGCCGCCATCTCGCAGGAAATTTCGCTGGAGATCGAGAATTGCGCCCAGCATGAAGGACAGGCCGAGGACATGCTGGCCTGCCTCTCGCGCGCGTTGAGCCGCTATTCCTCGGCGCTGGACCAGCTCTCGACCGATCTGCCGCCCTCGATGCAGAACGTCTCGGCGATCCTGCGCGAGGCCAGCACCGAGATCGGCAGGGCAAGCGAGCGCACCCGCGACCGCCTGCGGAGCGCGACCTCCGAAGCCGAGCGGGCACGCATCCGCCGCGAGGGGCTGACCGAGGCGAGCCGCGTCATGTCCTCGGCCAAGGCCGAGATCGTCAAGCAGATTGAATTGCTGCGCGTCGAGGATCCCGAACTCGCCCGGGCACATGCCGGTCAGGAAACCCTGATCCTTGCCACGGTGGACAAGGCCGATGACCTGCTGGTCCGTGCAGTCGGCCTCTAGATCCGGGGTCGTCGGCATCGCCCTGCTGCTGGTGGTGCTGCTGTCCTGCGGGTTTCCTGCGCGCGCGCTGGCGGTGCAGCGTCTGGCGCTGATCATCGGCAATGCCAGCTATGACACGATCGGCAGCCTCGACAATCCGGTCAATGATGCCAATGACATGGCCGTGGCCCTGACCGGCCTTGGCTTCCACGTCACGCTGGGAATAGATCGCGACCGCAGCGAAATGCTCGAGATGATCTCGCGTTTTGGCGCGGATGCGAAATCGGCGGATGTGGCGCTGTTCTACTATGCCGGGCACGCCTTCCAGATCTCGGACAAGAACTACCTGCTTCCGCGCGATTTCCGGCCCGCCACGCGGGACGAGGCGACTGCGGCGTCGGTCTCGCTCGACGCGGCGCTGAACGCGCTGGCCGCCGCGCCAGGGCTGAAGATCGTGATGCTCGACGCCTGCCGCGACAATCGCAATCGCATTCCCGGCGGCGATGACGGCCTTGCCCGCGTGGGCAGCGCGGCGGATTTCCTGATCGCCTATGCCACGCAGCCCGGCGCGGTCGCCTCGGATGGCGGCGGCCGGAACGGCACATTCACCGGGGCGCTGCTGAACCATATCCGCACCCCGGCGCAGGATATTTCCGAGATGATGATCGCCGTTCGCAAGGACGTGATCGCGCAAAGCGGCGGCCAGCAGATCCCCTGGGAAAGCTCCTCCCTGACGCGGCGGTTCTTCTTTGACGACGGCCCGCCCACAGCCTCGCCCGATACGATGTTCTATCAGGTCGCGGTGCGCGGCGGCGATCCCAGCCTGCTGCGGCTTTATCTTCAGCGTTATCCCGATGGCGCGCATGTCAGCGATGTGCTGGCCTTGCTGACGGGTGGAGAGAACGGCGACACCTCGCTGCGCAGCGCTGGCCCGGACGACGACCACGGCGAGCAATTGTGGCAACTGGCCCAACGCAGCAAGCTGCGGCCGCTGTTCGAGAGCTATCTGAAATCCTATCCTCAGGGCCCCCATGTCGATGCGGCCCGCCAGCTTCTTGCGGAACTGCCAAGCGACGCCGATCTGGGCGCGGCGCGGCGCTGCGAGTTGCTGGCGAACCATCCGCGCGACGGGACCGAAACCACCCCCGGCGTCTCGTTCGAGCTTTTGGGCCGCAACTCGGTCGAGGCCATTCGAAATTGCGAGGAGGCCGCGCGGCTCAATCCCCGGCAGGCGCGCTATGTCGCCCTGCTGGCCCGTGCTTATGCCGCCTCCGGGCTGCGGGAGAAGGCGATCGCGCTTTACGAGGACGCGGCCGCACGCGGCGATCTGCGCGCCATGGTCAGCCTTGCCCTGCTGAAGGAGGCCGGGGACGGCATGCCCAAGGATCCGGCGGGCGCGCTTGCCCTTTACGAAAAGGCGGCGGAAGGCGGCAGCGCGGATGCCGCGATCAACCTTGCCGTGACGCTGCTTGGCCCGGATCAGGACGAACAGAGCCGCGTGCGTGGCATCGCCCTGATGCGCAAGGCATCCGAGGGCGGATCCGGCATCGCCACCTTCAACCTCGGCGTTCTGGCCCGCGACGGGAAGTTCGGCGACCCCGCTGACGCACGGGCGCTGTTCGAGCGCGCCGCGCGCGAGGGCGAGCCGCGCGCCCATCGCGCAGCCGCGGTGCTTCTGGACGAGGGCCGCGGCGGCGACCCGGACCCCTCCGCCGCCGCCATCCAGTTGCTTCTGGGCGTCGCATCAGACGGAGGAGAGCTGCTGGGCGAGCTGACCGACCATGCCGACAACTGGAACCCCCGGACATTGCGGGCGCTGCAGGGACGCCTTGCCATCAGTGGGCTTTATCACGGCGCGACCGACGGGGTGCCGGGTCCGGCGACGCGAAAGGCCCTCGAGGATTGGCGGAACGGCGGGTTCGACGCCGCCGCCCTCGCGAGTCTGGTGCCCGCCCTTCCCTCCGATTGAGGTCAGCTCTCCACCGGGCCGGAAAGCAGATAGCTCATTTCGTTTCTGTCGAAGCCATGGATCCTTTCGCCCCGCGCAAAGGCCGCGGTCAGGAACTGGCGCAACTCCAGCCGCGCGGCCAGCGCCGCATCGGGGTCCGTTGCCAGAAGGCGGTCTATATCGGCGGGTATGCGGATACGCCCGGCGACCGGCGCCGCTTCCCGACGTCCAGCCACCCCCTCGGCCCTCGCCATGACCGCGGGACTGTCCAGATGCCAGTCGATCAGCAGGCGGTCCGAGGGCAGGCCCAGGTTTATCCCCTGCATATTGCCATAGTAGTTTTCGAGATATGTCGCGGAAGTGCCGCCAAGAACATGTATATTCAGACTGGCATTGACCGCACGCAGCGGATCGAAGGTCCAGCGCACCCGGTTGATGCCGCGCGCAAGACACCATTCCCGCTGGAACCATTTCAGGCGCGGACCCAGCCCCAGCCCGCGCGCCTCGGGCAGGATCCCCAGCCGGTGCGAGTGCTGGAGCGCGGGTGCAGCGCCCGGAAATGCGAACAGGAAGCCGAGCATCCGCCCATCGGCGAATGCCCCTGCAACAAGCCCGCCCTCATGCTGGATGGCAAGCATCAGGTCGGCATTGTCGGCCGGATCGTCCTGCCCCCAGACGGCGCGCTGGAAATCCTCGGTCGCCTTCAGTTCCGCAAGCGAGGTCAGCTCGCGCAGCGTCACCTCGGTCATGGCCGGAAATCCGTCCGCTCGCCCGTCACCGTGTCAAGATAGGCGCGGTCCAGCGTGACGCCCAGCCCCGGCCCGTGCAGCGGAAGCGGCATCAAGCCATCCGACGCCTCAAGTTTCTGTTCGATAATATCTCTTTTGAAATAACGGCTTGCGGATGATATATCACCCGGTTTCGAGAAATTCGGCAGGCTTGCCAGATGTATGTTATGCGCGCGCCCGATCCCGGATTCCAGCATGCCGCCGCACCAGACCGGCACGTCGAAGGCCGCGCAAAGATCATGGATCGCGCGGGCCGAGGCGAAGCCGCCGACGCGCCCGACCTTGATGTTGATCACCCGCCCCGCCCCCGCGGCCAGCGCCTTGCGCGCATCGGTGGCCGAGCGGATGCTCTCGTCAAGGCAGATCGCCGTCACGATCTGGCGCTGCACCTGCGCATGGTCATGGATGTCGTCGAAGGCCAAGGGCTGCTCGATATAGTCGAGCGCGAAGGCGTCCATCGCCTTCAGCAACGGGAGGTCGTCAAGCCGGTAATCGGTATTCGCGTCCACGGTCAGCTTGATCGCCGGAAACGCCTTGCGCACCGCGGCGAGGAGGCCCAGATCATGACCGCGCCGGACCTTCAGCTTGACGCGGCGATAACCGGCCTCGACCGCGACGGCAACGCGATCAAGCGTGGTCGGAATATCGGCGATGCCAAGGCTGACCCCGACCTCGACCTCTGACCGGGTGCCGCCGAGAGCCGAGGCCAGCGGAATGTTCAGCGCCTTGGACCACAGGTCCCAGACCGCCATCTCGACCATCGCCTTGGCCATCCGGTGCCCCCGCCACGGATCGAGGATCGCGGCAAGTTCGGCCGGGCTGGAAAAGCGTTGGCCCAGAATGCGCGGCAGCACCGCCTGCGCCAGAAAGGCCAGAGAACCGGCCTGCGTCTCCTCGAGATAATCCGGCAGCAGGTCCATCACCCCCTCACCATAGCCCTCCAACCCCTCGCCCTTGAGGGTCAGAAGCGGAAAGATCTTGTCGGTCATGGTGCCGGTCGAGATCACGAAAGGAGTCAGCAAAGGCAGCCGCACGATGCGGATCTCTGCCGCCTCGATCCGGATGCCGGGGAACAGGGTATGGGTCATGGCACGCTCGCGAAATTTGCGCCCGCAACCTGAAGCGAAATCGCCCCCGGTGCAAGCCGGGGATCAGGTCGGTTCGGAGGACGGGGCCAGTTCCGTCGCGGGAATTGCGGGCGGCTGGTAAAGACCGGCCGGCGCAGGCCCGTCGCGGCGTCTGGTCAGCACGGAAAGCGCGCCATTGGTCTCCAGCACCGCCAGCCTCACCTCGGACAGGTCCGTGATGCCCTGATCCCGCAGCTTGAGATACAGCTCCTGCACCCCGATACCCTTGCCCCGGATCTTGCTGCGATGGACATGACCGTCGGTCACCACCACCAGCGGGCTCCCCTCGAAGAACCGCGTCATCCGGTCCGATCGCAGGATGGCAAGGTCTATCAGCTTGTTCGCGGTCACGACCAGCAGGATCGCCAGCATCGCCGGGATCAGCGGCACGTCGGGATAGAACAGCGAATCCCCGACGGCCGAGCCGATGGCGATGACCAGCAGAAACTCGATGATTGAAAGCTGGGCGACGCTGCGACCACCGATCCAGCGCATCAGCGCCAGCGTGTAGAAATAGATGATCGTCGTCCGAAACAGGATCTCGGCCAGAAAAAGCGGGCTCTGATCCCCCATGAAGATCCTTTGCACTTCCTGCAGCATGGTCCATCTCCCCCAAATCGGCAGATCGGAACGCAATGGTCCTTCATCCGGGTCCCGGCCTGCGCTAAAGAGACTGCATGCTGGTCGATCCGAACAATCCTTTCTTCAATCCCCTCTGGGTCAGGCTCATCTGCGTCATCGCGCCGCTGGCCTGGGCCGGCGTCGAAATGGCGAATGGCGCCACGCTCTGGGCCGCGGGCTTTGCCGCCGCCGGGCTCTATCTGGCCTATGCGCTGTTCTGGCAGCGGGGGCGCTAGCCCCGCGCCTCGCGGTCAAGGATCTCGCGCTTGCGGGCGACGCCCCAGCGATAGCCCGAGATCGCGCCATCGCTGCGCACGACCCGGTGGCAGGGGATCGCCACGGCAAGGGTATTGGCCGCGCAGGCCCCCGCCACCGCCCGCACCGCCTTGGGATCGCCGATCCGGGCGGCAAGCTCGGCATAGCTGACGGTCTCGCCGGCGCGGATGTCGCGCAAAGCCTGCCAGACGCGTTGCTGGAATGCGGTGCCGCGAATATCCAGCGGCAGGTCGAGGCCGGTTCCCGGCGCCTCGACGAAGGCCACGACGCGGGCGACCAGCGCCTCGAACGCCGCATCACCGCCGATCAGCCGCGCCTGCGGGAAACGGTTCTGCAACTCGATCAGCAGCGGCTCAGGCTCGTCGCCAAGCGAGATCGCGCATAGCCCCTTCTCGGTGCTGGCGACAAGGATCGCGCCCAGCGAGCATTGCGCGAGGGCAAAGCGGATCTCGGCCTTGGCCCCGCCCTTGCGGAAGGCCGAGGGTGACATGCCGATCACGCTGTCCGCAGCCTCATAGAAGCGGCTGGCCGAGCCGAAGCCCGCCTCGTGAATGGCGGCGGTGACGCTGGCGCCAGAGGCCAGCGCTTCGCGCAGCCGCCCCCCGCGATGCGCCGCCCCATAGCCGCGCGGGGTCATGCCGGTCAGCGCCTTGAACTGCCGGTGAAAGTGGAAGGGACTAAGCCCGATCCTGCGCGCCAAGTCCTCGGTTGAGGGCATCTCCTCGCTCTCCTCGATCATCCGGCAGGCGGCGGCGATCAGCGCGGCGCTCGCCTCGGCGGGGGACTGGCCGCGCGGATGGCAGCGCAGGCAGGGGCGAAAGCCCTGCGCCTCCGCCGCCTCGGGCGAGGGAAAGAAGCTTACATTCTCGGGGTTTGCCCGGCGCGAGGCGCAGGAGGGGCGGCAATAGACGCCCGTGCTGCGCACGGCATAGACGAATGTGCCGTCGGCCTCCTTGTCGCGGCGAAGGACGGTCTGCCAGCGTGGGTCGAGGGCGGTGTTTTGATCCTGATGCATGAACATGCTATAGCACCTTTCGGTTCGTGATGGGCATAGCCTAGGCGCTTCCTGCGCGCGATGCGTTCCGTTCCTTGCTGTCGAATTGCCCGGACGCCAATCGCGGACGTCCAATGACCGGGCATCGGGCGCATACCGGGTCCTGTGGGACGGATCGGGGGAACCGGGCTGGTGGCCCGCGCCTTGAGGCTTGGGACCGCGTCGCCAACCGTCGCGCAACCCATGCGCGCCTGCAAGCGGGCGCGTTCCAATCGGGACGCATCACCGGAAAGGACGGATGCATTGAAGGATATCACTGCCGAATTCGGATCGCTGGATCTGGATCGATTCGCTTTCTTCTTCGACTTCGACGGCACATTGGCCGAGATCGCACCCCGACCGCAGGAAGTGACCCTGTCAGCGCAAATGGGTCGGAACCTCGCCCGCCTGACCGCGCGCACCGGGGGTGCGGTCGCCGTCATCACCGGACGCAACCGTCACGAACTGGCCGCGCTGGTCGCACCTGATACGCTGATCGCCGGAATGCATGGTCTGGATTTTCCCGGCGTGGCGGTCACGCCCGACCCCGACCTGCCCGCCCGGATCGCGGCGACCCGCCCCCTCCTGCCGGCGCTTGAAACGCTGGTCGCCGCACATCCCGGCGCGCTGCTCGAGGATAAGGGTCAGGGCCTTGCCCTGCATTGGCGCGGTGCCCCCGAGGCCGAGGCCGCGATGCAAGGCGCAGCCCAGAGCGTGCTGGCAGAACTGGGCGCCGGCTGGCGGCTTCAGCCGGGGAAATGCGTGGCCGAGATCCGGCCGGTCGGCGATGACAAGGGCAGCGCGCTGCGCCGTTTCCTTGCCCTGCCCGCCTTTCGGGGCCGCCGTCCGATCGCCTTTGGCGACGACCTGAACGATCAGCCCATGCTGGATGCCGCGCGCGAGGCGGGCGGGATCGCGGTCGCCCTTGGCAATGCGACCATCGACGGGGATCTGCGCCTCGCAGGACCGGAGGCGCTTGCCGCCTGGCTTGGAGAAAGGCTGGACGCATGACCATGAACGCACCCGCCCCCTCGCTGGAACTCGGCATCATCGGCAATGCGGCGATTGCCGCGCTTGCGAACCGCTATGGCGACATCGTCTGGATGTGCCTGCCGCGCTTCGATGGCGATCCGGTGTTCTGCAACCTGCTTGAGCCGCAGGCCGGACCCGAGGAAGGCATCTGGTCGATCCGCTGTGACGATCTGGTCGAGACCCGGCAAAGCTATCGCCGCAATACCGCGATCCTCGAAACCATCCAGACCGATGCGCATGGCAACGGCCTCAGGATCACCGACTTCCTGCCCCGCTTCCGCGATCGCGGGCGCATGTTCCGGGGCCGCACGCTGGTCCGCATCGTCGAGCCGCTGCAGGGGATGCCCCGGATCACCATGCGGCTCAGGCCCCGGCACGGCTATGGCGCCCATCCGGCGAAGGTCCGGCGCGGCTCGAACCACCTGCGCTATCTGCTGGGAGAGGAGCGGCTGCGCCTGACAACCTCTGCGCCCGTGGAATTCGTGCTGCACGAGACGCCCTTCCTGCTGGACCGCCCGCGCGTCTTCCTGCTGGGCCCGGACGAGTCGCTGACCGAAGCGCCCGAGGTGATCGCGGCGAATTTCCTTGATCGCACACAGGATTACTGGTCCGACTGGGTCCGCTCTCTGTCGATCCCGCCCGACTATCAGGATGCGGTGATCCGTGCCGGGATCACCCTGAAGCTTTGCGAATACGAGGAAACCGGCGGCATCGTCGCGGCGCTGACGACCTCGATCCCGGAATATCAGGGCACCGGGCGCAACTGGGACTATCGCTTCTGCTGGCTCCGGGACAGCTATTTCACCATCAAGGCGCTGAACAGCCTCGGCGTCACCAAGACGATGGAGGACTATCTGGAATATGTCCTGAACCTCGCCACCGGCTCGCCCGATGGCTACATGCAGCCGCTTTTCGGTTTGGGGCATGAGCGGGTGATCGTCGAGGAAAGCTGCGACGAGCTTGCGGGTTATGCCGGGAACAAGCCGGTCCGGCGGGGCAATGCCGCCTATGTGCAGGTCCAGAACGACGGCTACGGCTCGGTCATCCTCGCGGTCAGCCAGTGTTTCTTCGATGAGCGCCTGCCGCGTCTGGGGGGTGTCGACCTGTTCCAGCGGCTGGAGGTGCTGGGCCATCAGGCCGTCGCGCGCTGGAACACCCCCGATGCCGGCCTGTGGGAGTTCCGCACCCGCGAGAGCATCCACACCCATTCGGCGCTGATGTGCTGGGGGGCCTGCGACCGACTGGCGCGCATCGCCGCGCATCTGGGACTGGGCGACCGCGCCACCTTCTGGGGCCGTGAGGCCGCGAAGATTCGCGAAGCCATCGAGGCCTATGGCTGGAGCGAGGGCCGGCAAAGCTATGTCATGACCTTCGGGGGTGAGGATCTTGATGCCAGCCTGCTGCTGATGACCGAGGTTGGATACGCCACCGGCGCGGACCCGCGCTATCGCGCCACCGTCCTCGCGATCGAGGGCGAGTTGCGGCAGGGCCACCACCTGTTCCGCTACAAGACGCCGGATGATTTCGGCGCACCCGAGACCGCCTTCACCGCCTGCACCTTCTGGTTGATCGACGCGCTTTGCAGGTTGGGTCGCGAGGACGAGGCGCGCGAGATCTTTGCCGAGGTGCTGGCGCAACGAAACCCGCTGGGCCTGCTCTCCGAGGGCGTGCATGTCGCCAGCCGCACCCTCTGGGGCAATTTCCCCCAGAGCTATTCCATGGTAGGGCTGGTCAACGCCGCGATCAAGCTGTCGCGGCGATGGGAGGACGTGGTATGAGCCGCCTCGTCGTCGTCTCGAACCGCCTGCCCGCCCTTGGCAAGGGCGTCGCCGCCGGCGGGTTGGCCGTGGCGCTGGAAGCCGCCCTGACGGACAAGGACGGTCTGTGGCTCGGCTGGTCGGGCAAGACCTCCGAGGAGCCCGGCCCGCCGCGCCTGCAGGTCGAGGGAAAGGTGACCTATGCCGCGCTGGACCTGACGCCGCAGGATATCGCAGGATATTACGACGGCATCTCGAACAGCGTGCTCTGGCCGCTCTGCCACTATCGGCCGGACCTGCTGGAATATAACCGTGCCGACATGGACTGCTACATGGCGGTGAACGGCAAGTTCGCCGACGAGCTGATATCGATGCTGCGGCCCGACGACCTGATCTGGGTCCATGACTATCACCTGATCCCGCTGGCCGAGGCATTGCGCAAGCGCGGCGTCCAGAACCGGATCGGCTATTTCCACCATATCCCGTGGCCGGCGCAGGATCTGTTCCGCGCCCTGCCGCGCGCGCAATGCTTCCTGTCGGCGATGCTGGCCTATGACGTGGTGGGACTTCAGACGCGGGCGGACGTGCGCAATCTGCGCGACGCCGTCGAGGCGATGCGCGGCACGCTGGAGGCGACGACCCCGCCACGCGGAACGCGGATCGGGCATTATCCGATCTCGATCGACACGGCGGGTTTCGCGGCGCGGGCGCGGCGGGCGCGCGACCTGCCGCGCATCCGCGACCTCTACGAAAGGTTCGGGCCGCGCGACATGGTCATCGGGGTCGATCGCCTCGACTATTCCAAGGGCCTGCCCGAGCGGTTGCGCGCAATCGAGCAACTGCTGGAGAACCATGCCGGCCTGCACAACCGGGTAAGCTTCCTGCAGATCACCCCGGCATCGCGCAGCGGGATAGAGGGCTACGACCGCATCCAGCAGGAGGTGGCCGAGCGGGCCGGCAGGCTGAATGCCAGCTATGGAACGCTCGACTGGGTGCCGGTGCGCTATATCAACCGCGCCTTCAGCCACAGCCTGCTCGCCGGGCTCTACCGCCTCGCAAGGGTCGGCCTCGTCACACCGCTGCGGGACGGGATGAACCTCGTCGCCAAGGAATATGTCGCGGCGCAGGATCCGGCGGATCCGGGCGTGCTGGTCCTGTCGAGGTTCGCCGGTGCCGCGGCCGAGATGGACTCGGCCCTGATCGTCAATCCCTATGATGTCGAGGATGTCGCGAATGCCCTGGCCCGCGCCCTGACCATGCCGGTGGAAGAGCGCAGGGATCGCCATTCCGCGATGATGCGGCGGCTGGAGGAATATCCCGTCTCGGTCTGGGCGCGCGCCTTCCTGCACGACCTTGAACCCGCGACCACCCGCCGGACGGTCACTGTTGCGAGCGATCCCGGCTGAGGACGTAGAAGGCCCCGGCGGCAAGGCCCGCCGCCATCGCGAACCACGTCAGCGCATAGCTGAGATGGCTGTTGCGGAAGCTGACGACGGTAAGGCCACCGATGGGCAGGGCGGTCGCGTCCTGCCCACGATCGGCGTCGATGAAATAGGGCGCGTGCTGGCCAAGACCCTTGGTCTGGGACAGTGCCCCGACATCGCGCGAATACCAGCGCCCGCCAGCCGGATCGTTCGTCCGCAGGAAGGCCCCGTCGGGCTGCGTGATCCGCAACAACCCGGAAACCTGCTGATCGCCCGCAGGTGCCAGCCGGTCCGCCGCCTCGCGGCGGTCCTGCGGAACGAAGCCGCGATTGATCCAGACGGCCCAGCCTTCCGGGGTGACCAGCGGCGTCATCACCCAGAAGCCGGAACCCTGAGCCGTCACCGCCTGAACGAGAACCTCATCGGAAAACGCGTAATGCCCTTCGACAGCGACGCGGCGGTATTCGTCGGCATCCTGCCCCAGCGCGACCCATTCGGCCGGGCCGGGCGCGGCGACGGGCGGTGCGGCAAGCCGGGCCTCGACCCGCGCGATCAGGTCGGTTTTCCATTGCAGGCGCTGGACCTGCCAGACGCCCAGCCCGCAAAGCAGAATGACGCCCACCGCCGAGGCGAGCGCCATCAGGGTCCAGGCCAGTCTTGACCTGGACCGGCGCGGCCCTTGATTGGCCGCGCCCGATGTCACGGCATGACCTGCAGTTCGTGGTTCATCTGCGGCATCATGTTCGTGTTCAGGTGGAACATGACCCAGAGCGAACCGGCAATCATGATGACGACGATCACGATCGTGAAGATGGCCGAGAGCAGGGTCCAGCCCTCCTCGGCCCGGCTGTTCATGTGCAGGAAGTAGATCATGTGCACCAGAACCTGCGCCACGGCGCAGAGGACCACGATCGCCATGGTCAGGAAACGGCTGTCGAAGCCGCCGCCCATGACGATGCCGAAGGGGATCACCGTCAGGATCACCGCCAGCACGAAGCCGGTCATGTAGCTCTTGAAGGTGCCATGCTCCTCGTGGTGGATGGCATCATCGTGATCCGCGTCGTGATGGTTATGCGCATGTGCCATCAGATCACCCCCATGAGATAGACGACCGTGAAGACCCCGATCCAGATCAGGTCGAGGAAGTGCCAGAACAGGCTGAGACACATCAGCCGCCGCTGGTTGGCCGAGGTCAGGCCGAACTTCATGACCTGCACCATCAGCGTGATCAGCCAGATCGAGCCGAAGGTGACGTGCAACCCGTGCGTGCCGACCAGCGTGAAGAAGGCCGACAGGAAGGCCGAACGCTGCGGTCCCGCACCCTCGTGGATCAGGTGGCTGAACTCGTAGAGTTCGATCGCAAGGAAGCACAGGCCGAAGAACAGCGTGATCAGCAGCCATTTCAGCGTGCCCGCCTTGTCGCCCCTGACCATGCGCAGCATGGCGAAGCCATAGGTGATCGACGAGAACAGCAGCATCGCGGTGTTCAGCGCGACGAGTTCGAGGTCGAACAGATCCTTGGGGCCGGGGCCGGCCGCAAGGCTTCCGTGAAGCACGCCATAGGTCGCGAAGAGGACTGCGAACATCAGGCAGTCGCTCATCAGGTAGACCCAGAAGCCGATATTGGTCGAGGCTCCTTCGGCGTGGTGGTGAGGCTCGGTCTCCCAGTAGTCTGCCGGGCTTTGGGGTTGGGTAACGGTGCTCATCGCATCATGCTCCCTGTGCCAGCTGAAGATCACGGGCCTTTTCAACCGCGGTCACTTCCTCGGCGGGGACGTAGTAATCCCGGTCGTAGTTGAAGGTGTGATAGATCGAGTAGCCGACCACAGCCAGGAAGGACAGGATGGCAAGCCACCAGATGTACCAGATCATGGCGATACCACAGATCGTGCAGAGCGCGGCGAGGATCACCCCCGAACCGGTATAGCGCGGCATGTGGATCGGCATGTAGCTGGCCTTCGGACGGGCGGCGCCCGCCTCCTTCATCTCGGCCCAGGCATCAAGCCCGTGGACGACCGGGGTGAAGGCGAAGTTGTAGGCCGGCGGCGGCGAGGAGGTCGCCCATTCCAGCGTGCGGCCATTCCAGGGATCGCCCGTCACGTCGCGATATTCCGGGTCGTTGCGCTTCCAGATCGAGATGCCGAACTGGACGAACATCGCTCCGATACCGGCGGCGATCAGCACTGCGCCGATGCCCGCGATGATGAACCAGATCTGCAGGCTCGGGTCGTCGAAGACACGCATCCGGCGGGTCACGCCCATCAGGCCGAGGATATAGAGCGGCATGAACGCCACCCAGAAGCCCACGACCCAACACCAGAAGCTGACCAGCCCCCAGAAGCGGTTCAGCTTGAAGCCGAAGGCCTTGGGCCACCAGAAGTTGATCGCCGCGAACAGGCCGAACAGCACGCCGCCGATGATCACGTTATGGAAGTGCGCGATCAGGAACAGCGAGTTGTGCAGCACGAAATCCGCCGGGGGAACGGCCAGCAGAACGCCGGTCATGCCGCCGATGACGAAGGTGAGCATGAAGGCGACGGTCCACATCATCGGCAGCTCGAAGCGGACGCGGCCGTGATACATGGTGAAGAGCCAGTTGAAGATCTTCGCGCCCGTCGGGATCGAGATGATCATCGTGGTGATCCCGAAGAACGAGTTCACCGAGGCGCCCGAGCCCATCGTGAAGAAGTGGTGCAGCCAGACGAGGTAGCTGAGGACCGTGATGCAGACGGTCGCATAGACCATCGAGGTATAGCCGAACAGACGCTTGCCCGAGAAGGTCGAGGTGACCTCCGAGAAGACGCCGAACAGCGGCAGGATAAGGATATAGACCTCCGGGTGGCCCCAGATCCAGATGAGGTTGATATACATCATCGGGTTGCCACCAAGGTCGTTGGTGAAGAAGTTCGTGCCGACATAGCGGTCCAGCGTCAGCAGGATCAGCGTCATCGTCAGGACCGGGAACGAGGCCACGATCAGGATGTTCGTGCAGAACGAGGTCCAGGTGAAGACGGGCATCTTCATCATGGTCATGCCCGGCGCGCGCATCTTCAGGATCGTTACCATCAGGTTGATCCCCGAGAGCGTTGTCCCGACACCCGCGACCTGCAGGCCCCAGATATAATAGTCGACGCCGACCCACGGGCTATAGGCGATGCCCGACAGCGGCGGGAAGGCCAGCCAGCCGGTCTGCGCGAATTCACCCACGAAGAGCGACGCCATGACGATGACCGCGCCGCCCACCGTCATCCAGAACGAGAAGTTGTTCAGGAACGGGAAGGACACGTCGCGCGCCCCGATCTGCAGCGGCACGACATAGTTCATCAAGCCGGTGACGAAGGGCATCGCCACGAAGAAGATCATGATGACGCCATGCGCCGTGAAGATCTGGTCGTAGTGATGCGCGTTGAGGTAACCCTCGGAGCCGTTGAAGGCCATCGCCTGCTGGAGGCGCATCATGATCGCGTCGGCAAAGCCGCGCACGAACATGATCAGGCCGAGGATCATGTACATGATCCCGATCTTCTTGTGGTCGACCGAAGTGAACCACTCGTTCCAGAGATAACCCCAGAGCTTGTATTTGGTGAGCAGTGCGAGAAGCGCGATGCCGCCGATTGCAACTGCTGCGAAGGTTGCCGCGACGATCGGTTCCTTCGGGATGGCGTCCCAGTTCAGGCGCCCCAGAAGGAAGGTAGTCTCGACATTTGTAGGAATGGCCATCTGGGACTCCGGGTCAGAGCTTGGGTTCGACGGCGTTGTCTCGCCGTGCGTCCTGGATGATCCGAGGCATGTCGATGCCAAGGCGATTTTCAGGGCGGGGAAGCGCGATGCCGCGCATCGGGGTCTGGTCGACCCGGACAACAGGCTGCGACTGGCGCAGGTCCGAGAACATGCGGGCCGAATCCGCCGGCGTGCAGAAGCTGGTCACCATGAAGGGCTCCTGCCCAAGGACCGGGCGGGCGAGGCCGCGACGGATTTCCTTGTCATGGGTCAGTTGCGCCACGTTGATGGTGCCGGCAAGACCGGTGCCGCCGCGCGCGTCGAGCGCCATCATCTCGGCCATGCAGATCTTGCCCTGCTCGACGCACATGTTGACCACGCGGTCGAAAAGCTCGGGATCCACATCCGCGAAGAACATCGGCTTGACGTTTTCGCTCGGCGCTTCGAGTTCAAGGTAGCGCTGGCGGTCCAGCAGCCCGCCTTCGGCGCGCGTATCGTCCAGCCATTCGTCGAAGGCGGCGGACTCCAGCGCATGCGTCTTGAAGCGCATGCCCGAGAAACCGTGACCCGAATAATGGGAGGCAAGACCCTGATATTCGCCGGCATTGTTGAAAACGCCGTGAAGTTTCGTCTCCATGCCCGGCATGGCATAGATCATGCCCGCCATCGCAGGGATATAGAAGGCGTTCATCACCGAGGAGGAGGTCAGCGTGAACTCGACCTCGCGGTCGACGGGAACGGCAAGCTCGTTCACCGTGGCGACGCCCTGCTCGGGATAGATGAAAAGCCACTTCCAGTCGAGCGCGACGACCTCGACCCGGAACGGATCCTCGTCGGGGACAACCTGGGTCGCGCTGAGGCGATCGAGCGGGCGGAAGGGGTCCAGAAGGTGCGTGCCGACCCAGGTCAGCGCGCCAAGGCAGATGATGATCAGAAGCGGGGCCGCCCAGATCACCAGCTCGAACTTGGTCGAGTGGTCCCAGTCGGGAGCATAGGTCGCCTTGCGGTTCGAGGCGCGGTAACGCCATGCGAACAGCACGATCAGGATCATCACGGGGATGATGATGATCAGCATCAGGCCGGTAGAGGCCAGAAGCAGATCCTTTTGGCGCTCTGCAATATCGCCGGAGGGCTTGAGCACCTCCATCTTGCAGGCGGAGAGAGCCAGAATAGCGGGAGCAAGCGCGGCAAATCGCGCCAAGCGGGGGAGTATACGCATGAAAGCCGTAACCTCACCTGAAGAGGGGGCATTGAGGGGATGTAGTTGGGCCCAACCCCCTAAGGGATCGGGTCCGCGGCAGACATAGGACAATTTGCCACACCCGCCGCATCTTGAACATCGCTGTTGACCGGTCGATGAAGACGCCCACAATTGCCCTTAAAGTCCCTTCGCCCCCTACGCTGTCGGGTGCCCCTGATAGGTGAGCTAGACATGTGCGCAGCCACTCCCACTCCTTCTACCCTGCCCCGTGAAGCGACGCCCGGGCATCACGTCTCGCCCTCGGATATCGCGGTCGGCGTCATCATCGGTCGCTCTTCGGAGTTCTTCGACTTCTTCGTTTTCGCGATCGCCTCGGTCATCATCTTTCCGCAGAGGTATTTTTCCTTTGCCGATCCGCTGACCGCGACGCTCTGGTCCTTCGCCGTTTTCGCCCTCGCCTTCCTGGCGCGGCCGCTCGGCACCGCCTTCTTCATGGTGATCGACCGCCGCTACGGGAAAAGCACCAAGCTGACGCTGGCGCTGCTGATCCTCGGAACCTCGACCGTGGGCATGGGCCTTATCCCCTCCTATGCCCAGATCGGCTGGGCCTCCATCGCGGTGCTCTGCTTCCTGCGAATCGGACAGGGCTTCGCGCTTGGCGGCGCCTGGGATGGCCTGCCCTCGCTTCTGAACATGAACGCCCCGGAAGGCCGTCGCGGCCTTTATGTCATGGTGCCGCAGCTTGGCGCGCCCGTCGGCCTGATCGTCGCGAGCCTGCTTTTCGCCTATCTGCTGGCCAACATGTCGCAGGCGGATTTCCTGAACTGGGGCTGGCGCTATCCGTTCTTCGTCGCCTTCGCGATCAACGTCGTGGCGCTGTTCGCGCGGCTTCGCATCGTGGTGACGCCGGAATATACTGACGCGTTCGAGAATCACGAGCTGGAGCCGACCAGCTTCCGCGCCGCCTTCAAGAATGACGGCGAGACCATTCTCGCGGGGGCCTTCATCCCGCTGGCAAGCTTCGCGCTTTTCCACATGGTCACGGTTTTCCCGCTGTCCTGGGTCTATCTCTATACCAACGAGACGCTGACCAACTTCCTGCTGATCGAATCGATCGCCGCCGCCGTCGGCTTCGTTGCGATCATCCTCTCCGGCGTGGTCGCCGACCGGATCGGACACCGCAAGCTGCTGTTCCGCTGCGCCGTGGCCATTGCCATCTTCAGCTTGTTCGCACCGCTGTTGCTGGCCGGAAACCAGCTTGGTGAGGCGATCTACATGATCATCGGCTTCATCATTCTGGGCCTCAGCTTCGGCCAAAGCTCGGGCGCGGTCGCCTCGCTGTTCCAGCCGCGCCGCCGCTACACCGGATCGGCCATTGTCTCGGACCTTGCCTGGCTTTTCGGTGCGGGTTTCGCGCCTCTGGCCGCACTGGCGCTGTCGGCCTGGTTGGGCCTGCCGGCCGCAGGCCTCTATCTGCTCTCGGGGGCTGTCTGCACCATGGCGGCGCTGTGGTTCGCGCGCCAGTTGCGGCTCCGCGTCTCCTGATCAAGGACCAGTTCCATCGCGAAACGCCCGGTGCCCTGCGCCGGGCGTTTCTGCTTGAAAATGCCCCCTCCTTGCCCTATCTATCTAGCCAGACAGCTAGCTTGTTGAGGTCATCATGTGGACGCTTCAGGACGCCAAGAACAGGTTCTCGGCCGTGGTCGATGCAGCACTTGCCGGGCAGCCGCAGCAGGTCTCGCGCCGCGGAAAACCTGCGGTCGTCGTGCTGTCGGCAGCGGAATATGCACGGATGCAGGCCGCCGCGACGGAGAATCGCGGCTCCTTCATCACGCATCTGGGGAATTTCCCCGGCGAGCCTGACCCGACCGAACGCCCGCGCGTGGTCCCGCGCGAGGTTTCGTTCTGAGCCGTGCTGATCCTTGACACCAATGTCCTCTCGGCATTGCGCCGGCCCGAGCGCAGCCCGCAGGTCCAGAGCTGGCTGTCCCGCCAGGACGAGGCGGCGCTTTACCTTTCGGTAATCACGATGGGAGAGATCGAGCGCGGGATCGCCCGGCAGGAAACCGTGAACCCGGCCTTTGCTCTGGATCTTCGCGAATGGATCGCCCGGACCGTCACCCTGTTCTCGGACCGCCTGCTGCCCTTCGGCGCGGCCGAGGCGCGGATCTGGGGTCGCCTCTCCGCCCGGATCGGTCATAGCGGGGCCGATCTGCTGATCGCGGCAACCGCAATCACCCATGATGCGACCGTCGTTACCGGCAATGTCGCGGATTTCGCGCCCTCGGGCTGCCGGATCCTGAACCCCTTCGCCGAACCAGCGGCCTGAAGCGACCCTGAAATCCCCGATTCCATTCCTTTCCCGCCCGCGGCGGTGGAACTTTGTTGCCACATCGGGACTTCGATAAGGCACATGTGCTTATTTTTCCGCGCCTCTTACGGCGTTGAAAGGTCATGGTTATACATATGACCCCGTTTACTGCTGGAGATGCGTCATGGCATCGGTAGTCTTCAACCTGATCATCTTTGTCGCGCTGCTGGTCGGGATCCACCAACTCAAGGGTCGCGACATCTCCCTTTCGGTCCGGGTGCTGATCGCGCTGCTGGTTGGCACCGTTTTCGGCGTGCTGCTGCAACTGGTCTATGGCGGCGGATCGGAAAGCATCACGCAGACGGTCAACTGGATCGGCATTGTCGGCAGCGGCTATGTCCAGCTTCTGCAGATGATCGTCATGCCGCTGGTTTTCGTCGCGATCCTCAGCGCCGTCTCGAAACTGCATGACGCCTCGGCGCTCGGCAAGATCGCCGGGCTGACGCTTGGCACCTTGCTGCTGACCACCGCGATCGCCGCGGCCGTCGGCATCGTCATGGCGCTCGGTTTCGGGCTGACCGCCAGCGGTCTTGTCCAAGGCGCGGCGGAGACCGCCCGGCTTTCGACGCTCGAAACCAGTTACGCGCCAAGGGTCGCCGACCTGACCGTGCCGCAACTGATCCTGTCATTCATCCCGAAGAACCCCTTCGCCGACCTGACCGGGGCCAATCCGACCTCTATCATCTCGGTCGTGGTATTCGCGGCCTTCCTCGGCGTCGCGGCGATCCGGCTGGTCCGGCGCGATCCCGAGAAGGGGCAGCGCCTGATCGCCTTCATCGACCTGATGCAGGGCTGGATCACCCAGCTTGTGCGCCTGATCATGGCGCTGACCCCCTATGGCGTCATGGCGCTGATGACGAAGATGGCAGCGACCTCGAATGCCGCCGATATCCTCAACCTCGGGAAATTCGTCATCGCCTCCTATCTGGGTCTTGCGATCATGTTCGGCGTCCATGCGGTCCTGCTGACGCTGACCGGGGTGAACCCGCTGACCTTCTTCCGAAAGGTGCTGCCGGCGCTGAGCTTCGCGTTTTCCAGCCGGTCGAGCGCGGCGACCATTCCCCTCAATGTCGAGATCCAGACCCGCCGCCTTGGCGTGCCGCAGACCATCGCCTCCTTCGCGGCCTCCTTTGGCGCGACGATCGGGCAGAATGGCTGCGCGGGGCTTTACCCCGCGATGCTGGCCGTGATGGTGGCGCCGACGGTAGGCGTCAACCCGCTCGATCCGGCATGGATCGCGACGCTGATCGCAATCGTCACGCTCAGCTCGGCCGGGGTCGCGGGCGTCGGCGGCGGGGCCACCATGGCCGCGCTGATCGTGCTGCCGGCGATGGGCCTGCCGGTCACGCTGGTGGCTCTCCTGATCTCGGTCGAGCCGCTGATCGACATGGGGCGCACCGCCCTCAACGTGAACGGTTCGATGACCGCCGGGACCATCACCTCGCAAATTCTTGGCCAGACCGACCGCAGCGTCATGGAGAGCGAGGAAGCGGGCGAGCTTCAGAACGCGATGTAGTCCCGCCGATGCCACGGCCCCTCGCCCACCGGGCGCGGGGTTTTCTCAAGCAGACCGATGCAAATTCCGGTTTTCCCGAGGGCCGCCACGGGCTAGCTAGGCGGTCAGCCAGATGCCAGCCAGGGACAGACCGCCATGCCCGAGAACCAGCCCCCCGACAATCCGACCATCCGCACCATCGCCATGCCCGCCGACACCAATCCGGCCGGCGACATCTTTGGCGGCTGGCTGATGAGCCAGATGGACCTTGCCGCTGGCACCATCGCCGCGCTGACCGCGCGTGGTCGCGCCGCCACGATCGCGGTCGAGGGGATGAAGTTTCACCGCCCGGTCAAGGTGGGCGACGAGGTTTCGCTCTACGCCGAACTGGTCCATGTCGGGCGCACCTCGATGCAGATTCATGTCGAGGCATGGCGGCGCGAGCGTGACCGCGACGACAGCCAGCAGGTGACAGAGGCGAAATTCACCTTTGTCGCGCTGGACGAGAAGGGCGCCGCCCGTCCCGTCCGGCCCTGATCCGCGCCGCCCTCAGCCGCGGCGAAGCTGGTCCAGCAGCGCCGCGCTCGGCTCGCCCGTCGCCGGAAGCCCGCGCGAGGTCTGATAGGAGCGGATCGCGGCGATCGTGTTCGACCCGACATTGCCATCAACGCCCTGCGTGTCGAAGCCGCGCGCGGTCAGCAGGCGCTGCATCTCCTTGCGCTGTTCAAGCCGCAGGCCGGGCGCATCCGCAGGCCAGGGATTGGAGAGGCCCGGATAACCCTTCAGCCGATCCGCAAGCAGCGCGACCGCCAGCGCGTAGCTGTCGGCATTGTTGTAGCGCAGGATCGCGTGGAAGTTACGGGTGATCAGGAAGGCCGCGCCGGAAGGACCGCCGGGGATCAGCAACTCGGCCGAGGCACCCGCCGGCGGCAGCGGCCGCGAGGTTGCCTGACGGATGCCCAGCGACTGCCATTCCGCGACCGAGCGCCGCTTGCCCTTGCCCGCCAGCCCGGTGTTGAACCCGGCGGGCAGCTTCACCTCGACCGCGGCGGGCAGGCCGTGCTGCCAGCCCGATTTCGCGAGGTAATTCGCCGTCGAGGCCAGCGAGTCGGTGGGATCGTTCGACCAGATATCCCGCCGCCCGTCGCCGGTGAAGTCGACTGCATAGGCCAGATAGGTGGTGGGGATGAATTGCGTATGCCCCATCGCCCCGGCCCAGCTTCCGGTCATGTGGCCGGGATCGATGTCCCCGGCCTGAAGGATGCGCAGCGAGGCCATCAGCTGGCTGCGGAAGAAATCGCCCCGATAGCCCTCATAGCTGAGGGTCGAAAGCGCCTCGATCAGCGGCAGGTCGCCGCGCCGCTCGCCATAGGTGGATTCCATGCCCCAGACGGCGGCAACGACTTCCTTGTCGACGCCATAGGCGGCTTCGACCCGGCTGAGCGCGCCGCCGAATTGCGAAAGCGCCGCCCGGCCGTTGTTCTGGCGCTTTTCCGAAACCGCGTTCTCGAGATATTCCCAGAGGGATTTCTTGAACTCTGCCTGGTTCTGGCTGCGGCGGACGACCTCGGGGTTATAGACCACATCGCGGAACGCAAAGGACAGCGTCGCATCGCTGATGCCTTGCGACCGCGCCTGCCCCTTGAAGCCCTCGATCCAGTTGTTCAGTCCCGCGACCTTGGCGGGCGGCGGGTTCTGATTGCGGCCCCATTTGATTTCCTGGCTCTGCTGGGAGACGCCGCCGCGCGTCGGCCCATAGCCACCAACCCCGCACGAGGCGAGGACCAATGCCAGCACCGCAAAGCTGACCGTTTGCCTGAATGAAATGCGCATCACTGCCTCCTGCTCATCTTTTTTGGCAAGCCTAACCCGGCGAGGGACCAGCCGGAAGCCAAAATGAGCCGGGGATCAGACGGGGCCGGACACGCTCTCGACCTCCAGCGCCTCGCTGGCCCGCTCCGCCCCCTCCAGCACGACCTCGCGCATGGCGGCATCGGCCGCATCGGGATCGCGCGAGGCGATCGCGCTCGCGATCCGCAGATGTTGTGAGGCGCAGCGCGAGATCCCCTCCGGGCTGAGCGCGGGCGAGGAGATCTGGAAGGACACGGCCAGCGCCGCCTCGATCAGGGTCGTGACCGAGCGCATGAAGGGATTGCGCGACATCGCCGCGATGGCGAGGTGAAAGTTCAGATCCTCCTCGGCCACGGATTCCCGGGTGTGATGCGGGTTGTCGATCCGCGCCGCGATGCTGAACAGCTCGACGATCTCATCGCTGGTGGCATGGATCGCGGCAAGGCGCGCGGCGGCGGGCTCGAAGGCAAGCCGCATGTCGCGCAGATGCTCGACAAACTCGCGGTCCATGCCCGCCTGCATCTTCCACGAAATCACGTCGGAATCGACGAAATTCCAGCCTTCGCGCGGATTGACCCGGGTTCCGACCCGCGATTTCGCGAGGATCAGCCCCTTGGCGGCAAGCGTCTTCATCGCCTCGCGCAGGACGCTGCGCGAGACGCCGAAGCGTTCCAGCAATTGCTGGTCGCCGGGCAGGGTCTCGCCCTCGGAAAACTCGCCCGAGATGATGGCGCGCCCCAGCCCTTCGACCACCCGCGCGTGACTCGACCTTGGCTGGTTTCCGAACATGCGGCGGCGCAGCACGCCCATGGCTCAGCCCCCCGATGCGGCGCGAATGGCGGCCCGGCGCTCGGACAGCATCAGGATCAGCCTTTGCAGCACGATGAACGCAAACAGCAGCAGGCCCACGACGATCTTGGTCCACCACGAGGACAGCGTGCCGTCAAAGACGATATAGGTCTGGATCAGCCCCTGAATCAGCACGCCGAAAAGGGTGCCAAGGACAAGGCCCGCGCCCCCCGTCAGCAGGGTTCCGCCCACCACCACCGCCGCGATGGCGTCGAGTTCGACCCCCACCGTCGCCAGCGAATAGCCCGCCGAGGTGTAGAGCGTATAGGCCAGCCCCGACAGCCCGGCCATGAAGCCCGAAAACGCATAAAGCTGGATCATCGTGCGCCGCAACGGCACGCCCATCAGCGCGGCCGATTGCTCGGACCCGCCGATGGCGTAGACATTGGCGCCAAAGCGCGTGCGATGCGCAAGGATCACCCCGACGACAAAGGCCAGCAGCATCAGTATGGCAAGGAAGGTCAACCGGCCCTTGTCCGGCAGACGGATGAAGATCCCCTTCAGCAACTTCAGAAAATCATGGCTGATCGGCACGGAATCGGTCGAGATCAGGAAGGCCGCGCCGCGTGCCAGAAACATCCCCGCCAGCGTGACCACGAAGGCGGGCATCTTCAGCGCATGGATGGTCAGGCCCATCACCGCTCCGAAGCTGGTGGAAACCACCAGCGCAAGGGCGAATGCCAGCGCCGGATGAACGCCCGCGCGCACCAAGACCGCGACGAAGACCGAGGTGAAGGCGATGACGGAGCCGACCGAAAGGTCGATGCCCCCCGATAGGATCACGAAGGTCATCCCGACCGCCGCGATGCCAAGGAAGGCGTTATCCGTCAGCAGGTTGCCCGCCACGCGGAAAGACAACATGTTCGGGAACTGCATCGCGCAAAGCCCATAGGCGATCAGGAAGATCAGGACTGTCGCGGCAAACGGCAGATTGCGGGCGCGGATCATTTCTGCACCCCCTGCCGGCGGCGCAGCATGCCGCGCAGCATCGCCAGCTCATCCGCGACGGCGGGCGATTGCAGCGTCAGGATGGCGACGATGACGATTGCCTTGACGATCAGGTTGAACTCGGGCGGCCAGCCGGAAATCAGGATGCCGGTGTTCAGCGCCTGAATGATCAGCGCCCCGATCAGCGAGGCGGTGATCGAGAACCGCCCCCCCGCCAGCGAGGTGCCGCCGATCACCACGGCAAGGATCGCGTCCAGCTCCAGCCACAGCCCGGCATTGTTCGGGTCCGCGCCGTGGATATCGGCGGTGACGATCATCCCCGCCATGGCCGCGCAAAGCCCCGAGATGCCGTAGGTCGCGAGGATCAGGAAGCGGGCGCGCACGCCCACCAGCATCGAGGCGCGGCGGTTGATCCCCACCGCCTCGATCAGCAGCCCCAGCGCCGTGCGCCGCACAAGCAGGCCCACGGCAAGCGCCATGGCCAGCCAGATCAGGATAGGCATGGGAATGCCCAGCACCGCACCCGAGCCGATGAAGGAAAAACCCGGATCGTTGAAGGTCAGGATGAAGCCTCCGGTGATCAGCTGCGCGATCCCCCTGCCCGCGACCATCAGGATCAGCGTCGCGATGATCGGCTGGATGTCGAGGAAGGCGACCAGCACCCCGTTCCAGAGGCCGCAGGCCAGCCCGATCGCCAGCGATACCGCGAGGACCACAACCACCGGCTGCCCGTCCGCCACCATTGTCGCGGCGGCCGCCCCGGTGATCGCCATAACCGCCCCGACCGAAAGGTCGATGCCCTTGGTCGCGATCACCAGCGTCATGCCAATCGCCAGCAGCGCCACCGGCGCGACGCGCACGCCAACATCGATCAGGCTGCCATAGAGCCGGCCATTCTGCACCGTGACCGAGAAGAAGCCGGGAGAGATCAGCGCGATCAGCCCCAGAACCACGGCCAGCGCGATCAGTTGCGGCCGCAATTGGACCAGCTTTCTCATGCGGCATCCCCCGGAACGGCCATGGCCTCGACAATGGCTTCCGCCGTGATCTCTGCCCCCTTCAACTCGCGCACATGGCGGCGGTCCGACAGCACGATGACGCGGGTGGAGAAGGCGACCAGTTCCTCGATCTCGGAGGAGATCACGACCAGCGCCATGCCATCGGCGCGTAACCTGCTGATCAGGTTGATGATCTCGGCATGGGCGCCGATGTCGATGCCCCGCGTCGGCTCGTCGAGGATCAGCAGGCGCGGGTCGGTGGCGAGCCAGCGGGCAAGGATCGCCTTCTGCTGGTTGCCGCCGGACAGGAACTTGATCGGCCGCTCCGGCTCGGGCGGGCGGATGTCGAGCGCCTTGATATAGCGCGCGGCCAGCACATCCGCCTCGCGCCGGGGGATCGGGCGCGCCCAGCCCTGCCGCGCCTGAAGCGCAAGCACGATATTCTGGCGCACGGAAAGGTCGCCGATGATGCCGTCGGACTTCCGCTCCTCCGGGCACATGCCGAAACCATGCGCGATCGCGGTCTCGGGCGAATGCAGGCTGACGGGCACACCGTCGACCGTGGCCTCGCCGCTGTCGGGGCGATCAATGCCGAACAGCAGCCGTGCCGTCTCGGTCCGGCCCGAGCCGAGAAGACCCGCGATGCCAACCACCTCGCCCGGCCGGATGGCAAGGTCGAAGGGCGCGATGGACCCACGCTTGCCGTAATTCTCGAAGCGGAAGGCGGCCGGAACGTCAGGCTCCACCGCATCGGGATCGCGATGCCCGGTCGCCTCGGCCAACTCGCGCCCCAGCATCATCGAGACCAGCTCGCGCCGGGGCAATTCGGCGATGGCACGGCTGCCGACCATGCGGCCGTTGCGCAGCACCGTGACGCGATCGGCGATCTGATAGACCTGATCGAGGAAATGGGTGATCATCACGATCCCCAGCCCCTGCCCGCGCAACTGGCGCAGCACGGCGAAAAGCGCCTGCACCTCGCGCGCATCCAGACTGGCCGTCGGTTCGTCCAGGAACAGCACCTTGCCGGACAGGTCGACCGCCCGCGCGATGGCGATGATCTGGCGCACGGCGACCGGATAATGCGCCAGCGTCTCCTCGGGATCGGCGGCGACGCCATAGCGCGACAGCAGCCGCGCCGCGTCCGCGCGCATCCTGCGCCGGTCGATCAGCCCCATCCGGCGCGGCTGGCGGCCCAGATAGAGGTTCTCGGCCACCGTCAGGTTTTCGAGCAGGTTCACCTCCTGATAAACCGTGCCGATGCCAAGGTCCTGCGCCTCGGCGACCGAACGCGGCTCGACCTCGACCCCGTCAAGCCGCATGGCCCCGGCGTCGCGCCGATAGGCCCCGGTCAGGATCTTGACAAGGGTGGATTTCCCCGCCCCGTTCTCGCCCAGCAGGGCATGAATCTCTCCCGCCCGCAGGGAGAAATCCACGCCGTCCAGCACCTTCACGCCAAAGAACGACTTGTCTATCCCCTGCGCCGAAAGCAGCGCATCATCTGTCATCCATGTTCCCCCAGAGACGGGAGTATGGGCGGGGCCGTGACCCCGCCCGCCACTCAGTAGCCGAGGTCCTTCTTGGACTCGTAGACGCCTTTCGGGTCATCTGCCTGAGTGAAGAGCTTCGACTCGGTCTGGATCCATTTCGGCGGCTGGGTGCCGTCGGCCAGGAACTTCTCCAGCACGTCGAAGGCGGGACCGGCCATGTTCGGCGTCAGTTCCACCGTGGCGTTCGCCTCGCCCTCGGACATGGCGAGGAAGATGTCGGGCACGGCGTCGATCGAGACGACCTTGATGTCGGTCCCCGGCTTCAGCCCGGCTTCCTTGATGGCCTGAATCGCGCCGACCGCCATGTCGTCGTTATGGGCATAGACCGCGCAGATGTCCTTGCCGCCATTCTCAGCCTTGATGAAGCTTTCCATCACTTCCTTGCCCTTGGTCCGGGTGAAGTCCCCGGTCTGGCTGCGGGCGATGGTGATGTTCGACGCGGCCGCGATCGCGTCCTCGAAGCCCTTCTTGCGGTTGATCGCGGGCGACGAGCCAGTGGTGCCCTGAAGCTCGACCACCTTGCAGTCCTTGTCGCCGATTTCCTTGACCAGCCATTCGCCGGCAACCTTGCCCTCATAGACCTGATCCGAAGTCACGGCGGTCAGATAGAGGTCTTCGGGCGCGTCGATCTGGCGGTCAAGCAGGACGACCGGAATTTCGGCATCCTTGGCCTCGGCCAGCACGTCGTCCCAGCCGGTCGCGACGACCGGCGCGATCAGGATCGCGTCGACGCCCTGCGCGATGAAGCCGCGCACCGCCTTGATCTGGTTTTCCTGCTTCTGCTGGGCATCGGCGAATTTCAGGTCGATGCCGCGTTCCTTGGCCTGTTGCTGCGTGACCGTGGTTTCCGCCGCGCGCCAGCCCGATTCCGAACCGATCTGCGAAAAACCGACCGTCATGTCGGCGGCAAAGGCCGCGCCGGACAGCATCAGACAGGCGACCAAACTGGCCGCAAGAAGTTTGCGATTCATGTTTTCCTCCCCTGAGAAGGCTCCTCAACCTTCCGCTTTCAGGCATAAAGTATGATTATTCTTCCGTCAACACGTCGCAAACCTTGCCAAACAGGCAGAATTAGGGCCGTTGAGCGCATATTAATCAGATCAAAGCGTTCTGCAGGGATCTTCGGTCGATTTATCCTCTGCCCTTCTGAAAGGGCCAGGTCGGGCGCGGCCGATGCCGGTTTTCCAACCCCTCAAGGTCCTGCGATACCGCGCCCCGGTCAGCGCCATCACCTGCGCCATCGGCAGCTCGCGCAATTCCGGGGACAGATAGCCCGACTTCACGACAAGCAGGTCAGCCACCGAGGGATCGAGGCCGAGGGTGCGAAAGTCCGAAAGATGGTGAAACGGCCTGCGCCTTTCGGTCAGGACCAGTTCGATCCCGCCAGCCTCGACCACTGCATCCGCTCCGACCAGACGCACGCGGTCGGGGCGGAGTGCTTGGACCGGCCCGCCGCCGCCAAGCTCGCCGCCAATCCGGATCTCCGCCTCTTTGCGACGCAGGGCGGCGATGGCGTGCGGCGCGGCAATCCCGGCAATGATCGCCCTGCGATCGCGTGAGGCGGCCCAGCCCCTTGCGACCAGCGCGGCCAGTACGTCGGCACGGTCGCCGACCCCGCCCGCCGTCGGGTTGTCGCCGCTATCGGCAAGGATCGTGCGCCCCTTCGCCGCATCCAGCAGGTCGCCAAGCGCCCCTGCCTCCATGTCGGGCACCAGAGCATCGCGCAGGCTCCAGTAGCTTGCCGCGATCTCGGCTGCCACCGTCTCGCCCACGACGCGGTCAGTGCAGGTGACGATCGCGGCGGCCGTGGCGCGGGGGCTGTCGGCCCAGACATAGCCGATCATCAGGTTCGCATCGAGGATGCCCGCCCGCGCGTCGAATCCCGGCAGCATCGCATAAAGGCTCCGGCAGGGTTCCACGAAGGTCGAGGACATTTCGCCCGAAACCAGCAGCGGGATCGCCCTGCGGACCACCTGCGGGCGGGGACCGCCGCGCAGCGCCTCCAGCAGCATCCGGGCGGCGCGGGCGCGGGTCTGCGGCTGGTCGACATGCGGCGCGGTGCGGAAAGCCGCGAAGGCATCGACGGTCGCGGCGATCCGCTCGGTGATCTGCCCATGCAGGTCCCAGGCCGAGGAAATCACCGCACCCGGCCCCACCACCTCGCGGATGCGGGTGACAAACTCCCCCTCCGGGTCATCGACGCCGGGGACGAAATAGGCACCGTGCATGATCAGCAGCACCCCGTCCAGCGGCAGGGCCGCGCGGAGGCGGTCGCAGAACCCGTCGCATTGCGCCCGGAACAGATCAGGCGAGACCGGCCCGCCGGGGATCGAGCGGTCGTGGAAGATCGGGATCGCCTCGATCCCCTCCCATCCCGTGCCAACGCCGGCCATCTCCAGCAGCGCCTGCCCCTCGGTCCGGTTGAAGTCGTCCGCAACCTGCATCAGCGGCGAATAGGTCGAGCATTCGGTATGGATGCCCCCGATGGCGACGCGCATGGCTCCTCCTGTGCAGTCAATCCGGTTCAGGCCCGGGGATCATTCGGGCAGGTCCAGCTTTTGCAGATCATCATCGAGCGCCAGCAGGTCGCGCAGCGCCGTTCCGGGCGCGACCGCAAGCGGCGGCAGCCGCATGGCTTCGCACGGCAGGTCGGTCGCCATGGCGATTGCCCGCTCCAGGGACAGGCCGGTTATCGCGACCAAACGCCGGACGGATTCGAGCATGTCGATATGCGCCCCGGCCAGCGAGCCCTGCGCATTGACCAGCGCGCCGGCCTCCACATGGATATCCATGCCGTAAAGCGAGAAATGGTCCGGTCCCCCCACCGTCGGCATCGCGTCCGAGACGAGGAAGCAGCGATCGGGGCGCGGGCGCGCATTCATCGCGATCATCAGCATCTCGGGCGAGACATGGATGCCGTCGGCGATCAGCCCGCACCACCCCTCCGACAGGATCGCGGCCGCGATCACGCCCGGCGCGCGCGAGGTCATCTGCGGCATGGCGTTGTAGAGATGGGTGAACATCCCGACCCCGTTCGCCATCGCGGCCCGCGTCTCCTCGGCCGTGGCCATCGTATGCCCCGCCGAGAGGACGACGCCGATCCCCGCAGCCTCGCGCAGCAGTTCCGGATCGGCGAGTTCGGGCGCGAGGGTCAGCAGGACCGGGATCCCTGCGCCCCGCAACCGGCGCAGCACCGCCATCGTCCGCTGATCGAAGGGTCGGATGAAACGTGCATCATGGGTGCCGCGACGCTCGGGCGCGATATGCGGACCCTCGATATGGATGCCGGCGATGCCCGGCTGACCGAAGGCCGCGATGACGGCCTCGGCGGCGGCCTCCATCACCTCGGGCCGGTCGGTGATGACCGTGGGCAAAATCTGTGCCGTTCCCAGCCGGTGATGCGCGGCCGCAATGGCGGCGATGCCTGCGGGGGTCGGATCGGCGTTGAAAAGCACCCCACCCCCGCCATTGACCTGCAGGTCGGTGAAGCCCGAAAGCAGCAGCGGCACCTCCATATCGGCGCGCTCGCCCCGCGCGGGACGGATGGCGAGGATGCGGGCGCCGTCGGTTTCCACCACCATTCCCGGCACCAATGCGCCATCGATCCATGTCCGTCCGGCGGCGATCAAGAGCCGGCTCATGCCGCGACCTCGCCCGTCACGCCGGCTCGCGCCATCAGGGCAGCACCCCTCGCGCCGGAACTGTCGCCATGCTGCGCGACCCGGATCTCGGGCAGGCGCACCTCGCCAAGCCGCAGGCGCATCATCGCCGTCGACAGCATCGCGGGCAGCCCCGGAATGTTCGAAAGCCCGCCGCCCAGCACGATGACCTGCGGATCGAGCATCAATTGCGCGGTATAAAGCATCTCGCCCGCGAGGTCGGCCCAGACCTCCATCACCCGCGCCGCATCAGGCCCATCGGCGGCCATTCCGGCGATCCGCCCCGGATCCGTCTCGGCCAGCCCGGCCCATGCGGCGATCCTGCTGAGCCCGGTCCCCGACACATAATTCTCATTGCATCCCTGCCGCCCGCAGCCGCAGGGCCAGATAGGCAATCCATGGCGTTCAAGGGCGCGGGCGGGCATCCCGACATGGCCGATCTCGACCGCGAGCCCGGCATGGCGGCGGGGAATGCGGCCATCGATCACCAGCCCCGCCCCCACTCCGGTCCCGAGGATCAGGCCGAGCACCGAGCCCATCCCGTCGGCGGCGCCGCCATGCGCCTCGGAATAGGCGAAGGCCATGCAATCATTCACGACGGGCAGGCTGCGCCCCAGCGCCTCGCGCAGCGAAAGCCCGAGGTTATGGCCCGTGACCGGAATGTTCGAGGCCGTGGCGATCCCGCTTTGCGGGTCGATCAGCCCCGCCATCGAGATCGCGACCGGCAGCGCGGGATCGTTCGCGCCCTCCTCCAGCCAGCGGATCTGTCCGGCCAGCGCGAGGATGAAACCCTCATAGTCGTCACGCGGGGTCGGGATGCGCGTCAACGCGACCGTCCGCATGTCGCCGTCAAAAAGCCGCGCCTCGATCTTGGTTCCACCAAGGTCGATCGCGCCGCTGATCATGCCTGCCATTCGTAAAGCCTCACCCCCGACACCACCCGCGTCAGATTGCGGCCCGCGAAGGGATCGTCAACCGGCAAGCCAAGCGCCTCGGACCAGCGATGCGCCAGAACCTGCGCCGGAAGGACATAAAGCGCCGGGTCCGCCGCCGTATCGGTCAAGGCCAGCGGGATGTCGCAATCGCGGCCGATCGTGATGACCGGAACACCTGGAAACTGGCTGCGGATCTCGTCGGCCATGTCGAGGTCATAGCGCGCGACCTGCGGGTCGGGATGCACCATCACGAAAACGCTGGTCCCATGATCCACCGCCGCCTTCGGCCCGTGACGGAAGCCAAGCGTGCTGTCCCATTGCGTGATCGTGCGGCCGGCCGTCAGCTCCAGCACCTTCAGGGCCGCCTCGCGCGCAATCCCGGTCAGAGCGCCGGAGCCGAGGAAGATCGCGCGATCTGGCCGGGCAGGATCGAGACCCCAGAGAGACGGCAGCAGCGCATCCGCCGCCTCGGCAAGGCGCGGCAGGATCCGCGGGGCATCAAAATCGGGGGCGAGGCAAGCCAGCGCGCTCAGATACATCGTCGTGAAGCTCGATGTCATCGCGAAGCCGCGGTCATGCGTCGCCTCGGGCAGGATCAGGGCGCGCGTCTCTCCCGGGCCGGGGCCGGATCGGGTGCCAAGCGCGCTGTCGGCATTGCAGGTGATCTGCAGGCGATCGATATCCGGGCGGTGGAGGTCGAGGAGGTCGATCAGCCCCACTGTCTCCGAACTGTCGCCGCTGCGGCCGAACTGGACCGAGAGGACGCGGTTCCCGGTGCCGAAGGCAAGCCGGGGCACGGCCACCAGATCGGTGGTCGGCCATGTCCGGAGCGCACCGCCGAGCTGGCGCGACAGCACCTCGCCGATATAGGCCGAGGTGCCAGCGCCCGAAAGCCAGATTTCCTCGGGGCCGCGCGCCGCGATCCAGTCGCGGATCGGTTCCGCCTCGGCCTCCAGCGCGCTTGCCCAACCGCGCCAGATCGCGGGCTGGGCGTCGATTTCCTGCGCGGTGAAACTGGTCATTCTGCGTCCTTGCTGTCTTTGACCCCTTCGCCCGCGACAATCAGCCGGACGCCCGCAGCATCCAGCGCGGCGCGGATCGGCTCGGCCGGCGGGCGGTCGGTGATCAGGATGGAAACCCGCGCCAGCCCGCAGATGCGGTGCAGGCGCGAGGCGCGGAACTTGGTATGGTCGGCCAGCACAATCACCCGCGCGGCCGCATCGACCATGGCGCGCGTGACATGGGCCTCGTCCTCGGAATAGGTCGAAAGCCCTCCCTCGGGGTCGATGCTGTCGGCGCCCATGACGAATGTGTCGAAATTCATCCCGTTCAGACTGCTCTCGGCCAGCCTGCCCGAGAGCGAGCCGGTCGAGGGGCGGATGACCCCTCCCGTCAGCATCACCCTATGGCGGCCGTTCCGCATCGCGTGTTGCGCCACCATCAGCCCCGAGGTCATGATCGTCATCGCCGGATGACCGTCGCTTTGCCCCAGAAGCTCCGCCACGATCTCGACCGTCGAACCATTGTCGATCAGCAGCGAATGGTCCTCATGGAGCAGGTCCATCGCGGCCGATGCGATGCGCCGCTTGGCCCCGGGATTGGCCAGCCGCCGGTCGGCGGCCTGCGGATGCACCGCCGCCCCGGTGCTTTGTGCGGCCAGCGCCAGCGCGAGTTCGATGCGGAAATCGGCCAGACCGGCAAAGCCGAAACTGCGGCAAAAGCGGATCAGGGTCGGCTCGGAGGTGCCAAGACGCGCGCAGATCTCGCGCGAGGTCATGCGGATGAATTCCGAAGGATCCTCGGCCACGAAGGCCGCAATCGCCCTCAGCTTGGCCGGCATCGTATCGCGGGCCGCCAGCACGGCCGCCCACAGAGCGACGCCGTGAAGCGGCCTGTCATCCTGTGCCTGCTGCATGCCCCGCCCCATCATCAACTTGTCGTCCGCACAATCTTTTCGATCAGTAAACTTTTGTCAAACTAATATCTGCTCCAAAATATTTTAGGACGGCAAACAAATATGTTTACAGAAACTTTGATTTGTTGTTGCCTCGTAATCGTGACCCGAGGGAGGCCAGATGCAAGAACGATCCCAAGCACCGCTTCTGGAGATCTGCGTGGATGATCCCGCCGGCCTCGCCGCCGCGATCGAGGGCGGCGCCGACCGGATCGAACTTTGCGCGGCGCTGGCGGTCAGCGGGCTGACCCCCTCGCCCGGCCTGATCGCACAGGCGGCGCGCGTCCCCGTCCCGGTCTGCGCCATGATCCGGCCCCGGCCCGGCAATTTCGTCTACAGCCCCGAGGAGATCGAGGCGGCGCTTTTCGATATCGCGGCGGCGAAGGCCGCGGGCCTTGCGGGCATCGTCACCGGCGTCACCCATCCCGACGGACGACTTGACCTTGACGCCATGTCGCGCCTCAGGGACGCGGCCGAGGGGATGGAGCTGGTGATCCACCGCGCCTTCGATCTGGCCCCGGACCTCGACGAGGCGCTGGAGCAGGCGATCGACCTCGGCGTCTGCCGCATCCTGACCGCGGGCGGGACCAGGGCCGCGCCCGACGGGATCGCGATGCTGGCGCAACTCTCCCGCCGGGCTGGGAACCGCATCACCATCATGGCGGGCGGCGGCGTCCTGCCCGAGAACGCGGCGATGCTGCTGGCTGCGGGGGTCCATGACCTCCACGCATCCTGTATGTCGGTCGTTGCGGACGAGGCCCCGGCCACCCGGATCAACATCCCCGCAAGCCGCCCCCGGACGCTGCCCGGGAACGTCCGCGCGCTCCGCACCGCCATGCTGAAGGCGGTAGAGGCCACGGCATGAAGAACGGCATGAAGACCGGCATCATCGGGCTTGGCCATCGGATCGCGGCGATCCTGCCCTTTCTGCGCGAAACCTGCCCGGACATGGATCTGGTCGCCGTCGCCGATCCCGGCCCCGGACATGAGGCCCGGCTGGCCGAGGCCGCGCCCGCCCATCATTACCGCGACGCGACCGAGATGCTGGCGGGGCACAGGTTCGATCTGCTGCTGATCGGCTCGCCCAACCACCTCCATCTCGACCATTTGCGGCAGGCGCTTCTGACCGACACGCCGCATATCTTCGCCGAAAAACCCGTCGTCATCTCGCTCGACGAGACGCTGGAACTGGCGCGCCTGCTTGCCGCGCATGACGGGGTGGCGCGGGTCGCGGTCGGGATGGTCCTGCGCTATTCCGCGCTATACCGCGCGCTTCGCGCCGCCGCCCCGCAGATCGGCGAGGTCATGTCGATCGAGGCGGCCGAGCATATCGCGCCCTATCACGGCAGCTTCTTCATGCGCGACTGGCGCCGCGACACCGCGCTGTCGGGCGGCTTCATGCTGGAGAAATGCTGCCACGACCTCGACCTCTATCAAGGGGTTGCGGGCGCGCGCGCCGCCCGTGTCGCAAGCTTCGGCGGGCGCAAGAAATACCTGCCCGCGCACCGGCCCGATGTCGCACCCGCCTACCTGAAGGTGATGGCGCCGCGCTGGGGCGGGACGGCGGACGCCTTCTCGGGCCGGGGCGACCTGATCGACTACCAGACCGGGCTGATCGAATACGAGAGCGGTGCGACCATGGCCTTCCACACCAACATGAACACCCCCGACGAGTTTCGCCGCTTCGCGGTGATCGGCACGGATGCGATGGCCGAGGGCGACTTCATCCGCAACTATTTCAAGCTGACCCGCGCCGAGGACAGCGCCGTCCTGATCGACAACCGCGACATCGGCACTGCGGGCGACATGAAGCACCATTACGGTGCCGATGAGGCGATGGCGCGCGATCTGGCTGCGCATTGGCGGGGCGAGTTGCCGGACCTGCCGCTGACCGTCACCGACGCGCTCGAGGCGGGCGTGACCGCGCTTGCCCTTGATCAGGCGCGGCGCGAAGGGCGGGTGGTCGACCTCGCCCCCTTCTGGGCCAGCTTCGATGCCGCCCTGAACGGCAAGGCGGCCGCATGAGGCGAACGGACCCGTTCCCCTATCTGCTTCTGGTGCCGGCGCTGCTGCTGGTGGGCGTGATCGCCGCCTGGCCGCTGGTCGAAACCTTCCGGCTGTCCTTCACCGACGCCTCGATGAAGCAGACCCAGGAATATGTGGGCTTCGCCAATTACCAGAAATTCTTCCAGCGCGACTTCTGGCCCATCCTTGGCCGCACCCTGGTCTGGACCGCGCTTTCGGTCAGCCTGAAGCTGGTCATGGGCATGATCGGCGCGGTGCTGCTGAATGCCGCCGTTCCGGGGCGCGCGCTGTTTCGCGTGCTGATCATGCCGCCATGGGTCGTGCCGGTCGCGGTCGGCTGCTTCATGTGGGCGTGGATGTATAATGGCCAGTTCGGGATGATCTCGGGGCTTGGCCAGCGGATCGGCATCTTCTCGGGTCCGTTCGAGTTTCTGGCCTACAAGCAGGCGGCCTTCATCTCGACCGTGGTGACGGATGTCTGGATCGGGACGCCGCTCGTCGCGCTCTACCTGCTGGCCGCGATGCAGACGATCCCGAGGGACCTCTACGAAGCTGCATGGACCGATGGCGGGGGGCGCTTCTACCGCTTTCGCCGCATCACGCTTCCGCTGCTGATGCCCTCGATCGCCACGATGGCGCTGCTCTCGACGATCTGGACCTTCAACAGTTTTGAAATCATCTGGATCCTGACCGAGGGCGGGCCGCGTGGCGCGACCACCACCATGATCATCGACACCTACCGCACCGCGATCTCGCGCTTCCGCTATGGCGAGGGCGCGGCAAGGGCGGTGATGATCCTGATCTGCCTGATGGTGCTTTCCGCGATCTATCTGACGCTCCTGAACCGCCTGACCCGGAAAGGAGGCCGCAGATGATCAACCGCTATCGCTGGTGGGAACTGATCCTGATCTATGCCGGCATGGCGCTGTTCCTGATCTTCATGCTCGCGCCCTTCGTCGAGGCATTCATGGTCTCGCTGCGCCCGCTGACCCAGGTTTTCCGCATCCCCTATCGCTTCGTCGCCGAGGGGATGGGGTTTGCGAATTACCGCCAGATCTGGATATCGCAGCCGATGCTGTGGCGCTGGATCCTGAACAGCTTCGGGATTGCGGTGGCGGTCACGATCCTGTCCATGGCCTGCTCGATCCCGGCGGCCTATGCCTTTGCCCGGTTCCGGTTCAAGCTGAGGGACAGCCTGCTCTCGCTCTTCCTCGCGGTCTCGATGGTGGGGGCGGCGGTACTGATCATCCCGCTCTACAAGCTGATGCTGGCGCTGGGACTGCTCAACACCTATGCCGCGATGATCATTCCGGGCGCGGCCTTTACCGTGCCGACCGGCATCTTCCTGATGCGCAGCTATTTCATGCGCATCCCGGCCGAGCTGGAGGAAGCTGCCTATGTCGACGGCGCATCCCGCCTTTACACCATGCGCCGGGTGATCCTGCCGATCGCCGCGCCGGGCATGGTTGTCGTCGCGATCACCACTTTCATCACCGCCTATGCCCAGCAATTCCTGTTCGCGTTGACCTTCAATTCGAAAAACCACCTGAACCCGCTGCCGGTGGGGCTCTATCAGTTCTTCGGCCATCAGGAGGTTCGCTGGAACGAACTGATGGCCGCCAGCATCGTCGGCGTGCTGCCGGTGCTGGTCCTCTACGTCTTCCTGCAACGATACATCGTCGCCGGGCTGACCGCCGGCGCGGTGAAGGAGTGACGCCTACGGTCGCATATAACAGGGAGTAAGAAGTTGACCATCCGTTCCATCATCCTGGCATCGACGGCGGTTTTCGCCCTGTCGAGCGCCGCGCAGGCGGCAACCGAACTCTATCTGATCAATTGCGGCGCGGATAACGAGCCGCAGGCCCCCGTCCAGCAGACCCACATCGATGAATGGGTCAAGGCGAACCCCGACTATACCGTCCGGGTCGAGTTCCTGCCGTGGGAGCAGTGTCAGGAAAAGACCCTGACGCTGGCCGCCGCCGGGACGCCGCCCGCTGCCGCCTATATGGGCTCGCGCGTCCTCAAGCAGCTTTCGGCGGCCGGGCAGATCGTCCCGATCACCCTGACCGAGGAGGAGTTGAAGACCTATGAGCCCTCGGTCATCTCGACCGTGCAGTTCGACGGTCAGGTCTGGGGGTTGCCGCGCGCATTCTCGACCAAGGCGCTTTACTGGAACAAGGACCTGTTCAAGGAAGCCGACCTCGACATGCCCGAGGGGCCGCAGACCTTCGAGGAGATGCTGACTGCCGCCAAGGCGATCAAGGAAAAGACCAAGGCCGCGGGCTTCGGCATGCCCGCCGCCGACATGGACAACACCTTCCACGAATTCCTGAACTTCCTCTATTCGAACGGCGGTCAGGTCGTGGATGCGGATGGCAAGGTCGTCTTTGACAGCCCGGCCAATGTCGAGACGCTGAAATTCTATCAGGAACTGGCCAAATACTCGCAGGAAGGCCCCGTCGCCTATGATCGCGGCAAGCTTGAGCCGCTGTTCAAGGAAGGCCAGATCGCGATGTATACCACCGGCGCTTGGGGGCGCGGCAAGGCCGAGGGGGTGAATTTCGGCGTGGCGCTGATCCCTGCCGGGCCGTCGGGCAAGCATTCGACGCTGCTGATCACCGACAGCCTTGTCGTCTTCAAGGGCACCGGTCTTGAGGAGCCGACCCAGAACCTGATCAAGTTCCTGACCGCGCCGGAACGGCAATCGGCCTTTGACGAGGCGGGCGGCTGGACGCCGATCCGCGCCGGGGCCGGAGCGGATGCTCTGGTCGCCAAGGATCCGAACTGGAAGCCCTTCATCGACGCCGTCCCGACCGGTGGGCCGGAACCCCTGATGCAGGACTATATCGCCATGCAGGACGCGGCGATCGAGGGCATTCAGGCGGTCATCTCGGACGAGATCACGCCCGAGGAAGGCGCGAAGGACATCAATGACGGCCTTGCGGCGCTGAACTGACCACCAAAGGGGGCGGAAAACCGCCCCCTTCATCCCGGGAGAGCAGCCGATGGGCGATCTGAAACTGACCGGCGTGGCCAAGGATTTCGGCGCCGTCCGCGTCATCCATCCGACCGACCTTCATATCCGAGAGGGCGAGTTCACCGTTTTCGTCGGCCCTTCGGGTTGCGGCAAATCCACCATGCTGCGGATGATCGCCGGGCTTGAGGATATTTCCGCAGGCAGCCTCGAAATCGACGGGCGGGTGGTGAACGACCTTCCCCCCTCGCGGCGCGGCATCGCCATGGTGTTCCAGAGCTACGCGCTTTACCCCCACATGGACGTCTACGAGAACATCGCCTTCCCCCTGCGGGTCGAGCGGCGGCCCGAGGACGAGGTCCGCCGGAAGGTCCAGACCGTGGCGGAGGTGCTGAAGCTGACCGAACGCCTGAGGCACAAGCCGGGGGAACTCTCGGGCGGCCAGCGCCAGCGCGTCGCCATCGGCCGGGCCATCGTGCGCGAACCTTCGGTGTTTCTGTTCGACGAGCCGCTCTCGAACCTCGACGCAGCACTTCGGGGTGAAATGCGGGTCGAATTGTCGCGCCTGCATGTGCGGCTTGGGAATACCATGATCTATGTCACCCATGATCAGGTCGAGGCGATGACCATGGCCGACCGCATCGTCGTCCTGAACGCGGGTCGCGTCGAGCAGGTCGGAACACCGCTGGAATTGTTCCACCGCCCGGCGAACCGCTTTGTCGCGGGTTTCATCGGCAATCCCAACATGAATTTCCTGCCCGCCACCGCCGAGGCGACCGGTCCCGAGGGGATCGGGCTGCGCCTTGAGCATGGCCCCGCCCTGACCGCGCCCGTCGAGGGCAGCGCCGCGCCGGGCGAAAGCCTGACCCTTGGCATTCGCCCCGACGACCTGCGCCCCGACCCCTCCGGCCTGCCCTGCCGCGTGGACGTGGTCGAGCGGCTTGGCAGCAGCACCGTCGTCTATCTGATCGCACCCGGCGGGCAGCAGCTTTGCATGGTGACGGACGGAACCGCTGCGGTGGCGCCGGGAGAGACGGTCTCGCTGGGCTTCGACCCCGCCGCCGCGCATGTCTTTGCGCAGGATGGGCGCGCGCTTCCGCGCCGGCGGGTGCCCGTCGATCTGGCCCGCATCCCGACCGCGCGCACTGCCTGAGGCCCCGGAATGCGCATGACGAAACTCGTCCTTCGAGACAGCACCGAGGAAGCGATCACCGCAGCCGCCCGGTTGATCACGGATCTGGTGGCGATCCGGCCAACAGCCGTCCTCGGGCTTGCGACAGGCGGCACGATGGAGCCGCTTTATGCCCGGCTGGTCGCCGCGCATCGGAACGGCCTCAGCTTCGCCCGGGTCACGACCGTCAATCTCGACGAATATGTGGGCCTCGCGCCGGGTCATCCCAGCTCCTATCACAGCTACATGGCGCAGCATTTCTTCGACCATGTCGATGTCGCGCCCGGCGCCATCCACATCCCGCACGGGGATCTGCCGCCCGACCGCGCCGCGGCGGAATATGCAGCGCTGCTGGACCGGATCGGCCCGGTGGACCTGCAACTTCTGGGCATCGGGGCGAATGGGCATATCGGCTTCAACGAGCCGGGAACCGGCATCTCCGCCCCCACGCGCGTGGTCGATCTGCAGCCCGAGACGATCAGCGCCAATGCCCGTTTCTTCGCCTCGGGAGAGACCGTCCCCTCGCAGGCGGTGACGATGGGGACCACCGCGATCCTTTCGGCCCGCAGCATCGTCGCGCTCGCCACCGGCCCGGCCAAGGCGGCCTCGCTTGCCGCCGCGCTGGACGGTGCGATCGGGCCGGAATGCCCGGCATCCTATCTGCGATTGCACCCGGCCTGCACGATCGTCGCCGATCGGGCCGCCGGGGCGCGGCTTGGCACGCTGGCGCGACTGGGCACCGCCGCCTGATCCCGTGGACCGACTGCCCGCTTGCCATGCATCGGGGCTTTCCGCCCCCGCCTGACCGGAAAATGGCGGAACCGTGGCGGCATGTCGGGTCTTGTCTGCAAAGGGGCAGCGAGTCGGAGGCGGGGTCATGCAGGCAGACGGCGGCGAATTCGGGCCTCAGGATGCCGGCGCACCGGGAACCGCGATCCCGCCAGGACTGGAGGCGGCCGGACGGGCCGTCATCGAAATGGGCCGGGCCCAGATGCCCGGACTGGATGCCAGCGTCGCGCAGATCGACCTCGGGCGAGCCGAGCGCAGCCAGAGGGAACTTTACCACCAGGCGTTGAGGGCCGATGCCGCGGGCGAGCATATCACCACCGCGACGCGCTGGCTGCTCGACAATTACCACACCATCGCCGAGACCTATCGCCACCTGCACCGCGACCTGAGCGCGGGCTTCCTGCGCTCGCTGCCCAAGGCGGAGACCCGGTCGGGCGAGCCGATCCCGCGCGTCCTCGCCCTCGCATGGGATTATGTGGCGATCACCGATGCCGACATGCGCGAACGCGGCTTCTCGGAATTCATCGCCGGGGCGCAGCAGATCGAATGGCTGACCATCGGCGAGTTGTGGTGCCTGCCCTCGATGCTGCGCTATGTCCTGCTGTTGCGGATGCTGCGGCTCAGCGCCGAGACGGCCTATTCGCGCCAGGGCCGGCGCGAGGCGAATGCCGCGATCGACCGCCTGATGGCCAGGGACGACCCCCGGCCCGAGGATTTCGACCTCGTCGTGCCCGATCAGGCGCTGAACAACCCCGCCTATGTCGCGCAGGTCCTCTATCGCATCCATGCACGGCTGGACCGCAGCCACGCCATCGCCACCGAGCTGTCGCGCCGGCTGGAGGCGCGGGGGACCACGGCCGAACAGACGTTGAGCGGCGAGCAGTCCCGCCAGACCGCCAACAACGTGACCGCAGGCCATATCATCCGCGCCCTGAAGCGGCTGGACGAGATCAACTGGCGCGAGTGGTTCGAGGCCACCAGCCGGATCGAGGCCATCCTGCGCGAGGATCCCGACCATCTGCGGCTTGCACCACAGACCCGCAACCTGATCCGTGACCGGATCGAGGCAATCGCGCGGCATTCGGACCTGACCGAGGCCGAGGTCGCGGAACATGCGCTGCGTGCGGCGGGCAATCGCAGCCTGCCGGTCTCGGCCATCCTGCTGAGCGACGAGGCCCGGGATTTCGAGGCCGGTTGCGGCTATCGCCCGGTCTGGCGCGAGCGGCTGGCGAGGATGGCCCGCGATCACGGCGTTCTCAGCCTGATCATCCCCCTCTCGATTCTGGTGACGATCGGGGCGCTGATCCTGCTGTCCTATGTCCCCTCGCGCACCGGAACCCTGCTTGCTGTCGGTCTGATCCTGCTGTCGCTGCCCGCCGGGGTCGAGGCGTCATTCGCCATGATCCGCTTTGTCGCCAGCAGGCTGATCCCGCCGGCGCAACTGCCCGCCTATGGCTACGAGGACGGCATTCCGGCCGAGAATGCGACGCTGGTGGTCATCCCGTGCCTCCTGCATGGCCTCGACGCGATCGACGACGTGCTGAACAATCTGGAGGTCCATTACCTCTCCAATACCGATGCGCCCCTCGGCTTCGCGCTGCTGACGGATTTTACCGATGCCGAGGAGGAGACGACCGAGCGCGACGCCGAGTTGCTGGCCTATGCCCGCAGCGGGATCGAAGCCCTTGCCGGGAAATATGCCCATACCGGGCGACGTTTCTATCTGCTGCACCGCCGCCGCCAGTGGAACGAGGCCGAGGGCGTCTGGATGGGGTGGGAACGCAAGCGCGGCAAGCTGGTCGAGCTGAATGCCCTGCTGCGCGGCAGCAACGATACCAGTTTCGTCGATACCGGGCCGCGTCCGCCCGACAATATCCGCTTCGTGGTCACGCTCGACGCGGACACGACCATGCCGCGCGACACGGTGCGCAAGCTGGTCGGCATGATCGCCCATCCGGTGAACCGCCCGCATTACGACCCCGCCTTGCGCCGGATCACCCGGGGGCATGGGCTGATCCAGCCGCGCGTGGCGGCGCTGCTTGCGCATGGGCCGCGCACCTCGCCCTTCCAGCGCATCCTGTCGCAGGATGGCGGGCTTGATCCCTATGTCTTCACGGTCTCGGACCTGTATCAGGACCTGTTCGATCAGGGCACCTATACCGGCAAGGGCATCTATGACGTGGACGCCTTCATCGCGGCTGCCGAGGAGCCGGTGCAGCGGGACTCCGTCCTCAGCCATGACCTGATCGAGGGGGCGTGGCTGCGCGCCGCGCTGGCCACCGACGTGGTCCTGTTCGAGGAATATCCGCGCCGCTTCGCGGTCGACCTCTCGCGGCAGCATCGCTGGGCGCGGGGCGACTGGCAATTGCTGCCCTATCTGCTGGACCCGCATAACGGTCTGGACGCGCTGGCCCGCTTCCGGATGGTCGACAATCTGCGGCGCAGCGTCCTGCCCGGCAGCCTGATGCTTGCGGGATTTCTGGCGCTGGTCGGCCTGCCGCGCGGCGATGCGCTGATCTGGCTCGCGCTGCTCGGGATATCGATGTCCATCGCACAGCTTCTGGGCTGGTTGATGGGGCTGGTGCCCCGACAGGCCGGGGTCGCGCCCCTGCGCCACCTGATGGTGATAGGAAGCGAACTGATCGATCAGATCATGGCCTTCATGCTGCGCCTGACCCTCCTGCCGCAGATGGCATGGAGCATGATGGATGCGATCGGGCGCACGCTCTTCCGGCTCAACGTCTCGCACCGGAACCTGCTGGAATGGACCACGGCCGAGGCGGTCGCGGCACGGTCCTACGAGTCGCCGGCAAGCTATCTGGGCCTGATGCGCGGAGGCCTCGGACTGTCTTTGGCCTTCGTCATCCTCGTCGCGGCCCTGCGGCCCGAGAATGCCGGGATCGCGCTGGCCCTCGGCGTCCTCTGGATCAGCGCGCCGCTGATCGCATGGCTCAGCGCCCGCCCGATCCGGGACGAGGGGAACCGCCCGCTGCTGCCGCAGGAAATGCGGGAATGGCGCGCCGAGGGGCGGTTGATCTGGCGCTTCTTCGAAAGCTTCGTCAGCGGCGACACCAATCACCTGCCCCCCGACAACTTCCAGCTTGATCCGCAGCCCAAGCTGGCCGAGCGGACTTCACCCACGAATATCGGTCTCTACCTGCTCTCGATCGCGACCGCGCGCGAGTTCAACTGGATCACGCTGGACGAGACGCTTGACCGCATCGACGCGACGCTCAGCACCATCGAGCAACTTCCGCGTGAGCGCGGGCATCTCTACAACTGGTATGCCACGGACACGCTGGAGCCTCTGGGCGCGCGCTACATCTCGGCCGTGGACAGCGGCAACCTTGCCGGGCATCTGATCACGCTGTCCTCGACGCTGAAGGAATGGGCGCGGAACCCGACCCTCTACCTGCTGCCGGACCTGTCGGGCGCGGTCGATATCCTGACGATCATGGGGCGGCTTCACAGCGCCATCCCGCGCGAGCGGCGCAGCCTCAACCCGCTGCGCGACCGCATCGGTGAGCGCATCCTCGGCCTCTGGCGCGCGATGGACAGCGCCACCCAGCCCGACCTTGCCGCCCTGCATGTCCAGACCTACGCCCGCGCGGCAGCCGATCTTCAGGTTCTCGTGCAGGGCCTGCTGAGCGAGGTTCCGACCGCCCCCATGCGCGAGCTTGACTGGTGGGCGACCCGCCTCGTCACCACCTGCGACGAGATGGAGGCGCTTGGCCGGATCGAGCCGTCGCAGATCCAGACATCCGGGCTGCGCATGGCCGCGCTGGCCGAGCGGGCGCGGGCATTCGCCTTCGAGATGGAGTTCGGCTTCCTCTATGACCCGGAGCGCCACCTGCTTGCGATCGGATACAATTCCAGCGACGGAACGCTCGACCATTCCTATTACGACCTGCTCGCCTCCGAGGCGCGGCTGGCCTCGCTTTTCGGCATCGCCAAGGGCGACCTGCCGACCGAGCACTGGAACCGCCTTGGCCGGCCGATGACCGCGATGCCCTATGGCAGCAGCCTTGTCAGCTGGTCCGGCTCGATGTTCGAATATCTCATGGCGCCGCTGATCATGGACGAGCCGCCCGGCTCGATCCTGCACAGTTCCTGCGAGGTCGCTGTCGAGGCGCAGATCCGCGACGGCGCGCGCCACAACCGGCCCTGGGGGGTGTCGGAAAGCGCTTATAACGCTCGCGACGGCATGATGAACTATCAGTATTACGCGTTCGGTGTGCCGGAACTGGCCCTGCGGCGCTGGATGCGCGACGATCAGGTCGTCGCGCCCTATGCCACCTTCATCGCTGCTGGACTGCGCCCGCGCAGCGCGCTGAAGAATCTGCGCCGCCTTGCCGCCCTTGGCGCGCGGGGTGAATACGGCTTCTACGATGCGCTGGACTTCACGACGTCGCGCGTGCCGAGCGGGCGGCGAAGCGTCACCGTCTGCAACGTCATGGCGCATCATCAGGGCATGAGCCTGCTTGCGGTGGCCAATTGCCTGATGAAGGGACTGCACCGCAAACGCTTCCATGCCGATCCGGTGATCGAGAGCGTCTCGACCCTGCTGCAACAGCGCAGCCCGCGCGAGGTCTCGCCATTGCTGCGGATCACCGCGCCGCGCCGCCTCGGCATTACGCAGGACGGCGAGCAACCCGAGATCGTCGAGGTCAGGAACGCCCGCTCCGCCCCCCATACCATCGCGCTCATGTCCAACGCGCGGCAATCGCTGCTGCTGGATGCCAGCGGCGCCGGCCGCGCGCGCCTCGGGGCGACGGCAATCACCCGCTGGCGTCCCGACCCGGCCGCGGATGTCTGGGGCGAGTTCCTGTTTCTGCGCGACGTCACCGGCCAGCGCTGGTGGTCCGCGACCGCCGCGCCGGGTTTCGATCCCCAGATCGCCTATTCGGCGCGGCTCTTCGACTACAAGGCCTGTTTCACCGCGATCGGCGAAGGCATGGTCTGCGAGACCGAGGTGATCCTCTCGGACGATCTCGACGCGCGCGGAACACGGGTGAAGCTGCGCAATGTGCTGGACGAACCGCGCCAGATCGAACTGGTCAGCTATGGCGAGATCGTCCTTGACGACAACGCCGCCGACCGCGCCCATACCGCATTCTCGCGCATGTTCGTTGCGACCGAGGCGGAACCCGAACAGGGTCGCATCTTTGCCCGGCGCAACAAGCGCAATCCGCATGATCCCGACCGGCACCTGATGCACATGTCCTCCGGGGCGGGCGTGCCCGGCACCGCGGCGACGGACCGGCGCGAATTCATCGGCCGCGGCCACAGCATCTGGTCGCCGCAGGGACTCGACCATCCGGTGCGGCTTGCCCCACCCCCGGCAGGCGAGAGCTATACCCTCGATCCGGTCTTCTCGCTCACGCGCAGGTTGACGCTTGCCCCGGGCAAGGAGGCCGTCGTCACCTTCTGGACCGTCTGCGCGACCAGCCGCGAGCAACTGGAGGAGGCGCATCGCCGCCTGTCGGACGAGGCCGCCTTCGAGAACGAATACCAGATGGCCTGGACGCGCAGTCAGGTCCAGTTGCACCATGCCGACATCACCCCGGACGAGGCCGCGCTTTTCCGACGCTATGGCGCGCTGCTGGTCTATCCCAACCAGATCCTGAACCCGCACCAAATCCGGCATGCGATGGGACCGCAATCGGCGCTATGGCCGATCTCCGTCTCGGGCGACAATCCGATCATGCTGCTCAGGATCAACGACCCGGATTTCATGCCGGTGGCGCATCAGGCGATCCGCATGCAGGAATATCTGCGAATGCGCGGCCTCGACTGCGATCTGGTGATCCTGAACGAGCAGCGCTTCAGCTATGGCGCCAACATGCATGAGGCGCTGAACAACCTGTGTCACAGCATGCACCTGCTGCACTCGCGCCCCTCGGTCTTTGCCGTCGATGCCAGCGCCACCGCGCCCGAGACGCTGGAGACGCTGCTCGCCGTGGCGCGGGTGGTGGTGCATGCCCAGAACGGCAGCCTCGCCGACCAGATCCAGCGCGTCGAGCCCGAGGAACTGCGCCGCGGCATCGCCCGCGCGCCAAGCCGCCCGTTGCAGCGGCCCGCGCTGGTGACGGAGTTCCCGCCCGAGGACCTGCGCTTCTGGAACGGCATCGGCGGCTTCGATGCCGAGGGGAATTACGTCACCCGCCTGCGCCACGGCGAGACGACGCCGAACCCGTGGATCAATGTCATCGCACGCAGCGATTTCGGCTTTCACATCTCGGCCGAGGGGGCGGGGTTCTCGTGGTCGGCCAACTCCCGCGATCATCAGCTTACGCCATGGTCGAACGACCCAGTCAGCAATCCCACCGGCGAGGGCATCCTGATCCGCGATGTCGGCACCGGCGCCGTCCACACGCCCTATGCGACATTGTCCAGCCAGCGGGCCGCGCTTTACCAATGCCGCCACGGCGCGGGTTTCTCCGAGTTCCGCGCCTGGTCCGGCGAGGTCGAAGTCACCGCGGCCCACAGCCTGACGCCCGACGCGCCGGTCAGGGTGATCGGCCTGACCATCGCCAACCGCTCGGACCGCCGCATCACGCTGGATGTCGCCCAGTTCGTAGAGCCGGTGATGGGTGGCAACCGCGCGAAATCGGCGCCCTATCTGCAACCCCATTACCGCCCGAACCTGCGCGCGATCGAATGCACCAATCCCTATTCGATCGACTATCCGGGGCAGAAGATGATCCTCTCGGTCGATCGCGAAGTGACGGGCATGTGCCTGTCGCGCCCGATCTGGCAGGGCCGCAACCGCGACCATTGCATGCCGGCATGGCTGGATTCGACGCTGAGCCATCGCTTCGTCCATCGCCATGACGGCGATCCCCTGATGATGCTGGAATGCCGGGTCGAGATCGAGGCGGGCGAAAGCACCGAAGTGACCTTCCGCCTCGCCGCCGGGCCCGTGCATGAGGTCGAGGGACTGATCGCCCACGCCCCCAACGCCGCCGAGGCAAGGGCGGCCCAGCAGGCGGAATGGCAGGGGATTTTCGACAATCTGCAGGTCGAGACACCAGATGCCGCTTTCGACCTGATGGTGAATCGCTGGCTGCCCTATCAGGCGATTGCCTGTCGCATCCGGGCAAGGTCGGCGTTCTATCAGGCCTCGGGCGCCTTCGGCTTTCGCGACCAGCTTCAGGACACCTCGGCGATGCTGGTCTATGACCCCGGCCTTGCCCGAGCGCAACTGATCGAGGCCGCGTCGCGCCAGTTCCCCGAAGGCGACGTCCAGCACTGGTGGCTGCCCATGACCGGGGCGGGCGTGCGCACCATGATCGCCGATGACGTGGTCTGGCTCGGCCATTCGCTGGCGCGCTATCTGGAGGTGACGGGCGACCGCTCGGTTCTTGACGAGGAACTGCCCTTCCTGCTGGGCCGCGCGCTGGAGCCGGGCGAGCATGACGCCTTCTACACCCCCGACACCAGCCCTCAGGGTGCGACGCTTTACGAGCACGCGGCGATCGCCCTCGACCTTGCCACGCGGCGGACCGGAAAGCAGGGTTTGCCGCTGTTCCTTGGCGGTGACTGGAACGACGGGATGAACCGGGTGGGCGAGGCGGGGCGGGGCCAGTCTGTCTGGCTCGGCTGGTTCCTTGCCCGGACGCTCGAGATGATGGCCCCACTCGCCGAGGAACGGGGCGAGGCCGAGCGCGCCGAGGCATGGCGCGCCCATCGCGCGACCCTCACGCGTGCGCTCGACAAGATCGGCTGGGACGGCGAGTGGTATCTGCGCGGCATCTATGACGATGGCACCCCGCTTGGTTCCCACCAGTCGGATGAGTGCCGGATCGACTCGATCGCGCAAAGCTGGGCGGTGATCTCGGGCGCGGGGCGCGAGGCGCGCCGCAGGCCCGCCGTCGATGCCGCGCTGGCGCATCTTCTGGACGAGAAGGGAATGCTTCTGCGCCTCTTTACCCCGCCCTTCGCGCATACGCCGCATGATCCGGGCTATATCAAGGGCTATCCGCCCGGCGTGCGCGAGAATGGCGGCCAATACACCCATGCCGCGATCTGGATGGTGCAGGCGCTGTGCATCGCGGGGCGCGGCGACGATGCCTGGCGCCTCTTCCAGATGCTGAATCCGATCAGCCATGCGAGCGACCCGGAAACCCTCCAGACCTATCGCGGAGAGCCCTATGTGGTCGCCGCCGATGTCTACGGCGCCGAGGAAAAGGTCGGGCGGGCGGGCTGGACCTGGTATACCGGCTCTGCCGGTTGGCTGCATCGGGTGGCGGTCGAGCATATCCTTGGCCTCAGGGTCCGCGACGGCAACCGGCTGGAGGTTGCGCCGGTCCTGCCCACGCATTGGCCGGGCTATCGCGCCCGCATCCAGGTCGGCGGCAAGCTGCATGTGGTCGAGGTCGGCCGCGAGGCCGATGGCGGGCTGCGGGCGAAGATCGGTTGAAGCCGGCGGCTGAACCGGCTAATCGCCGCGCTTCCCGTCAATGGAAGCGGCCATGAAACTTCTGATCGACACCGATCCGGGCATTGACGATGCCATGGCGATCATCTTTGCAGCGCGCCATCCGGGCATCCGGCTGGTCGGGCTGACGACCGTGTTCGGCAATGTCCCGGTCGAGGTCGCCACCCGCAATGCGCTGGCACTGGCCGAGCATTGCGGCCTTGATATTCCCGTCGCGCAGGGCGCGGCCGGGCCGATGGTGTTGCCGCCCTTCACGCCGCCCGCCCATATCCACGGGGCGGATGGCTTCGGCCACCTGCCGCCCGCCCGGCCAAGTGGTCGCGCCGTGGGTGAAAATGCCGCCGCCTTCATGTCCCGCCTCGCCCGCGAGAACCCCGGCGAGATCACCCTCTGCCCCATCGGGCCGATCACCAATGTCGCCGAGGCGATCCGCCTCGATCCCGGTTTCGCGCGTAATATCGGCCGGATCGTGCTGATGGGTGGCGCGCTGGACGCGCCGGGCAACATCACCCCCCATGCCGAGGCCAATAGCTATCACGACCCCCACGCGCTCGAGGTGGTGCTGCGCTCGGGGGCCGAGATCGTGATGGTCGGCCTTGATGTCACCATGCGGACGCAGTTGAAGGCGGGCGATTTCGGGGCGCTGGCCGCAGCCGCCCCCCGTGACGGCGGGTTGCTGGATGCGATGGCGGGGCTCTATCTCGACTTCTACCGCTCGATCGGCCAGCCGGGATGTGCGCTGCATGATCCGATGGCAGTGATCGCCTGCCTCCATCCCGAGCTTTTCACCCTTGAGCGCACCGCCATGGGGGTGGTGCTGGAAGGCAAGGAAATCGGCCGCGTCCGTCGCCTCGCGGGCCAGAGCCGTTCGGCAGCGGCGCTCGATTGCCGGGCCCAGGCGATCACCGGCCTTTTCCTCGACACGATCCGCCGCGCCGCCTAGCCGCCTGCGGTCCAGAGCCGGAAGCGGCGCGCGCCAGTGATCTCGCGCAATAGGCCCATGCCCTGCATCCGCGCCAGCAGGCGCTCGGCCGTGTCGCGGCTGATGCCGGTCGCGGTCTCGACCATGGCGGTGGTCATCAGCGGATGGGCGGCCAGCACCTCGATGACCCGGGCCGGGTTGTCGCCCTTGATCCCGGCGGTCTCGCGCCGGGCACGCGCGGCCCAATCCGAGATGCGCCGCAATTCCCGCCGAGCCTCGGTCGTGCCTTGCAGCACTGCTTCAAGCTGGCGGCGCATCCGCTCGGCCGGGGGGCCGGTGTCGATCCAGACCTTGCGGCCGCCGCGTCCGAGGGGGACGAATTTCAGCGCCTCGCATCCCTGCGCCATGTCGCGCGCGGTCCAGCAGGCGGGTTCGGTCAGGCATTCGGGCGCGGAAAGATCGGCCACCCGCCACGCCACCCGCAAGGCGGGCGCGCGGGCAATCGGCTCGACCTCCGCCAGCGCCGCGTGGGTGGCCAGAAACTCCTCGGCCCCTTCATCGAAAGCCGCGCCGACCGAGCGGGTCGCCAATGGCTCGGCCAGCCCCGATGCGTCGCTGCGATAAAGGCCGAGGAAGCCGCGCAGATCGCCGAAGGTCCCCTGCCCCTCCAGCCGCCGCAGCCCCCAGCGCGCGAGGCGCATGGCGGAAAGATCGGTATTCGCCCGCGCATCCATCAGCTCGCGGCCGACCTCCTCGCGGCGGAGCGGCGTGCCCTCTGCCCAGAGCATCGCCTCGATCTCGATCAGGCCAAGACGCCGCGTCGCCCCCTCCTGCGCCTCGGGCGACAGGGCGGCCAGCGTTGCGTCAAGCCGACCGACCGACGCGGAGGCACGCGCAAGCAGGCCCGACTGGGCCTGTTGCGCGGCCAGCCAGTCCTCGGGACGCATTTGCGGCGCAACGGGGCCCTCCTCGGGCTCGAACGACAATGCGGGCGACGGAATCAGATCGGACATGGCCAGAGCGTAGACGCTTTCAACGCCCCGGACAGCCCAAACCTTCGGCAAGGGCCACAACACCGCATTGCGGCGTCACCCGACTACTGCGCAATGGCGCGGTCCAGATGGACATATCCGCCATCGGGATGCAGCCATTGCCCGGTCATGTGGCTCGCCCGGTCAGAGAGCAGGAAGGCGCAGCAATCCGCGATCTCGCGCGCCGTCGTCATGCGCCGCCCCAGCGGAATGTTCGCGGTGATCTCGGCCAGCCGGGCTTCGGGATCGGGCATGGTGTCGAGCCAGCGGCGGTAAAGCGGCGTCATCACCTCGGCCACGACGATGGCATTGACCCGCGCGCCATCGGGCAGGAACTCGACCGCCCATTCGCGGGTCAGGCCAAGCTGCGCGGCCTTGGCCGCGATATAGGCCGAGGTTCCCCCCTGCCCGGTCAGCGCGGTCTTGGAGCTGATATTGACCACCGCCCCTTTCGCCGCGCGCAGGTCGTCGGCCAGCAGATGCACCATGGTATAGTAATGGATCAGGTTCTGGTCGAGGCTGGCGCGGAACGCGGCCGGCCCCTTGTCCAGACCGACGCCGTCATTCGCCCCGGCATTGTTCACAAGGCCGTAGACCTGCCCATGCCGGGCATGGATGGCCTCCACCGCCGCGACGCAGGCCGCATCATCGGAAAGCTCTGCCTGCACGAAATCCGCCCCGGTCCGCGCCAGCCATTCGGCATCGGGCGCGCGGCGGGCAAGAACCACGACCCGCGCCCCTTCCTCGCGCAGGACCTCGGTGATCCCGGCGCCGATGCCCGAGCCGCCGCCGGTGACGACGACCAGCCTGTCTTGCAGATGCAGATCCATCACGCCCCCCTGAAGCGATAGGTCTCAAGGCTTTCCGGCTTCATCTCGATCGAGAAGCCGGGCATTTCGGGCGGCATATAGGCCGCATTCCTGATCGTGCAGGGATCGAGGAAATGCTCGTGCAGGTGATCGACATATTCGATGACCCGCCCCTCGCGCGTGCCGGCGATGCAGAGATAGTCGATCATCGACATGTGCTGGACATATTCGCAAAGGCCCACGCCACCGGCATGGGGACAGACCTTGAGGTCGTATTTCGCGGCCATCAGCATCACCGCCAGAACCTCGTTCAGCCCGCCCATGCGGCAGCTGTCGATCTGGACCACGTCGATCGCGCCACGCATGATGAACTGCTTGAACATGATCCGGTTCTGGCACATCTCGCCGGTCGCGACCTGCACCGGGGCCACGCCCTCGCGGATCTTGCGGTGCCCTTCGATATCGTCGGGGCTGGTGGGTTCCTCGATGAACCATGGCTTCGCGAAGGCGAGCTTCCCGACCCAGTCGATGGCCTGATCGACCTCCCAGACCTGATTGGCGTCGATCATCAGGTTCACGTCCGGGCCGATTTCGTCCCGCGCGATGGTCAGGCGGCGGATGTCGTCCTCCAGATCGCGGCCAACCTTCATCTTGATGTGGCGGAAGCCGGCGTCCACCGCCTCGCGGCAAAGCCGGCGCAACTTCTCGTCGTCATAGCCGAGCCAGCCGGCGCTGGTGGTGTAGCAGGGATAACCCTCGGCCTTGAGGGTGGCGATGCGCGCGGCCTTGCCCTCGGCCTGCTTCGTCAGGAAATCCAGCGCCCATTCGGGCGTGATGCAATCGGTCAGATAGCGGAAGTCGATGCAGCGGACCAGTTCGGCGGGCGACATCTCGGCCACCAGCTGCCAGACCGGTTTGCCCTCGGTCTTCGCCCAGAGATCCCAGACCGCGTTGACCACCGCGCCGGTCGCCAGATGGATCGCGCCCTTGTCCGGGCCGATCCAGCGCAACTGGCTGTCCGAGGTAATGTGCCGCCAGAACCGCCCCATGTCCTGCGCGATCCAGCCCAGATCCAGCCCGGTGACGATCGGGCGCAACGCCTCGATCGAGGCGACGCAGATCTCGTTCCCGCGGCCGATGGTGAAGGTCAGGCCATGCCCCTCATGCGGGCCGTCGGTCTCGAGGATGACATAGGCCGCCGAGTAATCGGGGTCCGGGTTCATCGCGTCCGAGCCGTCCAAATGCTGGCTGGTCGGAAAACGCACATCGACGGTGCGCAGGCCGGTGATCGTGGTCATGCCTTATCCTCTCGGCCAAGCGGGCCGTGACGCAGGAGCTTCATCTTGTCCTAATGGGAAACGGCCGGGGACAATGCGCCCCCGGCCGGATTGTGGATCAGTCGTAAAGGACCGCCGCGATTTCCGGCGCGTCGATGTTCGACTTGTCGTACCAGTAGAAGCCGGTATCGATATTCTTCTCGACCGTTTCGCCCTTGGCGACGGCGACGGCGGCCTTGACCGTCTCATAGCCGATGCCGACCGGGTTCTGGGTGATTGCGCCCGCCATCTCGCCGCTCTTGATCGCGTCCTTCTGGGCCTTGCCCGAGTCGAAGCCGATCACCACGACCTTCGCCCCCATCTCGCGCACGCCGTTCAGCACGCCGATGGCCGAGCCCTCGTTGGTGCCGAAGATGCCCTTGATGTCGGGGTTCGCGGCCAGGATCGCCTTGGTGATCTCGGTCGATTTCAGGTGGTCGCCATCGCCATATTCGATCGTCACGATCTCGATATTCGGGAACTTCGCCTTGATCTCGTCGACAAAGCCGTCGCGGCGATGGATCCCGGTCAGCGAGGTCTGGCTGTGGCCCACGACCGCGATCTTGCCCTCGCCACCGATCAACTCGCCCATCTTGTCGGCAGCCATGGCGGCCGCGGCGATGTTGTTCGTCGAGGCGGTCGCAACCGGGATGTCGCTGTCGACACCGGAGTCGAAGGCGATGACCGGGATATTGGCGGCCTGCGCCTTCTTCAGCAGCGGGATCGCCGCCTGGCTGTCCAGCGCGGCGAAACCAACAGCGGTCGGCTGCTTGGCGAGCGCGGCGGCCAGCATGTCGATCTGCTTGTCGACCTGGGTTTCATTGTCCGGCCCTTCGAAGCTGACATCGACCCCGAGTTCCGCGCCTGCCTTGTCGGCGCCAACCTTCACGGCCTGCCAGAACTGGTGCTGGAAGCCCTTGGAGATCAGCGCGATATAGGGCTTGTCCTGGGCCAGCGCGCCGCCAGCCATGGACATCAGTGCCAGCGCCGTCGTCGCGCCGATCAGTCCTCGTCTTGTGAACATGTTTTCCTCCCTGATGTTCACGATGGATTCAATTGGCGGAGCGCCGGCGCAACTGGTCGGCATAGACCGCGACAATGATGATGACGCCGGTAACGACCGTCTGCCATTCCGGCGCGACCGAGAGCACGCGCAGCCCGTTCGTCAGCACCGACATGATTAGCGCCCCGATCAGTGTGCCGGTGACGGTGCCCCGCCCACCCGAGAGGGAAGTGCCGCCGATCACCACGGCCGCGATCGCCTCCAGCTCATAACCAAGGCCCAAGGCCGGCTGGGCCGAGTTCAGGCGGCTGGAGATCAGGATGCCCGCGATGCCGCAGATCGTGCCCGCAAGCGCATAGATCGCCATTTTCCAGCGGTCGGTGTTCACCCCGGAAAGCCGCACCGCCTCCTCGTTCGAACCCAGCGCGAAAGTGTAGCGGCCCAGCACCGTCCGGCCCAGCACCCATGCGATGAAAGCGGCGACGATGAACAGGATCAGCACCCCGTTCGGCAGCGGGAATTGCGGGATCACCATGCCGACCAGAGAGCCTTGCGAGATCTCGGTATAGCCCTCGGTATCGTTGAAATAGATCGGCTTCGTGCCGGTCACGATCAGCGACATGCCCTTGAGGACCAGCATCATCCCCAATGTCGCGATGAAGGGCGGGATCTTGGCCTTTGCAACCAGCGTCCCCGAGATCAGCCCGCACAGCGCGCCCGTCGCCATCCCGGCGACCACGCCCACGACCAGCGGCATCCCGAGCCATGTCAGCACAACCCCGGTCATCACGGCGCAAAAGGTCATCAGCGTTCCGATGGACAGGTCGATCCCACCGGTGATGATGATCATCGTGACGCCCACCGCCAGCACCCCGTTGACCGAGGTGGCCTGCAGGATCGACATGATATTGTCGATCTGGAAGAAGCGCGGGCTTGCCAGCGAAAAGCCGACCACCAGCACGATAAGGCTGGCAAAGGCCAGCAACTTCTGCTGCGCGGCACCACGACGGACCTGCTTCTCGCTCATTTTCAGTCCCTCCTCGACCATCATTCTGCGGCGAGCCCCTCTCGTCTGGTGGCAAGTTCCATGATCTGTTCCTGCGATGCGCCGCCGGGCAGGATGCCGGTCAGCCTCCCCTCGCACATCACCGCGATGCGATGCGACAGGCGCAGCACCTCGGGCAATTCGCTGGAGATGACGATGATCGCCTTGCCCGAGGCCGCCAGTTCCTTCAGCAGACGATAGATCTCGGCCTTGGCGCCCACGTCGATGCCGCGCGTGGGTTCGTCAAAGATCAGGATGTCGCAATCCCGCAGCAGCCATTTCGCGATCACGACCTTCTGCTGGTTTCCGCCGGAAAGCAGCCGCACCTCCTGCCGGTCGCCGGGGGTTCGGATCGTCAGGCTCTCGATATATCGCCGGGCGATCCGGCCCAGCTCGGCCTCGTTGATGCGGCCCAGCCGGTCGGCATAGCGCGGCAGGCTGGCCATCGCGATATTCGCGCGCACGTCCATGCCAAGCGCCAGACCGAAATGCTTGCGATCCTCGGAGAGATAGCCGATCCCGGCCCGCACCGCGTCGGATGGGGCACCGATCCGCACCGGCTTGCCATGCACCCGGACCTCTCCCTGCGTCGCGGGTTCCGCGCCGAATATCGCGCGGGCAAGCTCGGTCCGGCCCGCACCCATCAGGCCGGCAAAGCCCAGGATCTCACCCTTTTTCAGCGAGAAGCTGATGTCCTTAAGTTCATGCCCGCGCGACAGGTGGCTCACCTCCAGTGCGAGGGGCGCGGCCGAGAGGTCGGGGATCTCCGCCGCCTCCTCGGTCAGTTCACGCCCCACCATCATCGAGATGATGCGGGAAATCGGCGTCTCGGCCGCCTCGACCGTGCCGACATAGGCCCCGTCCCGCATCACCGTCACCCGGTCGGCGATGCGCTTGATCTCGTCCATCTTGTGGCTGATGTAGATGATCCCCACACCTTCGGCGCGCAACTTCTGGATGATCGCGAAAAGCTCGGCGATCTCGGCATCGTTCAGCGCCGCGGTCGGCTCGTCCATGATCAGCACGCGCGAGCGATAGCTGAGGGCCTTCGCGATCTCGACCATCTGCTGGCGGGCGATGGTCATGCCGCCGACCGGGGCGCGCGGGTCCATGCGGATATGCATGGCCTGAAAGATCGCCGCCGCATCGGCGTTCAGCTTGCCCTCGTCCAGCCGGCCAAAGGACAGGCGCGGCTCGCGCCCGATCCAGATGTTCTGGGCGACGGTCAGGTCGCGCATCAAGGCCAGTTCCTGATGGATGATGCCGATGCCCAGATCCTGCGCCGCACGGGGCGTGGGCAGGGTGACTTCATTGCCGTCGATCAGGACGCGCCCCTCATCCGCCTGATAGACCCCGGACAGGATCTTCATCAGCGTGGACTTGCCCGCGCCGTTTTCGCCCATGAGGGCGTGAACCTCGCCCGCGCGCAGATCAAAACTGACCGCCTTCAGCGCGTGAACACCGGGGAAGCGCTTGTCGATCCCCTCCATCCTGACCAGTTCCGTCATGCCGTGATCCCGTAGAAGCGCATCGCGTTTCCGCCCATGACCGCCGCCCGCTCATCGGGCGACAGATCCGTCAGCAATTCCTCGGTCAGGGCGAGCCATTCGGCATAGGATGCGGCGAGGTTCAGCACCGGCCAATCGCTGCCCCAGATCAGGCGCTCCGCCCCGAACCAGTCCAGAAGCTGCGCCACCAGCGGACGCAAGGTGGCCAGCGGGTCGCGCAACTCGTCCGGGGACAGTTCGGTCAGCAGGCCCGACAGCTTGCAATGCAGCCCTTGCCCAGCCAGCCGGCGCATCCCCGCCTCCCATTCGCCGCGTTCGCCGGGCTGGGGCTTCGCCGCATGGTCGATGACGACCGGCAGCTCGGGATTTTGCGCGGCGAACCGCTCCAGCACGGGCAAATGGCGCTGCGTGACCAAGGCGTCGAAGGTCAGTTGCAGCCGTGTCAGCGCCTCCAGCGCCTCGCCCTGCGGTTTGGTCAGCAGCCAGTCGGTCGCCGCGATATCCTGAAGCATCGGCCGGACGCCCAGAAACTCCGGTCCTGCGGCGCGCGCCGCCAGATCCGCGACCGCCGTGAATGCGGCCAGATCGACCCAACCGACAACGCCCAGAATCTGCGCCTCCCTCCGCGCAAGGGACAAAAGGAAATCCGTCTCCTCCAGCGTCGGCGCAGCCTGAACGGCGATGACGGGACCGCCTGCCGGATGATCGGCGGGCAGGAAGTCCCGACGGATCGCGTCAAGGGACGGGTCCGGGCTTTGCAGCCAGCCGTAATCTCCGCGATCCAGCCGCCAGAAATGGCAATGTGCGTCCAGTCTCTGCATCGCTGCCCCTCCCCTGGCGGCGAAATGCCTTCGGTCAGATCGTCACGCCCCCGTCGACCAGCATCGTCTGCCCCGAGACGAAGCGGCTTTCATCCGAAAGCAGATAGACGACCATCGGCGCGATATCGTTCACGGTGGCCAGCCGCCCCATCGGCTGTCGCGCGATGAAATCCTTCTCCGCCTGAACGGGATCGGCGGCCGAGGCGATGCGGCCGCGCAGGCTGGGCGTGTCGACGGTTCCGGGGCAAAGCGAATTGCAGCGGATGCCCTGCTTGACGTAATCGGCCGCGATGGCCTTGCTCAGCCCGATGACCGCGGCCTTCGAGGCGCCATAGGCCGTGCGGTTCTGGAAGCCTTTGACCGAGGAGGCCATCGAGGCCATGTTCACGATCGAGGCAGTGCCGGTTTCCGCCGCGCGCTCAAGCATGCCCGGCAGGACGGCGCGGCAAAGGCGCATCATTGCGGTCACGTTGAGGCTGAAGGCGAATTCCCAGTCCTTGTCCTGAATATCCAGCAATGCGCCGTTATGGACCACCCCGGCGCAGTTGAACAAACCATCGAGCCGCCCGACGCGGGACGCGATGGCGTTGATCGCGGCGGCGTCGGTCACGTCCAGAACTTCAGTCTGCATTCCGTCGAGGCCAGCCAGCAGGTCGCCGTTGATGTCGGTTGCAATGACCCGCGCACCTTCGGCCGCAAGCGCCAGTGCGCTTGCCCGACCGATCCCCTGACCCGCTGCGGTGATCAGAATCACCTTGTCCTTCAGCCGCATCAGACCCTCCCTCGCCTTCCGCATCAATTCTTATATGAACATGCTATCCACATATGAATAATTGTGGCAAGTCTTTTCTCAGGAGAGGAGACAGCCATGTCCGAGGAGAATCCCGAGCAGCCGCTTGACCGCTACCGCGCCCCCGCCCTCGACAAGGGGCTGGATATTCTTGAGGTCCTGGCCGATCAGGCGCGCGGCCTGACGCGGGCCGAGATCGTCAAGGAGATGGGCCTGAACCCGTCCCAGATCTATCGCATGCTCGAACGCCTCGTGGCGCGGGGCTATGTCACGCGAATCGAGGGCGGCGACCGTTACGCACTGACCATGCGCCTTTATCTGCTCTCGACGCGTCACCCGCCGCTGCGGCGGCTGGTCGCGCAGGCCCAGCCGCTGATGGACGAGTTTTCGCGCGCGCTGCGGCAATCCTGCCATCTGGTGGTGCCCGAGCAAGGCACCGGCATCGTGATCGCGCAGGCCAGCCCGACCGGACATTGGGAGTTTCGCGCCCGGATCGGTGGGCAGGTCGACCTGTTCTCGACCGGCTCGGGCCTGACGCTGCTGGCATTTCAGGATCCGGGGCGCATTGTCGAGACACTGGGCATCTGGGGCGTCGGCGAAGCCGAGCGGCGCCTTGCCGAGATATCGGACCATCTGGCGGCGGTCCGCAGTCAGGGATCGCGCGTCGAACCCTCGCGGCAACTGGTGGGGGTCACCGACCTCAGCGTGCCGGTGATGGGACCGGGGGGCGAGGCGGTCGCCGTCCTGACCTGCGCCTATATCCCGCATCCCGAATTGCGCGAGAATGAAAGCCCCGATCACGCCTTGGCGGCTCTGATGGGGCTCTCGGCCGAGTTGTCCAGCCCGGAGGCGGCGACCTGGCTGTCTGGTTCCGCGGTCTGACGGCTGCGATCTGTCGGTCTGGGCGAGCGATGTGGCGGATGATGCTGAGACAAGGCCAGCGCAGCGTGATCCGCCACAACGGGCCGCCGTCCGTGGGCTACTCGACCATCTCGATTTCGATTCCGACGGCGGCATACCAATCGGCCACGGCGCGGATTTCCTCGTCCGTCATCTCGGCAGCGACCGGGCCCATGATGTCGTTCTTGCGCGCGCCGCTGCGGAAGGCCTTCAGCTGGGTGTCGATATAGATGTTCGTTTCCCCCGCAAGGTTCGGCGCCTCGTCGATGACCCGGATGCCGTCCGGGCCGTGGCAGGCCACGCATTGTTCGGGCGCGCCTGCCGGATCCGCCTTCAGCGTTGCGGTCGGCTTGTGGCCCCCGAACCATGCCGCGAGATCGGCGATCTGCTGGTCGGTCAGGTTCTTCGCCACGATCGTCATCATCTCGTGCTCGCGCGTGCCATCGCGGAACGCGGCAAGCTGGGTGCGCAGATATTCCTCGGACTCGCCGCCGATATGGGGGGCGATCGGCATCTGCGCCTTGCCGTCAAGGCCGTGGCAGGTCCGGCATTGCCCGGCAAGCTTGCGCCCCGCCTCGCGATTTCCCGTCACATCGGCCATGGCGCCCCCGGCGAGCATCAGCCCGCCGAGAGCCAGGAGCAGAACCCGCCTCATTCGGCCTGACGGGCGATGCGCCAGATCGCCCCGGCGAAATCATCCGAGACCAGCATCGAGCCGTCAGGCAGGAAGGCGATGTCCATGGGACGGCCGCGATATTCGCCCGTCTCGCTGTCGAGCCAGCCCTCGGCAAAAACCTCGGGCGCGCCGGCATTGCCCTCGGCATCGACCGGGGTGAACATCACCCGCGCGCCCACCGGGGTCGTCCGGTTCCACGAGCCATGCTGGGCCGAGAAGATGCCGCCATGATATTTCTCGGGGAAGGACTTGCCGGTATAGAACCGCATCCCGAGATCGGCGGCATGGGCCTGCATTTCGGCGGCGGGGGCGATGAACTCGACCCCTTCGGGCCGGGGCACGTCCTTGTAATCCGGGATCTCGACCGCGCCATTGACCCATGGGAAGCCGAAATGCTGCCCGGCCTTAGTCTGGCGGTTCAACTCTCCCGGAGGAAGGTCATCCCCCATGCCATCGACCTGGTTGTCGGTGAACCACAGATCGCCATTGGCCGGGTTGAAGTCATGCCCGACCGAGTTGCGGATACCGCGGGTGAATACCTCGCGCTCGGTCCCGTCGTTCTTCATGCGGATGATGCCGCCGATGCCGGTCTCGGCATACATCTCATGCTTGTCGACCGGCGGGATGTTATGCGGCTGCCCGAGCGAGATGTAGAGCTTGCCGTCCGGCCCCACCCGGCAGACGCGGGCGGTGTGGTTGAAGCTTTCCTCCTCGGCCGGGATCAGCTTGCCCTTCTCGACGACGACACCAACGGCGGGGTCGGGGCCTTCAAAGAAGAACTCGGCGGCGGGAAAGACCAGCACCCGGTTGCGCTCGGCGATATAGAGAAAACCGTCGGGCGAGAAGCAGGGGCCGTTCGGCAGGTCGAAAGTGACCGAAGGCGCGAAATCCTTTACCTCGTCCGCGACACGGTTGCGGTCGCGATCAACGACTGACCAGACCTTGTCCTTGCGCGTGCCGACAAAGGTGACGGTCCCCTGCGGCGCCACCGCCATCGACCGCGCATCCGGCACCACCGCATAGAGGCTGACGGCGAAACCGTCCGGAACCTTGAGATGCGGCAGGATCTCCTTCAGCGCCGCCGCGCGCTCGTCATCCTGCGCGATGGTGGTGAAGGTCGCGTCCGTGCGCTGCATGCTGGTGAGCTTGTCCATGTTGTCCTGCGCCGCCAAGGGCGTCGCCAGACAAGTGCCAAGGAAAAGCGCGGCAACGATAGTCCTGCTGTTCATGTGATCCCTCTCCCTGCTGCGTTCCGACGCGCTAGGCTCCCCTCCCAGCGCGTCGAAATCGCCCGAAGCCTGCGGGAGAGATCACATTTCTGTCAACAGAAAATGACGCCGTTTCAGCGCGCAAGCCCCAACCGGTTCAACAACTCGACCGAAGGCAGGATCCCCGACTTGTCGCGCAGTTCGAGGATGAGGCGCGGATTCGAGGTCAACTCGCCCAAGGCGCGGAAGACGGCGTGCCAGCGGATATTGCCCTCGCCGATGGTCCAGTGGCGATCGGCATGGCCATCCGCATCCTGCAGGTGGACGTGCTGCAGCCGGTTCCCCGCGCGACGGATGTAGAAATCGACGGGTGGCGCGCCGGTCGAGCCATGGGCGTAATGCGCATGTCCGGTATCGACCGAAACCGCCACCGCGTCAGAGTTGAAGCTGTCGGCAAGGATGCGGCGGATATCGGGATCCTTGTCCTCGATATTCTCGATCACCAGCGTCACGCCGATCTCCTCGGCCCGGCGCACGACGTCGCCCATGGTGTTGTGGCAATTCTCGATCACCCAGTCATAGGCCGACCGGTTCGAGAAATTGTCGAGATTGTTGAAATCCCAGGTCGTATAGGGCGAATGAATGACCATCTGCGTCGCGCCAAGATATTCGCAGACATCGAGGCCCTGCTGGAACTTGCGCGCGATCACCACCCGCATGTCGGGGTCGGGGCTGGCGATGTTCAGGCCCCAGAACGGCCCGTGGATGCCCAGCCGCCCCTTGTATCCGGCCAGCAAGGTCCGGGCGCGGTCGGCGACGGATTTCCAGTCGCCATTCAGAAGCGTGGCATCGAAGAAATCCTGAAGCTCGAGGTCGCGGTTCTCGGACAGGATGAAGTCCTGAAGCCCCTCGAGGTCGTGGGTCGAAAGGGCGGCGCCCAGCAGCGGAAGTTCGGTCATGATCAAGCCAGTTTCTCAAATCGGGGAAGGGAAAGTTCGGAAAGCAATTGGTGAAATTCGCCCATACCGCGAACGACATGATCCGCGCCTGCGGCGGCAAGGGTGCGGGCATGGTCCAGACGGTGTTCGGTGGGACCGATGAAGCCCACGGCAAGGCAGCCCGCCGCGCGGGCGCAAAGGATGCCCTGCGGGTTATCGTCGATGAAAATCGCCGCCTCCGGGCGAACGCCCAGCCGGTCGGCGGCGAACACAGCAAGGTCGGGGGCCGGTTTCGCCCGCGCTACATGCTCGGCCGAGTAGACGTGATGCCCGAAGCGCGCCGCCAGCGGGGTGCGCATGATCGAGCTTTGCAGCCGGCCGATCATCGAATTCGAACAGACCGCCATCGGCAGGTCGAAATCCCAAAGCACCTTCTCGATCCCCGGAACCAGCGGGATCGACTGGTCGAACATGACAAAGAGGATCTCGTCGGCATGCCTGAACACCGCCTCGGCGTGAAGGCCGGCCGTCCTCATCCACGCGAGGCTCGCCGCCCTGCCATTGCCCGAGAACAGCCGCGTGGCCTCGTCCCGGTCCATCGGGCGGCCCGCAGCCGAGATCGCGCGGGCAAGCGCCTCGCAGCCCAGAGGTTCGCTGTCCAGCAGCACGCCGTCGCAGTCGAACAGGATTGCGGAATAGGTCATGCGGCGTTCCTTTCGTTCATCAGCTCGCGCACGAGGACGGGGTTGTCGGAGACGACGAAGCCCACGCCGCGCGGCAGCCAGTGCCTTATCAACTCGGGGTCGTTCAACGTCCAGACCGAGGTTTGGGAAAGCGGGCGCAGGCTGCGGATCAATTCGAACTCGGCCTCGAAAAGATCGTGATGGATGCCGACGACTTCGACCAGATCGCCCAGATCCGCAAGGAAGGCGGCCATGCCGCCCTGCCGCTCGGCCCAATCGCGGTTGACCGAGATCAGGCGGCGAAACTCGGGGGCAAGGTCGCGGATCCCGCGCACGACGCCGATGTCGAAGCTGTGCAGCACCGAACGCGCCTGCAAGCCGCGCTGGCGCAGGGTTTCCGCGACTTTCCCGATCATGCCGGGATAGGGGGTGCCGTTCTCGTCCGCCTTCAGCTCGACGTAAAGTTCGACCGGGTGCGGGCCGAGGATGTCCAGCACCTCCTCGAACGACGGGACGCCCTCGCCGATCGTCGCGCCGTCCGGGCCTTTCAGGCGGATCGCGCGGCGGCTCTCCGGGGTCAGCGCCCGCACCGGGCCTTCGCCGTCCGTGGTCCGCTCAAGCGTGGCGTCATGGATGACGACCAGTTCGTCCGCATCGGTCAGGTGCAGGTCGAACTCGATGGTATCGAAGCCGTGCCGGACGGTCTCGCGGAAGCCGAGCGCCGAGTTTTCGGCCCAGAGATTGCGGGCGCCGCGATGCGCCATGATCTTTGACATGTGTTTTCCTTAGCGAATGGTCGGGTCAAGCCGGTCGCGCAGCCAATCCCCCAGCAGCGAGATGCTGAGCGTGGTCAGAACGATGACGAGCGAGGGCGCAAGCATGATCCACGGCGCGCGGGTCAGGTATTCCCGACCGAAGCCCACCATGTTGCCAAGCGAGGTCTGCGGCGGCTGCACCCCCAGCCCCAGGAAGCTGAGACCGGATTCCATCAGGATCACCTCAGGGAATGTCAGCGTCATCGAGACGATCAGCGTCGAGGCGACGTTGGGCAGGATATGCCTGATATAGACACGCCGGGGCGTCGCGCCAAGCTGCACGACCGCCGCCGCATAGCCTTGCGCCGAGGCGGCGATGGCAAGGCCACGGGCGATGCGGGCATAACGCTCCCACCCGTAGAAGCCCATCAGGCAGACGAGGAGGATCATGGAGGAGCCGAAGAAGGCCAGCACCGCCAGCGACATGATCATGAAGGGCAGCGCGGCCTGAAAATCGGCAAGCGCCATCACCAGATGCTCGACCCAGCCGCGGAACTGCGCGGCCAGAAAGCCCAGCGTCGTTCCGAACAGCGCCGAGAGAATGGTCGCGCCGAAGGCGATGACCAGCGAAACGCGGATCGACTGGAGCAGGCGCGACAGCACGTCCCGGCCCAGTTCGTCGGTGCCGAGCCAATGGCCCGGCGTGCCCATCGGCGCAAGGCGCGCCACAAGGTCCATGCGGGTGATGTCATAGAGGCGAAGCAGGTCGGCGAAGATCGCGGTCAGGACCATGCCGATGATCCAGACGACCGAGAGGAGGACGAGGACCGGCATCTTCAGCCGGATGCGGGTCATCAGGCGCGGGGCGGGAAATGTGGTTGCGGTTGCCATCTCTGCGATCCTCAATGGGCGGGGCTTTTCGCGCGCAGGCGCGGGTCGAGCAGGCCATAGGCGAAATCGACCAGCAGGTTCGCCACGACCATCGAGGCTGCGATGACCAGCAGCAGGCATTGCACCACGGCCAGATCGCGGTTCGCGACCGACACGACGATCAGTCGCCCGACACCGGGCCACGAGAAGATGCTTTCGACGACGACCGCCCCGGCGATCAGCGCGCCGACCATGAAGCCGATCAGCGTGACGATCGGCACCGCCGCATTCGGCAGCGCGTGGCGCCAGACCACGTCGCGCCAGGGCAGGCCCTTGGCCATGGCGGTGCGGATATAGGGTTGGCCCAGCACCTCGATCATGGCCGAGCGCGAGAAGCGGGCAAGGATGCCGATACCCCCGATCGACATGGTGGCGATCGGCAGGATCGCGTGACGCCAGCTTGCCTGCCCGCCCGAGGGCAGCCAGTCGAGATTGACGGCAAAGATTAGGACCAGCACCAGCCCCAGCACGAAGGAGGGGATGGTGAAGCCGAAGATCGAGAGCATGATGACGCCCCGGTCCGCGATCGACTGGCGGTGCAGCGCCGCATAGACCCCGGCCGGAATGCCGATCGCAAGCTTCAGCAGCAGCGCCGGAACCGTCAGGGCCAGCGTCGCCGGCAACCGCTCCAGCACGAGGTCGATGGCAGGCGACTGGTCCCGCATCGAGACGCCGAAATCGAAGCTGAGGATCTGCTTCAGATAGGCCAGATATTGCTGCCAGATCGGGTCGTCGAGACCCCAGCGCGCGCGAAAGGCATCAACAGCGTCCTGCGGCGCGTCCGGCCCCAGCAGGATTTGCGCCGGATCGCCCGACATGCGCAGCACGACAAAGGCGAATGTCATCACCAGAAGGATGGTCAGGGCCGCGCGGGACAGCTTGGCGAGGATGAAACGGAGCATGTGAACCTCAGGCAGCAGCAGATTGCCGGGAGCGGTCGAGCCGCAGGCAGGCGGCGAGCCGCCCGTCATGGTCAAGCAGCTCCGGCTGGATCGTCCGGCACTCGGCCATGGACATCGGGCAGCGCGGATGAAAGGCGCAGCCCGAGGGGCGCTCGGCCGGGTTTGGCGGCTCGCCCGAAAGGATGATCCGCCCCTTCAGCCCCTGCCCCGCCTTGGGGATCGAGGAGACGAGCGCCTGCGTATAAGGATGGCGCGGATCGCTGAAGATCACGTCCGAGGAGGCTTCCTCGACCACGCGGCCAAGGTACATCACCGCGACCCGGTCGCAGATATTGCGCACGACCTTCAGGTCGTGGCTGATGAACACCATCGTCATCCGCTCCAGCTCCTGCAGGTCGCGCAGCAGGTTCACCACCTGCGCCTGAATGGAGACATCCAAGGCGGAAACCGGCTCGTCGCAGACGAGGAGGCGCGGCCCGGTCGCCAGCGCGCGGGCAATGACGACGCGCTGGCGCTGGCCGCCCGAAAGCTCGTGCGGATAGCGGTCGGCCTGATCGGGGCGCAGCCCGACACGCTCCATCAGGGCGGCAACCCGTTCCGTGAGTTCGCCGCCGCGCCCGATGCGATGGATTTCCAGCGGCTCGGCGATCTGGCGGGCGATGGTCATGCGCCGGTCGAGGGCGGCGAGCGGGTCCTGAAAGATCAGCTGCATCTCTGCCCGAAGGCGCCGCCATGCCTCGCCATGCGGCTTGGGCATCGGCTGGCCGCGATAGCGGACCTCGCCCGAATGCGGCGTCTCGAGCCCAAGGAGCATCCGCCCCAGCGTCGATTTGCCCGAACCGCTTTCGCCGACGATGCCGAGAACCTCGCCCTCGCGCACGGCAAGGTCGATGCCGTCCACGGCCCGCACGCTGCCAGCCTTGCCGAAAAGCGGCTTCGCGGTCCGGTATTCCTGAACCAGCCCCCGCGCTTCAAGCAGCGCGCTCATGCCGGAACCTCCTGCCGGAGCGCGCTGTTCGCCGATGCGAAGGGATGGAAGCAGGCCACCTCTCCGGCCGCCTCGCGTCGCGGCTTCAGATCGGGCCGGTAGCGCCCGCAGATATCCGAGGCGCGGGCGCAGCGGGGCGAATAGGCGCAGCCGGGGGGAAGGTTGCGCGGATCGGGCACCGTCCCTTCGATCGGCTGCAATCGCGCGCGTCCGGCCTCGATCTCGGGAATCGCGGCGAAAAGGCCGCGCGTATAGGGATGGGCGGGTGCGCTGAAAAGCGTCGCTATGTCGCCCTCTTCGACAATGCGCCCGGCATACATCACCGCCGCCCGGTCGCAGACCGCCGAGACCGCGCCAAGGTCGTGGCTGATGAAGACCATCGCCATGCCCGTCTGGCGGCGAAGCCCCGAGAGAAGATCGAGGATCTGCGCCTGAATCGTGGCGTCAAGCGCGGTGGTCGGCTCGTCCGCGATCAGCAGGTCGGGCTCTCCGGCAAGGGCCATGGCGATCATCACGCGCTGGCATTGCCCGCCCGAGAATTCATGTGGGTAAAGGTCGATCCGGGTCCGGGCCGAAGGAATGCCCACCATGTCGAGCAGCCGCACCGCCTCGGCCCTCGCGGCGCTGCCGCGCAGGCCGCGATGCAGCCGCAGGCTCTCACCGATCTGGCGGCCGATGCGGTGGACCGGGTTGAGCGAGGAGGACGGGTCCTGAAAGATCATCGCGATCCGCGATCCGCGCACGGCCTCGACCGAGGCGCGGGGCGCGCCGATCAGCTCCTGCCGCTCCAGCATGACCGAGCCGGTGACGCGCGCCTTGCCGGGCAGAAGCCCCAGCGCCGCGAGCCATGTGACGGACTTGCCGCAGCCGCTTTCGCCGACGAGGCCGACCGCCTCGCCCCGCCCGATCCGCAGGTTGATGCCGTGCAGGACCGGGACGCCGTCGAATGCGACCCTCAGATCCCTGATGGAGACGAACGTCATCGCGCCGCCCTCCTGTCTTGCTGGGTAGGAAAGGAAAACAGGGCGGATCGCGCGGACCCGCCCTGCCTGTCGATATTCAGACGTTCCAGTTCGCGGCGCGGAAATCCATCGCGAAGGCGGGTGCGGCCTTCCAGTTCAGTTCGGACTTCATCCCGGTGAACACCGCGTTCTGGTGCAGGACGGTATAGGCCGGATCCTCGCGCTCGCAGATCTCGAGGAGGCGCGTGATAGCCTTCTTGCGGTCGCCATGGTTGGTCGAGGTTTCCATGACCACCGAAAGCTGGTTCACCTCGTCATTCCAGAAGTCGCGCTTCTGCTGGGCCTCGCCATTCGGGCCGAACTGCACGACGAGCGGCGTGATCGGGTCGTTGATGTTGTTCGAGGCCGACCAGTCGCGCACGCCCTTGACGCCCGCCGGGTCATGGATCTGGCCCCAGTTCTCCTTCATCTCGATCTCGACGTTCAGGCCGACCTGCTTCCACATCTCGACCAGGATCTGCGCGGTCGGCGTCTGGTTGGTGTAGTAGTTGTTGAGCAGGCGATAAGGGATCGCGTCGCCCTTGTAGCCGGCCTGCTTCAGAAGATCGCGGGCCAGTTCGGGATTGTATTCCGGCACCGCCCAGCCCTCGACGAACATGTCCGAGGTCTTGAAGCTGTCGAATTGCAGCCCGGCCGGAATGGCGGTCTGACCGCCCCAAAGCGCCTCGACAATCGCCTGACGGTCGATCGAATGGGTGAAGGCGCGGCGCACCAGCGGATCGGCCAGAAACTCGTTCTGCTTGTTGAAGACGGTGACGCGGTGGTTCCAGATGGTCGAGGACTGCACCTCAAGCCCCGGCGCACCCTGAATCGTCGCGATCTGGTCCGGCGGCAGGTCGCAGGCAAAGTCGTATTCGCCCGACAGAAGGCCGTTCACCCGGCTCGCGACCTCGGGCACCTCGACGAAGCGGATGCGGGCCAGCGGCGGACGGCCACCCCAATAGTCGTCGAAGGCGACCAGCGTCAGCGAGACGTCGGGGCGGAATTCCTCGACCCGGTAGGGGCCGGTGGTGACGGGCTTGTTCGCCCAGTCGGAATAGGATTTGGCCTCGTCCCATGCGCGCTTGTTCGCGATCTGCGAACCGAAAGCATAAAGGCGGCCCTCAAGCGTCACATCGGGCGTCGCGTTGTGGAAGCGCACGGTATACTTGTCGACGGCCTCGACGCCCCGCAGCGCGGGCCACAGGCGGCGGGCAATGCCGGGGATGTTCGCCGGCAGTTCCTTGGCCGATTGCGGCTTGAAGTTTTCTTCGTAAAGCGTCTTGCCGCCGGTGGGCTCGGTCCCGGCGAACAGCCGTTCGTCCGAGAAGGAGAAGACCACGTCATCGGCGGTCAGCTCGTCGCCATTATGGAAGCGCACGCCCTCGCGCAGCTTCAGCTCGATCGTCTTGTCGTCGAGGCGCCGCCATTCGGTGGCGAGGCCCGGCACCGGGCCTTGATTACCCATCCAGTCGCGCAGGATCAGGCCCTCCCACAGGTTCGGGAAGAACACGCGCTCGCCGACGTTCGACTGTTCGTTCCAGACGTCGAGCGTGTTGTTATTGGTGATCTTCTGCACTGCGACGGTGATCTCGCGACGCTGGCCCTGCGCCATCAGGCGGCGCGGCAGGATCAGCGAGCCGGCGGCGGCTCCGAACAGGCCAAGGCTTTGGCGGCGGTTGATGAGCATTGTTCCCTCTCGCTTATTGGGGCTTCATTGCGTTGAAGTCGCGTGGCGTTTGCGCCCCGAATGTGGCGATGGGTTGAGGATAGGGTGACGTTTTTGCGAAGATCCGGTTGGACGGCCATGTCGAAGCCATGCGCCGCCTCTTGCAAGATCAGTGGTTTGCGAGGGCGACCGGGACGCGGTTTGCGGTCATTTGAACCCGCGCGGCGCTGCGGCTAGATTGGTGCCATGTCAACCGATCCCCTGCCCAGCTATCCCCTGCGGACCGGCCGTGTCCATGAGGCCTGCGGCCCCTCCGCCCCCGCCTTTGCCGCCATGCTTGCCGCCTGCATGCAGGGCGAGGTGATCTGGCTGCAGGAAGGCTGGCAGCCCGAGACGCTGCATCCGCGCGGGCTCAACGACTTCTTCGACCCGGCGCGGCTTCTTCTTGTCCGGGTCCGGGACCAGAACGAGGCGTTGGCCGTGGCCGAGGAAGCATTGCGCGACGGGTCCGTGGCGCTGGTCGTCATGGAACTCAGCCGCCCGCTCGACCTGACCAAGGGGCGTCGGTTGCAGCTTGCGGCGCAGGCTGGCGGGTCGACGGGACTTTGCCTCATTCCCGAGGGGATGGGCAGCAACGCGGCCGAGACGCGCTGGCATTGCACGCCGGTCCTCGACCCTGCCACGGCGGGCGGAGACTCGACTCTCCAGCACTGGTCCCTTATCAAGAACAAATCAGGAACATTAGGCGCCTGGCATGTTCGATGGAATAAGACGACGCATCATCTCCATGTGGTTTCCCCGGCTGGCGAGCGACCGGGTTCTGCGGGCCTGCCCGGTTGACGGCCCCTTTGCCCTGACCCTGCACGAGGGGAACGCCAACCGCCTCTATTGCCTGAACCTCGCGGCTGAACGACAGGGACTGTCGCGGGGCATGTCCTATTCCGACGCCCGCGCCTTCTGCCCCGAACTGATCAGCCGCCCCGCGAACCCCGTGCAGGACCGGGCGTTTCTGCATGCGCTGCGCCGCTGGGCCACGCGCTATTGCCCCTGGGTCGGGATCGAGGACGAGGACGGGCTGGTCATGGACATCACCGGCTCGGCCCATCTGGTCGGCGGCGAGGCCGCGATAATGGCCGATCTGCGGGCGAGGCTCGGTCGGGCCGGACTGACCGTCCGGCTGGGATTGGCCGGTAGCCGGGGTGCCGCCTGGGCGCTGTCGCATTTTGCCGAAGGGATGGCCCCGCCCGGCGAGCCGCTCGATGCCCTGCGCGCCCTGCCCGTCGCGGCGCTGCGGCTGGAGGAGCAGACCAACATCTCCCTCCAGCGGTTGGGGCTGCGGACTATCGATGATCTGACGCGGACCCCGCGTCCGTCCCTTTCCCGGCGCTTCGGCGCAGACCTGCTGATGCGGCTGGATCAGGCCCTGGGGCAACAGCCCGAGTCGGTGGGGCCGCTGTCCGATCCGCCCCATTACGGGGTCCGCCTGACCCTGCCCGAGCCGATCGGCCTCTGCGACGACGTGATGGCCGGCGCAGGACGGCTGCTGGACCGGCTCTGCGAAAAGCTCACCACGCAGGAGACCGGGGCGCGCGTCCTGCGGCTGACGGTCCGCCGGGTCGATCAGGACTGCCGCTCGGTCGAGCTTCGACTGGCGCGCCCGTTGCGCGACGCGGCCCGCATCCTGCCCCTCTTTGCGCGCGGCGTGGCCGAGATCGACGCCGGTTTCGGCATCGACCAATTGCGGCTGGAGGCGGTCGAGGTTGAACCGCTGCCGATGCAGCAGGCCAGCCATGTCGTCTCGGATCAAAAGGAGCGGCTGGACGACCTGATCACCCGCATCGGCACCCGGATCGGCTTGGAGAGCATCCAGCGCTTCCTGCCCGCCGACAGCCATATCCCCGAGCGCAGCTTCAGGATGGCGCCCGCCGCCTATTCCCAGCCGGACAATGGCTGGACCGCCGGCCGCCCGCGGCCGCTGCGGCTGTTCCCGCCCGAGGTCATCGCCGGTCATGGCCCCTGCCCGCCCAGGCATTTCCGCTGGCGCCGGATGCCTCTTACCGTCGCCCGCAGCACCGGGCCCGAGCGCATCGCCCCCGAATGGTGGGTCGAGGACGAGGACTGGCGCAGCGGGCTGCGCGATTACTGGCATGTCGAGACAAAGCAGGGCCGGCGGCTCTGGCTCTTTCACACGCCCCAGAAACCCGCATGGTTCGTGCAGGGGGAATTCGCATGAGCGAGCCCGAGCAGCAGGCGGACAATCCCGGCGGCCAGCTACCTCCGCATGGCGCGGCCGAATATGCCGAGCTTTGCGTCACGACCAATTTCACCTTCCTGACCGGGGCCTCGCATCCCGAGGAGATGATGGCGCGCGCGGCCGAGCTTGGCCTGCATTCGCTGGCGATCACCGACCGCAATTCGCTGGCCGGCGTGGTGCGCGCCTATTCCGCGCTGAACCAGTTGCAGAAGGCGGTCGAGGGCAAGATCGACATCCGCTCTCAGCACCAACTCGACACCAGCTCGCGTCAGGAGGCCGGGGATATCCATCCGATCGACCGGCCCGTGGTCCCCCGGCTGCCTCGGCTGATCATCGGCTGCCGCCTCGTCCTCGAGGATAGCGGGATCGAATGGGTGGCGTTGCCGCGCGACCGGACCGCCTATCAACGCTTGACACGCCTGCTGACGCTGGGCAAGCGGCGCGCGAAAAAGGGTGAATGCACGCTTCTCTTGCAGGATCTGCTGGAGGGCTGCGCAGGCATGATCCTGATCGCCCTGCCGCAGGCCGGGCTGGACGAGGCCGCGCCGCAGATGCGTCAGGTCCAGCGCCGTTTCCCCGGCCATGTCTTTCTGGGGGCCACGCCGCGCTATGACGGCTCGGACCAGGCCTATCTCGCGGCCTGCGCCCGGCTGGCAATGACCTGCTCGACCCCGATGGTGGCGGTGGGCGACGTGCTGATGCACCGCGCCGACCGCAGGCAGCTTGCCGATGTGCTGACCTGCATGCGCGAACACCTGACCATCGACCAGATCGGCACCCGCGCTTTGCCCAATGCCGAGCGCCGGCTGAAAGGTGCGGGCGACATGGCCCGACTGTTTCGCGACCATCCGGCCGCCCTGCGCCGCACCGTCGAGATCGCGGCGCGCTGCTCTTTCTGCCTCAGCGAACTCAGCTACGAATATCCCGACGAGAGCGCGGGCGATGAGACGCCGCAGGAACGGCTCGAGCGGCTGGCGCGCGAAGGGCTGCAGCACCGCTATCCCGACGGAGCGAGCGAAGAGGTGCAGGAGACGATGGAGAAGGAACTGGCCCTGGTCGCCGAGCTGCGCTACGCCCCCTATTTCCTGACCGTCCACGACATCATGCAATATGCCCGCAGCAAGGGCATCCTGTGCCAGGGCCGGGGATCGGCGGCCAATTCCATCCTGTGCTACCTTCTGGCGATCACTGATGTCCGCCCGGATCAGATCGTCATGGTCTTTGAACGCTTCGTGTCGAAACATCGGGGCGAGCCCCCGGACATCGACGTCGATTTCGAACATGAGCGGCGCGAGGAGGTGATCCAGTGGATCTATAAAAAATACGGCCGCCATCGCGCCGGGCTTTGCGCGACGGTGATCCATTTCCGCAGCCGCGCCGCGATCCGCGAGGTGGGCAAGGTCATGGGGCTGTCGCAGGACGTGACGGCAAATCTCTCCGGGCAGATCTGGGGCATCTCGGGCGCCGGGGTCGACCCCAAACGGTTGCGGGAACTAGGACTGAATCCGGCGGATCGGCGTCTTGCCCAGACCATCCGTCTGATCCGCGAGATCATCGACTTCCCGCGGCATCTGTCCCAGCATGTCGGAGGCTTCGTGATCACGCGCGGCCGGCTGGACGAGCTTTGCCCGATCGAGAATGCCGCGATGGAGGACCGCACCCTCATCGAATGGGACAAGAATGACATCGACACGCTGAACATCATGAAGGTCGATGTGCTGGGACTGGGGATGCTGAGCTGCATCCGCCGCAGCTTCGACCTGCTCGCCCGGTATCGGGGAGAGAGCCTGACCCTTGACAGCGTTCCGCAGGAGGACAAGGCAACCTACCGGATGCTGCAACGGGCCGATGCCATCGGCGTCTTTCAGGTCGAGAGCCGAGCGCAGATGAACTTCCTGCCGCGCATGCTCCCCAAGACCTTCTATGATCTGGTGATCGAGGTCGCGATCGTCCGCCCCGGCCCGATCCAGGGTGGCATGGTCAAGCCTTATATCAAGCGGCGGCAGGGGCTGGAAAAACCCGAACCCTTCGGCCCGGATCTGGAGGAGGTGACGCGGCGCACGCTGGGCGTGCCCCTCTTTCAGGAACAGGCAATGCGGATCGCGATGGTGGGTGCCGGATTTTCCGCCGAGGAAGCCGATCGCCTGCGCCGCTCGCTGGCCTCGTTCCGGCGGATGGGAACGATCGGCTCGTTCAAGGACAGGTTTATCAAGGGAATGCTCGGCAATAACTACAGCCGGGACGTGGCCGAGCGCTGCTTCAGCCAGATCGAGGGCTTCGCCGATTACGGCTTTCCCGAAAGCCATGCCGCGGCCTTCGCCATGCTGGTCTATGTCTCGGCATGGTTGAAATGCCATCATCCGGCAATCTTCGCCTGTGCGCTGCTGAATTCACAGCCGATGGGTTTCTACGCCCCCGCCCAGATCATCCGCGACGCGCGGGAACATCAGGTCGAGGTGCGGCCGGTCTGCGTCAATACCAGCGACTGGGACAATACGCTGGAGCGGCGCGCGGATGACGCGCTGGCCCTTCGCCTGGGCTTTCGCCAGATCAAGGGCTTCCGCAAGGAGGATGCGGCCCTGATCGTCAGCCGACGCGGCAATGGCTATCGCGACCCCCAGTCCCTGTGGCTGCGGGCCGGACTGGACGCCTCCGTTTTGCAATCGCTGGCCGAGGCGGATGCCTTCGGCGATCTGGGCCTGACGCGCCGCGATGCCCTGTGGCAGGTCCGGGCCCTGCGGGCGCAGGCCCCCCTGCTGCTCTTCAACGACCCGATCGACGGGGAAAGCATCAGCGAACCCGCCGTCGAGCTGCCCTCGATGCATCTGGGCGAGGAAGTGGTGGAGGATTACGTCTCGATGCGGATGACGCTTCGCGCGCACCCGATGGAACTGCTGCGCCCGGCGCTTCCGGGGCTGGTCCCGAATGACCAGCTTGCCGTCGCGCCGCTGAAACCGACCAGCGTTTGCGGCCTCGTCATCACCCGCCAACGGCCGGGGACAGCATCGGGGGTGATCTTCCTGACGCTGGAGGACGAGACCGGTGTTGCGAATATCGTGGTCTGGCGCAGCATCTATCAACGCTTCCGCCGGGCCGTGATGGGCGGGCGGCTTTTGCGCGTGACCGGCCCCTTGCAGCGCGAGGGCGTCGTGGTCCACCTGATCGCGCAGAAGATCGAGGACATGTCGCATCTGCTGACCGAGTTGGGCCACCCGCTGGAAGGGGCCGTGGGCATCACCCGACCCGAGGCCGACGACGCCCCGCGCCCGCCGCGCCATCGCCCGGCAGCCCAACATCCACGCGAGCAGGCCAAGAGGCTTTTCCCCAGCCGCGACTTCCACTGATCCACGGCCTGCGAAACGCCTGCCTCATCGCTCCGGAACGAGGACGCGCCGCAGCGCGCCCCGCCTCATCTCAGGCCAGATGCGCCATGACGACAGGCCGGTGGTTCTGCGCCAGACGAACGGCCAGCTTGCGGGACTGACGCCCCGAAAGAAGCGGCCGGGCGGCAACCGGAACATGCGCCCCATCGCGCAGTTCGGGGAACAGCGTGAAGATTTCCTCGACCGCCGCGCGGCCTACGGATTTCAATGCCTGGGGACCGGGATAGAGCGACTCGGTCGCCGCGCCGTTCGAACAGACAACCTCATGCTGGTCGAAGAGCATGTGGAAATACTCCACCCCCGGCAGATCGCTGGCGATGTCGATGCCGTCGATCTGCAAAAGCTGCTTCGCGGCCGCCAGAACCTCGGTCGTGCCGAACATCCGCATCGCCACCTTCGAGCGCACGAGGATCCGGTGCTGCGGCGAGACCAGCAGATCGGTGGCGGGCGTATTGGCCCCCAAGGCCCCGGCCCGAATGCGGATCGGCCGCAATTTCTCATCCCCGGCAAGGGCCGTGGCATCGAGACTGCGGGAGCCGATCCACCGGATCGGCTGCGGACCGCGATCCTGGGTCAGGACCAGATCACCCACGCACAGGTCCTCGATGGCGACTTCTCCGGCGGGCGTCGCGATCATCACGCCGCGGGTGAAGCACGGAAACAGGCTGTTCGCCGGGTCGAAGGACTGGTGATCGGCATCCTCGACCCCTTGCCAGACCGCCGTGAGGGGCGTGTTCTCCGGCGGCCATTCACCCTGGAACGTATAGGCGACGACATTGCCATCCGCACTCAGCGCAACCAGACGGTATTCCTTGAGGACACCGTCCACCTCGGCCGTGACGGTGATCTGGAACTCGCTCTCTCCGACAGTCCCGGCCGGAAACGTGTCGATCTGATAGACCAGCTGCTGAGTATCTTCCCCGGCGTCATAGTCATTCAGGATGCTGCCATCCGCGTCGGTATCATTTATGGTGACTAATTGGGCAAGATCGCGACTATAGGTGAATGTTCCGGTCGCTGCCGCCCAGGAGGAACCATCATTTGGTATATATGGATCGCCGAACGGCTGATAAGAACCGGGCGTGCTCGTGAATGACCATGCAGGAAGAATGTAAAAAGAGTATATAGCCATATTAAAATCCACCAGACCATTTATATCAGACGCCTCAACCAAAAGACGTCGCAAGAACCGATGAAGAATATGCCCAAGATCGTCGAGTTATCCCCGAACTGTGAAATCGAACAAATCCGACCACCCCACCAGGCAGAATATACAACGACCGGGTGTATTCTCTTCATATCCGCGATAGGCAATCCTGCCAATCCTCAACGACATGTCGTTTTGGACAGGTCAATTTAACCTCGGATTCGCAAGGGATCCTCGCCCTTTCCAGATGCAGCGGACCGGATGATGTGGCGAGAGTTCGCGCCTGAAGGGCGGGTGGACGCAAGGGCCTTGCCTTGGATAGGCAGACTAACATAGCGATGTCTGGACGATGAAAGGTTGCCCTTTCCGGCACCATTGCTTGCAGACGAGACGGAGTTCATATCTTGCGCCTTCGTAGACCCGCCGCCCTCATTGCCGCAGCGTTGGCCGTTACGCTGAGCCAGGCGCTTCTGCCACCGAACCCGGCCCTCGCTCAGGAAGGGACGGCGCATTTCACCGCCAGCCTCGGCGAATCCCAGCCCTTCAGCTTCGACGACCTGACCGACCGGGCGCGGCGCCTTGCGGCCGCCCCTTACGTCGCGCCAAAGGTCGAGCAGCCCGACGTGCTGGAAAAGATCGACTACGATGCGCATTGGCGGATCAGCTTCAGGCCCGAAAGCACGGTCAAGGTGGGGGATGTCCCGGTCCAGTTCTTTCATCTCGGGACCTATTTCCGCAATCCGGTCAGGATCAGCACCGTCGAAAATGGCAAGTCGCGCGAAATCGAATATGATGCACGCTTCTTCGACATGCCTGCCGACAGCCCCGCCAAGAACCTGACGCGCGGCACCGGATTTGCCGGATTCCGCCTGATGAATACGGATCTCAAGACCGATTGGATCAGCTTCCTCGGCGCGTCCTATTTCCGCACATCCGGCCCCCACGGGCAATATGGAATGTCGGCGCGGGGACTTGCGATCAATTCCGGCATGACCGAGCCGGAGGAGTTTCCGATATTCACCGAATTCTTCATCGAAAAGCCCAAGGCCGGCACCGCCGACATCACGATCTATGCGTTGATGGACAGCCCCTCGGTCGCCGGGGCCTATCGGATGGACATCACCAAGGGAACACCCGGCGAAGGCCAGAAGATGGAGATCTCGACCCGGCTCTTCTTCCGCAACCCGGTCGAGCGTCTGGGGATCGCCCCCCTCACCTCGATGTACTGGTATTCCGAAACCAACCGGGTTCTGGGTTTTGACTGGCGCCCTGAGGTTCACGATGCCGATGGCCTGATGATGGTCATGGGCAATGGCGAGGCGATCTGGCGGCCGCTGATGAACCCGCCCCGCGTCGTCACCTCCAGCTTCGCGACCGAGAACCCGCAGGGCTTCGGCCTGTTGCAGCGCGACCGCAGCTTCGAGAATTACGAGGATGATGGCGTCTTCTATGAAAAGCGCGCCTCGGTCTGGATTGCACCCAAGGGTGATTGGGGCAAGGGGCAGGTGCAACTGGTCGAAATTCCGACCGATGACGAGATCTACGACAATATCGTCACCTTCTGGAACCCGGCCGAAAAGCCGAAAGCCGGGCAGGAACTCGACTTCGACTATACGATGACCTGGATGAATGACGCGCCCATTCCGCAACCGCTGGCGCGGACGGTCTCCACACGGATCGGTGCGGGTGGGGTTCCCGGCCTGCCGCGTCCGCGCGGTCATCTGAAGATCGCCCTTGATTTCGAGGGCGCGGGGATCGACCAGCTTGGGCAGCAGGACGGCGTCGAGCCTGTCGTCAGCGTGCCCGAGGGTGTCGAGGTCGTGCAGGCCTATGCCCTGCCCGTGGTCGGAACAGGCCGGTGGCGGTTGATCTTCGACATCGCGGCGGAAGGGGTCGAGACCGCCGATATCCGCGCCTATCTTCAACGTGACGGTGTCCCGTTGACGGAAACCTGGCTTGGCCAGGTGCATCCGGCCCAGTTCGACCGGGCGCGGCCGGACGGAGGCGCACCGGCAACCGAAGCCGCCAGCGAGCAGAACTGAACCGCAGAAAGAATTGGGGGCGCGATTGCGCCCCCTTTCATTTGCCGGTTGCGAGCCGCCGCGAGGGCCGCTCTCAGGCAAATGCGTATGAGCCATCCGGCCGTTTCGGCACGCGACGTTGCCAGTGGATGTAACCTTCCTCCTGCATCGCCTTTTCGTCCATCTCCACGCCCCAGCCGGGCCGATCCGGGCGCAGTTCCAGATAGCCGTCGCGCGGCAGGTAGGGATCGACGACATAGCGCGTCTCCATTTCGCGCTGATCGACCTCGGTTCCGCCATAGATATAGCCCTGCCCGACCGGCAGCCGGTATTCTAGGATCTTGAAGTTCTGCTGCGCGGCCGAGAAATGCACGTTCACCGCGGTCGCCAGCGGCCCCATCGGATTATGCGGCGCGACGCTGACGAAATGCGCCTCGGCCAGGGTCGCGATGCGCCGCATCTCGGAGATGCCGCCGACCACGCAGATATCGGGCTGGATGATGTCCGCGCCGCGCACCTGCAGGAGCCGCAGGAACTCGTTGCGGTGATAAAGCGACTCGCCCGTGGCCAGGGTGCAGTTCAGCCCCTGCTTCAGATCGCCATACATCTCGATATTCTCGGGGCGCAGCGGTTCTTCGTAGAATAGGGGATCATAGGGGGCCAGCGCATTGCCAAGCTGTCGCGCCGCCGCCGGCTCGAAGATCTTGGCATGGGCGTCGAAGGCGATTTCGTAGCTGTTGTCCACGGTCTCGCGCAACTCGCGGAAATATTCGGCCGAGGCGCGGACGACCTCTCCCCAACGGTGGCTGTTCGGCTCAAGCCGCCACGGGCTCAGCTTGAAGGCCTTGAAACCCCATTGCTCGTTCAGCCGGTCCAGCTCGTCGCGGGCGGCGGGCACGTCGGGGGCGGTATAGACCCCGGCATAGACCTTGATCCGGTCGCGGACCTCGCCCCCAAGCATCTTGTAGACCGGCACGCCGCGCGCCTTGGCCGCCAGATCCCAAAGGCAATGATCCAGCCCCGAGATGGCCGCCAGCCCCAGCGCGCCTGGGGGAAAGCGGCTTTGCTGGATCATAAGGTTGTAGAGATATTCGACGCGGGTCGGATCCTGCCCGGCAAGAAAGCCGTAAAGGTAGTCAAGCAGCGGCGGCAGCGCGAGGTCGGGGCCGTGATTGTAGCACTCGCCCCAGCCGGTCAGCCCGTCATCGGTATCGAGCGCCACGATCACGCGCGGCCGGTCCTTGTCGCGGGTCACGAATACCCGCATGCGGTCGATCTTCATCTTTTTCCTCTTGATTGGGCTTGACGGGCTTATTCGGCGGCCTTGACCGGGCGATAGCCAAGGCTGCCGTCGCGCAGCAGGCGGGTATAGGGATGCTCAAGCTCGCCCCGGATCATCGCATCGCGGCTCGTGACCTCGACGAAACGGCCCTTCTGCATGACCGCGATCCGGTCGCAAAGATGCGTGACCACCGCCATGTCATGGCTGACCAGCAGATAGGTCAGGCCGCGTTCCTCGCGCAGGTCCTTGAGCAGGTTCAGGATCTCGGCCTGGATCGAGACGTCCAGCGCCGAGGTCGGCTCGTCCAGCAGCAGGATCTGCGGGTCAAGGACCAGCGCACGGGCGATGGCGACACGTTGGCGCTGACCGCCCGAAAGCTGGTGCGGATAGCGAAACCGGAAGCGGCGCGGCAGGCCGACCTGATCCAGAACCTGATCGATGCGGGTGTCGCGGTTGTCGATGCCGTGGATCTCCAGCGGCTCGGACAGGATGCGCCCCACGGTGTGACGGGGGTGCAGCGAGCCATAAGGATCCTGAAACACGATCTGCTGCTGGCGCAGTTGCGAAAGCTTGCGCCGCTCGGGTGCGACGGCTTCGCCGCCGATCCTGATCCCGCCCTGCCATTCCTTGACCCGGCCGGCGATGGCGCCGAGGATCGTGGACTTGCCGCAACCGGACTCCCCGACAAGGCCGAAACACTCGCCGCGCGCGATCGACAGGTCCACGCCCCGCACGACATGGTTCGCCTTCGAGCCTTGCCCGAAGCGGATATTCAGGCCGGTGACTTCGATCATCCTCTCAACCATCGTTCAGCCCTCTGCCCATGCCGGGTCGCGTCGCAGGACCGCGAGGCGGTCGCGGGGTTCGGTCAGGCTGGGCAGCGCCTCGAGCAGACCTTGCGTATAGGGGTGCTGGGCCTTGTCCAGCTCGTCTGCGCGCAACTCCTCGACCACGCGCCCGGCATACATGATCAGCACCCGGTCGCAGAAGCTGCGGACAAGGTTCAGGTCATGCGAGATGAACAGCAGCCCCATGTCATTGCCCGAGACCAACTCGTCAAGGATCGTCAGCACCTGCTGGCGCACCGAGACATCCAGCGCCGAGGTCGGCTCATCCGCGATGATCAGCGCAGGTTTGGCAATCAGCATCATCGAGATCATGATCCGCTGCCCCATGCCGCCCGAGACCTCGTGCGGGTAAAGACCCATGACACGCTCGGGGTCGCGGATATGGACTTTTTCCAGCATCTCCATCGCCCGCAATCTGGCCTCGCGCCGCGACAGGCGCTCGTGCAGGATCGCGGTCTCCGCGATCTGCTCGCCCACGGTCATTACCGGATTCAGCGAGTATTTCGGGTCCTGCAGGATCATGGCGATGCGGTGGCCCCGGATCGAGCGCATCTCGCGCTCGGACAGGGTGAGCAGGTCGCGGCCCTGAAACGCCATGAGATCGGCGGTGATCCGGGTCTTGGCGGGGTGCAGGCGCATGATCGCACGGCCGGTCGTGCTTTTGCCAGAGCCGGATTCGCCGATGATGCCGACCTTTTCACGGCCAAGATCGAAGCTGACATTGCGCACCGCGGGTAGCATGTGCTGCAGCGACGGAAAGGCGACCGTCAGGTTGCGGACGGAAAGCAAAGGCTGGGCATCAGACATGTTTGGGGTCCAGAATATCGCGCAGCCCGTCACCGAGCAGGTTGAAGGCAAGGCTGACCAGCAGGATCGCCAGCCCCGGAACGGCGGTCAGCCACCAGGCGTCCAGCAGATATTGCCGCCCCTGTGCCGCCATCGCGCCCCATTCCGGCATCGGCGGCTGCGCCCCAAGGCCGAGGAAGCCAAGACCCGCCGCCGTCAGGATGATCGACGCCATGTTCAGCGTCAGGCGAACGATCACCGAGGGGGCGCAAAGCGGCACGATATAGCGAAACAGGATGCGCGGGGTGCTGGCGCCCTGAAGCTCGGCCGCGACGACGAAATCGGCCTTGCGGAAGGTCAGGGTCTCGGCCCGGACCAGTCGCGCGACCGGCGGCCAGATGGTCAGGGCAATAGCGATCACTGCATTCTCGATCCCCGCGCCGAGTGCGGCCGAGAAGGCCAGCGCCAGCACGAGGCTGGGGAAGGCGAGGAAGATGTCGGTCACGCGCATCAGGACCGTATCGACCCAGCCGCCCAGATAGCCCGCCGCCGCGCCGATGACGAAGCCGATGGGTCCGACGATCACGGTGACGAGGATCGCGATGTAAAGCGTGGTGCGCGCGCCATAGACCAGACGCGAATAGACATCGCGGCCCAGCTCGTCCGTGCCGAACCAATGCTCGGCCGAGGGGGGCTTCAGCGCCAGCGCGAAATCCTGCGCCAGCGGGTCATGGGTCGCGACCCACGGCGCAAAGACCGCGGCAAGAACCAGCAACAGCACCACCAGAAGGCCGCCGAAGGCCAGCGGATTGCTGCTGAAGCGCAGCCAGGAGACATAGGCCTTGTGGGCGCGCGCCTGACGGGGAGAGGTGAAGTCCTCGCTCAGCAGCCAGGCCCGCAGCCCCTCGTTCTTGTGGATCATGGTCATGGTCAGCGGGTCCTCGGATCGACGAAGCGATAGACGACGTCGGAGAGCAGGTTGATGAGGATCGAGATCAGCCCGATCAGCAGCACCGCGCCCAGAACGGCATTCATGTCGGCATAGAACAGCGCCGCAGTCAGATATTGGCCGAGGCCCGGCCAGCCAAAGACGGTCTCGATCAGCACCGCCCCGTCCAGAAGCCCGCAGAAGGCCAGCGTGATGACCGTCAGAAGCTGCACGCGGATATTGCGGAAGGCGTGTTTCCAGACGATGGCCGGCTGCGCCAGCCCCTTGGCCCGTGCAGTCAGGATGTATTCCTGCCCAAGCTGCTCCAGCATGAAGCTGCGGCTCATCCGGCTCAGATAGGCCATGGCGGCATAGCCGAGCAGCAAGGCGGGCGCGAGGATGTGATGCAGCGCCGAGCGGAAGACCTCCCATTCGCGGGCAAGCGCCGCGTCGAGGATCAGCATGCCGGTCGGCCCCTCGACCAGCCCATCATTGTAAAGATCGATCCGCCCGCCACCGGGAATCCAGCCCAGCATGGCGTAGAAGATCAGGATAACCATCGTCCCGAGCCAGAAGATCGGGGTCGAGTGACCCAGAAGCCCGACAACCCGCGCGAGATGGTCGACCCAGGTTCCGCGACGCACGGCCGAGATGACGCCGAGGGGCACGCCGAAAAGCGTGCCGATGCAGATCGCCAGAACAGCCAGTTCGACCGTGGCCGGAAACACCCGCGCAAGGTCATCGACAACGAGGCTCTTGGTGACGTTCGACTGCCCGAAATCCAGATGCAGGATATTCTGGACGTAATGGAAGAACTGCGCGTAAAGCGGCTGATCCAGCCCGAGTTCCTGATAGACGCGGTCATAGGCCGTCTGGTCGAAAGTGTCGCCAAGAATGGCAAGGACGGGGTCGGCCGGAACCATCCGGCCGATCACGAAGGTCAGCACCAGAAGACCGATCAGGGTCGTCAGGATCACGCCAACCGAGGTCAGGACCTTGCGCAAGGCCTCGGTCAGCCCTTGCCATCTGGCCTCGTGCCCGGTCGGAGAGAGGTCGGTATCGCTCACGTCGATCTCCTGGTATTGGGCCTATGCCTTGGTCACGGTATCCCAGCGCGTCACCCATGTCGGGTGGCCGGTATAGCCGCTGACCTGCTTGCCGACCGCCTTCACGTCGATCCGCTCGAATGACGTGACCAGCGCCGGAGAACTCTCCAGATATTCCTGGTTCAGCGCGGTATAGATCTCGGCGCGGCGGGTGGCGTCAGTCTCGCGCGCGGCGGCGGCAACCTGCTCCTGCATGTCCTTGGGCACGTCCCAGGCCGAACGCCATGCCAGCAGACCGCTGAGCGGCGCGCCGTCGCTGTTGTCCGCGTTCGAGGCATAGGATTGCAGGATCGAATGCGGATCGGGCAGACGCTCGCCGCTGCGGGCGAAATAGATATCGGTGACCCGCTCGCGGAACTTGCCCAGATAGTCGCCAACCAGCAACTCCAGCTTGATCCCGGCCTTCGCGGCATTGGCCTGCAGGGACTGCGCGAATTCGAAATAGGGCGTGCCCGCCGGCAGGTAGCAGGTTTTCGAGAACCCATCCGGCAGTCCGGCCTCGGCCAGCAGCGCCTTGGCCTTCTCGACATCCAGCTTGTAGGGCGCCTCGTCCAGCACGCCCGGCAGGCCGCTGGGGATGATGGTCTGCCGCATGACGCCGTAATAGCGCATGATTGAATTCGACAGGCCCTCATAGTCGATCAGATAGCGGAAGGCCTCGCGAACCTGCGGACGGGACAGGATGTCGTCCTTCTGGTTCAGCGCGATATAATAGAAGCCGAAGCCCGGCACCTTCTGGATGTCGACGCCGCCCTCGCTCTCGAACTTGGCAAGGTCGGTCGAGGAGAGGCGCGTCGCCACGTCCACGTCGCCCGCCTCAAGCTGCAGCCGCTGGACCGAGGATTCCGGCATGTGGCGCATGATCACGCGGCGCATCGCCGGCGCGCCATTCCAGTAATCCTTGAACGCATCGGCCATCAGCACGTCATTCGGGCGGAAACTGCGCAGCGAGAAGGGGCCGGAGCCCGCATCCGATGCCTGCATGAAATTGCGGCCCAGATCGCCGTCCTGCTCCTTGCCGAGCGCAAGCTCGCGGTCGACGATCGAACAGGCCGAGCTGGCTAGCGAGGCGAGGATCAGGCTCTGGTTCCAGACCTCGGGCGTCTCGACCACCAAGGTCTGCGGATCGGTGGCGCGGATCAGCGTTTCGACATTCTGGTCGTTGAAGCCCCATTGGCGCAGGTCGATGGCGGGCGACAGGCCCAGCTTGACCAGCCGGTGCAGCGACCACGCCACATCCTCGGCGGTCAGCGGGTTGCCGGAATGGAAGGTCACGCCCTCGCGGATCTTGAAGGTGAAGGTCTTGCCATCCCCGGATACCTCCCACGAGGTCGCGATCTGGGGCTTCGGCTCGGCCAGGTTGTCGGGCGCGAAATAGACCAGACGGTCATAGAGATTGGCCAGAATCTCGACGGATTCGATCTGGTTGGCCTCATGCGGGTCGACCCCGCGCATCGTCGACATGTTTGTCGCGATCACCAGCTGATCCTTGGGGGTGGCCGCCATGGCAAGTTTGGCCGGCAGCGCGGATGCCACTGCCGCAGCAGCAACACTCGCCAGAAACTGACGTCGAAGCATTGGAATTTCCTCCCTCACCTTCCCGGTTGCGTCTTTTGAGTCGACAACATCTGAGATTTGATATATCAAATTTCACATTCGACCCTGCCAGTCAACCGGAGAAATCCATGCCCCCTGCCGAAACGACGCTCGCGCCGCTTGATCCGCAGGCCCTTGCCGGGCTGCGCGAACATGTGCATCGGGCCTTGCGGCAAGCGATCCTTTCCGGGGGATACGAGCCGGGCGCGCGGCTGAACGAACGCAGCATCGCCGAGCAGCTTGGCGTCAGCACGACCCCGGTGAAGGAGGCGCTGCGTCTTCTGGAAGCCGACGGTCTGGTGCGCACCAAGCCGCGCAGCGGGGTCATCGTGAATTTCGACTACGCCTGGGCCGAGGAGATGATCCTTGCCCGCGCGGCGATTGAATCGACCATCGCGCGACTGGCCGCGCAGCGCATCACCGCCTCCGAAAAGCCCGTGCTGGAGGCCATTCTGGACGGCATGCGCCGCGCCACGCGCGACAGCGGGGCCGAAGAACTGGTGCGCCTGAACGAGGTCTTTCACAACCACATCCGTTCGGTCGCGCGCGCGAATTACCTGCGGCTTCTGAACGACCGGCAGGAAGTCTACGACTCCAATGCCCGCCGGGTCATCCATTCCAACCCCGCCGAGCGCGAACGCGCCCTGACCGAGCATGACGCCATCGGTCGGGCCGTGATCGCACAGGACGCCGAGGCCGCCGAGGCCGCGATGAAGGCCCATGTCCTGCGTGCGGGTGAAACCTACCTCGATCTCGTTTTCCGCAAAGACAAGGACTGACAATCGTGACGAAGAACATCCAGTCGATCCGCCAGACCCTGACCGGCATCTCCGGCGTCCCGGTCACGCCCTATGACGCGACTGGCGCGATCAACGAGGCGCTGCTGGCGCAACTGATCACACGCCTCGCCAATGCGGGTATCCACAACCTGATGGCGGCCGGAAATACCGGCGAGTTCTTCTCGCTGACCATGGACGAGATCCGCCGCGTCCATGCCGTCACCGCCGAGGCGGCAGGGGGCAGGTCGCTTGTTAGCGCGGCGGTCGGCCGGTCGCTGACCGATGCCAAGGCGCTGGCCCGCGACGCCATCGCGGCGGGTTGCGGCGCGATCATGAGCCATCACCCGATGGACCCCTTTGCCGGTCCCGAGGCGCAGGTCGATTACTTCCTCGAACTGGCCGAGGCCTCGACCGTTCCGGTCATCGCCTATGTCCGCACCGATACCTTCCCCGTCGCCCAGTTCCGCCGTCTGGGCGCGCATGAGAATATTGCCGGCGTCAAGTTCGCTTCGCCCAATCTGATGCTGCTGGCCGATGTGATCCGCCAGACCAGGGATTTGCCCGCGATCTGGGTCTGCGGCCTTGCCGAAGCCTGGGCACCGGCCTTTTACGCCATCGGCGCGCAGGGATTCACCTCGGGCTTCGTGAACGTGTTCCCCGAGATTTCACTGGCCGTCCATGCCGCTCTGGTCCGGGGCGATTTCGCGCAGGCGCGCGAGATGATCGACCGCTTCGCCGGTTTCGAGGAGTTGCGCACCCATCACCGCAATGGCGCGAACGTCACCGTGGTCAAGGAGGCGCTGTCGATCCTTGGCCATGACGTCGGCGCCGTCCGCCTGCCGGGCGTCCCTGCCCTCTCGCCCGCCGAACGCGCCGAGTTGGAGGCGATCATCGGGGCGCAGAGGACGGCGAAGGTGGCCTGACAAGCGCCTTGCCCTGCCTGCTTGACCGAAGGTTCGGGCAGGCAGGGCAGTGAATCCGCTTTCAGAAGTCAGGGCGGGTCATCACGACCCGCCCTGAATATGTCACCCCCGGCCGTAAAGCGGCATGGTGGTTGGCATGATCGTCGAAAACGGGACCATCACCTCGGCCGGAAGTTCGGCCAGCCCGGCGATATGGCGGGCGAGCATGGCGACATCCATGCGCGGCTCGATCGCGGTGGTGCCATTGGCCTGCGGCACGCCCTGGCTCATCCGGTCGGTCCGCGCGGTCGCGGCATTGCCGATATCCACCTGGCAGACCGAAATCCCGAAATCCCGGCAATCGAGGATCAGGCTTTTCGTCAGCCCGGTGATCCCGTGCTTCGACGCCGTATAGGCCACGCTATGCGGACGCGGGCCGTAGGCCGAAACCGAACCATTGTTGATGATCCGTCCGCCCTGCGGCTCCTGCGCCTTCATCATCGCCACCGCCTCGCGGGCGCAGAGCAGCGGCCCGGTCAGGTTGACGGCGATGACCTCGGAAAGCGCCTCCGCGGACAGAGTCTCGAACGGGACGGCGGGGGTATTCGTGCCCGCATTGTTGAAGAGCATGTCGAGGCGGCCATATTCGGCCCGCGCCGCGGCAAAAAGCGCGGCGACGGAGGCCGCATCGGACACATCGGTCGGCACGGCAAGGCCACGACCGGCAAGGCGCGCGGTTTCCTCGAGCCCCTCGCGGCGGCGACCGGCAAGGACGATGTCCCAGCCGCGTCCGGCCAATTCGATCGCAACGGCCCGCCCGATGCCGCTGCCGGCACCGGTGATGATGGCTACAGGCATGATGGTTCCTTTCAGTTGACCGGGGTCAGCAGGGGTTGGCCCGCGAAATGCGCGGCGAGGTTGTCGACGACCAGCTGCGACATCTTGTCCCGTGTCTCAACCGTGCCGCTCGCGTGGTGCGGATAGAGGACCACATTCGCCAGCTTGCCAAAGCGCGGATCGGGGTTCGGTTCGTTCAGATAGACATCAAGGCCCGCCGAACCCAACCGACCGCTTTCCAGCGCGTCGAGAAGCGCCGCCTCATCGACCACCGAGCCGCGCGAGATATTGATGAAGCTGCCCTCCGGACCCAGCGCCTCCAGCGCCTCGGCCGAGACGAGGTGTTGCGTCTCGGGACCGCCCGATGCCGCGGCGATCAGCACATCCGCCCAGCCCGCCATCTCGGTCACGTCGCCGAAATAGCGGAAGGTCACGCCGGGCTTCGGCGCGCGGCCGAAATAGCCGATCTCCATCCCCAGCGCCTCGCAGCGTTTCGCGATGGCCGCGCCGATCCGGCCAAGGCCGACGATGCCGACCTTGCGCCCCGAGGTGGTGCGGGTCAGCGGCAGCATCCCCTTGCGCCCCCAATCGCCCGAGCGGACCCAAGCGTCACCCGCGACCAGATTGCGCCGGACGGCGAGCATCAGCAGGATCGCGATATCGGCCACGTCATCGGTCAGCACGTCGGGCGTATGGGTGAAACGGATGCCGCGACGAGTCATGGCGTCCACGTCCAGCGTCTCGTAGCCCACCGAGGAGCAGGCGGCGATCTGCAGCTTCGGAAGGCGCGCGAGGAACGGCTCGTCAGCGGGGAAATGGCCATTGCTGACCATCGCCACGCAGGACTTTCCGGCCTCGTCGATCAGCGCCTCGCGCTCGGCCGTGTCGGTCAGCCTGTAGAGCGGGAAGACGTTGTAGGTTTCCTCGAGGATCGCCAGTTTCTCGGGGCGGATCGGGGTGCAGACCAGCACATCTTGCTTCATGCGGGAATAAGTCCTTCTGACTTGCGCGCTTCGCGGCGGGCTTCCTGGACCACGGGATCGGGGTCGAGGGATGCGGCCAGAAGCGCCTTGGTATAGGGCATGCGGGGCGCGTCGAAGATCTGGGCGACATGCCCTTCCTCGACGATCTCGCCGGATTTCATCACGATGACGCGGTCGGCAAAGTCGCGCACGACGGGCAGGTCATGGGCGATGAACAGGTAGCTGAGGCCCAGATCGCGGCGCAGCCCGTCCAGCAACTCGATCACCTGCGCCTGAATGGAGACGTCGAGCGCCGACACAGCCTCGTCGCAGATGATCAGCTTCGGCTCCAGCGCCAGCGCGCGGGCGATGGCGATACGCTGGCGTTGCCCACCCGAGAACTGGTGCGGATAGCGCCGGGCCATGTCCGGCTGCAGGCCGACCTGAACCAGAAGCTCGGCCACGCGTTCTTTCCAGCGAGCTTTCGGCAGGATGTCGGGATGGACGACCCATGCCTCCGAGATGAGCTGATAGACCGTCATGCGCGGGTTCAGCGACTGGGTTGGATCCTGAAACACCATCTGGATGTCGCGGCGGATCGCGAACAACTCCTTCGGGGTCATCTGCAACAGGTCACGCCCCTTCCAGACCACCTTGCCGCCGCTGGGTTCGTCCAGACGCAGGATGGCGCGGGCCATGGTGGACTTGCCCGAACCGGATTCGCCCACGATCGCCACGGTTTCGCCCGGCATGACCGTGAAGCTTGCCCCCTTCAGCGCCTGAAAGGCACCGTAATGCTGTTGCAGGCGATCGACGCGCAGCAGGGGATCACCCAGCCGGTCCTCTTCCTCGCGCGGCTCACCCTTACCGGGTGCCGCGTCGATCAGGCGTTTGGTATAGGGATGCCTGGGGTTGCGATAGACCTCGGCCGCATCGCCGCTTTCGACGATCTCGCCCCGGTTCATCACCACGACCCGATCGGCAATCTCGGCCACCACGCCAAGATCATGGGTGATCAACAAGAGCCCCATCCCCGTCTCGCGCTGCAACTCCTCAAGCAGCGCCAGAACCTGCGCCTGAACCGTCACGTCAAGCGCGGTCGTCGGCTCGTCCGCGATCAGGATGTCGGGCTTCAGGGCCAGCGCCATCGCGATCATCAGCCGCTGCCGCTGCCCGCCCGAGAACTCATGCGGATACTTTCCCATCGCGGCTTCCGGGTTCGGAATCCCGACGCGGCGCAACAATTCCAGCGTCCGGGCCTTGGCCTTGTCGCCGGAAACGTCATGGACGGTCATCATCTCGCAGATCTGCCAGCCGACGGTATAGACCGGGTTCAGGTGGCTCAGCGGATCCTGAAAGATCATCGCGATGCGGCAGCCGTTCAACTCGCGGCGCTGCTCGTCGGTCATCTTCAGCAGGTCGCGCCCCTCGAACAGGACCTCGCCCGAGGTGATCTCGCCCGGAGGCATGTCGATCAGGTTCATGATCGTCGAGGCCGAGACGGACTTGCCCGAACCGGACTCGCCCAGAATGGCCAGCGTCTCGCCCCGGTCCAGATGCCAGCTGACATTCCTGACGGCGCTGACGGTTCCGGCGGCGGTGTGGAAATCGACCGAGAGGTTCCTGACCTCAAGCAGGTGTTCAGCCATTCTTGCGGCCCCCCATTTCAAGGCGCCAGCGCTGCACCGGATCAAGCGCGATCCGCATCCATGCCGACAGAAGGTTCAGGGAAAGCGTGGTCAGGATGATCGCCAGACCGGGCCAGAAGGACAGCCACCACGCATTCGTCAGATAGGGCCGGCCCTGGCTGACCATCAGGCCCCAGGTGATCTCGGGCGGCTGGATGCCGATGCCAAGGAAAGACAGCGAGCTTTCCGCCAGCATGACAAAGGCGAAATCCAGCGTCGCGATGGTGATCAGCGTCGGCATGACCACCGGCAGGATATGGCGGAAGACGATGCGCAGATCCGAGGTTCCCATGACCCGCGCGGCCGAGATGAACATCCGCTCGCGCACTTCCAGAACCTCGGCGCGGGTGGTGCGCAGATAGATCGGGATGCGGGTGATGGCGAGGACCAGCACGATATTCGCGACCGAAGGCTCAAGCATGTAAAGCACGATCACCGCCAGCAGCAGCGAGGGGAAGGACATGATCACGTCGCCAAGGCGCATGATCGCCCCGCCCCAGCGCGAGCGCGAATAGCCCGCCACCAGCCCGAGGGACGAGCCGATGATCATCGAGCAGACGACCGCCCCCGCCGCGACGGCCATGGTGTTCTGCGCCGCGACAATGATGCGCGGCAGAAGCGGGCGGCCCAACTGGTCCGCGCCAAGGATATAAAGGAAGCCGCGCGACAGCTCGAACGGCGGCGCGTTGCGGCCACGCAGGTTCTGGCGCGTCGCCTCGTCCGACAGCCAGATCGGCCCGAAGATCGCGCAAAGTACGACGACCAGCAGGAACAGCGCGGCGAAGAAGGCGAACTTGTCGGCCCAGAGCAACCGGATGAAGGTTCCGAACCGGCCGCGCTCCTTGAAAACGGTGGTGTTTGTTTGGCTCATGGTCATGGACTCAATACCGGATGCGCGGATCAAGCATCGCATAGGCGAGGTCGATCAGGAGATTCATGATGAAGATGGCCACGGCCGAGACCATGATCGCAGCAAGGATCACGGCGAAATCGCGCTGCATGATCGCGTCGATCATCAGCTTGCCGATGCCGGGAAAGCCGAAGATGGTTTCCACGACCACCGCCCCGTTCAGGATGCCGGCGGCCTGATCGCCGATGACGGTGATGACCGGCAGCATGGCGTTGCGCAATCCATGGACGAAGATGATCGGGCGCGGCGGCACGCCCTTGGCCTTGGCGGTCTTCACATAGGCCGAACTCAGCGCCGTGATCATCGAGCCGCGCACGACCTGCAGGATCAGGCCGAAGGGCCGGATGAACAGCACCGAAATCGGCAGAATCCAGTGCCAGACCGTCCCGGTTCCCGAAGTCGGCAGCCAGCGCAGATGCACCGCGAAGATCACGATGCCGACGATGGCGATCCAGAAATCCGGCGCCGAGGCGCCGATCAGCGAGAAGAAGCTGGTGATCCGGTCAAAGACCCCTCCGACCTTGAAGGCGGCGAGCGAACCGATGACGATGGCGGCGACCGTGACCAGCGTCATGGTGATGACGGCCAGCGTCAGGGTCCAGCGGAAGCCTTCCAGCACGACATCCATCGCCGGGCGGGCCTGCCGGATCGAGTCGCCGAAATCGAAATGCAGCAGATCCCAGACATAGCGCCCGAACTGCACAACCAGCGGATCGTTCAGCCCGTGCAACTCGCGGAACTTGTCGCGCATTTCCTGCGTGGCGTCGATCGGCAGGTAAAGATCGGTGGGGTCGCCCGTGAGGCGCGACAGGAAGAAGACAAGGATGACAAGGCCCACGAGTGAGATCGCACTCGCGATGGCCCGCTTGCCGATGAAGCTTTTCATGTTGGGTTCCTCGACCGGGGGCCATGCGGCCAGTCGTGAAGGAAAGGGGACGGCTCGCACCGTCCCCCGCAGTCATGTCACTTGAAGCCGATTTCCGAAAGGCGGAGTTCGCTGTTCGTCGAGATGGTCGGCGTGAAGTCCAGGCGCGGGTTCACGCGGCTGAATCCGACCATGTGGAACATCTCGACATCGCCGATCCGGTTCTCATGGATGTCCTTCATCACGTCCGACCACAGCGCCGCGCGACCGTCGCCGCTGGCCTCGGTTGCCTGCGAGATCTTGGCGTCGAGTTCAGGATAGACCAGACCCGATTGCAGCCCCTCGGTTCCATATTTGAAATACATCGAGAAGACCGGATCGCCCTTGGCATTGTCATGCTGGGCGGCGACCAGTTGCGGGCCACGGCCCTCGGCGAAGGGGCGGTTGTAGTAGGTGTTGTATTCCGCGACTTCCTTCATCTCGAGCTTGGTGTTCAGGCCGACGTCGTTCAGCATCTGCGACATGGCTTCGAGGATTTCGGTGATGTTGGGGAACATGCCCAGACGGCCGACGATCAGGATCTCCTGATCCACCGGAACGCCATCGGCCTTGGCTTCCGCCAGCAGTTCCTTGGCGCGCTCGGGATCGAAGGGATAGGGCGTCAGGTCCTTGTTATAGCCCAGCGTGGTCGGCGGCACGACGGCCGTGGATTTCTGCGCATCCTTGGCGACCAGCGTGCCGATGAAGGCGTCGCGGTCGATGGCAAGGTTCATCGCCTCGCGCACGCGGCGGTCGCTGAGCGGCGCGGTCGCATGATCGACGCGCAGATAGGTGGTTTCCGAGTTCGGATAGGAGAAGTCGGTTTCCGGATTGGTCGCGTCCAGTTCGCTGATGACCGGGGCGATATCGGCCTCGCCGACCTCGACCATGGCGGCGCGGACCGCGCTGTCATCGCGGAAGACATAGGTGGCCTTGGTCACGACCGGCTGCTCGCCCCAGTAATCGTCGCGGCGCGACAGCACGATGCTCTGGCCAATATTGCGCTCGGTCATTGCATAGGGGCCGGTGCCCACGGGCTGTTGGACCATTTCCAGCGGCGTCTCCTCCGGCACGATGGTCAGCGAGGACATCAGAAGCGGCAGGATCGGCTGGGCCGGATCGGTGGTGATGTCGATGGTGAAGTCATCGACCTTGGTGGCGGTGATCTTGAAGCCGCCGAAATACTTGCCGCCGATCTCGCAGGTCATCTTGTCGCTGATGGTCCGCTCGAGCGAATGGATCACGTCCTGCGCCGAGAAATCGGTGCCGTCCGAGAATTTCACGCCCTGCCGCAGCTTGAAGCGCCAGGTGCCAGGCTGCGTCTCCTCCCAGCTTTCGGCCAGCAGCGGCTTCAGCGTGGCGGTGGCGGGCTCATAGACGGTCAGGGTCTCGCTGACATTGCCCAGCAGAACCCGGCCGATATTCGACTGCGAGGACATGCAGGGGTCGATCAGTTCAAGCTCTTCGCTCAGCACGATCGTCACATCGGTCTTGTCCTGCGCATAGGCTGCGCCGGCCGCAATGGTGCTTGCCAGAAGGACGCCGATCAGGGTCGTTTTCATGGTTACTCCTCCCATGGGATCTTGTTTTGCGGGTCGGCGCCCTCCTTGGCGCTTGGAATCAACCCTGTTTGATTGATATATTAGTTGAACTACAATCTTTGAGAACCCTGTTTCTTGCCTCCTTTCGAGAAAGCACCAAGCAGCACGGCAAAGACGATCGCGCCCGCGCCGATCCATGTCGCAATCCCCGAGATCTCGCCGAAAAAGACGAATGCCATCAGCGCGATCACCGGAAGGCGCAGGAAGTCGAGCGGGGCGAGGAAGGAGGCATCGGCCAGCGAAAAGGCGCGCGTGACCAACGCCTGACTGGCCGCCCCCAGCGCGCCCTGGATGGCCATGAGGCCAAGCGCGCGCGGGCTGGGTGTCTGCCATACCGTCAGCGCCAGAATCAGCGCCAGCGGCACCATCGCGATCAGGTTCCAGGCGACCAGCCGGTCGGCCCGGTCATGGCCGGACATGCCCTTCAGGATCAACTGGATCGTCGCGGTCAGCACCGCCCCGACCAGTGCGAATAGCAGCGCGCCATCGAAGCCTCCAGCTTCGGGTCGCAGGATGATGAGCATCCCCACAAACCCCATCACGACCGAGGCGACGCGGGCAAGGGTCAGCCCCTCGCCCAGAAACAGACAGGCCCCGAGCAGCAGGAAAAGCGGCGTCGTGAAGCTGATCGCGGTCACATCGGACAGCGGCGCATTTGCGAATGCCACGAACAGCGCCAGCAACGAGGCGAGCTTCAGCCCCGCGCGCAGGACATGCATCCAGCGATAGGGCGAGGCCATCAGATCGCCGCTGCGCAAGATCCACGGCAGCAGAAAGACCAGCCCGAAACTCGCACGGAAGAAGCCAATGACGAACGGATGCACCTCGCCCGCAAGCAGGCGGATGATGACCCCGTCACAGGCATTCAGCACCGTCGCCGCAAGCATCATGCCCGCGGCCGTCCACAGCACGCGACGCCCGCCGGACAGGGGCAGGCTGTCGCTGGGGATCATGTCCGGGGTCCGATTAACTTATATGACATGTTTGAACGTCCTCCCAAACGTATCACATATTTGCATGATGAGTTAGTCGAGATCAAACCAAAATCTACCATACCGGTGTGACGATTTCACTGTGCGGGACTCAGCCCAGGGCCACCGGCTCCGCGGGCAAATCCGGCAGGGCCAGCCCCAGCGCCTCGGCCCTTGCGGCAAGGCCGGACCAAGTGGCTTCGGCGACCGGCACGCCCGACGCAAGCGCCTGCCTGCGATGGCGCGAGGCGGAATCCCCCGGCACGCGCACGGCACCACGCGTGGCGGGACCGGGCGGATTGGTGCGGCAGGCTTCGGCCAGCCAGTCGGATTGCTCGCGGAAGGCGTCGATCCCGGCAAAGGCCTCGGGGTCGATCACCTGCAGGAAGGCACTTTGCGCCAGCGGGCCGGGCGCGGTATTGGCGCGGCCCTTGCCGGAAAGCCCCTGCCCCAGCAACTCGACCATCAGACCAAGACCATAGCCCTTGTGACCCTTGAGCGCGCCACCCAGAGGCAGCAGCGAGCCACCCCGCTCTGTCACCTCGCGCGGATCGTCCGTCGGCTCGCCCGCCGCCGTCAGCGCCCAGGCCTCGGGGAATTTCTCGCCGGCCTTGGCCAGCGTCTGCGTCATCGTCGTCGTCGTGATGGACGAGGACACATCGACCAGCACCGGATCGCCCGAGGTCGGGAAGCCCGCCGCGATCGGGTTTGGCGTCAGCAGCGGCTTCGTCCCGCCATAGGGCGCGACCCGCGAAGCCGCCGGGTTGGAGCAGGAAATCTGCACGATCAGCCCGCGATCGGTCAGTTCGCGCATATAGGCCGAGAGCGCGCAGGTATGATGCGCATTGCGGATCGCGGCAGAGACGACGCCATGATCGGCGACACGATCCGCCGCCTGCTGCAAGGCCCGGGTCAGCAGCCATGCGCCGGGCAACAACCGGCCGTCCCAGACAAAGCTCGCGCCCTTGTCGCGGACGACCTCGTATTCGCCCGTCCCGCGCAGCGAGCCATCGGCCAGCGCGTCGAGATACCAGGGCAGCAGGCCGACGCCATGGGTCTCGTGACCGATCATGTCGCCCTCGACCAGAACACGGGCGGTAACTTCGGCCTTGTCCTTCTCCATTCCGGCGGCGGCAAGCAGGGCTTGCGCGAAATCGGCCAGCGTCTGTTGCGGAATCTGGGGCATGGTTCCTCCTGGTTCGGCAAGGGGGCGGAGGCCCGCCCCCGTCAGGTCTCAGCGGCCGTTGGCCTCGCGCCATTCGGCAAACAGGTCGAGGTTCCTCTCGTCCGTCGCCGGGTAAAGGCCGATGATCGTGGCCCCGCCCTTGACCCGCTCGGTCACGAAATCCTCATAGGCCGTCATCTCGACCGCCTCGTCGGCGATCTCGTCGGCGATCTCGGCCGGGATGATGATGACGCTGTCATCGTCGCCCACCACGACATCGCCGGGAAAGACCGCGACATCGCCGCAGCCGATCGGCACGTTGATGTCGATGGCCTCGTGCAGGGTCAGGTTGGTCGGCGAGGAGGCGCGGTGGTGATAGGCCGGGATCTCCAGCTCGCCAATCGTCATCGAGTCGCGGAAACCGCCATCGGTGACGACGCCCGCGCCGCCCCGCACCATCAGGCGCGTGATCAGGATGTCGCCTGCGGAGGCCGCGCGGGCATCCTTGCGGCTGTCCATGACCATGACGTGACCCTCGGGGCATTGCTCGATGGCGGCGCGCTGCGGGTGGTCGGGGTTGCGGAATACCGACATCTGGTTGCGGTCTTCGCGGGCGGGCATGTAGCGCAGGGTAAAGGCGGGGCCGACCATGTTCCGGCCCTTGCGCTGCACCGGGCGCACGTCCTGGATGGTCTGGTTGCGCAACCCGCGCTTGTAAAGCGCCGAGCAAAGCGTCGCCACCGAGACGCCCATCAGTTTCTCACGGGTAGAGGGATTCACGTCAGCCTCCGAAAACGCTGGTTTCAACGGTCCAGTCACGCGCCTTGCCGGTCAGGCTACAGCCAAGGCCGGGACGCGCGGGCACGATCATGCGGCCGTCGCGGATCTCCAGTTCCTCGTTGAAAAGCGGCGCTAGCCAGTCGAAATGCTCGACCCAAGGCTCATGCGGATAGGCCGCCGCGAGGTGCAGGTGGATCTCCATCGCGAAATGCGGGGCAAGGCGCATCCGCTTGGCCTCGGCCTGCGCGCAGATCTTGAGGAACTGGGTGATGCCGCCGACGCGCGGCGCGTCGGGCTGGATGAAATCGACCGCATCGGCGCGGATCAGCGCCATATGCTCATCGGAGGAAGCCAGCATCTCGCCCGTGGCGATCGGCGTCGCAAGCTCGCGCGCCAGCAGGGCATGGCCCTCGGCGTCATAGGCGTCGAGCGGCTCCTCGATCCATTCGAGGTTCATCGGCTCGACCAGACGCCCGAAACGCAGGGCCGTCACCCGGTCCCATTGCTGGTTCGCGTCGACCATCAGCGGCACGCGGCCGTTCAGATGCTCGGTCACGGCCGCGATACGACGCAGATCCTCCATCGGGTCGGGCTGGCCGACCTTGATCTTGATCCCGCCGATGCCGGCCTCAAGCGAACGATCGACCGCCGCCTTGACCTCGTCGATGGTCGAGGACAGGAACCCGCCCGAGGTATTGTAGCAGGCGACCCCGTCGCGATGCGCGCCAAGCAGTTTCGCCAGCGGCAGGCCCGCGCGCTTGGCCTTCAGGTCCCACAGGCAGATATCCATCGCAGCGATGGCCTGCGTCGCGACCCCGGAACGCCCGACCGAGGCCCCCGCCCAGCAAAGCTTGTCCCAGAGACGCGCGATATCATTCGGATCCTCGCCCAGCAGATTGTCGGCAATCTCGCAGGCATGGGCATAGAGGGCCGGGCCGCCCGCGCGCTTCGAGTAGCTGAAACCAAGACCCGAGAAGCCGGCCTCGGTCTCGATCTCGCAAAACAGGAAGGCAACCTGCGTCAGCGGCTTCTGCCGCCCCGTCAGCACCTTGGCATCGCTGATCGGACGCGCGAGCGGCAGATAGGCCAGCGACAGCTTGACCGTCTTGATCGCGTCCTGCGTCGCGGGGCCGGCAGCGAAGCCGGCCTTCGGCGGCTGCGCCGGGATCAGGCGTTGAGAGATATCCAGCATGGCATTCACCTCAGTTGATGGCGGGTTCTGGCGTCTTGCCGCCATATTCGGTTTTCAGGAAATCGAAGTCGCAGCCCTTGTCGGCCTGCTCGATATGCTTGCTGAACATCAGGCCGTAGCCGCGTTGATAGCGGGGTTCGGGGGCCTGCCACGCCTCGCGGCGCGCGGCCAGTTCAGCCTCGTCGACCAGCATGTTCAGCGACCGCGCGGGGATGTCCAACTCGACCATGTCGCCGGTTTTCAGCAGCGCCAGCGGCCCGCCGACGAAGGCCTCGGGCGAGACATGCAGCACGCAGGCCCCGAAGCTGGTCCCCGACATGCGCGCATCCGAGATCCGCACCATGTCGCGCAGCCCCAGTTTCAGCAGCGCCTTGGGCATCGGGATCATGCCCCATTCCGGCATGCCCGGCCCGCCCTGCGGCCCGGCATTGCGCAGCACCAGAACCGTCTCGGGGGTCAGCGGATAGTCCGGGTCGTCGATGATCGCCTTCATCTCGGCATAGGTGTCGGCGACCAGCGCCGGGCCGGTATGGCGGTGGAATTTCGGATCACAGGCCGCGGGCTTGATGACCGCGCCATCGGGGCAGAGATTGCCCTTCAGCACCGCCAGCGACCCCTCGTGATAGACCGGGTTCGAGAGCGGGCGGATGACGTCCTCGTTCCAGATTTTCACATCCTCGAGGCCGTCGGTCAGCGGCTTGCCGGTCACGGTAATGGCAGAGCTGTCGAGCTTGTCGCCCAGTTGCTTCATCAGCGCGCGCAGGCCGCCCGCATAGTAGAAATCCTCCATCAGATAGGTCGAACCCGAGGGGCGGATATTCGCGATCACCGGCGCGGTGCGGCCGATCCGGTCCAGATCGTCCAGTTCCAGCGGCACACCCGCACGCCGCGCCATGGCGATCAGATGGATGATGGCATTGGTCGAGCAGCCCGTGGCCATGGCGACCGTCACGGCATTGTTGACGGCGGCCGGGGTCACGATCTTTTCGGGGGTCAGATCCTCCCAGATCATCTCGACGATGCGCCGCCCGCAGGAGGCCGACATGCGCTGGTGATTGGCATCTGCCGCCGGGATCGAGGAGGCGCCCGGCAGCGTCAGCCCCATCGCATCGGCGATCGCCGTCATGGTCGAGGCAGTGCCCATGGTCATGCAGTGACCGTAGGAACGGGCAATGCCGCCCTCGATCCCCTGCCACTCTTCCTTCGAGATCGTGCCTGCCCGGCGCTCGTCCCAGTATTTGAACCCGTCGGTGCCCGAACCCAGATACTTGCCCGCGTAGTTCCCGCGCAGCATCGGCCCGGCCGGCAGGTAGATAAAGGGAACACCCATGCTGAGCGCACCCATGACCAGACCCGGCGTCGTCTTGTCGCAGCCGCCCATCAGCACTGCGCCGTCGATCGGGTGCGAGCGCAGAAGTTCCTCGGTCTCCATCGCCAGCATGTTGCGATAGAGCATCGTGGTCGGCTTCACGAAATTCTCGGAGAGCGACAGCGCCGGAAGCTCCATCGGGAAGCCGCCCGCCTGCAGGATGCCGCGCTTGACCCAGTCCACGCGGTCCTTGAAATGCATGTGGCAGGGCTGCGCGTCCGACCATGTGTTGATGATCGCGACGATCGGTTTGCCTTCCCAATCCTCGGGGGCGTAGCCCATCTGCATGGTGCGCGAGCGATGTCCGAAGGACCGCTGGTCATCCGGCACCATCCAGCGCGCCGAGCGCAGATCCGCATATTCTTTCTTCTTCTGCATCCCGTTCCTCCCTCGCCCGCTCGGATGCATGGGCGTTCGGGCCATGATGCCACGTAACGCTTGAGCGGGATGAAGATGTGATATATTAGTTGAATAAGAATATCAATTATGAATCTCGAGGGCCGAAAAACCCGCGAAATCACGCAGGAACCGGACATGACGAAAACGCTTCTCTCGACTTTCAGCCCGGCCGAAACCGGGACAGCAGCAGGCGGAACGGTGCAGCGGATCTATGACGATCTGCGGTTGCGAATCATCGCCTTCGACCTGCCGCCGGACATGACGCTGGACCGCCACGAACTGACCGAACATTACGGTGTCAGCCTGACCCCCCTGCGCGAGGCGCTGCAAAAGCTGCATCTCGAAGGGCTGGTGCGGGTCTATCCGCAATCAAAGACCCTCGTGACGCGGATCGATATTCCCCAGATCTACGAGGCGCATTTCCTGCGCACCGCGCTGGAATGCGAGGTGGCCCGCAATCTGGCGCTGAAGCCCGATCCTGATCTGATCACCCGCGCGCGGTCGATCATCCGCATGCAGGAGGTGGTGGCACAGGACCCAAGCCAGGTCACGATGTTTCAGGAACTGGACGAGGTCTTTCACAACACGCTGTTCTCGTCGCTGGGCCGCGGGCCGCTGCATCAGTTGATCCGCGAACGCTCGGGGCATCTGGAGCGCGCGCGGCGGCTGCACAATGCGCAAGGGCGCGTCACCTCGATCGTCGCGGGGCACCTGGCCGTGATCGAGGCGATCGGGCGGGGGGAACCCGATGCGGCGGTCAGCGCCATGCGCGAGCATCTGGGCGGCACCATCTCGCAGGTCGAGCAGTTGCGCAGCCAGCACCCGGACTATTTCTCATAGGGGCCTTGCCCCGATCTTAGCCCGAGGCCACCTCGGTCACGCCGGGGAGCAACCCATAGGTCGAGAGGATCGCGGCAATCTGTCGGTCCTGCTCCCGATCCGGCAGCAGCGCGGGCTGCCGGCTGGCCCCGACCGATGCATCCATGAGGAACAGCGCCCGCTTGACCAGCGCCGGCGGATAGCCCAGCCCGTAAAGATCCTTGCGGAAATTGCCGAAGATCTCCTGCTGCCGGGCCGCCTCGGCCTCGTCGCCGGCATTATGGGCGCGGAACAGCGCGGCCAGCACCTCGGGCAGGACATTGCCCAACCCCGAGATGCAGCCCGCCGCCCCGTTCATCAGCGACCAGTGCACCAAATGATCCGGGCCGGAATAGACGGCAAAATCCCCGGCCTCGCGGCTGACGGCAAGATAGGCTTCGAGCGTGTCCTGCGCGCCGCCCGAATCCTTGATGCCGGCGATATTGCCGTGCCCCGCCAGCGCCCGCGCGGTTTCCGGGGCGATATGGTTCTGCGTCCTCGCGGGAATGTCGTAAAGGTAAACCGGCGTCGTGACCGCATCCGCCACGGCGGTGAAATGCCGGATCAGCCCGTCCTGCGTGCAGGCGATGAAGAAGGGGGTGATGACCGCGATGCCGTCGACGCCGATGCGGTCGAACTCGCGGGCCAGCTTCACCGTCTCGAAGGTTGCGGGCATCCCGGCATTCACGATGACCTTGGCCCGTCCCGCGACCTCATCGACCACGGCCTCGGTCAGGAGAACCTTTTCGTCAAAGGTCAGCGCGGTGAAATCGCCATTCGTGCCCGCGCACATGATGTTGTTCCCGGCGCGGATCTGGCGGCGCACCTGCGCGCGGGTCGCGTCGAGATTGATCGTCTCGTCGTCGTTGAAACAGGTGACGAGGGCGACAAAGGCTTCCTTGGTCATGCGGACTCCGGCGGCAGGTTCGGGCGTGAATCGGCCCCCGGCAAGGGGGACCGGCGCGAAAGACTTACTTGAAGCCGATATCGGAAAGCTGAAGCTGCCCGTTCGTGGCGATGGTCGGCTTGAAATCCAGCCGTTTGCCGACGCGGCTATAGCTGACCATGTGGAACAGCGGGATGTCCGCCACCACGTCGTCATGCACATAGGCGACAAGTTCGGACCAGAGCTTCGCCCGCTCCTCCCCGGTCGCGGCCGAGGCGCGCGTGATCAGGTCATCGACCTTGGGATCGTTGATGCCCGACTGGCGCCCGTCACTCGCGTATTTGAAATACATGGTGAAGATCGGGTCGCCCTTGTTGTTGTCATGCATCGCTGCCAGCATGTAGGCGCCCTGATCGGTCGGATAGGGCTTCGAGTAGAATTTCTCATGCTCGGCCACTTCGACGAATTCCAGCTTCACGTTGAAGCCGACATCGGTGAGCATCTGGTGGATCGCCTCCATCACCTCCGTCACCTTGGGAAAGTTCGCCGTGCGCGCGATCAGCCGGATCTCGGTATCTACGGGCACGCCATCGGCCTTGGCCTCGGCCAGAAGCTTTTTCGCCCCTTCCGGATCAAAGGCGGGCAGTTTCACATCCGGGTTCCAACCGGCGGTGGTCGGCGGGAACAGCGCCACCGCCAGCTCCGTCCCATCAGGCAGCAATGTGCCGATGAATGCCTGCCGGTCGATCGCCATGTTCAGCGCCTTGCGCACGCGAATGTCGCTGACCGGGGCCACGGAATTGTCCAGACGAATATAAACCGTCTCGGAATCGAGATAGGTGAAATCGGTGTCGGGATTGGTCGCATCCTCACGCGCGATCGAGGGCGCAAGGTCGGCCTCCCCCGTCTCCACCATCGCGGCGCGGACGGCGGGATCGGTCCGGAACAGATAGGTCGCCGAGGTGACCTTGGGTGCCGTGCCCCAGTAATCGTCGCGACGCGTGAGCACGATCTGCTGGCCGGGCTTCCATTCCGTGACCTTGTAGGGGCCGGTGCCCACGGGTTCGCGCACGAATTCCATCGGCGTCTCCTCGGGCACGATGGTGATCAGCGACAGCAGCAATGGCAGGATCGGCTGGACCGGATCGGCGGTAAAGTCGATGGTCTGGTCGTCGACCACCTCGGCGGAGACCTTCATGCCGCCGAAATAGCGCTGCGACTCGCAGGTCAGCTTGTCGCTCATGGCGCGGTCGAACGAGTGCTTCACATCCTTCGCGTCAAAACCCGACCCGTCCGAGAACTTGACGCCCTGCCGCAGCTTGAAGCGCCACGAGCCGTCCGCCTTCTGCTCCCAGCTTTCGGCAAGGCGGGGCAACAGCCCCTTGCCATTGCGCGTGTCATATTCGGTCAGCGTTTCGTTGACATTCTCAAGGATCACCCGCCCGATATTCGAGCGCGTCGCCATGCAGGGTTCGAGCAGGTCCAACTCCTCGCTCAACACGACCTTGATATCGGAATCCGCCGCCAGCGCGGAAGTCGCGCTGAACGCCATGCCTGCCGCAAGCACAACCGCGCCCAGGCGCAAAACCTTCGTCATCATCCTTACCCTCCCCGCAGGTGATGAATAGATCGCGCGCTCCCCTCCGAGCCACGCGACTTGCCGACAGAACACTCCACTTCGTGACGCTGAATGCGCCGCGCCCCTCGTCCCGCCAGCAAGACACAGGATGCGAGCAGCACCATAAGTTGTCAATATATTCTTGGTTAGCGACAAGTTACATTTATTATTTTATTTTAATTACAAATAGATATTGATAAATTTTATGTTATATCACGGCCAAAATTTCATTGATCAACTTGACAACTGAGAAAACAGATGTTGTCTCTTCCGAGAGAACGCGGCACGCCGCAGGAAGGGAAAGCCCATGTCACCCGAGGACATCGCCGCCAGCATGACGGGCCGGATCAGGCAGGTTTCCGCGACCCGTGGCGAAGCCTTCCTGCCCTCGCCCATGGTCCAGAACCACGCGGCATTCCTGCACCTGCTTGAGGACGGAACCCTGCTCTGCGCATGGTTTGCCGGCTCGCTGGAGGGCAAGTCGGATATTGCCATCCATGCCTCGATGCTTCCGCCCGGCGGGCAGGTCTGGGGTGCGCCCCAAAGGCTCAGCCATGATCCCGACCGGTCCGAGCAGAACCCGGTGATCTTTGCCGCGAACGGGGGGTTGCTCCTATTCCACACCTCGCAGCCGGCCGGAAACCAGGATCAGTGCCGCATCCGTATGGTGGCCCTGTCCCGCGACCCGTCCGATTCCGCCCGCCTGATCGAGGGTGAGGCACGCTATCTGGACGAATTGCCGCGCGGCTGTTTCGTGCGGGGGCCGGTGACGCTGCGCGCGGATGGAGCATGGCTTCTGCCGCTTTTTCTCTGCGTTCCCCAGCCCGGCACGCGCTGGAACGGCAGCCACGACCTTGCCGCTGTCGCGGTCTCGACGGATCGCGGCGCCAGCTGGCAGATCGAGGCCGTGCCGGATTCCCTCGGTTCGGTGCATATGAGTCCGGTGACGCTGCCTGATGGCACCCGCGCGGCCTTCTTTCGCCGCAGGCAGGCCGACGCGGTGCATCGCAGCGTCTCGACCGATGATGGCCGTCACTGGTCGGCTCCCCGGCCGACGGACCTGCCCAACAACAATTCCTCGATTGCCGCGACCCTGATTGCGGATGGCCGTGTCGCGGTGATCTGCAATCCCGTCTCGGCCGCGGATTCGCAGGCCCGCCGCCAGTCGCTTTATGACGAGCTGGAGACATCGGACGATCGCCCGGATGCGCAGGGCGGATGCCAGCCCGTCTGGGGCGTGCCGCGCGCGCCGCTGGCCGTATGCCTTTCGGCCGATGGCGGGCAGACCTTCCCCCAGCGAATCGTCATCGAGGACGGGCCGGGCAACTGCCTGTCGAACAATTCGACCGACGGGCACAATCAGGAAATGTCCTATCCCTGGCTTCTGGAAGATCCCGATGGCAGCCTGCATATCGCCTATACCTATCATCGCCGCGCCATCAAATATGTCCGGCTCGCGCCGGGCTGGGCTGCAGCCAACCGACGAGAATGACATGAGCGAAATCATCGGCATCACCATGGGCGACCCGGCGGGCGTCGGCCCCGAGATCTGCGTCAAAGCCCTTGCCGCAATGTCGCCCGAGGACCGCGGCCTTACCCGGATCTATGGCAACCGCGCGACACTCGAGGCCGCCAAGGCCGCCGTTGGTGCGGCAGTCGACCTCGAAGGCGCGGTCGTCGACCTGCCGATCGAAGGCGCCCCCCTGCCTTGGGGCAAACTCTCTCCGGCTGCGGGGGATGCCGCGTTCCGCTTCATCGAGGCTGCGGTGCGCGACGCCGAGGCCGGCCGGATCGGCTGCATCGTCACCGCCCCCATCAACAAGGAGGCGCTGAACCTCGCCGGCCATCACTATGACGGCCATACCGGGATGCTGCGCGCCCTGACCGGAGCGAAGGCAGCCTATATGCTTCTGGCCAGCGAACGGCTGAAGGTCATCCATGTCTCGACCCATGTCTCGCTGCAGGACGCGATCCGGCGCGCCACGACCGAGCGGGTGCTGGCCACAATCCGCGCGGGCCATGCCCATCTGCAGCGCATCGGCTATGCCAGCCCGCGCATCGCGGTCGCCGGGATCAACCCCCATTGCGGCGAGAACGGCCTCTTCGGGACCGAGGATGACGACCAGATCGCCCCCGCCGTCGCAGCCGCCCGCGCCGAGGGGATCGACGTGCAGGGCCCGATCTCGGCCGATACCGTGTTCCACCGCGCCTATACCGGCGCCTTTGATTTGGTCGTCGCGCAGTATCACGATCAGGGCCATATCCCGATCAAGCTGGTGGCATTCGATACGGCGGTGAATGTCTCGGTCGAATTGCCGATCGACCGCACCTCGGTCGATCACGGCACGGCTTTCGATATCGCCGGCAAGGGGATCGCTGACCACGGCAACATGAACTCGGCCATCGCCTATGCCCGCAAGCTGGTCGCCGGAAAGAAGGTTCCCGCATGACGCTTTTACGCAATATCACCCTGCATCTTCCCAAGCGCGTCGAGATCGGCGCGGGCGCGATCGCAAGCGTCGGCGCATGGGCCGGGGATGCGGCAAGGGTTCTGGTCATCGCCTCGCCCCATACCTCAGGTTTCGTGGACCGGCTGGGCCTGTCCGGCAAGGTGAATGTATTCGACGCCGTGCCGGGGGAGCCCGACATCGCCAGCCTCGATGCGGCACTTGCCGCCGCGCGCGCGGCGCGGCCCGATCTGGTCGTGGGTCTGGGCGGCGGCTCGGTCATGGACCTTGCCAAGCTGGTCGCCGCGATCTGGGAGAGCGGCGAGACCCTTGACCAGATTGCCGGGCCGAACCGTGTCGCGGGGCGCGCGAGCCGACTTGCGCAGGTCGCGACCACCGCCGGAACCGGATCGGAGGCCGGCATCCGCGCCCTCATCACCGATCCCGGCAAGGGGGCCAAGATCGCGGTGGAAAGCCCGCATCTTCTGGCCGATCTGGCCGTGCTGGACCCGGAGCTGACCTTTACCGTCCCCCCCACCGTCACCGCCGCGACCGGGATCGACGCCATGGCGCATTGTGTCGAGGCCTTCACCAACAAAAACGCCCATCCGGTGATCGACGGCTATGCACGCATGGGGATTGATCTGGTCGGACGCTACCTTGCCCGCGCGGTTCGCGATGGCGACGATACCGAGGCGCGCGAGGGGATGATGCTGGCATCCTTCTATGGCGGGATCTGCCTTGGTCCGGTCAACACTGCAGCCGGTCACGCGCTGGCCTATCCGCTGGGCACGCTGCTGCACCTTCCGCATGGCCTCGCGAATGCGATCATCTTTCCGCATGTTCTGGCCTTCAACGAAAGCACCGTCCCCGAGAAGACCGCCGAAGTCGTCGCGGCGCTTAGCCTCTCGGGTGAACTCCTGCCTGCGGCGCATCGTTTCTGTGCCGATCTGGGGGTCGAGATGCGGCTTTCCGCCCATGGCGCGACCGAAGATCAATTGGACCGTTTCGCCGCCGACGCCCATGCCATCCGCCGCCTGATGGACAACAACCCCCGCGACATGAACCCGGATCAGGTCCGCGAGATCTATCGCGCCGCTTTCTGAGCGGCGCTCAACCTTCGGGCCTCTTCCGCTCGAACAGGCGCTCGCGCGAGCCGATCAGATGGTCCTGCATCAATTTCTGGGCCTCAGTCGCCTTGCCATCCCTGATCGCGCGGAAGATCTGGTCATGCTCGTCAAAGACGCGCGCAAGGCCCGCGACCTCGCGCTTGACCGAGGCGCCGTGGAACCGCATCCCGACCGCGATATGGTCCTTGAGCGCCTCCATCGCGGTGGCGAAATAGCTGTTCTCGCTGGCCTGCGCGATGGCCAGATGGAACTGGAAATCGGCATCCTCGCGATGCGACTGCCGATTGGTTGCGTCCCGCATCAGTTCGAGCGCGGTGGCGATGTTCTCCAGCGATTGCGCGTCATGCCGTTCGGCGGCGCGCGCGGCGGCGACGGGCTCCATGGTGATCCTGAACTCGTAGCAGTTCAGCAGGTCTGCGACGTTTTCCAGCTGCCCGAAACCCAGCGGCTGCTTCAATCCGACCGAACGCACGAAGCTGCCCGCCCCCCGGCGCGAATAGATCAACCCCTGCTCGCGCAGGCGCCGCAGCGCCTCGCGGATGATTGGGCGCGAAACTTCGAACTCGGCGGCAAGGTCGTGTTCGGTCGGCAGTCGCTCATCCGCCGCGAAGGCCCCGGATTTGATCGAGCGCAGGATGCGCTCAAAGACCAGATCGCCAAGGCTCTTGCGGGCACTCTGGCGCTCGCCGCTCATGCCTCGGCCATCCCGATCATGGTGGCTATTCTGGTCAGGCAGCGCGGATCCCCAAAGCCACCGGATTTTGTGATCACGGTCACACCCTCCCATTCGGCGACGACAAGACCCGGCAGGCATTCGCCCCGCACCCGCAGGACGCCGGCCCCCACCGCGCGAAGACAGGCGGAAGCCGTGGCGCCACCGCTCAAGAGCGCGGTCCCAAAACCCGGCCGCAGCAGGGGCGCGACGGCTTGGGCAAGCGAGGCCGAAACCTCATCGGGGCCGAACGTATCAACCCCCGGCACAGCCTGAAGCAGCAATCGCGGCGCATCGGGAAGCGCCTCCCGAACCACGCCACTCTCGGCACCAAGATAACTTGTCCCCGGCATCTTGCGAAGCAGATCAGCCTGAACCAGCGTGATCGGATCGCGCGAGCCGAGCACAAAAAGCGCGTGAGGCCCCGGCAGCCGTTCGATCAGGCGTGGTTTGGACGAGGCCATCCGATCCGCAAGCACATCGGCCAGACCGCGCGCCCCGATAAGCAGGGCCTCCCCCGCGGCATCAAGCGCGGCGCGCATCTCGGTCACGGTCGAAACATCCGGGATCGCGACATTTGCCGCGCTGATCCCCAGTCGTTCGCGCACCATGATCGGGGCGTCGACACCGAAGCCCATGACTGCGCCGTCCTGCACGATCCGGCCAAATTCGGGTATCGCCGGGGCGGCGAGGGCGGAACCGAACTCCAATGCGGAAAGCTCCGCCTCGATATTGCCCTTGAGGCGGGAATCGACCTTCTTGAGGATGCGCACCGCTGGCAGCGCCCGGATGACCTGAAGCACCGCATCGCGCGCGCCTTCCGGCGGCATGTCACGGCTTTCGGTCGTCACGGCGATGACATCTGGCCCGGTGGCCAGAGCCTCCGCGACATGCGCCGGGCCAAGCGCGACTGCAACCGCCAACCCTCGGGAAGCAAAGGGAGCGGAGGCATCGAGCGCCCCGGTCAGATCGTCACCGATGATGGCAAGAGAAAGCGGCATGTGAAGATGTTGTAAACTTATCCTGTCTTGCAGGATAGGTTCTTGGCCAGCTTATCGCAACAACAACCCACAGGGAATCTGGTCCATCGTCGCCACTTCCGGGATTTCTCGCAACAACCGGAACCGCGCGCCCAGGTGGCTTCGCCCTGCCCCGGAAACCGAGAGCAATCTCAGATAGCCGGACCGGACAACTCGGCCCGCGACTGCGCGGCGAAGGCGCGTGCTTCCTCGGGCGCCGTGCCCAGTCCGCCTGCCGCAGACAGGTCGAGTTGCGGGAAATCGCGCGCCACCAGCTCGGGCAGCGAGCCCTTGCCCGCCAGCGCCTCAGCGCAGAGATCCTTGATCCTCGCCTGCGCTTCGGGCCGGGGCATGTGGCGCGCCAGAGCGAAGGTGAAGGCCTCGGCATGGATCAGGCCGGTCCCGTCGTCGATCCCCTGCGCCATCGCCTCCGCATCTGGCGTCAACCGCCCCGCGAGGTCGAGCGCCAGCGAGATGGCGCGACCGGTCGAGACGCAAAGCTGTGGCAGGGTCAGCCATTCCACGAACCAGGCAGAGCCGTCACGCTGCTGACGGTGAATCCCTGCCCCCTGCATCGTGGCGGAAAGCCCGATCGTCTGCCGGGCCAGCGCAACCAGAACCGAAGGCCCGACCGGATTTTGCTTCTGCGGCATGGTCGAGGAGCCACCGGCCCCGGCAATGCGGATCTCGTTGATACCCGACTGAGTCATCAGGATCAGATCCTCGCCCATCTTGCCAAGGCTGGTCGCGACACCCGCCATCCAGGCGGCGAAGCTGTCGATCCGGTCCCGCTCGGCGTGCCAGCCGTGCCCCGGATCGGCCAGCCCCAGCCCCTCGGCAAGGGCCGCGCGCACCGCTGACCCCTCTGGTCCCATGGCCGAGAGGGTGCCTGCCGCGCCGCCAAGCGACACGGTCGCAAGCGCGGGGCGCAGCGCATCAAGGCGCTGCCGATGCCGGATCAGCGGATGGCCCCAGCCCGCCACGACTGCGCCGAAGCTTGTCGGAGTCGCGGCCTGACCATAGGTCCGCGCCGCCATCGGAAGATCGGCGTATCGCCCGGCCAGTTCACCAAGCGCGGCGACAAGCCGGCCCAGCCGTTCGTCCCAGATCTCGGTCAGGCGATGCAGGCGCAGGGCAAGGCCCGTCTCCATGATGTCCTGACTGGTCGCGCCCCAATGCAGGTATTGCGCGTGATCGGGCGCCTGCATGGCCTTGCGGAAGGCCGTGACCAGCGCCGGGATCGGCACCCCGTTCGTCGCCGTCTCGCGTGCAAGCGCCGCCGGGTCGATCTGCACCTCCCGGCTCGCGCGGTCGATATAGGCCGCGGCGGTCTCGGGGATGATCCCCAATTGGCCCTGCACCCGCGCAAGCACCCCCTCGACCAGCAGCATGGCGCGGATTTCGGCGCTGTCGGTGAACAGGGCGGCGGTCGCCTCGTCGCTGAAAAGGTCGCGATAGATGGCGCTGTCGGCGGGTGATGCGGGCATGTCTTCTTTTCTTTCCGGCGCGACGGCGATCAGGCCGCAGGCATTCGCAGGCCAAGGATCTCGCGCGCCTGCTGCCAGGTCGCCACGGGACGCTCGTTTCGCTCGCAGATTTCGGCGGCACGACGCACCAGCGCCGCATTGGACGGCGCGAGGCGATCACGATCAAGCCGGACGTTGTCCTCAAGGCCCGTGCGGGCATGTCCGCCCGAGGCGATGGCCCATTCGTTCAGGGTGAGCTGGTTCGGACCGATCCCGGCGGCGCACCACGCCGCATCCTCGCCGAAGAGGCGCTTGACCGTATAGATATAGTAGTCGAACACCTCGCGATCGGCCGGCATGGCGTTCTTCACACCCATCACGAATTGCACATAGGGCCGGTCCTTGATCCGGCCATCCTGATACATCCGCGCGGCCTGCAGGATGTGGCTGAGGTCGAAGGCCTCGATCTCGGGCTTGACGTCATGGCGGATCATCTCGGCCGCGAGCCAATCGACCAGATCCGGCGGGTTCTCATAAACCCGCGTCGGGAAGTTGTTCGACCCGACCGAGAGCGAGGCCATGTCGGGCGACAGCGGCAACATGCCTCCGCGCGCCTGCCCCGCACCCGAGCGCCCGCCCGTGGAAAGCTGGACGATCATTCCGGGGCAATGCGCCTCCAGCCCTTCCTTGAGGCGGGCAAACCGTTCGGGGTCCGAAGTCGGCTTGCCCTCGTCGTCGCGCACATGGCAATGCGCGATGGTCGCGCCCGCCTCGAATGCCTCCTGCGTGGACTCGATCTGTTCCTCGATGGTGATCGGGACGGCCGGGTTGTTCGCCTTGGTCGGCAGCGACCCGGTGATGGCCACGCAGATGATGCAGGGCTGGTTCGAGTGGGCGCTCATCTTCTTTCCTCACATGTCGAAGAAAACGGTTTCGTTCTCACCTTGCAGGACGATGTCGAAGCGGTAAACGCCATCGCCGGTCTTTTTCGCGATCAGCGTATTGACACGCGGGCGATGCTCGATCCGCTGGAGGACCGGGCAGGACTCATTGTCCTCATCCTCGAAATAGATCCGGGTCTGAAGGCCAAGGTTGATGCCCCGCGCCACGATCCACAGCGCGATATGCGGCGCCATCAGCCGCCCGTCCGGGAAGGGCACGCGGCCCGGCTTCACCGTGCGCAGCGTCCATTCGCCCGAGTCGAAATCGGCGATGATGCGCGCCCAGCCGGTCACGTTCGGATCGGCCGTGCCACGCGGATCGTTGCCGGGATAGATGCCTTCGGCATCCGCCTGCCAGCTTTCGATCAGCGCGTCGCGCATGACCATGCCGGCGCCATCGCTAATCGTTCCGACGATGGTGATGACCTCGCCCTTCGCGCCGTCCTGGATGGGGCTTTCGCCCAGATCGACCGGATAGATCCCGTCATTCCCCAGCTTGTTCGGGGTCAGGCCGATATGGACATAGGGCCCGGCGGTTTGCGAGGGCGTTTCCTTGAGATAGTCGAGCTGTTGCATCACAGGCCCTCCTTGCGGTTCTCGAAGAACGACTGGCGACGGCCGCGCAGCACGATGTCGAATTTATAGGCCAGGCAATCCATCGGGATGGCGCGGTTCATGTCGAGGGGCGCGACCAGCGCGTCGATGGCGCGGTCAGAGCCGATCGTCTTGACGATCGGGCAGCGGGCAATCAGCGGGTCGCCCTCGAAATACATCTGGGTGATCAGGCGCTGGCCGAAGCCCGAGCCGAAGACCGAGATATGGATATGCATCGGGCGCCAGTCGTTCACGCGGTTCGGCCAGGGATAGGCGCCGGGGCGAACGGTCAGGAACTCATACGAGCCGTCAGCCCCCGAGATCGTGCGCCCGCAACCACCGAAATTCGGATCGAGCGGCGCGGCATAGGCGTCCTTCTTGTGGCGATAGCGGCCGCCGGCATTCGCCTGCCAGATCTCGACCAGCACGTTCGGAACGCCCCGGCCGCTTTCGTCCAGCACCCGGCCGTGCATGATGATGCGTTCGCCGATCGCGGGCTGGCCGGTGAAGTTCATGATCAGGTTGTTGTCGAGTTCCCCGATCATGGATTGACCGAAGGCCGGGCCGGTCTCCTCCGAGAGGGTCGAGCCGAGCGCGACCAGCGGCCGGAACGGCGCGCGGGTCATCGAGGTCTTGTAGCCCGGCGTATAGGCGGCGGGGTGCCAGTCGCGGTCGCGGAAGAAAAGCGGACCCTTGCTGGCCGGACGTGGCTGGACCTTGGATTCGGTTTGGCTGTTATCGCTCATCGCTGGCTCTCCTCCATCGCGGCGTAGGTTTCCTTGGCGATCTTGATCGCATGATTGGCGCGCGGCACGCCGGCATAGATCGCGACATGCAGCAACGCCTCCAGCACATCCTCTTTGCTCGCACCGGTATTGGCGGTCGCGCGGATATGCATGGCAAGCTCGTGATCGTTGCCCAATCCCGCGAGCAGCGCGATGGTCAGCATCGAACGCTCGCGCGGGGCGATGGTATCGCGCGACCAAACCGAGCCCCAGGCGGCTTCGGTGATCAGGGTCTGGAAGGGCTGGTCGAAATCGGTCTTGTTGGCTTCTGCCCGGTCGACATGGGCATCGCCCAGAACGCGGCGACGTGTGGCCATGCCTTGATCGTAACGTGCATTCATCGGCTGTATCCCTGAACGAATTTCGAAAGTAGGGCCGCATAGGCCACGGGTTGTTCGGTGCAGGGCAGATGGCCCGCATCGGGAATGACGTGGAACGCGGCGTCAGGGATCAGATCCGCAGTCGCCTTGACCAGCTCCGCCGGGGAGGAGCCGTCCTGATCACCGGCGATCACCATGACCGGCAGCGCGATGCCCGCAGTCTGCGCAGAGAGGTCCGCGGCGGCCAGTGCCTCGCAGGCGGCGACGTAGCCGGTGGGCGAGGTGCGCACGACCATGTTCCGCCACGCTGCCAGTTCCGGCCGGGCGCGGAAGACGGGCGCGAACCAGCGCTCCATGATGACGTCGGCGATGGCCTCCAGACCGCTTGAGCGCACCGCGCCGATCCGGTCGGCCCAGCTTTGCGCGGTGCCCATCCTGACGGCGGTGTTCGAGAGGACGACGGCGCGGATCAGGTCGGGACGCCGCACGGCAATCGATTGTGCAATCATACCGCCGATCGAAAGACCCACGAAGATGACCTGACGCAGGCCCAGATGTTCGATCAGCGCGGCGGCGTCATCGGCGAGATCGTCGATCCCATAGCCACCGCCCTCGTCCGAGAGCCCATGCCCACGCTTGTCGAAACGGACCGCGCGAATGCCGGGCATCTCCTCCAAGAGCGCATCCCAGAGACGCAGGTCAGTGCCAAGGGAATTGGCGAAAACCACGACCGGCCCGTCGGCGGGCCCGTCGATCCGATAGTGCATCGCGCCCCAGGGGCGGTTCAAAACTTGCATGATCATCTCCCTTGTCCATAATCTGTCATAACCGTTCACGCTTGAATAATGCAAAATTCGCCAAGATGAATAACCAATATGCTATGCATCCCGGGATCAAGCTGCGCCACATCCGGGCCTTTCTCGACATTGCCGCCGAGGGCAGCCTGACCGCCGTGGCCCGCGCACAAGGGATAACCCAGCCCGCGCTGTCACGCACCCTGGCCGAGCTTGAGACGCTGCTGGGGCAGCCGATGTTTCTGCGGCAGGGGCGAAAGCTGATCCTGACCGAGGCGGGGGCGCTGTTTCGCCGCCACGCCCTGACAGCGGTGCAGGCGCTGGAGGCTGGCGCGGCGGCACTCCGCCCCGGCGTCAGCGGCACCTTGCGGGTCGGCGTCCTGCCGACCGTGGCGACACGCTTTATGCCCCGTGTCGTGCTGCGCTTTCGCGAACTCCGCCCCGAGATCGTCCTCGCGGTCGAGACGGGGCCGCATTTCCACCTGATGCGCCTTCTGCGCGATGGTGCGGTCGATCTGGTCATGGGCCGCCTGCCCGGCGCGGCCGAGATGGCGGGGCTGAGCTTCGACCACCTTTACGAGGACGAGGTCGTTCTGGCAGGCCGCGCCGATCATCCGCTGCGGAACCGCCCCGCGCCCGAGGCCCTCGCCGCATCGCCGGTCATCCTGCCGCCCGCCACCGCGCTGATCCGGCCGGTGGTCGACGATTACCTTGCCGCCAACGGCCTCGCCGGCCTGCGCCCGGCGGTCGAGACGGTTTCGCTGGCGCTGGGTCGCGGGGTCTGTCTGGCCTCGGACGCGCTCTGGTTCATTTCGCGCGGCGTGATCGCCCATGAACTCGACCGCCGGGACATGGTTATCCTGCCGACCGGGGCCCGCTTCCTGTCCGGCGCGGTCGGCATGACGCAACGTCAGGGAAGCACACCGCCGGGACTGGCGGATCTTGCGGAAATTGCGCGCGATGTCGCCCGCGCGGGTCGCTGATCCGGGCCTCTGGCCGCAATGGGTGATCCTGTTGCCATACAACTTCCCCATTTACGGCCTGCCGATCCATTGATAGTCGGCGCCCGGTTCGGAGCGGCCCGAGGAGTCCGGCTCCGCTTTCCCAGGGACGCGAGGAGGTACTCCAACTTGGTGGCAAATGTACAAACACGGCAGCAGGCCGGTGCCGGGTGGATTTCTACCCTGTGCTGGATTGCCGTCGTTCTCGACGGTTTCGATCTGGTGGTGCTCGGCACCCTGATCCCGCCTCTGACCGGAGGCGAATCGCCCTTCATGACCAAACCCGAGGCGACCTTCGTCTCGACCATCAGTCTGGTGGGCATGACGCTTGGCGCGCTGATGATCGGGGCGCTGACCGACCGCTTCGGTCGCCGGAAGTCGATGATCTGGTCGGTCGCGGCCTTTTCGCTGGCGACGCTGGCCTGCGCTTTCGCCCATGATTGGGTGCAGCTTTCGCTCTATCGCTTCCTTGCCGGTTTCGGTCTTGGCGGCTGTCTGCCGACAGCGATTGCCCTCGTCACCGAGTTTTCGCGTGGTCAGGCCGGCAAGGCCTCGACACGGCTGATGACCGGCTATCATGTCGGAGCCGTGGCGACCGCGCTGCTTGGCCTTGCGCTTCTGCCCCTGTTGGGCTGGCGTGCGATGTTCATTGCCGGCGCCCTGCCCGGCATCGCCCTGCTGCCCCTGATGCTGCGCCACCTGCCGGAATCGCCGGCATTCCTGCTGGCCAAGGGTCGCCGGGCCGAGGCCGAGGCCGTCGCCGCGGAACATGGCATCGTGCTGGACTCCGCGCCCGCCGCAACCGCAGGCGCCCCGGCACAAGGCGGCAAGACGCTGTTCCGCGCCCCCTTCCTGCGCAACAGCATCGGCATCTGGGTCACGTCCTTCATGGGCCTGCTGCTGGTCTATGCGCTGAACACCTGGCTTCCGACGCTGATGATCGAGGCGGGCTATGGCCTGCAAAAGGGTCTGTTCCTGCTGCTGCTGATGAATGTCGGCGCGATCTGCGGGCTTCTGGTCGCGGGCCATGTCGGCGACGCGATCGGGCTGAAGCCCGCCGCGCTGATCTGGTTCCTCGTCAGCGCCGGTCTGCTTGCCGGTCTGTCGGTGAAAGTCCCGGCGATCGCGCTCTACCCGCTGGTCTTCGTCACCGGATGCTTTGTCTTCTCGGCACAGGTGCTGGTCTATGCCTATACGGCGGCGAACCATCCCCCGGCCGTGCGGGCAACCGCGCTTGGCATGGCGGCGGGGATCGGCCGGATCGGTGCGATTTCCGGGCCGCTTCTGGGCGGCACGATGGTTTCGCTTGGCATCGGCCACCCTTGGGGCTTCTATGTCTTCGCAATCGTGGGCCTGCTGGCGGCGATTGCCCTCGCCACGACCCAGGTGATGAAGCAAAGGGTCTGAACCCTGCAGCCCGGCGCCCGCACGGCGCCGGGGCACAATCCGCGAGGATGCACGATGATCCGCACGCCGCCCTCGAGCATCCCGCATTTCTACCTCTACGGCGAACGCGATCAGGATGTCGAACTGGACTTCCTGCATATCGAGCCGATCCTGGATCGCAGCGGCCCGCTTGGCTGGCGCATTCGCGCCCATGCCCATCCCGACCACATGCAGATCATGCTGGTCGAGGGCGGCGGCGGAACCATCCGGCTTGAGGACCGCGTCCATGCGATCCCGACGCCGGCCGTCCTCGTCCTGCCGGCGGGTTGCGTCCATCAGTTCGAATTCGATCCGGGCACCGAAGGCTATGTCCTGACCGCCGCCCTTGGCTGGCTCAACGCCGCGGCGGCGGCCGATCCGCAATTGTCGCGCGCCGTCGCCCATCCCGCGATCTTCGCGCTGACCGGCTCGGGCATCGACATTCCCGCGGTGCTTGACACCTTCCAATGGCTGCATCGCGAATTCGTCTGGTCCGCGCCGGGACGTCGGTCGGCGATCATGGCGCTTTTCCTGCGGCTTCTGGTCATCGTCCTGCGCCTCGGGGTCAGTCACGAGATCGCCGATCCCAGCCCGGCAAGCCGCGACCACGACCTGTTGATGCGCTATCGAGCGCTGGTCGAGGCGCAGTTCCGCAACCAACGCTCGCCCTCGTTCTATGCCGCCGAACTCGCGGTAACGACGGCGCGGCTGAACGCCGCCTGCAAGGCCCGCGCCGGGCGCACCGCGACCGAGATCCTGCACGAGCGCATCCTCCTCGAGGCCAAGCGCTACCTGCTTTACACCGATAACGGCGTCGCACAGGTCGCGCATATGACCGGCTTCGAGGACCCGGCTTATTTCAATCGCTTTTTCGCCCGCCGCGTGGGAATCTCTCCCGGCCAATATCGAAAGACGGGCGGTGCCACGGACTGACGAATCGTCCAAGTTTTCCGACGCTGCGTCCATTTCACCTGCGCCGCCTCTGCGTCATTTTGCCGCCAATCCGCGGCGGTCCTGCCGTCGCCGAAACTGGAGGAAAAGATCATGCGCCATCAGGTCTGCATCATCGGCGGTGGTCCGGCCGGGCTGCTGCTTTCACTGCTTTTGCGCCGTGCGGGCGTGGATGCGGTCGTGCTTGAGCGTCGCTCGCGCGAATATGTTCTCTCGCGCATCCGGGCCGGGGTTCTGGAACAGGGACTGTGCGACATCCTGCGCGAAGCGGGCGTCGGCGCCCGGATGGAGGCCGAAGGTTTCGTCCATGACGGCACCATTATCACCGCGCATGGAACGACGGTCCACATCGACTTCAAGAAGCTGACCGGCAAGACGGTCACGATCTATGGCCAGACCGAGGTTACCCATGACCTCTATGCCGAACTGGACCGGATCGGCGCGCCGATCTTCCACGAGGCCGAGGATGTCGAGATCCACGACCCCGACAGCGATGCGCCCTATGTGACCTTCAGCCATGACGGTCGCAGCCACCGCGTCGATTGCGACTATATCGCCGGCTGCGACGGCTTCCACGGCGTCAGCCGCAACTCGATCCCCCGGAATGTGCGGCGCGAGTTCGAGAACGTCTACCCCTTCGGCTGGTTGGGGATTCTTGCCCACACGCCGCCGGTCGCCGAGGAACTGGTCTATTCCGGGCATGAGCGCGGCTTCGCCCTCTGCTCGATGCGCAATGCCAATCTCAGCCGGCACTATCTGCAGGTTCCGCTGAGCGGCAAGGCCGAGGACTGGAGTGACGACGCCTTCTGGGCCGAGCTGAAACGCCGCCTGCCGCCGCATCTGGCCGAGAACCTGGTGACCGGCCCGTCGATCGAGAAGAGCATCGCGCCGCTGCGCAGCTTCATCTCCGAGCCGATGAGCTGGGGCCGGATCTATCTGGCCGGGGATGCCGCCCATATCGTGCCTCCGACCGGCGCAAAGGGCCTGAACCTTGCCGCATCGGACGTCTACTATCTTTCGCGGGCGCTGATCGCACATTACGCCGGGGACAACCAGTTCCTGCAGGACTACTCCGCGACGGCGCTGGCGCGGGTCTGGAAGGCCTCGCGCTTCTCGTGGTCGATGACACGGATGCTGCACCACTTCCCGGCCGAGGGCAGCTTCCTTGCCCGGATGCAGGCGGCCGAGGTCGAGTATCTGGCCAACTCCACCGCCGCCCAGACAGCGCTGGCGGAAAACTACGTCGGCCTGCCCTACTGAATGGAAACGCCCGGCCTGCTGGCCGGGCGTTTTCATTTCAACCCTTGCGGCTCTTGCCGGCCGGGCCGCTCTTGAACCCGTCGGCCTTCTTCCGGGGCGCGGGCTTGGCCCAACCCGCCTTGGCGGCGGCGGGCTTGCCGTGCTTGCCCTTGGCGTGCGGCGCATCATCGGCACCGCGCTTGCGGGCCTTCTCGGCGGTGGTCCAGCGGGCCTTGTTCGGGGCCGTACCCTCCTGCGGCTTGTCACCCTCGTAGCGCGGCGCATGGGCCGCGCGTGCGCGGGGTTCCGGCGAGAATTCCGACTTTTGCTTGGCATAGCCCTTCTTCACCGGCGCCTCGCGGCGCGGGGCCGAGGGTCCGGCGCTTCGCTCGAAATTCGGCATGCCGGCCTGACGGACCATCATCAGGCCTTCCTCAAGCTCGACCGCCTCGCCGAAGCGATCCGCGGCGCTGACGGCGATCTGAACGAAAGTCTCGTGGTCGCGCACCTTGATCGCGCCGATCACGTCCTTGTTGACGCCGCCCGCCTCACAGATCTTGGGCAGCAGCCAGCGCGCCTCGGCCCGACCGGAATATCCGACGCTGAGCGAGAACCAGACGGAATCGCCGAAATCACGCTGCTCGCGCGGCGCCGAAGGGGCCGGGCGCTCATGCACCACGGTCAGTTCCTCGGGCGTGGGCCGCCCCTCGCGCCAGAGGCGGAGGAACGCGGTGGCAAGCTGCTCTGCCCCGAAGCGTTCCAGCAGGGTCGAGGCCAAACCGGCCTCGTCCTCGCCCGCAGGTTCGTGCAGGGCAGGATGCTCCAACATGCGCTCGTCATCGCGCGCGCGGACATCATCGGCCGAGGGCGCACCGGACCATTCCGCCTCGACCTTGGCGAATTTCAGCAGGCGCTGCGCCTTCTTGTATTCCGGCGCAACGACGATCAGGGCCGAGATGCCCTTGGCCCCTGCCCGACCGGTCCGCCCCGAGCGGTGGAGCAGCGTTTCGGCATTGGTCGGCAGGTCGGCATGGATCACCAGTTCCAGCCCCGGCAGGTCGATGCCTCGCGCGGCAACGTCGGTCGCGATGCAGACCTGCGCCCGCCCGTCCCGCAGCGCTTGCAGGGCGTGGCTGCGCTCTTGCTGGCTCAGCTCGCCCGACAGCGCGACGGCCTTGAAGCCGCGGTTGCCCATGCGGGCCAGCAGGTGGCTCACATTCGCACGGGTCTTGCAGAAGACGATGGCCGTGCGCGCGTCATGCAGGCGCAGCAGGTTGAAGATCGCCGGCTCGCGGTCCCGAACCGAGACGCTGATCGCGCGATATTCGATGTCGCCATGCTGGCCGGCCTCGCCCTGCGCGACGATGCGCAAAGCGTCCTTCTGGAAGTCCTTGGCCAGCTTTTCGATCGCCGGCGGCACCGTGGCCGAGAACATCAGGGTGCGGCGCTCGGCCGGCGCGGATTCGAGGATGAATTCCAGATCCTCGCGGAAGCCGAGGTCCAGCATCTCGTCAGCCTCGTCCAGCACCGCGGCGCGCAGCCCGGAGAGGTCAAGGCCGCCGCGATCGATATGATCGCGAAGACGGCCGGGCGTGCCAACGACGATATGGGGGCCGCGCTCCAGCGCACGACGCTCGGTCCGGTAGTCCATGCCACCGACGCAGGTCGCGATGCGGGCACCGGCTTCGCCATAGAGCCAGGTCAGCTCGCGCGCGACCTGCAAGGCCAGTTCACGCGTCGGCGCGATGGCGAGAGCCAGCGGCGTTTCCGCGAAAGGCAACGCCGCTTCGCCCTGCAGGATATCCGCTGCGATGGCGAGGCCGAAGGCCACGGTCTTGCCCGAGCCGGTCTGCGCCGAAACAAGCATGTCGCGCCCGTCCGCGTCAGCGGCCAGCACGGCTTCTTGAACGGTGGTGAGGCTGGCATAGCCTTTGGCCGCCAGCGCCGCGGCCAGAGGCGCGGCAATAGTTTGTTCTGTCATGTTTTCGCCAGAAAGGGGGGTGCCGAACACCCGATGAACGGCACCAAGACCCTTAGCGGCGGAAGACCCAGCGCCCGCCACTCCGGACACGCGGAGCCAAAGGCGGTCGTTTAGACGTCGCCGCGTGATATGTAAACCCGCAAACTGGCGGGACTACATTCCGATGCCCGCCCTCATCCGCAAGTTCAATGCTTCAGCGCCTGTCCCAGGATCGCGTCGACCGAGGCCTCGTCGAACTCCTCGCCCAGAAACTCATATAACTGCCTGGCATGCGCCTTGTCCGAAACCAGCTTGTCGTAATTCACGACATGGCAGGCATCGGGATGGTCCTTCGCATAGGACAGGAACATGCGGTCAGCCTGCCCGAGTTGCGCGAGGACCTCGTTTTGGGGCTGCTGCTTCCACCAGCCCGAGCGTGCGACATCCTCCAGCTTGCGATGCTGGAAGATGATCCTCGCCTTCGGAAAGACGGTGCGCAGGACATCCATATGCTTGCGGAAGAAGGAGGGCTCCTGGTGAAACCGAATCTCCTTGAAGCCGCTGACCCGGCAATCCTTCGGCGGCCGCAGGACTTTCTTGACGAAAAGGTCCATCAGCGAAAGCGCGAAGTCGTCGGGGTCCACCCGTTCGGCACCCGCCCAGGGATCGAAGGGCTTGCCAAGGATCGGGCGCAGATAGGGCCGCCGCTCATGTCGCGGCTTCGGCAGGTCTTCCCGCCGCCAGCGATACATGTCGTCATTGGCGACGATATCGATGGCGCGGGCGAAGAATTGCGTCAGATTGCCGTTCTCGCCCCGGATGACATAGCCCGGAATGGCGTTGAGCAAATTCTGCGTCAGCGTCGATCCCGAGCGACCATAGGTCACAAGAAAGACGAAACCGTCCTCAGGGGCGTGGAGATGGCGGTATGCGCTCATGCGGCTGGTCCGGCGTGCCCCGGGCGGTGCGTCGACCGCCCGGGGACCGATTGGCTTTCAGGCAACGACAGGCTCTGCCGCACTGGCGGGAGCGGCCGCCGCGGCGATATCCAGCAGATACGACGCCGGTTTCAGGCCAGCCCCCTTCAGGAAGTCGACATAGCGCGCGCATTTCATCGCACGATGCTTGTCATAGGCCGCGCCGTCGAACTTGATCAACTTCTTCAGGCGCTTGCGCGTCAGCGGCTCCTTGAGGTCGCTGGAGCGCAGATACGGCACCCCGGTCTCGCGGCACATCTCCTCGGTCCGGGTATCGACCGTGATCGTGCAGGCCATCCGCTCGGCCTGAATGGCGAGCTGCGCGCCGTGGAAACGCGGCCCGATCAGCAGATCGTGGCGGCGAAGTTCGTCCATCCATGCCGCGACATCGTAATAGGACCGGGCATAGTTCCGCGCCCAGATCTTGAACTCGTCAACGGTGTAATGCGGCACGGTATGCTGGTGAATGTTCTTCAACGCCCCGGGATCGATGTCATCGAACAGGTCGCGCGAAATCTTGATCATGCTGCCCATGGACTGCACGATGTAGATGCCGGGGAACATGGGATCCATCATCATGGCGATCAGCTGTTGCTCGATGTCGCGCGTGTCGAGCCAGGCCTCGTGACCGCCCGCGACAGCTATCCGCTGCGGCAACGGCTTGGCTTCCCAGTTTTGCTGGATCCGTTTGCCAAGGTCCGGACGCGGGTTGATGAAATGCGACGGGCAGCCGTTCGCGAGGGTTTCCGCGCCGGTCAGCTTCTGGATCTGCGCCGAGGTATATGGCCCCCGGGTATAGATGTTCTGGATACCATGACGCTGGCCATTCTCGATCAGGACATCAAGCCAGGCCCGCGTTCCCTCGGTCAGTTCGATGTCGGCCCCGAATTCCGGCGCCTGCGCACCCAGGCCGATCGCGACGATCGGCTTCGTCACCTGCGCGAGGCTTTTCGCCAATCCGCCAAGATCGGTGTGATTCCCAAGCTGGTTTGCTGCAGGGAAAACGACGACATCCACGCTATCGTTCAGCACCTTGGGGCTGACATGCCACGGATAGAACTTGATCTCGGCAGCCTCGATTTGACTCTTGACGGCGTGAACAAAGGCCAAATTTCCGTTATTGTGCCCAATCTTCTTGTAGAGTGAATCGAAGTCGGCATTGGAATAGAGGCCGCAGTCGGCACTTTGCCAGAGTAGCCCGATCTTCATGATTTCCTTACCTTTCTGCAAGCAGTGAGCGCTAACCAGTTAATGATCATTAAGCAATAGCGAGGTTCAGGCCCCGACAAGTTTTCTTATCCCGGAAGGGGCCGGTCGCAACTCACAGCTTTCCATCCATTCCTCGGCGAAACCGGCCAGATCCAGCGGTGGGGTGATGCGGGCCTTGTGCTCGGCCAGGATGTCCGGCTGGCCGTGGACCGACAGGATCGCGCCGGCAAGGGCCACGGGATCGGCGACGCGGAACTGGAGGCCCCAGCCCTCCGTCTTCTCGGCCATCCCTCCGATATCCGATGCGATCATCGGCGTGCGCGCAGCACGCGCCTCCTGAATGACGACCGGAGAGTTCTCCCACCAGACCGAAGGGATGATGACCCAGCCATAGCCGCGCATGATGTCCACGCAGTCCTGCGGGCGATAGCGGCCGCGGAAATGGACGCAATCGGGCAGGTCGAGGTCGGGCCACATCCGGGTGAAGCTTTCCTTGTCGACGCCATGGATCTCGATGCTCAGGGGAATGTCGAACTCCTCCTCGCGCGCCTCGATCAGGGCGGCGGCCTGGATCAGAACATCAAGACCCTTGGTCGGGGTCGCCTGACCGAAGAAGGCGAAGCGGCCAGACTTGGCGAGCAGTTCGGCCTCGGTTTCGGGCCGGATGTCGCCGTGGTGGTCCAGACCGTTCTCGATCACGGTGATCCGTCCGGGCGCCACCCCCCAATCCTCGAACCGAAGCCGGAGGAACTCGCTGGGGGAGAGCAGGTGATCGAAAAGATCCAGCAGCTCGACCATGCGCGACTTGCGCAGCACGAAGTCGATCGGCGGGCGCGCGACGCAGGCCGCGCAGGCAACCTCGCTCGACGCATGACAAAGCTCGCCGGAGCGTTTGACCATCTGGCCGTGGTTCGCGCAGATCGCGGTTAGCTCATGCAGGGTGCAGATGAACTTGGCATCCGGCAGGGCCGCGCGAAGACGCCGGATCGTGCCCGCGCCGATATTCCAGAAATGGTGGAAGTGATAGACCTCACCCTGCAGCGCGAGGAGGAACTCGAAGATCCAGTCCTCGTCGCGGATCTCGGCATGTTCCATCGTGAAGGAATCCATACCGCGCCCGCGCAGGCAGAAGTCGCGCGGGCCGAAGCTGACGATCTGCTGGCTCGGGCCGAAGAATTTCGCGCTGTCCTCGGGGCCGATGGTCGAGCCGACGAAGAAGACATCCTGCCCCAGCGAGAGGAGATGCTCGAACTGACGATAGGCCGCGACCTCGCCGCCGCCATAGCGCAGGTTGGGATGGGAGTGGGATACGATGACGGTGCGGCTCATGCTAGCTCTGCCCTCTCGATCAGATGCCGGCTTTCGGCGTCATAGGCGTGCCAGTCCCGCCCATCGGCGAAATTCTGGCAATGGGGGCCGGATTTGCCCTCGAAATACCGGTAGATATCGGCGCGATGCATCCGGGCATCCCCTGCGGTCATCAACGCCTCGGCGAGCAGCCGCAGCCGCGCCTCCTCGGTCAGGAAGCAATGCGGGATATGGTCCAGCAGGTTGAAGAAATCCGCGCCCCGCATCGACAGGGCAAAGGGCAGCAGGTCACGGGCGAAGCGCTCGACCTCGGCCGCCGGCCCGCCCAGCACGGTTCCGATCGGATCGAGCAGCATGACCTGTGCGCCATTCTGGTCAGGGGCGAAAAGCACCTCCGGGTCGAACTGGAACAGCGATGCGCTGCGGGCAAAGACCACCCGGCCGGGCAGGATCGCGGGACGGGTGATGCCAAGCGATGCACCTTCAAGCTCCAACCCCGCAGTGATCTCGCGCGATGCACCTTCAATTCCGTTGCGCAGCGCCGTGTTCAGGCGCGGGCGCAGCAGGTGAAGGCGCAGCCGACCCGGAAGATGCGGGCCGATCCGGCGCAGGACATCGCGCAGGTCGGTATCCGCAAGATCGTGGTCAAGGATCAGCAGCGTCTCGCCCGATTCTTCCTCGGGTTCGGTTGCCTCCTCCGGCACCGGATGCGGCAAGGCCCTTGGCAACATCGCCGAACGCAGGCGCCCCCGCTCGGCGATATCCTCGATTCCAAGGCTCGCGACGGTCACATTCTGGGCCAGATCGGCGGGCTCCGCCGCCTCGACCGGGACCAGCACGCCGGGCAGGAAATGTTCCCCCGGCACCATCAGCAGAAGGCGCGCCGGACCCGACGGGCGTGACGGAAAGTGCCAGCCACCGCCATAGCCGTCGCGGCCGGTGAAGCGGTAGCGCGGGGCATAGCCCGACAGATCCGCGCGGGACATGCTGCCCGGAAGCAGTTCGACCGGCACGACCATCTCATCCTCGACCGCGAGCGCGCAAAGCGGCTCGGCCGAGGCGCTGGCCGGCATGAACCAGCCGATGACCACACCCTGCCCCTGTTCCGTCATCTGGCAGCGATCAACCGCAATAACATGGTTTTCGGTTTCGCGCGCGGCCGAGGGGGCCGCACGCAGGCGGGCGCAGATCTCGCGTCCGGTATCCTGATCCGACAGGACCAGATGTCGCTGGGCAACAAGACGCAGCAAGGCAAAGAACACCTCGTCGACACCGATCTCGACAAGCCGACGCGCATCCTCATTGAGGCGATCGTTGCGGATCTCGTTGAAATGGTTGCCCTCGGCCAGATGGATCGTGGCTTTTGCGATATCCACCCCTTCCGGCAACCCGGAAAGGGAGAAGAGCGCGATCACGCCGAGAGGTTCGGAGCTGCGCAGGTCGCGGCGCACATGGCGCGCGACCCGGACAGGGGCCAGAACCGCGTCGTCGACGTGAACGCGCAGCAAGGGACGCGCCTCGGTCGTCCAGCCGGTGACGGCAAGAACCCGTTCGTCGTCCACAAAGCAAAAATCCATATTCATCTGCATGCCGGGAGCCCTTCTGGGTTGCAGAATGCCTTTGTTGCCGCGACTGCCACCCGATCAGGCCAGTGTAACGGCCAGACGGTCGAGGATGATCCGCGAGGCAGGCTGACGCAGATGTGCGATGATCCGCCGACCCGTCACCTCATCCGCCAGCTCGGGCAACTCCAGCTTGCAGACCGCGACATTGCCGGTTTCGACATGGCATTCCCGATGGCCGCTATCGCGCACCGAACCGTCATCGAGGAACTCTCTGAGGAACAGGTCTGCAACCAGCGGCCGGTCTGCCGTCGCCTGCATCTCGACATAGCAAAGCTCGGCCGGGGCCTGGGTGTTCAGGGTTCCTTCCAGTGTCATCCATTCGGCACCGGTGCCGCGCAGTTCGATCCCCGAGCCGCCTTCGGCAGACAGGATCTCGGCGCGACCGTTGGTCGGCAGGCACGCCCCGAAATTGGGCGTGACATTGTTGTAGCCGCCGCCCAGGCCCAGACGCGGGCGGCCGACAAGACCCGTGCGCGCCTCGCTGAGGAGGTCGAGACGGGTGGCCTGAAGGGCCTCAAGAATATCGGCCGCTGCCATGAAATTGCGCATTGCGGCATCATAGATCGTTGTCAAATCAAGCTCCTGCATAAATCAACCTGCTCCACCCTGCTCTCCTCGGCGGTGGGACCGCCCTCCCCATTCTCAAGCCATGCCAGCAGCGGCGCGACGGCATCCGACCAGTCGCGCGCCATGCGGGCGGCATTCTGCGAGACCTGCGCCAGAAGGGCGCGGTCTTTGTCCAGTGCAAGGATCTGGCGCACAAAGGCTTCCTCGCACCCTGCCTCGGGCAGGATGAAGCCGGTGGCGCCGTGTTCGATCGCTTCGTCCATGGCGCCCACGTCGGTTGCGATGACCGCGACGCCGCAGCGCTGCGCCTCAAGCACCGACAGCGGCAGCCCTTCGTAATGCGAAGGCAGGACCATCACGTCCGCCTCGGCCAGAAGTCTGGTCAGCGCCTCCTGCCCGCGCACCGGACCAAGCATGTTGGTCTGGCGCGGAAAGGAGAAATCGACCTCGGCCGGATCGACGACCGAGCCTCCGGCGATCGTCAGGCTGATCTGGGGCGCACGCAGGGACAGGGCGTGGTAGATCGCGGAAAGCCGGTGGACACCTTTTTGCGGATCGAGCCGTCCCATGAACAGGACGCGAAGCGGCGCAGCGGGATCGGCGGCCGCGCGGCCCTGCATCACGGTCCGGGCCGCCCCTGCGGGCAGCGGATAACCCGGCGCGTTGACCACCGCCATGAGTTTCTCGCGCGGGACGCCATGGCCATGCATCCAGAGCCGCAGCGCCTCTGAGCAGGTGAGAATGAGGTCGTAGGCATATTCATAGGCGAGGGCCAGATTAGGAGGCCCATAATCCCGTCCGTAGGTGCTGCGCTCCAGCAGATGCTCGTGATCGATCATGGTGACGCCTCGGCGGCGCAGATGGTCGGCGACCTTGTGCAGCGCGCCCGAATGGGCATTGATCACCACATCCATCGAGGAGAGCAAACCGATCAGGTCCGCCTTCTCGTGCCAGTTGCCCCAACTCGGCTCGGCGGTGCCGAGAAACTCGGTCCCGGTCCAGTCGAGGGCACTTGCATCGGGAAACCAGTTGACGGTGGTGAAGGCCTGCAAAGCCCAGCCGTCAGGATGAATGGGACGGTCGCTCGCCACGATCAGGTGGCAGCGGTAGCCGTTCTGCGCCAGTTCGCGCGCAATGGAGGTGACGACCTTTTCGACGCCCCCAAAGTCGAAGATCGGCACGACGAATGCGATATCGCGCTGGTCTTTCTTCTTGAGCATCGGAAAGACCACGCCGCCGCCGCTGACCTTTCGCGGAATCCGCACGGCCGTGGACCGATCGATCGCGCCACCCTGCTCGCGCCATTCCCAACGCTGCCCCAGCGCCGCATGAAAGCGGCTGCGGCTGAGTTGCAGCAGGAAACTGCGCAGCAACTCCTGCGCGCTTGCGACCTTTGGGTTCAACGGAGCCATACGTTCAAGCGACATGGCCCAGCGGCGGACCTGAAAATCAGGCTCGGATTGGTCGATCATGCGCAACCGGTCCTCGTCGGCCGACATGAGCAGGTCGTAGACGGCGCTCAGATCGACCACCACGCCATCGGCAAGCTGATCGCGGCCATCGAACTCGGTCGAGATCCGATGCCCCTCGGGCGACGCATCGAGATAGAAGAAGTCCATGTCCGGCCGCTCCTCCGACCGGGTCCAGCGGCGCTCGGCATTCCAGAAGAAGCTGTGCAGCAACCGATGTTCAAGCAAGTGAACCGAAACGCCCTCCCGAAGAAAGACAAGGTAAGCCGGGGCGTGGTTCGCGAACGGTTCGGCGAAATGCGCCATGATCTGGCGCTCGAACTCTCGCAGCGAAATCTCGCGGCCCTGGCCGGGATCGGTCTGCAGCCGAACCGTGGTCCCCTCCCCTTCGATCACCGCAAAGCGCGGAAAGCGCGCGGCCTCCAGCGACAGGAGCGTGGGCGTATTGAAGAGCCACGAATGCTTCTGTTCCAGAAAACGGCGCAGCTCGGCATCGGCATCATGCGAATTGCTGAGCATGCTGACCGGACGCTTGCGATAGAGCAGCAGGGGCTGGGCGGCAGACTGGCCGCGGAAACCCTGCTTCGCCGCCGAAAGCCAGAAATCCCAATCCTCGTAGCCCTTCCTCATCCCCTCGTCAAAGCGGATGCCGGCATCGAGCACGCGGCGCCGGATCAGGCTGCCGGCCTCGCAGATATTGATCTGCGCGTGGAACAACAGTTCATGCTCGCGGTCGGTGACATAATGGCCGTTCTGCCCGAAGAAGTCGAAGTCGGGATAAAACCAGTCCGCATGCGGGTGCTGCTCAAGCAGGCCCCGCATGGCCGCGCCGGCGCCCGGCGCCAGCATGTTGTCCGCATCAAGCAAGAACACGGCATCAAGGCGCGGATCGGCTTCAAGCGCAGCCTCGACACCTCGATTGCGCGCCGCGCTGAGCCCGGCATTGCGGCAATGCAGGACGACCATGCGATCGCCCAGCACGGCCTGCCAGGCCGTCAGACTTTCCAGGGTTTCGGCATAGGTGCAGCCATCGTTCACGGCGATCAGGCGCTGGATTGCGCCGACCTCGATTTCGCGCTGGACCGAGGCAAAGGCATCGTCGATCAGCACCGGATGTCCCTTGATGGGAACGACAACGCTGATCGTATTGGCAGTGCCCCGGCGGCCGGAAGGCCCGCTTGCCGCGCTAACCGAGGTGAATACGTGCCTGCCTTGAATCATACGGGCACCTCATGCGGCTGGTCGTAGCGCGCGAAACGAAAGCCGCGGAACAGGCCCCAGCTCAGGTCATTCGGCACATCCGTGCTGAGCGAGACCGCCAGCAGCAGATCGGCCTTGCCCGTGATCGGCTCGACCGGAACACAATGGGCCTGCCCCCAACCCCGTGCCGGCAGGCCAGTGACCCACGGCCCCATCCGGCGCTGCCAAAAGCCGTCCTCATCCACGACACCGTGCGGCGCGACGCCGATCGCAAAGTTGAGGTTCGGCGCTCGCACATGTCCGACTGTCACCAACGCCGAAACATGCGAGAGACCGGCGAGGTCGATTCCTCGAATGATCGCGCAGGCCGGGCCGCTGCGCGACGGGTGAACGAGAAACGCATCCTCGTTTTCCCAGAAGGCCGTCGAGACATGGTCCCCTGCGGTCATCGGAAGCGCGAAAAGCTCCGGCACCGGCAGAACAGAAGGCCGAACGAACTCCGCCTCGCGAATGCCGACGGCCCTCGGGCTGGTGAAAGGTGGGGTGCAGCTTGGCAGGCGGACGCCACCCAGCGATTGCCAGACCCGCAGCGCCAGGGTCTGGTCCGGCGAAACGCCGCCATCGAGCGTCGCGCGGAAGCGGTGGTCCGGCACAGGCTGGCCGAGTCCGATCGAAAGCTCGCCGCTTCCGGTCCAGGTGATACGAATGCGGCAATCGCGACCGATCCCCCCCAGCGGCTCGGGCAGGCAAAAGCGGATCCAGCCCGTCTCCAACCCCATTTCGGGAGTGATCGGCTGCATCGGACGGGCTTCTCCGGATGCGTCATCGAGTACGACCGCCAGCCCTTCGACTACGGGCATGATCACGTGGGGAAACCACAGATCCACGGCCGTGAGGCTGACGGCATTCATCGGCAGGGCCTGCGAGACTGATTGACCACTCGCGAGGGTCTGCATCGATCCGGTCGGCTGCCAGGTCAGTGCGCTCGACAATTGCGGATTGCCGAGGCTGTAGAGGAGATTCTCGATCTCGCGCAAACGCGTCTTGAGGCCTATGCATTCGGAGCGAAGCTGTGCTGCGACCGAGCGCGCCTCGCCCGCCTGCCGGCGAGAGGCCTGCAACTCGGTCATAAGCAGCCGCATCACGTCGGCCGAACCCGCCTCCGGGCGGGAGGGGTCCAGTTCCACGACCCCAAGTTGGGCGAGCGGGCCGTCAGCAAGGGCCGCTTTCAGCTCTGCGCCTTTTCCAGACAGAGAGATTGCCCCGATGGCGCTGCGACCAACGGGATAGCGCGAATCTGATCGGTCTTCGGTCACGTCAAGAACCTCGACCTGTGCGTCTTCGGGCAGAAGGACGCGTGCGGCATCGCGCACACGGCCGTCGACGATAAACGTAGGCATTTCAAAACTCTGATGAAGAAGCTAAACAGAACAACTAGCTATGCGGGAGTCCCTCCCGACGGCAACGAACTTGCGAACGGTCTACCGTTACCGAGGAATGACTTACAAGCAGGCATTTTCGATGTCGACCGCGGAAGTCGGGTTTCCCGGAAGTTCGGTTCTGCTGAGCGGCTTTTTGAGCATTATGCCCACCCGCTGCCTCTGATGCGGGCACATAGTTCCCGCTGGTTTGCCGATTGCGGCGATTGTTCATCCGGGGACCTACAGACTCGCGCGCATGGCTCATGCAGGTTTCAGATGCCATGGCAATCGCCCTCAACGGTTGTGATGTGAGGGCGGCTTACCTGCATTCTGTTACACATGCATGACGGCGCCAGCCTGAACTCTCACGGAACCGTCCAAGGCCTCGGAACCAATTGCCGTCACTCGGCCAGTGAGCTGCCCATCGGGAGAACTGCTCCCCCGTCATGCGCCTATGCCGTGACGAGCGACGCACGCTCGATGATCCTGAAACCGATGTCGATGCGGCGCTCGAGATCTTCCCGGCCGTCGATCCGCGCCATCAGCGCCTCGGCCGCCTTTGCGCCGAGGACGGCGCGATCGATCCTGATGGTGGTGAGAGCGGGATTCAGATCCGGCGCAAACTCCTGATCTCCGAACCCCATCACCCCCAGTTGTCCGGGCGTGTCGATGCCGCGGCTCTGGGCCTCGATC
>Ga0160472_100072_pt1 | contig 166643 bp, 145 predicted proteins | sample HID1973M_E11MG_FD_108267 | JGI IMG/M metagenome (GOLD analysis project Ga0160472, IMG submission 108267) | Enriched mosquito-associated microbial communities from UW Madison campus, WI, USA - HID1973M_E11 MG | ecosystem: Host-associated > Arthropoda: Insects > Digestive system > Unclassified ... | reverse complement strand
TACGCGATCTTCTTCCCGATGCACTACCTCGGCATCCTCGGCATGCCGCGGCGCTACTACGCCTACGACAACTACGCCTTCATCCCCGATTCGGCGCACCTGATGAACACCTACATCTCGGTGGCGGCCTTCGTGGTGGCGGCGGCGCAGCTACTGTTCGTCTTCAACCTGTTCTGGAGCCTGAAGACCGGCCGGGCCGCCGGCCCGAATCCGTGGCGCGCCTGCTCGCTCGAATGGCAGACGCCGCAGACGCCGCCGGTGCACGGCAACTGGGGACCGCACCTGCCGCTGGTGTACCGCTGGGCCTATGCCTACAACGTGCCGGGCGCGCCGGAGGACTTCATCGCCCAGAACGCGCCACCCGAAGCCGGCGGCCAGGAACCCGAGCCGCACGCCAGCCGGGGAGCCGTGGCATGAGCGCCGACGCCATGTACAAGGTTTCCCGCGACGACTTCGGCGGCGGTCCGGTCGGACGCGACGCCACACCCGAGGGCGCCGGCCGCGCGGCGGCCAGCGTGGGCCTGTGGGCATTCATGGGGGTGGTGACGGCGCTGTTCTCGCTGTTCATCGTCGCCTACGCCATGCGCATGGACAGTCCCGACTGGCAGGCCATCGCGCTGCCATGGCAGGTGTGGCTGTCGACAGGGCTGCTGGCGGCAGGCGGGTTTGCCATGCACCGCGCCGCGCGCGCGGCCCGCGACGGCGACATGCCGCGCGCGCGACTGGCGCTGCGGCTGGGCGGGCTGGGCGCGGCGGCCTTCGTCTGCTCGCAGCTCTGGGCGTGGAATGCGCTGCTGAACATCAACGTCACGCCCGCGGGCAATCCGTCCGGCAGCTTCTTTTTCCTGCTGACGGCCATGCACGGCCTGCACGTGCTCGGCGGCCTGGTGGGCTGGGTCGTCGCGGCGGGTTCGCGCGGCAGCGGCGCCAGGTTCGTCACGCGCGTCACGCTGTGCGCGCGCTACTGGCACTTCCTGCTGGCGGTGTGGGTGGTGCTGCTGGCGGCGCTGGGCTGGCTGACGCCGGAGATCGTCCGCTTCATCTGCGGCCGCGGCTAGCGGGAAAGCGGAGCGAGGGCTGGAGAGAGAGCAGAAGGCGCAGAAGAGAAGGGAGGCACGGACATGTCAACGCACGTATCCTCACCCACCGGCACCCCCGGCCATCCCATTGGCGGATGGCGCGGCCTGGTGGCCGACTGGTCGTCCGACCAGCGCGCCTTCCAGGTCTCATGGGGCAAGGTGATGATGTGGATCTTCCTGCTGTCGGACACCTTCATCTTCAGCAGCTTCCTCATCGGCTACATGAGCGTGCGCATCGCCACCACGGTGCCATGGCCCAACCCCAGCCACGTGTTCGCGCTGCACATCGGCGGGGCCGAAGTGCCGCTGCTGCTGATCGCCATCATGACCTTCGTGCTGATCAGCAGCAGCGGGACGATGGCCATGGCGGTGAACTTCGCCTACCGCCGCCAGCGCAAGGCATGCGCCTTGCTGATGCTGGCGACCGCGCTCTTCGGCGTGACCTTCGTCGGCATGCAGGCCTTCGAATGGACCAACCTGATCGTCAATGAGGGCGTGCGGCCGTGGGGCAACCCGATGGGCGCCGCGCAGTTCGGCTCGGCCTTCTTCATGATCACGGGCTTCCACGGCTTCCACGTGACCTGCGGCGTGATCTACCTGCTGATCGTCGCCTCCAAGGTCCTGCGCGGGCACTACGAAGCCTCGGGAAACTACCAGATCGTCGAGATCGCCGGCCTGTACTGGCACTTCGTTGACCTGGTGTGGGTGTTCATCTTCGCGTTGTTCTACCTGTGGTGAGGGCCGCCATGTCAGCCACGACCCCGCGTACCCCGTACGAAGAATTCGCCGAGTTGCGCGCCGCGCAGCAAGCTACCCAGGCCGCCCCGCCGGCCGCCCCGCCCGCCGTCCCCCAAGCCGGGCACGCCGCGCCGGCCGCCTCGCACGCGCACGGCCAGCAGCACCCGATCGGACTGTACCTGAAGATCTGGGGGCTGCTCTTCGTGCTGTCGACCGCGTCCTACCTGGTTGACTACTTCCACTTCACCGGCCTGCTGCGCTGGACGCTGATCCTGCTCTTCATGGTGCTGAAGGCGGGCCTGATCATCGCCGTGTTCATGCACATGGCGTGGGAGCGGACGGCGCTGATCTGCGCCATCCTGCTGCCGCCGCTGGCGCTGGGCGTGCTGATCTGGCTGATGCACGCGGAGTCGGACTATACATTCCTGACGCGGGGGATGTTCTTCGGCTAGGCGGTACGCACGACTGTACTGCCGTAGCCGGCAAGCCGCGATCCCGCGAGCGTATCGAACGGCAGCTTCATCGCGGTTCGCGGCTTCCCTTGATGCCGAACAGCGCGGCAATCTCTTCGTCTGCGGCGTTGAGCGCTTCCAACGAGATCGGGGGCCGATCGCCAAACACGGCGCGGGCGAATCCGATGCGCCGGGAGACGTCGGTGCCCGAAAGAGGAACCAGCCGCGCGACCGGCTTCCCCTCGCGGGCGATGATGATCTCCTTCTCCTCGCCGTTTTCGATGGCTTCTACCAGCCGCGACAGCCCCGACTTCGCATCGTGAATGTTGACGATAGGCATGGTCGGATTCACCTGGCTAATTGACTTGTGACCAAGTATGCCAAGGGGGTCTGGCCGCGGCCAGACGGCAAACGTTAAAGATTCATACCTGGGTGATGAATTTCGTTACCAGGTATCCATCGAACGTCTCCTGCCCCCCTTCGCTGCCAATCCCCGAATCCTTGATCCCGCCAAACGGCGTCTCGGCCAGCGCCATGCCGAAGTGGTTGATGTTGACCATCCCGGCCTCCAGCCCGTTCGATACCTGCGTCGCCGTCTTCAGCGAGTTGGTGAAGACATACGAGGCGAGCCCGAAGGGCAGGCTGTTGGCGCGGCGCAGTACCTCTTCCGTGTCCTTGAAGCGCGTCACCGGGGCGATCGGGCCGAAGGGCTCGTCGGTCATCAGGCGGGCGTCGTCGGGCAGGTCGGTGACCACGGTGGGCGAGAAGAAGTAGCCCTTGTCGCCGAGGCGTGCGCCGCCGGCCACGACCTTGCCGCCGCGGTTGCCGGCGTCGTCGAGGAACTGCTCCATCGACAACAGGCGGCGCTCATGCGCGAGCGGGCCCATCTGGGTGCCGTCGTCGAGGCCGTTGCCGACCTTGACCGAGCCGATGACCTCGGTGAAGCGCGAGAGGAACCGGTCGTACGCTTTCTCCTGCACGTAGAAGCGCGTGGGCGACACGCACACCTGCCCGGCATTGCGCAGCTTGAAGCGGGCCAGCATCTCGGCGGCCGGCTCGATGTCGGCGTCGTCGAACACCAGCACCGGCGAGTGGCCGCCCAGCTCCATCGTCACGCGCTTCATGTGCGCGCCGGCCAGCGCGGCAAGCTGCTTGCCCACCGGCACCGAGCCGGTGAACGAGATCTTGCGCACGATGGGCGATTCGATCAGGTAGGTCGACACCTCCGAGGGCACGCCCCAGACGATGTTCAGCACGCCCCTGGGCAGGCCGGCGTCCTGGAACAGCTGCGCGAGCGCCACCACGGCGCTGGGCGAATCCTCCGGACCCTTCAGGATCAGCGTGCAGCCCGCGCCCACAGCCGCCACGATCTTGCGGATGGCCTGGTTGAACGGGAAGTTCCACGGCGTGAAGGCGGCGCAGACGCCCACCGGCTCGCGCACGACGATCTGCCGCACATTGGGCTGGCGCGGCGGGATCACGCGGCCGTAGATGCGGCGGCATTCCTCGGCGTGCCATTCGGCGTGCTCGGCGCAGACCATCACCTCGGCCACGGCCTCGGCCAGCGGCTTGCCCTGGTCGAGCGTGATGTTGCGGCCGATGGCCTGCGCGCGCTCGCGGGCCAGCTCCGCCACGCGGCGCAGGACCTTGCTGCGCTCGAGCGGCGAGGTCTTCTTCCAGGTGTCGAAGGCGCGCTGCGCGGCGGCCAGGGCGCGGTCCAGGTCGTCGCGGCTGGCGTGCGGCAGCTTGCCGAGCACTTCCTGCGTGGCAGGGTTCAGCACGTCCTGCTCGCGGCGTCCGCCGCCCTTGACGAATTCGCCGTCGATATAGAGGGCGAGGTCCTGATACATATTGTGATCTCCGGTGTTGTTGGTTCGGCAAGGCAAGCCCGCGCAGGCCCTGCGAAAGGCGCTGCACCGGCTGCTGTGTGGGTCGCCGGCCCTCGTGCGGGGCCGGTCGTGCTGCGGAGCGGAAAGCTTACTCCGTCGGCGGAAATCGTGCTCGGGGCTATCATGGGCGCCGTGGCGCAATATCAACCGACAACAAGCCTTCAATGAAACCCGACGCCCGCCTGACCAAAGGCCCCATCGGCCGCACCCTTCTCGTCTTTGCGTTGCCGGTGCTCGGCAGCAACATCCTGCAGTCGCTCAACGGCTCGATCAATTCGGTCTGGGTCGGCCGCTTCCTCGGCGAGGCGGCGCTGACGGCCACCTCCAACGCCAACATCGTGCTGTTCTTCCTGCTGGGCGTGGTGTTCGGCATCAGCATGGCCAGCACCATCATGGTGGGGCAGGCGCTCGGCGCGCGCGACGTGCCGGAAGCGCGCCGCGTGGCAGGCACGGGCATCACCTTCTTCGTGGCGCTGTCGGTGGCGGCGGCGGCGGGGGGCTACATCTTCACGCCCCACATCCTGGCCGCCATGCACACCCCGGCCGACGCCGCGCCGCTGGCGGTGACCTACCTGCGCATCATCTTCGTCGCGCTGCCGTTCATGTACTTCTTCAGCTTCGTGATGATGACGCTGCGCGGCGCGGGGGATTCGCGCACGCCGTTCTGGTTCATGCTGATGTCGGCCCTGCTCGACGTGGGCCTGAACCCGCTGCTGATCTTCGGCGCGGGGCCGGTGCCCCCGCTCGGCATCGCCGGCTCCGCGCTGGCCACGCTGACGGCCCAGCTCGTCAGCCTGGTGGCGATGATCGTGCTGCTGTACCGCCGCAAGCACTTCCTGCTGCCGCACCGGGGCGACCTCGGCATGCTCCGCCCCGACCCGGCCATCCTCAAGGCGCTCGTGCTCAAGGGATTGCCGATGGGGCTGCAGATGGTGGTGATCTCGTCGTCGGCCATCGCCATGATGTCGCTGGTGAACCGCTACGGCTCGCAGACGAGCGCGGCGTATGGCGTGGCGTCGCAGTTGTGGACGTACGTGCAGATGCCGGCGCTGGCGGTGGGGGCGAGCGTGTCGTCGATGGTGGCGCAGAACGTCGGCGCGGGGCTGTGGGGCCGCGTGCGGCGCATCACGCGCGCGGGGTTGCTGTTCAACGTCGTGATGACGGGCGCGCTGGTGGGGCTGATCTACCTGTTCGACCGTCATTCGCTCGGCCTATTCCTCGGCGAGGACGGCACCGCCATCGGCATCGCGCAGCATATCAACGCCGTGGTGCTGTGGTCCTTCATCCTGTTCGGCTTCACCATCGTGCTGTTCGGCACGGTGCGGGCCACGGGCGCGGTGATGGCGCCGCTGGTGATCCTCTTCCTGTCGATGTGGCTGGTGCGGCTCCCGTTCGCGTATTCCATGTCGACGCCGCTCGGCGCGGAGGCGATCTGGTGGAGCTTCCCGCTGGGTTCCACGGTGTCGCTGGTGTTGGCGCTCGGCTACTACCGCCTGGGCCGCTGGCGGCGCGCGCACATCCTGCCCGACACGCCCCGTCCGCTGGCGCCGGATACCAGCATGGGCACGCCCTGCGAGGACGCCGGCGAGCCGGGGGCCGAGCCTGCGTCCGTGGCACCTGTCGCCGCGCGCTGACCGGGCCATTTTGCGACACGCTCGGTAAATACCCGTAAAACAAGACAAATGAAAGGCGGCTGAAAGTTCGTCTCTCTAAGGTTCGCATCATCCTGTACGGCGGGAGCCACCGCCGCACAGGCCGCACAGGCAAATGATTCGAAAAAACCTTGGGGAGATTCACCTTGCACATACGCAGTCAGAAGGACTTCGCGTCCGGCCTGATGTTTATCGTGGTCGGACTCGGCTTTTCCTGGGTGGCCCGCACCTACTCGATGGGAACGGCCGCCAAGATGGGACCGGGATACTTTCCGTTCCTGCTCGGGATCGTGCTCGCCATCCTCGGCGCGCTGGTCCTGTGGGGTTCGCTGTCGCGCAATGTGGAGGAGGACCAGCTTGCCCGCTGGGACCTGAAGATCCTGCTGTGGATCCTCGGCGCCGTGGTGCTGTTCGGCCTGATGCTCAAGCCGCTCGGCATGGTGCTGTCCGTGATCGTGCTGGTGCTGGTCTCGTCGATGGCGAGCCACGAGTTCAACTGGAAGGGCGCCATCCTGAATTCCATCGTCCTGGTGGTGATCAGCGTGGGTGCGTTCGTCTACGGCATCGACCTGCAGATGCCGGTGTGGCCGGCGTTCCTGAGCAATTGAGGAGACCCGGACCATGGACCTGATTTCCAACCTGGGACTGGGCTTCGCGACCGCCCTGTCAATCCAGAATCTCGCCTACGCTTTCCTCGGCTGCGTGCTCGGGACGCTGATCGGCGTGCTGCCGGGCATCGGACCGCTGGCGACCATCGCCATGCTGCTGCCGGTGACCTACACGCTGCCGCCGGTGGCCGCGCTGATCATGCTGGCCGGTATCTACTACGGCGCGCAGTACGGCGGCTCGACCACGGCGATCCTGGTGAACCTGCCGGGTGAATCGTCGTCGGTCGTGACCACCATCGACGGCTACCAGATGGCCCGTCGCGGCCGCGCCGGCGTTGCCCTGGCCACGGCGGGCATCGGCTCGTTCTTCGCTGGCTGCGTCGCCACGCTGATCCTGGCGGCCTTCGCCGCACCGCTGTCGGAACTGGCGTTCAAGTTCGGCCCGGCCGAATACTTCTCGCTGATGGTCCTCGGCCTGATCGGCGCCGTGGTGCTGGCTTCCGGCTCGCTCGTGAAGGCCATCGCCATGATCGTGCTGGGCCTGCTGCTCGGCCTCGTCGGCACCGACGTGAACTCCGGCGCCGCGCGCTTCTCGTTCGACGTGCCGGAACTGACCGACGGCCTGAACTTCGTCTCGGTGGCGATGGGTGTGTTCGGCTTCGCCGAGATCATCGCGAACCTCGAGCAGAAGGAAGCCCGCGAGACGTTCACGGACAGCGTGACCAGCCTCTTCCCGTCCAGGGAAGACTTCAGGCGCATGACCCCCGCGGTGCTGCGCGGCACGATCCTCGGCTCGATCCTCGGCATCCTGCCGGGCGGCGGTGCGGCGCTGGCGTCGTTCGCGGCCTACTCGCTCGAAAAGAAGACGTCGAAGTACGCGCACGAGTTCGGCAAGGGTGCCATCGAAGGCGTGGCGGGTCCGGAGTCGGCCAACAATGCGGCCGCACAGACCTCGTTCATCCCGCTGCTGACGCTGGGCATCCCGCCCAACGCGGTGATGGCGCTGATGGTGGGCGCGATGACCATCCACAACATCCAGCCGGGCCCGCAGGTGATGACCAGCAACCCGGCGCTGTTCTGGGGCCTGATCGCCTCGATGTGGATCGGCAACCTGATGCTGATCATCCTGAACCTGCCGATGATTGGCATCTGGGTCAAGCTGCTGAAGGTCCCGTACCGCTACCTGTTCCCGGCGATCCTGGTGTTCTGCTGCATCGGTGTGTACTCGGTCCAGAACACCACCTTCGACGTGTTCCAGACCGCTGCCTTCGGCGTGATCGGCTACCTGTTCCTGAAGCTCAAGTGCGAGCCCGCGCCGATGCTGCTCGGCTTCGTGCTGGGACCGATGATGGAAGAGAACTTCCGCCGCGCGCTGCTGCTGTCGCGGGGCGACTTCACGGTGTTCCTGTCGCGCCCGCTGTCGCTGGGCCTGCTGATCGCCGCGGCCGCGCTGGTGGCGGTGGTGGCCATGCCCTCGATCAAGGCGAAGCGCGAAGAGGCATTCCAGGAAGAGTAAGCATTCTGTCTGGCCCGGTCGCGAGACCGGTGATGCAGTTCGCGCCGGCGCGTTGCCGAAACAAGCCGGCGCACACAACGCAAGCCTTTGGGGTGCCTCGTGCACCCCGCTTCTTTATCAATTCTTGCGCCATGACCTCACTGCCCACACCCGATCTCTTCTTCTCTCGGCTCTACGTGCTCAAGCTCGTACAAGCCAGTCCGTCGACGATCATGAACCTGGTGGACCGGCTGCGCACGTTCGGCATCGACAGGAACATCCGCACCCTGCGGCCGGTCCTGCGCAGCCTGATGATCGCGCGGGCCATTACCGCCGAACTGGTGGAGGGCAGTGGCCGCGTCTACTGCATCACGGACCAGGGGCGCGCGGAACTGGAGCGCTACATGGCGCATGTCAACCTGCTGCAGGCCGACCTGGGCAAGACCGACGACGCAGCATAAAGCACAAGGCCGGCGGGCGCGCCCAGGAGGCGCCCGCCGGCCATTTTCGCGTCGTGCTTGTTCGTCTGAGCTTGTTCGTCTGAGTTACGGAGCAGGCGGCGAGTTGAGCAGCTCGACCGCGGTCTGGCCGTCGTCGTCGCTCTTCGCGAGCAGCACCTTGATGTTGTTCGGTGCGAAGGCGCCGATGCCGTCCACCGGGATGGTGGTGATCAGCCAGTCGGCGTTATTGTCGATCTTCAGCGAACCGGAGTCGAAGATCACCGTCTTGCTGCCGGCCGTGGTGATGCGCAGGCGGTAGGTGCCGCCGTTGAAGTAGATCGAATCCTGGCCGCTCGCCGGCACCGCGTTGTGGAAGCTCGCGCCGGCCATGTCGGGCGACACGGTGCTCAGGTCCACGCTCGGCGCGGTCACGTACACGTCAACGTTGTTCGCATTGGCCGAGGCGTTGAGCACGCGCACGCGGGCCTTGTCGGACAGCAACTGCTTCGCGAACGGATCATCGATCACCGCCGTATCGGGGCCGGTTGTGTTCGGGATGGCCGCTACCGTGTACTTGTGGCCTGCCGCAGTGTTGAAGGTGGCGCTGGCCAGCGTCGTACTCGTTCCGGACGCGCTGAAGCTGAACGTCTGCGTGCCGGAGTCCACCGAGAAATACTTGGAGACGAATTCATAGGGCTCGTTCAGCAGCGAGGTGTTCTTCGTGCCGTTCTGGCTCACGTCGACGTTCGGGCCGCCGGGGATCGCGTGCATGACGCGCACGACGGGTTTGGTCAGGCCGAGGGACGTGGCAATGTCATTGCCATCGCCGCCGCCACACGCCGTCAGGGCTGCGGTGGCTGCCAGCACCAGGCCGGCTGCCAGGGTTTTGTGAAATCGCGTCATGTGTCACCTCTTGTTGTTGAGAGTCGTTTCTCCACTGCGGGGAGCGTTTTGCTCCCGCCGTGATGGAACGATAGGAGTCCCGCTCCCACGAGATAACCGACCTGCCTCCGATATCGTTGTCGGACTATTCCGACAGTTGGCAGCCATGAGTTGGCCATGAAAGCTGGCCATGTACAGCGAAACGCCACGCGGCGCCACAAAACCCTACCCCCCGGAACGGCTCTTGCTTTTTTTTAACTTTTCGTCACACTGCGGAGTCGGGAGTGTGAACGCCAGGGGGCCGCTAGCCCCCATGGCGGCAAAGAAGAAGCCGGGGTCAAGAATCATTACAAAAGAGCGTGTCATGACGAACAGGCCAGGCGAGTCTGTGGCGGGCGCGCCGCAGGCCGCAACGCAGGGTGAGCGCGACGCGCTCACCGGCGTGTGGCAGCGCCATGCCTTCCTGCAGTTACTGGAGCGCCGCCTGGTTCGCGAGGCGGTGCCGCGCTGCGCGTTGCTGCTGGTCGGTGTCGACGATTTCCGTGCCCTCAATGACCGGTACGGCCATGGCGAGGGCGATCTGGTATTGCAAGCCGTTGCACGTCGCCTCGGGGACGCGTCGCCTCGCGATGCGCAGATCGGGCGCGTGGGCGGCGACGAATTCGCGATCCTGCTGCCGTCCATTTCCGACCCCACGCTGGTCCGCCACGTGAGCGCCGCCATCCTCTCCCTGCTCGGCCAGGCGTTGCCGGGCACCGCTCGCCAGCACCAGGTGATGGCGAGCGTGGGCGCCAGCGTGCTGCCGGCGGGCGGGGCCAATGCCACCGACGCCCTCGCCGCCGCCAGCCTTGCGCTGGCCCGCGCCAAGCAGGACGGCGGCCGCGCCATACGCTTCTTCAAGCCGCAGATGCGCGCCGATGTGGCGACGCGGCTGTCGCTGGCCGATGCCTTGCGCGATGCCTGCGCGCAGCGCCAGTTCGAACTGTTCTACCAGCCGCAGGTCCAGTTGGACGGCGGCCGGGTGATGGGCGCCGAGGCGCTGATGCGCTGGCGCCATCCCGTCCACGGCCTCCTCACGCCCGCGCATTTCATCGACGCGCTGGCCGCCAGCAGCGTGGCCGCCGACGTGGGCATGTGGCTGCTGCAGACCGCCTGTGCGCAGGCGCGTACCTGGGCGTTGCGCCTGCCGCGTCCGCCGCGGGTGGCCATCAACCTGTTCGGGGCGCAACTGGCCGAAAGCCGCCTGCTGACCGAGGTCCGGCACGTGCTGCGCTCGCTGGAATTGCCGCCGCAATGCCTGGAGATCGAGATCACCGAGACCATTGCCCTGCAGCAGGGCGACGAGGTGGCCGACCAGCTCCAGTCCCTGCGCCGCGACGGCGTGACCCTGACCTGCGACGACTTCGGCACGGGCTACGCGTCGCTCAGCTTCCTCAAGGCCTTCCCGGTCGACCGGATCAAGATCGACCAGTCCTTCATCCGCAACGTCACTACCGCCGAGGTCGACGCCGCCATCGTGCGTGCGCTGATCAGCGTCGGCAGCAGCCTGGGCGTGGGCGTGGTGGCCGAAGGGGTGGAGACGGCCGAGCAGCGCGACTTCCTGCTCGCCAATGGCTGTACCGAGGCGCAGGGCTACCTGTACGGCCGGCCGATGCCGGCGGAGCGGCTGGGCGACATCCTGGGAGCGCAGGCCGCCGAGTGAAAAGGGCGCTGTCAGCCAGCCGTCCCGCTTACAGATTTTGCAGACTTGTATCGGCCTTTGTCGGCAGGGGCTTCCCACGCCCGCTGCGCAATAAGTCCTTACAAAGTGCCGCCGCCGCCTTGTCCTTTGGGAGTGCCCTGCGTGTAATGTTGACAACAGGGCCGGCCGGCAATATGTCCGGACCCGCCGTCCCGCTGCCTCGCCGTCGTTTGCTATCCTGCCGTCGATACCGCACCCGCACCGCACGCACTTTCCTCATTCGACACCTTTTTATGCCCCGTTCTTCCCGCCCCGACCAGTCTGGCCTGCGTGCCTGGCTGCGTCCGACCCTGGCCGCCGCAATGCTGGGCCTGACCGTGGCCGCCTGGCCCGGGTCGTCCGCTTTCGGGCAGGAGGCCGATCCCCCTTCCCGCGTCGCCAGCGTCACGGACCTGGACGGCAGCCTCAGCTTTGCCCCGGCCGGGACCGACGACTGGGCCGCGGCGGGCATCAACCGCCCCGTGACCACCGGCGACCGCCTGTGGGTGCAGCCGGGCAGCCGCGCCGAACTGCACGCCGGCTCGACCGCGATCCGCCTGGGCGGCGGCACGGCGGCGACCGTCCTCAACCTCGACGACGCCGCCACCCAGGTCAAGCTCACGCAGGGCACGCTGCAACTGCGGCTGCGCGCGCTGCCGCCCGACCAGCCGGTGGAGATCGACACGCCCAACCTGGCCTTCGTCCCGCGCGAGCCGGGCGACTACCGCCTCGACGTCGCGCCGGACGGCAGCACCACGGTGGTGACCATGCGGCACGGCCGCGCCACGCTGTACGGCGACTCGCGCTCCGTGGAAGTCGAGCGCGGCGACCGCCTGGCTTTCGCCGGCACCGATCTCTCCGACGCTGGCCAGGTCCAGATGCCGCCGCAGGACGAATTCGACCGCTGGGCCATCGCCCGCGACGTGCAGGAAGACAACTCGCCCTCGGCCCAGTACGTGCCGCGCGAGATGACCGGCTACGCGGCGCTCGACAACTACGGCGAATGGCAGGAAGACCCCGGCTACGGCCCGGTCTGGTTCCCGACCGTGGTCGACGCCGGCTGGTCGCCCTACAGTTCGGGCAACTGGGCATGGGTCGCGCCATGGGGCTGGACCTGGGTCGACACCGCGCCGTGGGGCTTCGCGCCCTTCCACTATGGCCGCTGGGCCCACATCGGCACGCGCTGGGCCTGGGTGCCGGGCCCGCGCGTGCCGCGCCCCTGCTATGCGCCGGCGCTGGTCGCCTTTGTCGGCGGCGGCAGCGTGCGCGTGGGCAATGCGCCGGGCGTGGCCTGGTATCCGCTGGCGCCGCACGAGGCCTACCGTCCGGTGTATCGCGCCAGCCCGGGCTATCTCGGCCGGGTCAACATGATCGTCAACAACCGGGCGATGGACAACCACGGCCGCCCGGTGTGGAACCGCGACGTGCCGGGCGCAATCCGCGGCATGCCGTCGCGTGCGTTCGTCGAGGGCCACTCCGTGCCGCGCGGCGGCGACCGCTTCGACGCCTGGCGCAACCTGCCGCGCGGCGAGGGACAGGGCGCGCCGCAACTCGCCCCGGTCAGGGCCAGCCTCTATGGCGGCGTGCCCGGCCGGCCGATGCCGCCGCAGGCGCGCCCCGGCTTCGAACGGCAGGCGATTGCCACGCGCTCGCCGGCCCGTCCCCTGCCGGACGACCTTGCCCGCCGCTTCGCCGGCCAGCAGGGCGCCCCCGTGCCGGGCGCCGGCCCGGTATGGCGCGGGCAGCCCGAACGCAACCCGCGCGTGGAAGGCGGGCAGCGGCCCGAGGTCCGCATGAGCCAGGCCGCGCCGGGCCAGCATGGTGGCCGTCCGGGCGCCGGTCCGGACAATGCGCAGCCGATGCGCGGCTTTACCACCCGCCCGGACCAGCCGCGCGGCGTCCCGCCTGAGATGCAGCGCCAGCAGGGTGACCAGCAGCGCGCCTTCCAGGATCAGCAGCGCATCCAGCAGGACCAGAACCGACAGCAGTTCGACCGTCAGCAGTTCGACCGCCAGCGTGGCGACCAGCAGCGCGCCTTGCAGGACCAGCAGCGCCAGCAGGGTGACCAGCAGCGCGCCTTCCAGGAGCAACAGCGCGTCCAGCAGGAGCAGAACCGCCAGCAGTTCGACCGCCAGCGCGGCGAGCAGCAGCAACGCGCCCTGCAGGACCAGCAGCGCCAGCAGGCCGACCAGCAGCGCGCCTTCCAGGAGCAACAGCGGGCCCAGCAGGAGCAGAACCGCCAGCAGTCCGAGCGCCAGCGCGGCGAGCAGCAGCAACGCGCCTTGCAGGACCAGCAGCGCCAGCAGGCGGACCAGCAGCGCGCCTTCCAGGACCAGCAGCGGGCCCAGCAGGAGCAGAACCGCCAGCAGTTCGAGCGCCAGCGCGCCGACCAGCAGCAACGCGCCATGCAGGACCAGCAGCGCCAGATGCAGGACCAGCAGCGTCAGCAGGCGGAGCAGCAGCGCCAGATGCAGGAGCGCCAGCGCCAGCAGGTCGAGCAGCAGCGCCAGCAGATGGACCAGCAGCGGCAGCAGCAGATGCAGGAGCGCCAGCGCCAGCAGGCGGAGCAGCAGCGCCAGCAGATGGACCAGCAACGCCAGCAACAGATGCAGATGCAGCGGCAGCAGGCCGAGCAGCAGCGCCAGCAGTTCGAGCAACAGCGTCAGCAGCAGGCGCAGATGCAACGGCAAGCCCAGGAACAGCAGCGGCAAGGGCAGGAACAGCAGCGGCAGGCGCAAGAACAGCAACGCCAGCAGTTCGAGCAGCAGCGCCAGCAGCAGATGCAGCAGCAACAGCAACGACAGCAGCAACAACAGCAACAGCGCCAGCGCGAACAGCAGGCGCACAACGGCGACAACCCGGGCCAGGGCCGCTGACAGGTTGGCGGCGGCGGTTGGTGCGGGCGGAGGTGGCGTGCTACGTCCCGCCCATCCCGCTCCCACCGCATGCCCTGTCCTGGTGAATACCTTCCCGGATCTCGTGCCTTGACGGCCAGCCCGCGCAGGCAGACCCGCCCCGCCATGTGCCGCGCAAGATCCCTGCGCACGCCTTCCCGCCCCAAAAGACTCTCCCGGTCCACAACGCGCCCCGCGGCACGCGATTTGCATTCGTGACCGACTCAGGCGCCCGCATGCACCGCGATGGGCTGTGCGCGCCTGCAGCGCTCTGACCACCGGCTTTGCCAAACAGGGGAGGGAGGCACGCCATGAAACACTGGATCGTGAGAATCGTGTTGATCGGAGCGCTGGCAGTGACGGCGCTCGGCCTGGCCGGACACACCGGCCTTGCACTGGCCGCCGACGAGGCCACGCCAGCCGCCGCCGCGGCAGCAGCGCCGGCACCCGCACCGGCGCCCACCGCGCCCTACTCCACCGAGGCCAAGAACCTCAACTCGGGCGACACGGCCTGGATGCTGACCTCGACCGCGCTGGTGCTGTTCATGACCGTGCCCGGCCTGGCGCTGTTCTATGGCGGCATGGTGCGCAAGAAGAACGTGCTGTCCACGCTGATGCAGAGCTTCGCCATCACCTGCCTGGTGACGATCCTGTGGGTGGTGGTCGGCTATAGCCTGGCTTTCACGCCGGGCAACATGTTCATCGGCGGCCTGTCTCGGGTCATGCTGCACGGCATGACATACGTCAAGGCCGACATGCCGACGCTGACCGTCAGCCACCTCGCTCCGACCATTCCCGAGTCGGTCTACATGGTCTACCAGATGACCTTCGCCATCATCACGCCGGCACTGATCTGCGGCGCCTTCGCCGAGCGCATGAAGTTCTCGGCGATGCTGGTGTTCATCGCGCTGTGGTCGCTGCTGATCTATTCGCCGATTGCCCACATGGTGTGGGAGCCCTCGGGCTGGCTGGCCTCCGCCGGCATCCTCGACTTCGCCGGCGGTACTGTCGTCCACATCAACGCCGGTATCGCCGGGCTGATGTGCGCGCTCGTGCTGGGCAAGCGCGTCGGCTACGGCAAGGAGCCGATGGTCCCGCACAACCTGACGCTGACGCTGATCGGCGCCTCGATGCTGTGGGTCGGCTGGTTCGGCTTCAACGCCGGCTCCGCCGTGGCGGCGGACGGGCGTGCCGGGTTTGCCATGGCGGTCACGCAGATCGCCACGGCCGCGGCGGCGCTGGGCTGGATGTTTGCCGAGTGGATGAGCAAGGGCAAGCCGTCGGTGCTGGGCATTGCCTCGGGCGCGGTGGCCGGGCTGGTGGCGATCACGCCGGCGTCGGGCTTCGTCGGCGTGGGCGGCTCGCTGGTAATCGGCGTGGCGGCGGGGGTGGTCTGCTTCTGGGCTGCCACGTCAATGAAGCACCTGCTCGGTTATGACGACTCGCTCGACGCCTTCGGTGTGCACTGCATTGGCGGCATCATCGGTGCCGTGCTGACCGGCGTGTTCGCGGTCAAGGCCATCGGCGGCGCCGACGGCAACGTCATGCTGCAGCTGGAAGGCGTGGCGACGACGCTGGTCTACAGCGGCCTTGGCAGCTTCATCCTGCTCAAGCTGATCGACATGACGATGGGCCTGCGCGTGACCAGCGACGAGGAACGTGAAGGGCTCGACCTCGTGCTGCACGGCGAGCGCGTGGACGATATGTTCAGCGGTACGCTCGTCGTTCCGCCGGAAGCCGAGCCGCGGCCGGTCGGCTTCGGCGCGCTGCAGGAGAAGAGCGCGAAGTAATCTGGCGACGTCAAACGGTGTTTTCTCCCCTCTCCCGCCAAGCGGGAGAGGGGAGAAACCCCGGGGCGGCAAACTACTTCGCCATCTCCGACAACCGCACCGGCTGGACCTTGCCGTCCTTCACGCTTGCCACGATCACGTCGGCGACCGTGCCGCCACGGGCGTCGATCCCCTCGATCTCGTTCGGGTTGACGTCCTGCGGCAGCGCCTTGGCCGCGTCGGGCATCTTCGCGCGGATCGCGGTGGCGTCGCTCGTCGAGCCTGCCAGCTTCATCGCATTGGCGAGGACATAGACCATCGTGTAGTTCAGCGACATCTCCGTCGTCGCGTCCTTGCCGTCGTGCGTCTTCCTGTAGCGTGCGTTGAAGCTTTGCGAGGCCGGCCGCACATCGTCGACCAGCGGCAGCACGCCGACCGAGCCTTCCAGCGCGGCCATGCCGTTGGTCACCTTGGCCATCTCGTCGAGCTTGGCCTGGTCCATGACGATGAAGCCGCCCTTGAAGCCCAGTTCTCGCGCCTGCTTCACCACCAGCGCGGTCGGCTCCGACGGCCCGCCCACGAACAGCACGTCCGGCTTGTCCGCCATCACGCGCGATACGCCGCTATAGAAGTCCGTCGCCTTGGTGTACGACATGGGGTTGCTCGCCACTACCTTGCCGCCCGCTTTCTCCCACGCCGGCACGAAGGCCTGCACCCAGGCCTTGGCGTAGTCGTGGTCGGCCGGCACCAGTGCCACGTTCTTGCCGAAGCGCTTCATCTGCGCCTTGACGAACGGGTCGATGTAGCCCGTGTAGACCGGCGGGATGCGGATGGTCAGCTTGTTGTTGGCGTCGGTGATGCGCGGCACGCTGGAGTAGGCCATGAGCAGGAACTTCTCCTGCTCGTTGAACTGCTGCAGCGCGAAGATGCCGCCCGAGTGCGGCACGAACACGGCCGGAGTCTTGTACTGCTGCACCAGGCGACGGGCGTTCACGGCGGCGTCGGCGGGCGAGTACTTGTCGTCCAGCGCGACCACCTCCAGCCTGACCTTCTTGCCGGCCACGTCGAGGCCCTTGGCGTTGATCTCGTCCACGGCCATCTGCACGCCCGACAGCACGTTCTTGCCGTAGAGCGCGGCGCCGCCCGACAGCGGCCCGCTGTAGCCGAGCTTGACGACCTCCTGCGCGAGTGCCGGCGAGGCAGCCACCAGTGCGGCGACGGCGCAGGCGGCGAGGGGGAAGAAACGACGGATGGTCTTGCGTTGCATGGTGTCTCCTTGCTTGTCGGTACTGCCATGTTGTGTCTGGCCCTTCTCCCCTCTCCCGCATGCGGGAGAGGGGTTGGGGGAGAGGGCCGGTGGCTCCGGTGGCGTGGCGCCTTGCCATACCACCCCTCTCCATGAACCTCTCCATGAACCTCTCCCCATGAGGGGAGAGGGGAAAGACTTCGCGCGTGGCGGCGGTGTTGCTCTATCCGCCGATATAAGCCTTGCGGATGCCCTCGTCCTTCAGCAGCGTGTCGCGGTCGCCCTCCATCACGATGCGGCCGTTCTCGATCACGTAGGCGCGGTGCGCGATGCCCAGCGCCGCGTACGCGTTCTGCTCCGCCAGCAGCACCGTGGTGCCGGCGCGGTTGATGCGCTGGATCACCTCGAACATCTGCCTGACCACCAGCGGCGCGAGGCCGAGCGAGGGTTCGTCCAGCAGCAGCGTGCGCGGGCGGCTCATCAGGGCGCGGCCGAGCGCCACCATCTGCTGCTGCCCGCCGGAGAGCGAGCCGGCGGGGTCGTCCTTCTTCTGGCGCAGGATGGGGAACATCTCGTAGACCTCCTCCAGCGTGCGGCGGATGCCCGCCCTGTCGCGGCGATGCACATAGGCGCCCAGCGTCAGGTTCTTCTCCACGCTCATTGCCGGGAAGAGCTTGCGGCCCTCGGGGCAGTGGACCAGCCCGGCCTCGACGATGGCCGACGGCTTCATGCCGCCGAGTTCGCGTCCGTCGAACTTCATGCTGCCGCCGCTGGTGCGATGAATGCCGGAGAGCGCGAGGAAGATCGAGCTCTTGCCCGCGCCGTTGGCACCGAGCAGCACCACCAGCTCGCCGGCCTTCGCGTGCAGCGTGATCTCGTCGAGGGCGCGGAAGCTGCCGTACGACAGCGAGACGCGTTCAAGCTGCAACATGGTCGGCTCCCAGGTAGGCCTCGATCACGCGCGGGTTGCGCTGGACCTCGGCGGGCGTGCCCTCGGCGATCTTCTCGCCGTAGTTGAGCACCATGATCTTGTCGGCCAGCTTCATGATCATGTCCATCTTGTGTTCGATCAGGCAGACCGTCTTGCCGTGGCGGACCATCTTGCGGATCAGCGCCGCCAGTCCCACGGTTTCCTCGGGGTTCACGCCGCCGGCCGGCTCGTCGAGCAGCAGCAGTTCGGCGTCGGTGGACAGCGCCAGCGCGAAGGCCACGCGCTTGCGCGCCTCCTGCGTGATGTCGCCCGCCACCTCATGCGCCATGTGCGCGAGGCCGACGAAGTCGAGGGCTTCCTCGGCCTTCTGGCGGCACAGGCGTTCCTCGTCGCGCAGGCGCTTCGTGTTGAAGATGACGTCGGCCAGCCCCGAGCGCGTGCGCAGGCGGTGCCCGACGATCAGGTTGTCGAGCACGGTGGCGCGGTCGAACAGCGACGTCGCCTGGAAGGTGCGCGACACGCCCAGCCGGGCAATCTGGTCGGCGCGCTGGCCCGCCACGTCCTGCCCGTTGATGAGGATCTGGCCCGAGGTGGGCGCGTGCGTGCCGGCGATCAGGTTGAAGAAGGTGGTCTTGCCGGCGCCGTTGGGGCCGATGATGGCGTTGATGTGGCCGCGCTCGAAGGTCACGGAGACATCGTTGACCGCGGTCAGGCCGCCGAACTTGCGCGTCAGGTTGCGGATCTCAAGCATTCTCGGCTCCCGGACGGGTGGCGTGGACGGACGGTGAGGAAGGGGTGGCCGGTTTGCGGCGCAGCGCGGCGGCGCGGCGGGCCTGCTGCTTCAGGAACGAGCCGACGATGCCGTCCGGGAAGAAGATGATCAGCAGCACCAGCAACGGACCGAACACCAGCATGCGGTAGTCCTGCAGGAACTGGAGCATCTGCGTGACCCACGGCACCAGGATCGCGCCGAGCAGCGGCCCGAGCAGCGTGCCGGTGCCGCCCACCAGCATCGCCATCACCATGTCGAAGGTCAGGTCGATGCGGGCGATGTCGGGCCCCAGGAAGCGCACCTGTCCGGCGTAGAGCGCGCCGGCAAAGCCCGCATAGCCCACCGACAGCACGAACGACAGAACCTTGGTGCGCATCAGGTTGATGCCCAGCGCCTCGGCCAGCGCGTCACTGTTGCGCACGGCCATGAAGCTGCGGCCGAGCAGCGACGTGACGATGCGGTGCATCAGGACGGTGCCGATCGCCAGGAAGCCGAGCGCGAGGTAGTACTGTCCCGGCACGCTGTCGAAGGAGAGGGGGCCGACCGATGCCGGCACCGGGATGCCGATCAGGCCGACCGTGCCGTGCGTCAGGCTTTCCCACTTCTCGATCAGCAGGTAGATGATGTAGCCCACGCACATCGTGAAGATCGAGAAGTAATGGCCCTTCAGGCGCAGCGACACCGCGCCGACCACGTAGCCGATGGCCATGCTGACCACGCCCGACAGCGCGAACGCGAGCCAGAACGGCAGCTGGTAGTCCACCGTGAGGATGCCGAGCGTGTACGCGCCGATGGCCATGAAGCCGCCGTGCGCGAGATTGAGCTGGCCGGTGTAGCCGGTGACGAGGTTCAGCCCCAGCGTCGCGATGGCGGAGATGAATGCAAGCGTCATCACCGTCAGGTAATACTGGTTCGGCGCCACCAGCGGGAACGCGATGGCCAGCGCGAGCAGCAGCGCCCAGCCGGTCTTTCCTTGCAATGCTTTCATCGGGAGTCTCCTCAGGCCGCCTTGCCGGCGAACAGGCCCTGCGGCCGGATGGACAGGATCACCACCAGCAGCGCGAAGGCGATGATGTCCTTGTAGTCGGTCGACACGTAGAAGCCGCCGAAGCTCTCCGCCATGCCGATGATCAGCCCGCCGACGATGGCGCCCGGGATGCTGCCCATGCCGCCGAGGATGATGATGACGAACGCCTTGGTGATCACCAGGCTGCCCATGCTCGGGTAGACCAGGTTGATCGGCGCGTAGAGCGTGGCGGCAATCGCCGCGAGCGCGCCCGAGATGGCGAAGACGAGCAGCGTCACGCGCGTGGCGTCGATGCCGACCAGCGCCGCACCCTCGCGGTTCTGCGCCATGGCGACGATGGTGGCCCCGGTCACGGTGCGCGTGAGGAACAGGTGCAGCAGCACCATCAGCCCGAAGGCGGCGGCGATGATCAGCAGGCGCTGCGCGGGGGCGGTCAGGCCGAACAGCTCGACCACCTGGCCGTAGGGCGTGGGCATGCGCAGGAAGTCGGCGCCCCACAGCGCCTGCGCGCCGGATTCGAGGAAGAGCAGGATGCCGATGGCGGCGATCATGTCGTGCAGCTCGGGCGCGTTGCGCAGCGGGTGGAACACGAGCCGGTCGGCCAGCATCGACAGCATCGCCACCACCACGGCGGCGGCGGCCATGGCGAGCCAGTAGTTCAGCCCGAGCGCCGTCATCGCGAAATACGAGACGTAGGCGCCCGCCATGTAGAAGGCGCCATGCGCGAAGTTGGGCACGTGCAGGATGCCGTAGACCAGCGTCAGCCCGAGCGCTACCAGGCTGTACACGCCGCCCAGGGTCAGGCCGTTCAGGATCTGTTGGAAAAACAAGGCCACAGCGGTACCTCTTTGCGATTGACGAGACAGGTCATGCGCCGCGTGGAGACGGCACATGGGCGTTGCGGGCCATTGGGTTGACGCAGGCCGCTTGCGTCAGTGGGGATTCAGCGTGGCGCCGGAAGGCGTCCGGTGAGGGGGGATGCTGCTGGGCGAAGGCTGTGCATGCGCTGTCTCCAGGGTGCGGTCGGTATGCGGACAGCAACTGCGCGCTGTCTCGCCGCGGCGCCGTGCTGCCGGAACCTGCAGAACTGTTGCTGCACTACCTCTGGTTCTCGCACGATCGTTCGTTTTGTTGACTGTTGCATAGCGCCGGCGAGCCGGTCAAGGAAACGATCCGAGTATTCCGCACATCGAAATAGGGGGATTGGGGATACCCCGGAGACCTCCGCGTTATCCCTGACCGGCGCATTCGCATCGCCTATGGCCGCTATGTTTTGCCCACATAGCGGCCCCGGGCGGCGCATCGACCTGCTATCTAGGGGAGATGAGACGCACCACCTGCCTGCCCGCCCTCCATGCCGAGCCCGGCGCGGAAGATATCCGCGTCCAGGAAGACCGCAACTTCGTCACCGCGCTGGCGCGCGGCCTCGACCTGCTGCGGGCGTTCGGCCCCGGCGACGGTTATCTCGGCAATGCGGAACTGTCGCGCCGCACCGGCATTCCGCGCCCGACCGTGTCCCGCCTGACCTACACGCTGGCGAGCCTCGGCTACCTCGTCTATGCCGAGTCGTCGGAGAAGTACCGCCTCGGCCACGGTGCCATGCTGCTCGGCGACCGCTATGTGCGTGGCGCGGGGCTGCGCGAAGTGGCGCGTCCGCTGATGCAGTCGCTCGCCTTCGCCACGGAATGCACGGTGGCGCTGGCCGCACCCGACGGCCACGAGATGGTCTACCTGGAGTCCTGCCAGCCGCGCGGCGCGCTGGTGATCCGCCTGGGCCCGGGCGCGCGCCTGCCCATGGCGACCTCGGCCATGGGGCGCGCCTGGCTGGCCGGGCTGCCGGCGCCGCGCCGGGAGGCGGTGATGGGAGAACTGGCGGACCACTACGGGCCGCGCTGGCCGGGCATCAGGGCGAAGATCGACCGCGCGCTGCGCGACCACGCGCGGCGCGGTTTCTGCCAGGCGCATGCGGAGTGGGATGCCACGGTGAGCGGGGTCGCGGCGCCGGTGCCGCTGGGTGACGGGGGCGAGGTGCTCGCCCTCAATATCGGCGGAGCGTCCGCGCGGCTGTCGCCGGAAATCCTCGAAACGAATCTCGGGCCGCGCATCCGCGACCTCGCGGCCACGTTGCGCAGCCGTCTCTGGCAGCCGCAGATGTAACCCGGGACGTCGTCAGCTCTTGTGCGCCAACTCGTACTTGCGCTGGCATTCCACGCAGCGTTTCGCGGCGGGGTAGGCCTGCAGGCGGGCGAAGGGGATGTCGTTGCCGCAGTCCAAGCACATCCCGTAGGTGCCGTCGGCCAGCCGGGCGCGGGCGGCGTCGATATCGGCCAGCTGGGTGCGGTGGAACACGAGCATGGTGTCGTTGACCGCCGCGCGCGCCTGGTCCTCGGCCATCGCGGCATTGGACACGGCCTCGGTCGTGTTCCGCGGGCTGGTGACCGGGTCGGCGTCGCTGATCTGGCCGCGTGTTGCCGCCGCTTCCTGATCCATGAGGGCGACCAGCGTCCGGATTTGCTCGGTTGTCAGGGCTGGCATGTCTGGAACCTCCGAAGGTGCGTCGATATAGATGCGTGGGCCGGACGCGCCGCGCCCGCCGGAAAACCAGTCACGTCAATCTACTCGCGGACACGCCTCCCATATTGACATGAAACAGGATCAGCCGGGCGGCTCCATCACATTCGGCGAGGCGCGCCCGCCTTCCGGCCGCGCTTGCTGCGCTTCCCGCAGGCGGCTGAAGCTGACGGCGGCGCCGAGCAACGCCACCGAGGCGGCCACCACCAGCGCGGTACGCGAGGCGACACCCGGCGCGATACCGAACAGCAGCGCCACGATGGCGGTCCCCGTGGTCTGCCCGAGCAGTCGCGTGGTGGCCTGTGCGCCACTTGCGCCGCCGCTGCGGGACGGGGGTGTGGCGCCGATCATGGCGCGGTTGTTGGGCGACTGGAAGAAGCCGAAGCCGACGCCGCACAGGGCGATGCGCCAGCCGATGTCGAGCGCCGAGGCGTCGGCCCCCAGCATCGCCATGCTGCCCGTGCCGGCCGCCAGCATCAGCAGTCCGAGGCCGGCCAGGATGCTGGCCGGGTAGCGGTCCGACAGGTGGCCCGACACCACGGCCATCAGCGCCACCATCACCGGCCACAATGTGATCAGTAGACCGGTTTCATGCAGTGGCCGGTGCAACTGGTATTCGAGGAAGAAGGGCATGGCGACGAAGGCCAGCATCTGCGTCATGAACGAGCAGAACGACGTGCCCACGGCCAGCGTAAAGGCGCGGCTGGCGAACAGGTCCACCGGCACCAGCGGGGCCGGCCGGCCGCGCTGGCGCCGCACCAGCAGCCAGCCGAGCAGCACCGACACCGCCAGCGCGCCGAAGCTCGCGTTGCGCAGGTCGGCGTGGCCCAGGCCGTCGACGCCAAGGATGAACAGCGCGAACACGCAGGCCGACAGCACCGCGCTCGCATAGTCGAATTCATGCGGGTGCGGCGGCGTGACCGGCAGCGCCCGGCGCCCGGCCAGCAGCGCGAACAGCGCCACCGGCACGTTGACCGCGAACAGCCACGGCCAGCCTGCCACGGAGAGGATGGCCGCCCCGATCGACGGCCCGGCCGCGGCCGATACCCCGGCCGCCAGCGCATTGAATCCGATCCCGCGCCCGAGCTGTTCCGGCGGATAGATGAAGCGCACCAGCGCCGAGCTGACACTCATGATCCCCGCCCCGCCGATGCCCTGCAGCACGCGCGCCGCCACCAGCATCGGCAGGTTCACCGCCAGCGCGCAGAGCAGGGAGCCCACCAGGAAGATCGCCATGCCGGCCCGGTAGACGCGCCGGTAGCCGAGGATGTCGCCCAGCGACGAAAGCGGCAGCAGGCAGACCGTGACCGTGAGCTGGTAGGCGTTGACCACCCAGATGGTGCTGGCCGGGTCGGTGTGCAGCTGGCGCGAGATGGACGGCAGGGCGATATTGGCGATGGACCCGTCGAGCACGGCCATGACGAGGCCGCTGAGCACGGTGGCGATGGCCCATGCGCGTTGCGGGTAGGGCAGGCCCTTGTGTGGCTGCATGAAGCGGGTTCCTGGGGCGGAGGGTGACGAACCGGTGCGCCAGGTGGAATATGCGGCGCATGCCGATGCCATTATCGACGCGTGCCCCCGCGCTCGCAAATCAGGGGAATGTGCTAGCCCACTAGGCGCTTGCTTCAGTGCTACCCGTTTCCGCCCTGCCGGCTTCCCCTCCGCCCGCCACTGTCGTCGTTTCCGCCCCGACCTCGGCGGCATGATCCCGCGCCATCTCGTAGAGCGTCTGGCCCAGTGCCGCGAGTTCGTCGCTCCACCCCGGCGCCGTCTCGTACAGCGACTCGACCGCCCGGCACTGCCTGACCAGTTCCATCTGCCGCACGATCAGGAACCCGCCCGCCGCCCGGTGCGCCCAGTCGCCCAGCGCACCGGCCTCGCGCGCCGCGAGGATGTCCTGCAGCGCCGGCAGGTCCGCCTGCAGTTGCCGCAACAGCAGGGCGTGATAGCGCTGCTGGTTGGGCGACGGGGCCGCCAGTGCCGGTGTTTCCACAGCGGTGGTGCCGCGCGGCACGATCGCCTTCAGGCACTGCTCCAGCTCCCGCAGCGAGGCGGGCTTGCCGAGATAGCCGTGGAAGCCGCGCCGCATCCAGCAATCCTCCTGTTCGTTGCGCGTGACGGCGCTGAAGGCCAGCACCGGCAGCCCCGGATGGCGCTCGCGCACGGCGGCCAGCAATTCCTCGCCGTTCATCACCGGCATGTGGATGTCGGCGAGCACCGCGTCGACGGTCATGTGCTCGAGCAGGGCAAGCGCCTGCTTGCCGTTGGCGGCGAGGATGGCCCGCGCGCCGATCACCTGCAATTGCTCGCTGATCAGCGTCTGGTTGAGCGGGTTGTCCTCGGCGACGAGGATGGTGAGCCCCTGCGCGGCAGCGGCGGGCGCGGGGAGGGCCGCGCGAGGCGGCGCATTGTCGTGCGTCGGCAGGTCGCACCCGGCGGCCATGGCGACTGCCGTGAGCAGTGCGTGGTGGCCGAAGGCCGTGACCTCCAGCACGCCATCCGGGTGCCGGCAGGGCGTGTCGGGTCCGTCGTGGGTCAGCCACACGATGCCGACGGGGCGCACCACCGTGCCCAGCGTGGCGATGGCGGCGCGCTCGACGTCGCCGCTGACCACCACCGCGTCCGGCTGGTTGTGCCGCAGGTTCTCGCGCGCCGCGACGATCGACGGCAGGCAACTGCTGCGCCAGCCGGCGGCGTTCAGCCACGCCTCCAGGTGCTCGCCGGTCTCCACGTCCGGGCAGACCACCAGCACGCTGCCGTCGCGCGCCGGTGGCGGCCGGCTGGTACGCGTGCCGGGCCCCGTGGTTAGCGGCACCGTCACCGTGAAGGCGCTGCCCACGCCCTGCACGCTTTCGACGGCGATCTCTCCGCCCATCAGTTCGCACAGCTTCGCGCAGATCGACAGCCCGAGCCCGGTCCCGCCATAGCGGCTGGCCGTTACCTCGTCACCCTGCACGAAAGGCTGGAAGACCCGCGCGACCAGTTCGGGCGGCATCCCGATGCCCGAATCGCTGACGCGGCAGCGCAGCAGCCATGTCTCCGGCCCGGTGCCGGGACGGAGGTCCGCGTGCAGCGTCACGCGCCCGGACGCGGTGAACTTGAACGCATTGTTGAGGAGGTTGTTGATGACCTGCACCAGCCGCGCGCGGTCGCCGGTCAGCTCCACGTCGAGCGTGGGCGACAGCAGCGCGCGGAACGGCACGGCCGTGTCGGCGCGCGACAGTGCGCAGGACAGCGCGAGGCTTTCGAGCGCGTCCAGCGGCGAGAACGGCGCCGGGATCAGCTTCATGCTGCCGGCGTCGATCTTGGAGAAGTCGAGGATGTCGTTGACGATGCGCAGCAGTCCGTCCGCCGCCATGCCGAGCGCCTTGAGGCGCGACGCATGTGCCTCGAGCCCGGGGCTGCGCGCGAGCAGTTCGAGGTTGCCGAGCAGCGCGTTGAGGGGGGTGCGGATCTCGTGGCTCATCGACGCGAAAAAGTTCGAGCGCACCCGCATCATGGTCTCGGTGGCCAGCTTGGCCGAGCGCAACTCCGCTTCCAGCGCCTTCTGCGCGGTCACGTCCTGGATGGCGCAGAAGAGCACGTCCTCGTCACGATAGCGCGCCGGTGCGTAGGTGACCTGCAGGAACTGCGGCGCCTGCCCGGTACCGTCGCGCGGCGGGGGCGCCTGCACCGTGCATTGCGCGACCGACGCCAAGGGGCTGCTTTCTGCGGCCTGCGCGGCCTGCGCATCCTGCCGCAGCCCGCTCGTGACGCTGGCCGGGAGCGAACTGCCGGCCACGCGCTCCAGCAGCTTCTCCGCCAGCAGGTTGGACGTGAGGATGATGTGGTCGAACTGGCGCACGATGCACAGCCCGATGGGCGAGGCGCTGACGACCACATGGTTGATGGTCTCGCTCTCCAGCGCGCGCCGGGCCTCGGCATGGCCGCGGCGCAGCAGGTGGCGGTCCCAGTAGCGCGCGGTCAGCAGGATGGCGCCGATCAGCAGGAGCGCCACTGCGGCAATGGCGCTCAGTTCGACAACCAGCGCCGCCGCCAGCGTGCGGTAGGGCAGGTAGTAGACCAGCGCCCCGAAGCCGCGCGGCAGCGTCTGCGCCAGCATGACCCCGGCCGGCGCGTATTGCAGCTTGTCGTCGTGACGGCCGCGGGCAAGCGCGAGGATGTCCTTGAAGCCGGCCGCCATCTCCGACTCGGAGGGCTGGGGCGAGACGTCGATGATCTGCTCGTCGGCATTGACCAGCAGGAGCAGTGCCGGATCGCGCGGGCGCATCAGGTCTTCGAGGAAGTCTTCGGCCGGGATGCTGGCTGCCGCCAGCGCGATGGGCACGTCGCCCACGTAGGCGGCGGAGACCAGCGTCATGACGCGCGTGCCCTGCACCGCGTCGAGCATCGGGCCGACCCACACTTGCTCGCCCTTTGCCGGTACCTCGTGGCCAGTCCGCGCACGTACCTCGCGCATCAGCGTCTCGCGCATGAAGGGCACCACGTCCGGCGTCACGGGCATGGACTGCCCGCCCGCGGTGGAGGCGGCCGGCACGAGCAGCCCGATATCCTCGGTCAGTCCGATCATGTAGGCACGGTGGTCGAGGTCGAAGGCCTGCTGCGTGGCGAGCATGGCGGCGCCGATCTGCATCTGGCGCCAGAGCTCGCGCGGCCGGGCCTTGCCCCATGCGGCGCTGGTGGCTGGCGGGACGAGGATCTGGAATGCCTGCCCGGTCGCTTCGCCCACGGCGGTGGCGACGCCTGAATCGCGGACCTGCCGCAGCAGTTCCGCCGGCGCGACCTCCGGCCCGCGGGCCTCGCGGAAGTAGCGCACCGACAGGTCGGTGCGGCGCAGGAAGGATGCCTCGCCCTGCAGCACCATCGCCACCGTCCCGACATACTGCGCCACGTGGCTGCGCCGGTAGTCGAGGTGCCGCGCCGCCGCCAGCCCGCCGAGCAGCAGCGCGGCGAACAGCACGATGGCAATCAGGATGCCGATGGTGCAGTAGTACAGGTACTTCTGGCGCCTGGCGTTCTTGTCGAGCGACGCGAACGCCTGCGCCAGAGACTGCTGCGTGCGGTCGAGGACTTGCTGCATGGGGCCCGGATCCTCGGGATCGGAAGCTGGTTGGGAGTTTGCCGAGAGGCGGTCAGGAGACGATCACAGGTCGGCGACGGATTGGCCCGGCATCGACCGGGACGTTTCCCGGATGCGATGCGGGCGCTCAGATCAGCCCATTCTCGTAGGCGTACCGGATCAGGCTGGTATTGGTCTGGATGCCGAGCTTGCGCATCGCGACGGTCTTCTGGCTCGAGATGGTGCTGACCGAGCGGCCGAGCTTGCCGGCGATCTCGTTGAGCTGGAAGCCCTGCGCGTAGAGCCGTACCACTTCGAGTTCGCGCAGCGTCAGGTCGGTGGAGGGCGCCAGCATGGCCGCGGCGTCGTCGAGCGTGGCGCGGATCGAGGGCGAGTAGAAGTGCCCGTTGCCGAGGCAGACGTGGATGCATGCGCGTACGATCTCGTCGAGTTCGTCTTCCTTGCTGACGAAGGCACGCGCACCGAGCTTCATGGCGCGCATGATGACGCCCGGATTGGTCTGCGCGCTGACGATGACGATGCGCGTGCCCGGATGCCGCCGGCACAGGCGGCGCAGCAGGTTGAAACCGTCGAGCGAGGTGTCGCCGTGGCCCATGCTGAAATCGGTGATCGCCACGTCGACCGGATTGGCGTCGAGCGCATCGATCAGTTCACTGCCGTTGGTGCACTCGCAGCCGACTTCGAAGCCGGGCGTGCTTTGCAGACAGTCGCGCAGCGCCACGACCACAAGCGGATGGTCGTCCGCGAGGGCGACCCGGATAGTTTTTGCCGTCATGCCTCGTTCCCGTTGCCTGGCAAGCGTGCCAGGCCCTTCGCGCAAAGAAATGCATTTTCGCGTGCAGACTGACACCACGAAATCGCATTTCTACTAGTTTTCGCCTGCTGTTATTGATCTGCGCGATAGTGCGTCGAAAAGTTCCCCCGAGACGCGCACAACGATGCCAGCTTAGCGGTCCTGCGACGGCGGACGTCTTGCCTCAGGTCAGCAGGCGATGCCGCATGTATCGGGCGCGCGTCAGGGGGTGTGCCGGGGAAATCAGGCGTGCATCTGGCGCGTCAGCGCGTCATCGAAGGCGGCGTAGTGGGGCAGCAAGCGCTTGCTGCGGCGGATGAATTCCGCGCAACGGTCGGACTGGCCCGGCGTGCCGACCGGCCCGAGCGTGGCGGCGGGATGCTGGAAGGCGGCGTGCTCGCGCAGCCAGCGCGGCACGCACGCGCAGCCTCGCAGGCGCAGCAGCATCAGGATTTCCACCGGCATCGCCTGTTCGACGGGATGGTCGAACTCGTAGAGCTGATCGCCGGTATCGAGCCGGCATTGCAGGAGATGGCGGTCGGCGAATTTGCCGCCAAGCCTGGCCACGTCGTCGGACGTATCGCGCCAGTGATGCACGACTTTCCGGAGCAGGCTGTCGCTGCGCCTGAAGATTGCGTGCGCCACCGGCACGTCGAGCGCTTCGCCGGCGATGCGCACGATCATGCCGTCGACGCCGGTGAGCGGCTTGCCGCCGGTCAGGCCGCTGTCCTTGCCGAACCATGTCTGCAGCAGGAAGCGGGCGAGGTCGTTCCACCCCAGCGTGATGACCATGGCCACCTGCAGCGCCATGTCGCGCTCGTGGGCGAGGCGGCGCGTGCCGCCGGCCCACAGTTCGCGATGGAGCGCCAGGGCGTGGTTGGCGGCCACGCCTTCGATCACGCCGGTCTGCAGCGCCTGCCAGTTGCCGGCGGCGCAGGATTCACCGGCATGGAGGTCGATGGCATGCCATTGGCGCAGGCGCGCGAGCCCGTACAGGGCACGCGCCGCGCGCGGCAGCGGCACGGCGCTGCTGGCGTGGAGGAACGTGCCGAGGGTGTCGCGATAGACGCCGGACAGCGCGCTGGCCTCGGCCTGCGCCGTGTGGACGATGGTGTCGTGCGCCAGTCCGGGGTCGTTGGGATCGTTGGGAGCGTTGCCGCCGCCGGGGTTGCGGGTGCCGTCGAGGGCAGGATGGTGTCGCGTCATCGATGTCTGTGCAGATTGCTTTGTCTGCCCAGACATTAAGGGCTTACGCGAAGCCAAGACATCGCCGTTGTCCGAAATTGGACGTGAACTCCTCGCTTCGGCGCGGCCGGTTCAGGCTGCTGCGGCGCCGGCGGCACTCTGGCGGTCGAGGTCGCGGTGGTATTGCGTATGACGGTAGAGGCCGTAGAGACTCGTGGCGGTAAAGCCGAGCTGCTGGACGAACAGTCCGTAGGTGCCCGTGACCAGCGCGAAGGCGCTCCACACCAGGTTCGAGCACAGGTACGAGATCCAGCCCCAGCGCGACGCGCGGTTATGCAGCGCGACCAGCAGCGAGCCGCTCATGGCCATGGCGCAGCCCGACCATTCCAGGCCGGTGAGCACATTGGGGAGGATTTGGATCGCAATCGACATTGCATTGTCTCCGGATTTTTGTGTTCATAGTTTGCATACAATCCGGGGCGCAGCTTAGCGCGAATGGGCGGGGGAGGCAAGGGGGGAATCGCCGGATCGGGCCGGTGCAGCGAGTCCTTCGGTACGCCGGAAGCGGCGCCTCAGCCGCGCGGGCGGTCGGCCGGGCGGCCGGCAACTGCCGCGCTGGCGGCCAGTTCGCGCAGCAGGGCCAGCGAGGCAGCGGACGTGGCGTGCCACGGGTCAAGCTCACCCTTCGGCGAGAAGCGCAGCAGCGTGGCGGCGTTGACGCGGGCAGTGCTGACGCAGCCCATGGTCCAGCCGGCAAACTCGCGTTCGTTCACCTCGTGGTAGTGCAGCAGCAGGATGTCGTGGTGGCGCGTATCGCGCACGATGTTCGTGAACAGTTGCGACACCGCCTCGCGCGAGCCCTCCAGCGCCTGCAGGTAGACGCCGCCGCCGTAGCAAAGCACGCCGGTAATGCCGTGGCGCGGGTTGTTGGTGTGGCTGGCGCTGGCGATGGCGTCGACGTCGGCCGGTGCGAACGGCTGGTTGGCGCGGCTGGCGTACAAAAGGCGGACAAGCATGGCAGCCCCTCAGCTTCGATTCAGGTTCAGCAGCGTGAGGAATTCGCGCCGCAGCTTTTCATCCTTGAGGAAGGAGCCGCGCATCACGCTGTTGGTCATCTTGGCGTCGGTATCGCGCACGCCGCGCCAGTGCATGCAGAAGTGCTCGGCCTCCATGACGATGGCCAGGCCGTCCGGATTCATCTTCTCCTGCAGCAGGTCGGCGATCTGCGCCACCGCTTCTTCCTGGATCTGCGGGCGGCACATGATCCACTCGGCCAGCCGCGCGTACTTCGACAGGCCGATCAGGTTCGAATGCTGGTTCGGCATCACCCCGACCCACAGCTTGCCGATGATCGGGCACAGGTGGTGCGAGCACGCGCTGCGCACGCGTATCGGGCCGACGATCATCAACTCGTTGAGCTGCTCGACGTTGGGAAATTCGGTCACGCTGGGTGCGCGTGCGTAGCGCCCGGCGAAGATCTCGCGCAGGTACATCTTGGCCACGCGGCGCGCGGTCTCGCGAGTGTTGTGGTCCTGGTCGACATCGATCACCAGCGCGCGCAGCAGGTCCTCCACCCGCGCCTCGACTTCGTGTTGCAACGCTTCCAGCTCGCCGGGCGCGATGTGGGCGGCGATGCTGTCGTTGGCGTGGAAGCGCTGGCGCGCAGCCAGCAGGCGGGCCCGGATGCGGGCCGAGACCGGCTCGTCATCGGAAGCGGCGGCGGGAATGCGGGGAAGTGACGCGTCCTGGTTGGCCATGAGCGGTCTGCAGCGCAAAGGGAAGGGCGCCCGGGGCGGGCGCCGGCTTCACTATATGGCAGACACGCTGCCCTCACAAGCCGGTCAGGTGACGAACAGTGCCGCCAGGGCGGGGAGCAGGGCGAGCGGCATCGCCACCAGCCCGACCCGCAGGAACTGTCCCGCCGACACCATCAGCCCCTCGCGGCGCAGCGCGGTGAGCCACAGCAGGGTGGCGAGCGAGCCGGTGACGGAGAGGTTCGGGCCGAGATCGGTGGCGACCAGCATCGCCCCCGTCACGGTGGCGGAAGCATGGCTGGCGGACAGCGCCGACGACACCAGCAGGCCCGCCGGCAGGTTGTTGACGACATTGCACGCCAGCGCCACCAGCACCGCGGCCATGCCGGTAGCGGCCGCGCTGCCTTGCTGCGACAGCGCGTGCAGTTCCCGCGCCAGCGCGCCGATCATGCCGGTCTGCTCCAGCGCGCCGACGAGCACGAACAGTCCGGCCACCATCGGCAGCACGCCCCACGAGATTTCCGCCAGCGCCGGGCGAAGCAGGCCGCGCCGCGTCGCGCAGACGACCAGCAGCGTCGCTACCCCGGCCACGCAGGTAGGCCAGCCGAGGTCGCTGCCGAGGAAGGAGGCCACCATCAGCGCGACGGCGGTCAGCACGATGCCGGCGGCCGTCAGCCAGCCCTGTGGCGACAGCGGCGGCACGGGCACGTCGTGGTCGAAGCGTTCGGCGAGCGCCTTGCGTTGCGTCAGCCACAGCGCGAGGAAGGTCGCGACGATGGCCACGGCCGAGGGCAGCGCGAAGCGGGCCAGCCAGTCGGCCAGCGGCGGCATGCGCGAGCCGAACAGCACGAGGTTGGCGGGATTGGAGATCGGCAGCACGAAGCTCGCCGCGTTGGCGATGAAGGCGCAGGCGAACAGGTGCGGCAGCGGGCGGCGGATCTGCGCGGCGCGCATGGCGGCCAGCACGGCGGGCGTGAGGACCACGGCGGTGGCGTCGTTCGACATGAACACCGTCACCAGCGTGCCGAAGCCGTAGATCAGCGCAAAGAGCCGTCTTGCCGAGCCGTGCGCGCCGCGTACCGCGCGGGCGGCCACGTGGTCGAAGAGACCGGTCTTCCGCGCCAGTTCGGAGATCAGCATCATCCCCGTGAGGAACAGGTAGACGTCGAGGCCGCGCAGCACCGACGCCCAGGCCACCGGCAGCGCGACCAGCCCGCTCGCGCACAGGACCAGCGCTCCCGCGACGGCCCAGAAGGCTTCGCTACGGCCGAGCGGGCGCAGCAGCACGCCCAGCGTGGTGAGCACGGCCACCAGCCAGATCAACGGCGTGCCGAAGCTCATGAAGGCGGCCGAGGTGGCTGGCACTGCCGCCATCACATGGCCGTGGCGGGGGCGGTGGCTCCGGGAGCGTCGCCGCCGGCGGGCAGCGCGACCGGCTCGACCGCCGGGGTGGCCGGCTGCCCTGCCGGGAAGCCGAGCGAGGCGATGCCGTGGCCGCCCTCGACGAACTCGCGGTAGGCCAGGTCGTTGCCGTCGCGCACCACGTCGTCGGGCTGCGGGAAGGCGGCCTCGGGCACGCCGTCCATGCGGGCCTGCATGTAGCCGGTCCAGATCGGCAGCGCGGTGGTGGCACCGAACTCCCGCGCGCCCAGGCTGCGGTTGTCGTCGTAGCCCATCCACGTCACGGTGACCACGCTGCCGGCATAGCCGGCGAACCAGCCGTCGACGGCGTCGTTGGTGGTGCCGGTCTTGCCGGCGATGTCGTTGCGCCGCAGCGCGCGGTGGGCCGCCGCGCCGGTGCCTCTGTCGACCACTTCGCGCAGCAGGCTCGTCATCACATAGGCATTGCGCTCGGGGATCACGCGCGGCGCGGCCGGCGTCTCGGCGACGAACAGCGCCTTGCCGTCTCCGTTGGTGATGCGCGAGATCAGGTACGGCTCGATGCGATGGCCGTGGTTGGCGAACACGCCGTAGGCCGCCGCCAGCCGCAGCGGCGTGGTGCTGCCGGTGCCGAGCGCGAGCGGCAGGTAGCGCGGCAGCGCGCGCGGGCCGAAGCCGAAGCGGCCGGCGTATTCCACCACGTAGGGAATGCCCATGGCTTGCAGCGTGCGCACCGCCGGCAGGTTGCGCGACTCCGCCAGCGCCTGCCGCACCGTCACCGGGCCGAGGAAGCGCGAGTCGTCATTGGTGGGCTGCCAGCGCGAGCCGTTGTCGAGCGGAGCGTCGTTGATCAGCGTGCCCGGCGACACGCCGCGCTCCAGCGCCGCCGAATAGATGAACGGCTTGAAGGTCGAGCCCGGCTGGCGCTGTGCCTGCGTGGCGTGGTTGAAGTGGCTCTTGCCGAAGTCGGCGCCGCCCACCATTGCCTCGATGGCGCCCGTGGCGCTGTCGATGGAGATCAGCGCGGCCTGCGGCTGCGTGTCGGCCTTTGCCCGGTCGATCGCGTGGCGCTGCGCGTAGCCGGCCAGTCCGGCCTGCACCGCCTGCCAGGCTTCCTGCTGGTGCTTCGACGAGATCGTGGTGTAGACCGACAGGCCGCGCGTGTACGCCTCGTCGCCGAAGCGCTCGTAGGCGAGCTGGCGTGCCAGCTCGGCCACGTAGGCGGCATGGTCGGAAAGGTCGCCGGGGAACGCGGCGGAGTCGGTGCCGGCCACGCGCAGCACCTGGGTGCGTGCGTCGCGGTACTCGTCCTGCGAGATCATGCCGAGCGCCAGCATGCGGCCCAGGACGTACTGCTGGCGGCGCTTGGCGCGCGGCGGGTTGACCACGGGGTTCATGGTCGAGGGCGCCTTGGGCAGCCCGGCCAGCATGGCGGTCTCGGCCAGCGTGAGCTGGTCGAGCGGCTTGCCGAAGTAGGCGCGCGCGGCGCTGCCGAAGCCGTAGGCATGTTCGCCCAGGTAGACCTGGTTCATGTACAGCTCGAGGATGCGGTCCTTGGGCAGCGTCTGGTCGATCTTCCAGGCCAGCAGGATCTCGTACCACTTGCGCGACAGCGTCTTCTCGCGCGACAGGTAGAAGTTGCGCGCCACCTGCATCGTGATGGTCGAGGCGCCCTGCGCGTAGCCCTCGCCCAGGTCGGCGAGGGCGGCGCGCACCAGACCCGGGATGTCGATCCCGGCGTGCTCGTAGAACTGGTCGTCCTCGGCGGCGAGCAGCGCCTGCGTCATGCGCTTCGGCATGCGCTCGAAGGGGATGAACTCGCGATGCTGGGTGCCGAATTCGCCGATCAGGACGTTGTCGCTCGTGTACACGCGCAGCGGGACGTCGGGGCGGTAGTCCTTCAGGGACTCGACGGAGGGAAGCTGCCGGAGGCTGACCACTGCGGCGAAACCGGCGAGCAAGACGCCCGCCGCCGCCACGGCCAGTGCGGCACTGGCCGCCTTCACTGCAATTCTTTTCATGGCGCGCATTCTAGCGCGATGCAGCAAGCGGGAGGGGATCGCCCTCTTCCGTGTGATCGGCGGGTGGCCCCGCGGTTGGCCGGGGCGGCAGTGCCACCGGCTGGATGCGCTCTACACTTTGCGCGAACTCGCAAAGTGATTGCCACGTCTCCTTCCGCTCCACGATGGTGAAGTGATCGGTGCCGGCAATGGTTTCGAGGCCGACCGGCCCGGGCCAGGCTGCAATGAGACGTTCGGAGCACTCATGCGGCACGACCTCGTCGGTCTCGGCGAGCAGGACCTTGGTACTCTGCACGACCTTCTTGCAGTGCGACACGGAATCGAAGTGATGCCGCATCAACTGGCGCAGCGGCACCAGCGGGAAGCGCTTGCGGACCAGTTCCAGCAGGGAGTCGTAGGGCGTGATGAGCTGCAGGCTGTCGAAATCCTGCAGGTCGGCGAGCTGGATGGCCACGCCGGTGCCCAGGCTGCGCCCCACCACGTGTACCCGCGTGCCGGGGAATTCGCGCCGCAGGTGCAGCAGGAACTGGCTGGCGTCGGCCACGGTGGCAGCCTCGGACGGGCGGCCGTCGGAATGGCCCAGGCCGCGATAGTCGAAGGTGGCGAAGCCCATGCCCGGCGACAGCCAGTGCACGTGACGCAGCGTCTCCAGCACGTCCTCTCCCCGGCCGGGCAGGTAGAAGAGGAGGTCGCGCACGTGGTTCTCGGGTGCGTGATAGATGTAGCCGTGCACCATGCCGCCCGGGATGCGGTGGGCATAGCCGGAGATGCCGGCCGGGAGGTCGCGCGGCGGGCGGCGGCGCGTGTCGAACAGCAGCCGCTCCTGGTTGACGGTCAGGTAAGTCCAGTAGCACGCAAAGCCGGCCGCGGTCACCAGACTGGTGGCGAGGGCTTTGCGCGCGAGATTGCGCGAATCGGAAAACATGGCTCTCATCAGGTACTTCTTGTAGTGGAGCCTAAACCATTTCGGGGCAGCGGGGTGGCCGCCGCCGCTGTCGGGCGGAGCAGTTCTTGTACGATATGCCGCATATCATCAGGCCAGGCAACGGAGAAACAGGCATGGAAGAACAGAAGCGCGCCGAAGAGGCGCAGGCAATGGACCGTGTGGTAAACGCAACGCGCCAGGTGCAGGTCGCCTTCACGGCGCTGCAGTCGCATTACCCGCCGGAGGGTAGCGGCAAGCCGTCCAAGCTGGCGCTGCAGACCTTCGACGCAGCCCTGCAGTCGCTCGAAGACGCCCAGGCGGCGTTCGACGAGATCCTCAACGACCTGCTCGACGGCAACCGCTAGGGGCATGGTCTACCGCCTCCCCCGACACTTCCACTTCCCCATATAGCCGGGCAGGCCGCGCGCGGCCCCGCTGCGGGCCAGCCGGACGGCCTCGACCAGCGCGACGGCAAAACCGTGGGGCGTGTCGAAGGGTCCGTCGATCTCGCGGCGGAAGAAATCTGCCCAGCGGAAATCCGGATACGCCGTCTTCACCTTGCGGTAGGCGCCCGCCCGCTGCGCGAAGGCTTCGAGGCTGCGGTAGGGGTCGTCGCGCATTCCCTGGACCTCGTCGGGTAATTCCGACAGCGGCCGGCGCCGGCCGCGCTCGTCGTAGGGATGGACGAGGTGTTGCCTGACCATCTGCCGCCAGAACGCGCGCTGCGACAGGTGGCTCAGGTCCTTGCGCACGATCACCGGGACCATCTCGATGCCGAGGTCGTGCCACGCGCGCACCCAGTGGTGATGGTCGACCACGTAGAGCGCATGACCGGGGCCGATCACCACGTGGACCGGATGGCTCGCCAGAAAGGCGGCGCGCTTGTCAGGCGGCAGCCGTCGCGTCACATGGATCTTCTGCGAGACGTGGAAGCCGCCGACGGTGATCTGCGTGGGATGCAGCGCATCCACGGCGGCCGTCATCCGGCTGCCCGCGCGAATGCGGCGTGAAGGGGGGGCCGACGGGGGCGCCGGCAATGGGGGCGCCGACGATGGCGCGGAAGCCGCGGCACTGGCCGGCTGTCGAGGCCGCTTCTCCCGGGAATCCTGCTTCACGGCTGCTCCTCACCCTCGTCCGTAGACACACCGGGCGCGCAAGAGCCATGCCCGCGCCGGGGCACGGAACTTGCCACGGGCCATGACGACGCCATGCCAGAGGAGCGCAGCCATGTCCACGCCCAGCCACCTTCCGCCCCAGCACCAGGACCGCCAGCCCGGACTCCAGTCGGCCATGCACCCGCAGCCCGACAGCGGCGCCGACGACTATCGCGGCAGCGGCCGCCTCGACGGCAAGACGGCGCTCGTGACCGGCGGCGACAGCGGCATCGGCCGCGCGGTGGCGGTGGCCTTCGCGCGCGAGGGCGCCGACGTGGCCGTGGCCTATCTCGACGAGCATGACGACGCCCGGGAAACCGCGCGCCTGGTGGAGGCGGCCGGGCGCCAATGCGTGCTGTTGCCGGGCGATCTCTCCGATCCGGCCCGCGCCGCGGACGTCGCACGCGAGGCGCTCGACCGGCTCGGCAAGCTCGACGTCCTCGTCAATAACGCCGCCGAACAGCACCCGGCCAAGGGGCTGGAAGAAATCGACGCCGCCCAGCTCGACGCCACCTTCCGTACCAATATCTTTTCGATGTTCCACCTGACGCGCGCGGTGCTGCCGCACCTCGGCAAGGGTGCCGCCATTGTCAATACGACATCGGTCACCGCGTATCGCGGCAGCCCGCACCTGCTCGACTACTCGGCCACCAAGGGCGCCATCGTCTCGTTCACGCGCTCGCTGGCGCTGCAGGTGGTGGAGCGCGGCATCCGCGTCAATGGCGTGGCGCCGGGGCCGATCTGGACACCGCTGATCCCGTCGACCTTCACGGCCGAGGAAGTCGCAAAATTCGGCAAGGACACGCCGATGGGCCGGCCGGGCCAGCCGTTCGAAGTGGCGGCCGGGTTTGTGTTCCTGGCGTCGGATGCGGCCAGCTACGTCACCGGGCAGATCCTTCACATCAACGGCGGCGAAGTCGTCAATGGGTAAGGCAATAGGCGTGGGCCGGCATGTAGATCGGGGGCAGCCTTGAAAAAAGTACAGGGAACGCATGCCGTCGCGCGGCTTGAATCGCTGCGGCCCACGCAGCTCACGCTGGGCATGAACCAGGTCCTCCAGAAAATGGACGTGACCCGCGACAACGGCACCAACGCCCGCGGAAAGCCGAGTCCTGCCGCGTCGCGCCGCTTCGCGCGGCGCCATCGCATCTGCACCATCGCGGGCCCCGGGGGGGCGCTCTATATCGCCGACCACCACCACTGGGCGCGCGCCTGGCTCGAACTGGGGTGGCGCCGCGCGCCGGTGACGATCATTGCCGACCTGAGCGAGCTGGAACCGGACGTTTTCTGGCGACGCATGCGGGCCCTCGGCCATCTGCATCCGTACGACGAGCATGGCGAGCTGCTCGGGGCCGCCGACCTGCCGCCCAACGTGATGGGGATGCGCGACGATCCTTACCGCAGCCTCGCGGCCTTCGCGCGGGAGACAGGCGCATACCGCAAGCCCGGTAACGCCTATGGCGACTTCAGCTGGGCTGGCTTCTTCCGCAACCGGATTCACGAGGACGTCCACAGCATCGCCGGCTTCGCCCGTGCGCTCGCGAGAGCCATCCGGCTGGCGCGCACGCGCAGCGCGCGGCGGCTCCCGGGGTTCTGCGGCGTGGAGGAAGACGGACGGCGCCAGCGGAAGTGACGAGGGAAGTGACGAGGCATGAAAACACCCCGGGCGGTGGGTCACCGACCGGGGTGTCACGAACTTCGACTATCAGGACTTCGACGCCTTGTGCTCGGGCTTGCCCTTGCGCCTGGTCGAGGCCATCTTGTGCAGCTCGGCTTCGCTCATCGATTTCGCCATCGACTTCGACGCGCCCTTGAGCTTGCTCGCCTTCATCTCGCCGCGCTTCGCGGCCAGTGCCGCGCCGGCGGCCTTTTGCTGGGCCTGGGATTTTGCTGGCATGACCTTCTCCTTCGTGATGGCTTGAACTGCGGGACGCTAGATACGTCCCAGCACGACAAGGAGTACGACGATCAGGACGATAAGCCCGAGACCACCGCTCGGCCAGTAGCCCCAACCGGAGCTGTACGGCCAGGCCGGCAAGGCGCCAAGCAGCAGCAGGATCAGAATGATCAACAGGATTGTGCCGATACCCATGTCGCAACTCCTCGTTGTTTGACGCGGCGGCCCGAGGGTTTGCCCGTGTGATGTGCTTGTACGGGTGTTGCATCCGGCCTGCCGCCATGACTCAAGCGTAGGCCGAACGGCAGCTGTGACCTTCCCGGCTGGCGCTGATAACGGTGTAGGAATCGGACGACGGCGAAGGAGAGGGAAATCGGCGAAGACAGACGGCGATCGGCTAACAGCCGTCAGCCATCAGCCATCAGCCATCAGCCGAGCCCGTGCTCGACGGCATACACCGCCACCTGCACGCGGCTGGCGAGATTGAGCTTTTTCAGGATGTTCTGCACGTGGATCTTGACCGTGCTCTCGGCCACGCCGAGGTCGCGCGCGATCTCCTTGTTGCTCTCGCCGCGCGTGAGGCCGTGCACGATCTCCCGCTCGCGCGCGGTCAGGCGGGCCGGTTCGTCGGCAGCGGGGCCAGGGTGGCGCGGCGCGGGCGCGCGGAACTGCTCCACCAGCTTGGCCGTCATGCGCTCGGCAATCACGGCTTCGCCGGCGGCGGCGCGGCGGATGGCCGAGATCAGCGCGTCGGTCTCGATGTTCTTGACGAGATAGCCGCGCGCGCCGCTGCGCAGCGCCGTCGCGAGCTCCTCGGCTTCTTCCGATACCGTCAGCACGATGACCGCCGTGTCCGGGAGATCCTGCACCAGCAGTTGCAGCGCCTCCAGACCCGACAGGCCCGGCATGTTGAGGTCGAGCAGGATCACATCCGGCCGGTGCTGCTGGGCGCGCTTGATGCCCTCCACGCCGTCGGCGGCCTCGTCGACCACCTCGAAATCGGGCTGGCGTTGCAATAGCGCGCGGATGCCCGAGCGGAACAGGGTGTGATCGTCGATCAGCAGGATGCGGATGGTCATGGCGTTACGATTTGCGCTTCGGGTTGGAGGGCGGGCGGCGAACTGGCTTCGCGCGGGAGCACCAGGCTCATGCGGACGCCGCGGCCGGGCCAGGTGTCGATGGTCAGCTCGGCCGACAGGCGCGCGGCGCGCTCGCGCATGATGTGCAGGCCGACGTGCGACTCGCCGTCATGCGCCTGCTCGGCGGGGTCGAAGCCCTCGCCGTCGTCTTCCACCACGAGGCGGAAGTCGCGCCCGTTGTGCAGCGTCACGCGCACGTGCTCGGCCATTGCGTGCTTGCGCACGTTGGACAGGGCTTCCTGCAGGATGAACAGCACCTGCAGCTGTTGCTCGGGCTGCAGCGGTCGGGCCTGCGGCTCGTCGTCGATCGTCAGCGTAGCCTCGGTGCGGCTCTGGCGGCGGAACCGCGCCACGGTCTCCTCGATGGCCACGCGCAACTGGCCCGGCGTGAGCCGCGTGCGGAAATTCAGCAGCAGCTCGCGCACGTCCTGGTAGCTCTCTTCCACGCCGTGGCGCAGCAGCGGCACGATGGCGCTGGTCTCGTCGAGGTCGGCCCGGTTGACGGCCTCGTCGAGCAACTGCACCTGCAGGTTCAGGAAGTTGAGGCCCTGGGCGATGCTGTCGTGCAGGCCCTGCGCCACGAGGTTGCGTTCCTCGACCACCGCCAGCTGGCGGGCGCTGGCCGACAGCCGCAACTGCTCCAGCGCCGCGCCCAGATGCTGGCCGAGTGCCTCCAGCAACTGGCGGTCGAAGGCAGGCAGCTCGCGCGGCGTGCGGAAGTGCAGCGTGAATACGCCCGCCACGCCGCCCTGGCTGGCAATGCGGAAGGCTGCGAGCGAGGCGAAGCCGTCGCGTGCGCAGGCCGCGGGGCCGTCGCGCCGGGGGGCGGGGGTCTTGTCGAGTTCGACGATGGAAACCACGCCCTCGCGGGCGGCGCGCCCGCAGTGACAGGCCCCGGCGGGCAGGCATTGCTCGCGCTGCGTCTGCGCGGGGGAGAGGCCGGCCGAGGCGAGCAGGTGGAGGTTGCCCTGGTCGGCGTCGACGCCCGCGCGCACCGTGCCGCCGTCGGCGTCGAAGCGCGCCATCACGCGCGCCAGGAAGCCGGCGGCCATGGTCGTGGCGTCGCTCGGCTGGTTGAGGAAGGCGGCCATGTCGTACAGCGCTTCCAGGTCGGCCGCGCGGCGTTCCAGCTCGGCAGTCTTCTGCTCCACGCGGCCTTCGAGGTCGGTGTAGAGCCCTTCGAGTTCACTGGCCATGCGGTTGAAGCCTGTCGCCAGCGTGCCGAATTCGTCCTTGCTCTCGACCGGCAGCCGCCACGACAGCTCGCGCGCGGCCATGCGCCGCAGGCCGTCCTGCAGGCGCAGTACTGGCAGGATGATCCACAGGTAGAGCAGGTAGATCACCGCCACCGTGCCCATGCAGGCGATGCCGGCCAGCACGGTCTGCGACAGCCGCATCAGGTCGGTCTTGCGGGCATTGTCGCGCTCGATCATCGTCACCAGCCGGTCGGCCTGGTCGATGAAGTCCGGGAGCGAGGTCACGTAGGCCAGCATGGCCGGCGACGTCTTCGCGGCGTCGCCGGCGTGGCGCAGCGCGGTGGCGGCCAGCGGGCGGAAGTCGTTGTTCCAGTCGCGCGTCACGCGCTCCAGCTGGGCGTGGATGGCGGGCTCGTCGGGCAGGAAGAGCGGGCGCGCCGGGCTGCCCCGGTGGAGCAGGGCCAGCGTGGCGTCCAGCGCCGCGATCTCCCGGGGCAGCTGGTTGGGCCGTCCGAGGCTGGCGAGCCCTGCCTCGATGGCCACCCGGTTGGCACGCATGCGCAGGCTGCCGGCATCGTTGATCGCCGCGCCCGCGCCTTCCAGCTTCCACGACAGCCACAGCGTGCCGGAGATCATGCCGAGTACCACCATCAGCGCCGCCAGCGACAGGACGATGATGCGTGTCGACAGGCGGTGCTGCAGGCCGGGGTCGGGCGGGGATTGTTGGACGGGGCAGGACATCGGTGGCGTTCGGGGGCGGGGGATTCTTGGCGGGACGCCTCATTTTCCGCAGGCCACGTTCGGGGATCATGACGTGGATCAACCTCCGTGCAACGAATTCCTGCTTGTCTTTCGACTGCGGGGTGCCGATGCCGTTATATCACGCTGTGATGCAAGTGCCCGGCACGCATCGCCGCTTTCCGAGGATGTCCGCAAGCTCGCGGCTGATCGCGCCAAATGACTGCCCGTTTGGCCGCGATCAACGCACCGCCCATGGCCGCCCCCTAGCATCAAAGCCCGAGTTTCTGGAAATCGATCATGTCTGACGGTCTCGACAATCTGATCCGCCAGCACCGAACCGGCGAAGCCTCCCTGGCCCTGGTCGAGTTGCATCTTCGCGAAGGCGACTGGACGGCTGCCGACCTGGTGCTGGACGATGCCGGGCGCCTGCTGCATGACAACCTGCGCACGGAAGAGGAACGCCTGTTTCCCGCCCTGGCGGAAGCGGGGCGTACGGCAGGCGGCATCATCGCCCTGATGCGCCATGACCATGGCCGCGTGCGCACGCTGCTCGCCGCGGTGCGCGAGTGGATGGCCCTGCGCGACGCCAACGCCGCCGCCGCCGAGCTCCATTCCCTCTGCCTGCTGTTCCAGGAGCACAACGCCCGGGAGGAATTCGTGCTTTACCCGCTGTGCCGCACCCGCGTGCCCAACCTCAACACCATCCTGGCCGTGCCGGCCTACGACGCATGAACGCTCCCGGCATTCCCCATTCGTCGCGCGCCTCGTTCGCTGCGATGCCCTGCCTGGACGGCCTGGACGCCGACGTGATCCGCGAACTCGACGCCGCCGCTGCCCTGCTGAGCCTGCGCAAGGGCGACATGCTGTTCCGCCGTGGCGACGCCGGCCACGGGCTCTACGCCGTGACCGAGGGCCTGCTGCGCGTGTCGCTGCCGCCGCCTCCGGACGCCCGCGACCGCCTGACCGAGCGCGCCATCGAGATGTTCGGCCCGGGCTCGATGTTCGGCGAGGAGTGCCTGTTCGACGACGCGTCGCAACTGGCCGAGTGCCAGGCGCAGACCCGCAGCATCGTGCTGCACGTGAGTCGTCCGGTCATGCACGCGCTGCTCGGCCGGGCGCCGCTGCTGGCGGCGCGGCTGATGGGCAACCTGTCGGTCCGCATGCGCGGGCTGATGCGCGACATCGAATCGGTCAGCCTGCAGAACGCCGTGCAGCGGGTGGCGGGCTTCCTGCTGGAGCAGGTGCGCGCCGATGGCATCACGTGGTTGGCCGGCACGCAGCGCGTGATGGCGTCCAAGCTCGGCATGACGCCGGAGACGCTGTCGCGGGTGATGAACCGCTTTGCCACGGACAGGCTGATCGTGCTGGAGCGCGGCAAGGTCCGCGTGCAGGATGTGGACGGCCTGCGCCGGCAGGCCGTGTCCAGGGGCTGAGAGACCGCTTCAGAGTGATTCTGGCGTCGTTGCGCGGCCTTGCCGTGCCACTTGCACTGTCTGCGGCCGCGCGCCGTCAGTCGGTCGCGCCGGCCGGCGCCGTCATGCTGCGGAAGCCGGCGTCCACGTAGGTGACTTGTCCGGTCATGCCGCTGGCGAGGTCGGACAGCAGGAAGGCGGCGACGTTGCCCACCTCGTGGATATCGATATTGCGCTGCAGGGCCGCGGTCCTTTCCACGTAGTCGAGGATCTTGTTGAAGTCGCGGATACCCGCCGCCGCAAGCGTGCGGATCGGGCCGGCGGAGATCGCGTTGACGCGCACCCCGCGTCCGCCGAGTGCGGCGCACATGTAGCGCACGCTGGCCTCGAGCGAGGCCTTGGCCGGCCCCATCACGTTGTAGTGCGGCAGCGCGCGTTCGGCGCCGAGGTAGGAGAGCGTCAGCAGCGAGGCGCTGGGCGACAGCATCGGCAGGGCGGCGCGGGCCAGGGCGGGAAAGCTGTAGGCCGAGATGTCATGCGCGACGCGGAAGGCCTCGCGCGACAGCCCCTCGAAGAAGTCCCCCGTCAGCGCCTCGCGCGGGGCGAAGCCGATGGCGTGTACCAGCCCGTCGAGCTGCGGCCAGTGCTCGCGGAGCGCGCCGATGGCGGCGTCGATCTGCTCGTCGCTCGCCACGTCGCAGGGAAACACCAGTTCGCTGCCGAAGGTCGCGGCCATCTCGCGCACGCGCGGGGCGAGCCGTTCGTCGGCGTAGGTGAAGGCCAGGTCGGCGCCCTCGCGCCGGCACGCGGCGGCGATGCCGAAGGCGATCGAGCGGTTGGAGATCATCCCGGTCACCAGGATGCGTTTGCCAGTCAGGAAGGTCATGCGTAGGAACGTATCGTAGGAATCAGGCCAGCGCCGGGGCTGCCGGGGTCGCCAGTCCGGCGGAGGCCATGCCGGCCGGCTTCTCGCCGGTCAGCAGGTAGTGGATCAGGTCGGACACCGGGCGGATCGCCTCGCCGAAGGGCAGCGAGCCCTTGCCGCGGAAGAAGAGGCCGCGTTCCACGTCGCCGCGTACAGCCTGCGACAGCTTGAGGTCGATGCAGAACTGGCCGATCTTTGCGACGCCGTCGCGGAAGCCGCACGACTGCAGGCACTCGAAGCCTTCCAGGCAGGCACGCGCCTTGGCCTTGGCCTGCAGCGCCGTCTCGCGCGACAGGTAGCGCGACAGCCACGGCGTCAGCACGGCGCGCGCGGGCAGGCCGGCGCAACTGGTGAACTCGGCGATCTGCTCGGGCCTGGCGGTGGCGAGCACATGCTTGAAGGCCGGATGCGCGTCCGATTCCTCGGTGACGGCGAAAGCCGTGCCGAGTTGCACGCCGGCGGCGCCTTCGCCGAGCCAGTGGCGCAGCTTGGCGTGGCTGTTGATGCCACCCGCCAGGATCAGCGGGATGCTGCCCCACGCCAGCCCGAGCGACGCGAACAGTTCGCGGCACTCGGCCAGCACGCGGCTGAAGGAGAAGCGCGGCGCGCTCAGGTCCTGGATGCCGGCGGCGCCGAGGTGGCCGCCGGCGTGGTCGGGATGCTCGATGACGATGGCGTCGGGGAGGCGGCCCTTCTTCATCCACTTGCGCAGCACGAGCCCCACGCCGCGCGACTCCGACAGGATCGGGATCAGGGCGATCTTCGGATAGTCCGCCGTCATCTCGGGCAGGTCGAGCGGCAGGCCCGCGCCCATGACGATGGCATCGGCGCCGCTCTCGCACGACTGGCGCACCAGCGCCGCGTGGGAGCTGACGGCCTTCATCACGTTGACGGCGATCAGCCCGCGGCCTTGCGACAGCTCGCGCGCCATCTTGATCTCGCGATCGAGCGCGACGAGGTTTGCGGCCTCGATGCGTGCCCGATCCCTGGTGCGCGACGTGTCTTCGAGGAGGTCGGGGTGGTGGTGACGGAGGTCGATGCTGGCAATGGTCCCGACGGCGTTGTGGCTGGCCACCGTGCCGGCGAGGCGGTGCGCCGAAATGCCAATACCCATGCCGCCTTGCACCACCGGCACCAGGCGGCGCCCGGCCAGGGTCAGCCAATGCTCTGTCATAACAATCTCGCTAGTCGCACCCGCCTCGCTGGCGGGCGCAAGAGGCGCCGGCGCAAAAGGGGGCGAGGGGGTAATCGGGCGAGGGTCGCACAGCCGCCCCGGCCTTGATTTGCGTCAGGTCAAGGGCGGGGCCGGGGTCGTCCGGCCGCACTACGCCGGTTGGCCGTGCCTCGGTGACGCCCCCGTCGCCTGCCCGGCGGACTTGCGCGGGATCAATTCCACACCGTGGGTGGATGGCTAGGATGCGCGCTGGCCCGTGGCTCTCCCCACCCATCCCGAAGAACATGTCCGCAACCCCAAATCCTCTGGCACCAGCGCCGGCGGTCCGTCCGCAGCTGGTAGCGCCGGCCGGCTCGCTGCAGGCATTGCGCATGGCGCTGCAGCACGGTGCCGATGCCGTCTATCTCGGCCTGCGCGACGCCACCAACGCCCGCAATTTCGGCGGCCTGAACTTCACGGAGGCCGACATCCGCACCGGCGTGGCCGAGGCGCACGCGCGTGGTGCCGAAGTGCTGTTCGCCATCAATACGTTTCCGCAGATGGGCGCCGTCCGGCAATGGCACCACGCCGTGGACGCGGCCGCCGGGCTCGGCGCCGACGCCGTCATCATGGCCGACCCCGGCCTGATGGCCTACACGCGTGACCGTCACCCCGACCTGCGCCTGCATATGTCGGTGCAGGGCTCGGCCACGCATGCAGACGCCATCGAACTGATGCGCGAGCAGTTCGGTATCCGCCGCGTGGTGCTGCCGCGCGTGCTGTCGGTGGCGCAGATCGCCAGGCTCGCGAAACAGACGTCGGTGGAACTGGAAGTGTTCGGCTTCGGCAGCCTCTGCGTGATGGCCGAGGGCCGCTGCCTGCTGTCGTCCTATGCCACCGGCGATTCGCCCAACAACAAGGGCGTGTGCTCGCCGGCCCATGCGGTGCGCTGGTCGGAGGAGGGCGGCACGATGCACGCGCGGCTGTCCGGCATCCTGATCGACAGCTATGCCCCCGGCGAGCCGGCTGGCTACCCGACGCTGTGCAAGGGACGTTTCTCGGTGCAGGGCGAGCGCGGCTACGTGCTGGAAGAGCCGACCAGCCTCAACGCGGTATCGCTGCTGCCGTCGCTGATCGGCATGGGCATCGCCGCCATCAAGATCGAAGGGCGCCAGCGCAGTCCGCGCTATGTGGCCGACGTGGTGGGCGTGCTGCGCGCGGCCATTGACGCCGCCTGCGCCGATCCCGCCCGCTTCGCCCCGCGCCAGGAATGGCAGGCCACGCTCGGACGCCATGCCGAGGGCGACCAGGTCACGCAGGGCGCCTACGACCGCCCATGGCGCTGAACGTTTCTCCGGAGTCCATGATGGTGACATCGCAATCCGCCGCCGCGCCGCGTTTCGGCATCGCCGTCGGCCCCCTGCTCTACTACTGGCCGCGTACCACCGTGATGCAGTTCTATGCCGACGTGGCACAGTCCGGCGCCGACCGCGTCTACCTCGGCGAGACCGTCTGCACGCGCCGCCACGAACTGCGCCACGCGCACTGGCTGGAGATCGCCCAAATGCTCCGCGAGGCGGGCAAGGAGGTGGTGTTGTCGACGCCGGTGCTGGTCGAATCCGACAGCGACCTCGCCTGCCTGCGCCGCGTCTGCGAGCAGGACGACTACCTGGTCGAGGCCAACGACCTCGGCGCCGTGCGCTGCATGCGGGGGCGGCCCTTTGCCACCGGCCCGCACCTGAACGTGTACCACGGTGACACGCTCGCCTGGCTGGCCAGCCTCGGCGCGGTCAGTTGCGCGGTGCCCGTCGAACTGGACGGCAACGCGCTCGGCGCGCTCGCCGCCGTGCGACCCGCAGGCGTGCTGCTGGAGGCGCTGGTCTGGGGCCGCATGCCGCTGGCATTCTCGGCGCGCTGCTTCACCGCGCGCCATCACCGGCTGCACAAGGACAGCTGCGAATTCCGCTGCATGGATTACCCCGACGGGCTTGCCGCCGTTACCGGGGAAGGGCAGCCATTCTTCGCGCTCAACGGCATCCAGACCCAGTCGGCCAGTTGCCTCGACCTGTGCGCGCAGGTGCCGGAAATGGCGGCGATGGGCGTCGGCATGGTGCGCGTGAGTCCGCACGCCACCGGCACGCTCGACGTGATCGGCATGCTCGACGGCATCCGCGCCGGCACCCGCGAGGCGGCGCCGAGCGGGATCACCCCGGCCGGCGCCGAGGCCAGCAACGGCTACTGGAGCGGGCAGCCCGGCATCCGCTGGCACGACCACGAGGTACGCGCATGAGCTTCATGTTTCCCCTGCTGGCGCGCATGCATCGCCGGCTGCCCGCGCCGCTGCATGCCATGCCGCTGGTCGGTGCCCTCGAAGCCGCGCGCCGGGCGGGCTGGCTCACGCCGCCCGCCGCGCTCGACGGCCATGGCTTCCTGCTGTGTGTGGAGGATCTGGCGCTGACGGTGCATTTCCGCTGCGCCGACGGGGGCTTCCATATCGGCCCCTTCGACGGCACGGCGCCGGCGCTGACCCTGCGCGCCCGCGCCGGCGACTACCTGCGCCTGCTGGCGGGCGAGGCCGACACCGATACCCTGTTCTTCCAGCGCCGCCTCGCCATCACGGGCGATACGGCCCTCGGCCTCGAAGTGAAGTACTGGCTCGATGCGGCGCCGCGACCGCCCTGGGTGGTCGCGGCCAGCACGCGGCTGTCCGCCATGATGGCTGCCTGAGTTGCCCGACTGGGCCGAACTGGCCGAACGGGCCGGTCAGGCGGCCGCCGGCGCCACCCGGCTGCCCAGCGTCTGGCGCGAGCGGTCCGGGTGCAGCCAGCGCAGGCTGGCCAGCGCGCTGACGAACAACAGCGCTGCGCCGATCATGAAGCCGATCTCGTAGCCGTGGGCGTTGGTGCTGCCGTAGTGCTGCACCAGTTGGCCCATTACCATCGGCCCGAGTGCGCCGGCCACGTTGCCGATGGCCGTGTAGATGGCCATCAGGCCGCCGCGCTGCAGGGGCGGCACGATTTCACCGAGGATCGGCGGCGACAGCACGAAGGTCACGGCCAGCAGGCCGGTCGCCGCAGCCTGCATCAGTGCCTTCTGCACCGGTGCGAGGTCCAGCTGGCCCACGCAGAGCAGCAGGATTGCGCCGAGCACGACGGAGCCGTTGATCAGCATGACGCGGGCAACGCGAGAGCCGCGGCCGCGCTTGAGCAGTCGCTCGGACAGGAAGCCGGCCACCAGCCCCACCGGTGTGCCCGCCACCACGATCAGCGCCACCCAGCGCCCGGCGGTCACGCTGCTGAAGCCCAGCGCCTTCTCCATGTACGACGGCAGCCACGTCAGGTTGAGGCCGATGGTCCAGTACGCGCTGAAGCACAGCAGGAAGAGCGTCAGCATCGACGGGTCGGTCAGCAGGCGGGCGTAGGGCAGGCGCGCGTTGGCGGCCGCGCCTGGCATACCCTGATGGCCGAGGTTACCCTCCCGGCCCCACACCAGCCACGCCAGCACCCAGACAGCGCCGATCACGGCGAGGATGACGAAGTTCATGCGCCAGCCCCAGCGCTGGGTGATCTGCGGGATCACCAGCCCGGCCAGCAGCATGCCCAGGATGCCGCCTTGCAGCACCAGGGCGCCAGGCAGGGTGCGCTTGCTGTCGGGGAACCACTTGTAGAGTGCGTGAAGCGCCACGGGCGTGCCCGGCCCTTCGGCGGCGCCGAGCGCGGCGCGGCACAGCAGCACGGTGAGCGCGCCGCCGGTGATCGCGATGGGCAACTGGAGCAGCGCCCAGGAGGCGGCCATGATCAGCAGCAGCCACCGGGTCGGAATCCGGTTGGCCAGAAAGCCGACCACCACGGCCGAGATGCCGAAGAGCCAGTAGAAGCTGCCGGCGATCATGCCGAATTCGGCGGGCGACAGGTGCAGTTCGGCCATCAGCGGCACTGCCACCATGCCCAGTGCGGCCTTGTCGATAAAGTTGATCAGCGTGAAGGCCGCCAACAGGGCGGCCATGCCCCAGGCGGCCCCGGGGCGGTAATGGGTGGTGTCTGTCATGCCTGTCTCCGGTGGTATCGCGGTGCTCCTGTGGCGGGCACCGTCTTGATGGGATTGCCGCAGCATCTTTGGCGTGATGTCTGCCTATGTCAATGCACACAGACCCCTGTTCGGGCCGGGCGTTCCGCTGTGCGATTCATCGTTTTGGACGATGGTCAGCCGGGGCATGCCGACACGAGAATTCTTGCAGCACAACCGTCCGCAACAACCCCACCCAATTCAGGGAGGTCCTGTTCATGTCCAGTGTGTTTCGCGAGGATGCGCTCGCCGGCAAGACTGTCTTTATCGCCGGCGCTTCCTCCGGTATCAATTTAGGCATTGCGCAGGCCTTTGCGCGCGCCGGCGCCCGGCTCGCGCTGATCAGCCGGAGTGACGAGCGCATCGCTGCCGCGGCAAGAACCATCAACGACGCCGGCGGCACGGCGCTCGGCATTGCCGCCGACGTGCGCGACTACGCCGCCGTGGAGGCCGCCATGGCCCGGGCGCGCGAGGCCTTCGGGCCGTTCGACGCGGTCATCTCCGGCGCGGCGGGCAACTTCATCGCGCCGGTGGCCGGCATGTCGGCCAATGCGTTCAAGACGGTGATCGACATCGACCTGCTCGGCACCTTCAACGTCTTCCGCTCCAGCCATGACAACCTGCGCACGCCCGGCGCCTCGCTGATCGCCATCACCGCGCCGCAGGCCACGCAGGCGCGGATGTTCCAGGCGCATGCGTGCGCGGCCAAGGCCGGCATCAACATGCTGGTGAAATGCCTGGCGCTGGAATGGGGCCCGGCCGGTGTGCGCGTGAACGGTATCTCGCCCGGCCCGATCGCCGAGACCGAAGGCATGGCGCGGCTGGCACCCACGCCGCAGGCCGAGGCCGCCACCAAGGGCCGCCTGGCGCTGCGCGACTATGGCCGCAAGCAGGATATCGCCGACAGCGCGCTGTTCCTCTGCTCGGACAATGCCCGCTACATTACCGGGACCATTCTCGACTGCGACGGCGGGACCTCCGCCGGCGATGCCACCGGCGATGCGCTGACGGTGCCTGTGCGCCAGTGACCGCAGATTGATGACGATAACGACAACGACAGCGACTACAACCAGAGGAGATTCTCGATGACCGAACCCGTGCTCTACCACGTCGAAGCCGGCGTGGCCACCATCACGCTGAACCGCCCGGAAGTCCTGAATGCGCTGAACGCCGAGTTGTTGGCCGCGCTGCGCGCCGCCGTCGACCAGGCCGCGCAGGACGAGGGCGTGCGCGCGGTGGTACTGACCGGGGCCGGGCGCGGCTTTTCGGCCGGCGCCGACCTCGGGGCACGGCAGGGGAACGCGAATGCCGATTCCGGCGACCTGCTGCGAGCGCGCTACCACCCGCTGATCCTGGCGCTGCGCAGCATGCCCAAGCCCGTGATCACCGCGGTGAACGGCGTGGCCGCCGGTGCCGGCATGAGCATCGCCCTCGCAGGCGACGTAGTGCTGGCCGCACGCTCGGCCAGCTTCATGCAGGCCTTCTCGAAGATCGGCCTGGTGCCCGATGCCGGCAGCACCTATTTCGTGCCGCGGCTGGCCGGCGAGCTGCGCGCCCGTGCGCTGGCCATCCTCGCCGAAAAGCTCGATGCCGAGGAAGCCCAGCGCATCGGCCTGGTATGGAAGGTGTACGAGACCGAGGCGCTGGCCGGGGAAGCGGACAAGCTGGCGCGCCACCTGGCCAGCATGCCGACGCAGGCCTACGCCATGATCAAGGAAGCGTTGAACGCGACCTACCAGAACGACCTGGCCGCCCAGCTCGAACTGGAAGCGACGCTGCAGTCGCGCGCCTGCCGTACCGAGGACTTCCGCGAGGGCGTGACGGCCTTCGTCGAGAAGCGTGCGCCGAAGTTCAAGGGCCGTTGAACGTCAGCACCCTCATCTAGCTTTTCTGACCGAGCCGCTTCGCCAGCTTGTGCAGGTTGCTGGCGTCGAGGCCCAGCGCGCGCGCGGCGGCGGCCCAGTTGCCGTCGTGCGCGGCGAGTGCCTGCACGATGCACTCGCGCTGCGTATGGTCGACCGCCTCCCGCAGCGTCAGCCCGGGGGGAATCGCCGCAGCCGGCGGTGGCGCAACGCCCTCGCTGACCGGCGGCAGTTCGATGCCGTCGAGGTCCAGCACATCCGCTTCCAGCGTCACGATGTCATTGCGGTCGGCCCCGCGGCTCACCGCCTTCAGCCCCGCGCGGCTGATGACGTGTTCCAGTTCCCGCACATTGCCCGGCCAGTGGTAGCGGCGCAGCGCCTGCTGCGCGGCGGGTGACAGGCGCAGGCTGCGCAGCCCGAGCCGCGCGCGGTTCTGTTCGAGGAAGCGCCCGGCCAGCAGCAGCACGTCGTTGCCGCGCTCGCGCAGGGGCGGGATGGGAATCGGGTAGACCGAGAGCCGGTGATAGAGGTCGGCGCGGAAGGCGCCGTCGCGTACCCGCTCGCGCAGGTTGCGGTTGGTGGCGGCGATCACGCGCACGTCCACGCGGCGCGGACGATCGGAACCGAGCCGCTGGATCTCGCCGTTCTGGAGCGTGCGCAGCAGCTTGGCCTGGATCGGCAGCGGCAGTTCGCCCACCTCGTCGAGAAAAAGCGTGCCCCCGTCGGCGGCCTCGACGCGCCCCGGGCGGTCGGTGGTAGCGCCCGAGAACGCGCCGCGCACGTGGCCGAACAGTTCGCTCTCGGCCAGCGACTCGGGCAGCGCCGCGCAGTTCACGTGGACCAGCGCACGCTTGCGGCGCCGCGACATGTGGTGCAGCCGATGCGCGAACAACTCCTTGCCCACGCCGGTCTCGCCCAGCAGCAGCACCGGCAGTTCCGAATCGGCCACCACTTCCAGTTCGTGCAGCAGCCGGGCGATGGACGGGTCCTGCCCGATGATGTCGCCCTCGTCCACGGCGCCGCCGGCCACGGGCGCGTCGTTGCGGGTCAGGCGCAAGGCACGCAGTTCGGCTTCGAGGCGGGTGGTGCGGATGGCGGCTTCGACCAGCACGGTCAGCCGCTGGAGGTCGGCCTGCGCGGTGTCGTCGAAGGTGCCGATGGCGAGCGCGTCGAGCGTCAGCACGCCCCAGGGCTCGCCTTCGACCTGCAGGCTCGTGCCCATGCAGTCGTGCACCGGCAGGGGTTCGCCGACGTGGGTGTCGATCAGGCCGTCGTAGGGGTCGGGCAGGGCGCTGTCGTGGTGGAAGCAGGTCACGCCGCGGCGGGCGAGGATGGCCGCCAGGCGCGGGTGCAGCGCCACGGCGAAACGGCGGCCGAGCGCGTCGCGGACCAGTCCGTCCACCGCCACCGGGCGCAGGTGTTCCTCCTCCAGTCGCAGCAGCGCGACCGCCCCGCAGCGGAAGTGCGCGCGCAGGGAACCGACCAGCCGCTGCAGCCGCACCGCCTGCGGCAGGTCGGCGACGAGATCGGCAAGAAGCAGGGCGTCCATCATGGTAATTTGTACCGTTGAAGGTGAATTCGACCGTTAACGATCGATGGTAGATCTTACCCTATAAAGTCTATCCATTTGATTAATAGGGGATTTTTATCTGGCACGCGGCTCGCTACAGGTGATGGCCATCTCACCCACGGAGAACATCATGACCCTGCAGGATCAATCCCTCGGCCAGCTTGCCCGCCAGATTCCGGGCGCGACCAGTGTCTTCCACGAATTCGATCTCGACTTCTGCTGCGGCGGCAAGACCACGCTGCGCGAGGCAGCCCGCGAGAAGGGCATCGACGCCGACGCCATCGGCACCCGCCTCGCCGCGCTCACCGCCGACCGCGAGCCGGGCGACCGAGACTGGGGCGAGGCGGCCCCCTCGGAATTGATCGATCACATCCTCGTGCGCTTCCACGAACGCCACCGCGAGCAACTGCCCGAGCTGATCCGCCTCGCCCGGCGCGTGGAGACCGTCCACGGCGACCGGCCCGACTGCCCGCTCGGCCTGGCCGACCACCTGACCGTCATGCGGCAGGAACTCGAGAGCCATATGCAGAAGGAAGAGCAGGTCCTGTTCCCGATGCTCCGGCGCGGCCTCGGCGCAATGGCCGATGGTCCGATCCACGTCATGCGCATGGAGCACGACGACCACGGCGAGTCCCTGCAGCGCATTGCCGCACTGACCAACAACATCACGCTGCCGCGCGCGGCGTGCAACACCTGGCGGGCGCTCTACCTCGGCCTGCGGGCGCTGCGCGAGGACCTGATGGAGCACATCCACCTGGAGAACAACATCCTCTTCGAGAACGCGGCCCACGCCTGAGCGGCGGCCACACGGATTCAAGAACGGACGAGAAAGACACGATAAACAGAGACGATCGATAGAGAGATCCCGTCATGGGCCAATACAAGCGACTATGGTTCCTGCTGATCGCCGTGCTGGCGGTCACCTTTTCCCTGCTGGGCTACTTCGGCGTCGAGGTCTACCGGCAGGCGCCGCCAACGCCGGCGCAGGTGGTCACCGCCGACGGCAGGCAACTCTTCACCGGCGACGACATCCTCGACGGCCAGACCGCGTGGCAGTCGGTAGGCGGCATGCAGCTCGGCTCGATCTGGGGCCACGGTGCCTACCAGGCGCCGGACTGGACCGCCGACTGGCTGCACCGCGAGCTGACCGCCTGGCTCGACCTCGGCGCGCAGTCCGGATACGGTAAGCCGTATGCGCAACTCGCCCCGGGCCAGCAGGCCGCGCTGCGCGAGGAGCTGCGCATCGAGTACCGCGGCAACCGCACCGACGCCAACGGCGTGCTGACGATCTCGCCGCGCCGCGCGCAGGCCATCGCGGCCACCGCCACGTACTACGACCAGCTCTTCTCCGACGCGCCAGCGCTGCACCAGACCCGCGAGCACTTCGCGATGAAGGAGAACACGCTGCCGAGCGCGAAGCGCCGCGAGGCACTGACGCGCTTCTTCTTCTGGACCGCCTGGGCGGCCGCCACCGAGCGTCCCAACGCCACCGCCACCTACACCAACAACTGGCCGCACGAGCCGCTGATCGGCAACCAGCCGACCAGCGAGAACGTGGTCTGGTCGGTGGTCAGCGTGGTGGTGCTGCTGGCCGGCGTGGGCTTCCTGGTGTGGGCGTGGTCCTTCCTGCGTGGCCATGACGAGCCGCTGCCGGCCGCACCGGCGCGCGACCCGCTGACGACCTTCACGCTCACGCCGTCGCAGCGCGCGCTCGGCAAGTACCTGTTCGTGGTGGTCGCGCTGCTCGGCTTCCAGGTGCTGCTGGGCGGCTTCACCGCGCACTACACGGTCGAGGGGCAGAAGTTCTACGGTGTCGAGCTGTCGCGCTGGTTCCCGTACTCGCTGACGCGCACGTGGCACATCCAGAGTGCGCTGTTCTGGATCGCCACCGGCTTCCTCGCGGCGGGCCTGTTCCTCGCGCCGCTGATCCACGGCGGCAAGGACCCGAAGTACCAGAAGCTCGGCGTCGACGTGCTGTTCTGGGCGCTGATCGTGGTGGTGGTGGGCTCCTTCACCGGCAACTACCTCGCCATCGCGCAGAAGCTGCCGCCGGAACTGAATTTCTGGCTCGGCCACCAGGGCTATGAATATGTCGACCTCGGCCGCCTGTGGCAGATCGGCAAGTTCGCCGGCATCCTGATCTGGCTCGTGCTGATGCTGCGCGGCGTGGTGCCGCCGCTGCTCAAGCGCGGGACCGACCGCAACCTGCTGGCGCTGCTGACCGCCTCGGTCGGCGCCATCGGCCTGTTCTACGGCGCGGGCCTGTTCTACGGCGAGCGCACCAGCCTGACGGTGATGGAGTACTGGCGCTGGTGGGTGGTCCACCTGTGGGTCGAGGGCTTCTTCGAGGTGTTCGCCACCACGGCGCTGGCCTTCATCTTCTGCACGCTGGGTCTTGTCACGCGCCAGATGGCGACCACCGCGAGCCTCGCGTCCGCCTCGCTCTTCATGCTCGGCGGCGTGCCCGGCACCTTCCATCACCTGTACTTCGCTGGCGCCACCACGCCCGTCATGGCCATCGGCGCGACCTTCAGTGCCCTGGAAGTTGTGCCGCTGATCGTGCTCGGCCATGAAGCCTGGGAAAACTGGCGCCTGAAGGACCGCGCGCCGTGGATGGGCGCCGTCAGGTGGCCGCTGATGTTCTTCGTCGCCGTGGCCTTCTGGAACATGCTCGGCGCCGGGGTGTTCGGCTTCATGATCAACCCGCCGATCTCGCTGTACTACGTGCAGGGCCAGAACACCACGCCGGTCCATGCGCACGCGGCACTGTTCGGGGTGTATGGCTTCCTCGCGCTGGGCTTCACGCTGCTGGTGCTGCGCTACATCCGTCCGGCGCACCAGCTCAACGAGACGTGGATGAAGGTGGCCTTCTGGGGCATGAACGGCGGCCTCGTGCTGATGATCGCCACCAGCCTGCTGCCGGTCGGCATCATCCAGTTCCTGGCGAGCGTGGAGTACGGCACGTGGTACTCGCGCGGCGAGGCATTCATGCAGCAGCCGCTCCTGCAGACCCTGCGCTGGGTGCGGACCTTCGGAGACGTGGTGTTCCTGGTGGGCGCGCTGACGCTGGTGTGGCAGGTGGTGCTGGCGCTGTTCGGCGGGAAGTCCGCGGTGGCTGAAGGTGCGGTACGGCCTGCGGTGAACTGAGGGCTCGTTGGGCATCTCGGCGCCCCCGCGCACACGGTGCGCGGGGGCGCTTGTTTTTGCGCCGTCCAGTCAGATCAATGCGTGGGCGGCGCCGCGGTCCCAAGTTCCGCAGCGGCCTCGCGGAGGCAGGTCCTGAAAAGCTGCACGGCCGGGGCAGGAATGCGTTCGGCGTACGAAAAGCAACCGATATCGCCGAAGGCCGGCAATGCGCTGACGCGCAGGATGGTCAGCGCATCGTGGCCGGCAAACTGCATGGCCGCCGAGCGCGGCATCAGTCCGACGGTCTGCCCGTCGCCCATGAGGGCCACATTGGTCTGCACCGAGAGCGACTCCACGATGTTTGCCGGCAGCGGCAGTCCCGCATCGAAGAACAGCTTTTCTGCTGTCTGGCGCAATGACGACTCCCGCGTCGGCAGGATTCACGGAAACGCCGCCAGATCCGCCATGGCGATGGCGGCGCGATCCGCGAGCGGATGGCCGACACCAGCGACCAGGCAGAGCGGCTCGCGGTACAGCGTTTCGGCGAGCAGCAGCGTGGACGCCTCGCGCCAGCTGCCATCCTCCGGCGTTCGGGCTACGACGAGGTCGAGATCGCCGACCGTCAGCGCCGGAAAGAGTTGATCGGTCTGGCCAACACGCAGCGTGACTACCACCCCGGGAGCGCGCGCCTTCAGCCGCCGGATCGCATGCGGCACGAGCAGGGCGGCGCCCGAGATCACGATGCCGACGCATACCTGGCCCGCCGTCCCGTCATGGAAGGCGCCGACTTCGCCGGACAGGTGGCGCAGCTCGGCCATCATCGACTTGGCACGCCGCGCGACCAGCTCGCCCAGCCCGGTCGGGCTGACGCCCCGGTTTCCGCGAATCAGCAGGGGGCCGCCGAAATAGTTCTCCAACTCGTGGACCACCTTCGTGACGGCGGACTGCGTCAGGTTCAGCTCGCGCGAGGCGTGCAGCACGGAGCCGCTGCGCAGCACCTGCTCGAAGACGATGAGCTGGGCGAAGCGCAGTTTCCGTCCCAGCGACGGGGTTTGGCTGGACATTGGGGATGGCGGCAGGCGGCCTGTCGTGACGATGCGGGTATTCTAGTTGGGAATAGCCAAGCGCCAACGTTTCATTATTCAAGAATAGAAGCGGCCACTAGACTCCTCGAAACAAATCGTTGGAGACGCCAGTGGCAACCGAGCCCATCCTTTACCGCAACTATATAAATGGCCGCTTCGAAGGTGCGGCCGGTGCTTCAACCTTTCCCAACATCTCCCCCGTCAACGGCGACGTGATCGGCCATGTCTGCGAAGCCGATGCCGATGCAGTGGACCGCGCGGTGCTGGCCGCGCGCGCGGCGATGGAAGGGCCGTGGGGGCGGACCAGCCCCGCCGAGCGGGCACGCCTGCTGCACGCGGTAGCGGACGGGATCGAGGTCCGCTTCGACGACTTCGTCGCTGCCGAGGTGGCCGACACGGGCCGCCCCGAACATCAGGCGCGCGCGCTCGACATCCGCCGCGGGGTACAGAACTTCCGCACTTTCGCCGACCTCGTGGCCCAGGCCGGGGGCGAGTACTACGAGATGCGCACGACCGACAGTGCCGACGTCTTCAGCTACACGGTGCGCAAGCCGCACGGCGTGGTCGGGATCATCGCGCCGTGGAACCTGCCGATGTTGCTGACGACGTGGAAAGTCGCCCCGGCGCTGGCCTGCGGCAATGCCGTGGTGGTCAAGCCGTCGGAGGAGACGCCGGGATCGGTGACGCTGCTGGCCGAGGTGATGGATGCCGCCGGCGTGCCGCCGGGCGTCTTCAACCTCGTGCACGGCTTCGGCGGCGGCTCGGCCGGGGAGTTCCTGTCGCGGCATGACGGACTGGACGCCATCACCTTCACCGGCGAGTCGCGCACCGGCAGCACCATCATGAAGGCGGCCGCGGAAGGGGTGAAGGAGATCTCGTTCGAGCTGGGCGGCAAGAACGCCGCCGTGGTCTTCGCGGATTGCGACTTCGACAAGGCCGTGGCGGGCGTACTGCGATCGAGCTTCACCAACACCGGGCAGGTTTGCCTGTGCTCCGAGCGCGTCTACGTGGAGCGGCCCATCTTCGATCGCTTCGTGGCGGCGCTCAAGGCGCGCGTCGAAGGGCTGCGCATCGGGTATCCGGGCGACGAAGGCGTGGACGTCGGCTCACTGATTTCCCGCGGCCATCGCGACAAGGTGCTGTCGTACTTCGCGCTGGCGGTCGAGGAAGGTGCGACGGTCGTGGCCGGCGGCGGCGTGCCGGTATTCGGCGACGCCCGCGACCGCGGCGCCTACGTCCAACCCACTATCTGGACTGGTCTGCCGGACGCGGCGCGCTGCGTGCAGGAGGAGATCTTCGGCCCGGTCTGCCACATCGCCCCATTCGACAGCGACGACGAAGTCGTCGCGCGCGTCAACGACTCCCGCTACGGCCTGGCGGCATCCGTCTGGACACGCGACCTGGCGCGGGCACACCGCGTGACCCGTCGCTTCGACGTTGGCGTCGTGTGGGTCAACACGTGGTTCCTGCGCGACCTGCGCACACCGTTCGGCGGCACCCGCCTGTCGGGCATCGGCCGCGAGGGCGGCCGCCATTCGCTCGACTTCTATTCCTCGACCACCACCGTCTGCATTCAACCCTGAGAGACCGCATGACATCCAATCCCTTCGACGGGAATGCCGCGCTGCGCGAGGCGGCCGACCGTCTCTGGCAAGCCGGCCTGAGCGGCACCCCGTGCGCGCCGGTACGCGACCTGATCGCCGCCGCCGCCACGGACGAAGCCGCCGCCGATCCGGTGTCGCTGGCCTACGCCGTGCAGCGGATCAACACCGGCCGCGCGTTGGCCGCCGGCCGCAGGCTGGTGGGCCGCAAGATCGGCCTGACGTCCGTGGCGGTGCAACGCCAGCTCGGCGTGGGCGAGCCCGACTTCGGCATGCTGTTCGCCGACATGGCGCGCCAGGACGGCGAGCCGATCGACTGCCGCCACGTGATGCAGCCGAAAGTGGAGGCCGAGGTGGCACTGGTGCTCGAACGCGACCTGCCGCACGGGCTGCACACGGTGGCCGACGTGATCCGCGCCACCGCCTTCGCACTGCCGGCCATCGAGATTGTCGGCAGCCGCGTGGCGAACTGGGACATCCGGCTCAGCGATACCGTGGCCGACAACGCCTCGTCGGGCCTGTTCGTGCTCGGCACTCGCCCGGTGGCGCTGGCCGCGCTGGACCTGGCCCACTGTGGCATGAGCATGGAGCGGGCCGGCGAGCCGGTGTCGGTGGGGGCGGGCGCGGCCTGTCTCGGCCATCCGCTGAATGCCGCCGTGTGGCTGGCGAACACGATGAGCCGCGTCGGCGCACCGCTGCAGGCCGGCGACATCATCCTGACGGGCGCGCTCGGCCCGATGGTGGCGGTGCGGCCGGGCGACGTGGTGACGGCGCACATCGACGGACTGGGCTCGGTCACCGCATCGTTCGGGCCCGACACGGAAGGAGGACAGTGAGATGAATCCTGTGAAGGTTGCCATCATCGGTTCCGGGAACATCGGCACCGACCTGATGATCAAGGTGCTGCGCCACGGAGCGCCGCTGCAGATGGGCGCGATGGTCGGAATCGACGCCGCTTCGGAGGGCCTGGCCCGCGCCGAACGCCTCGGCGTGCCCGTCACCGCGGACGGCATCGAAGGGCTGCTCGGATTGCGGGAGTTCGCCGACATCCGCATCGTCTTCGACGCTACCAGCGCCGGTGCCCACGCGCACCACGACACGCTGCTGCGGCAGCATGGTGTGCGGGTGATCGACCTCACGCCCGCCGCCATCGGACCCTACGTGATCCCGAGCGTCAACGGCGACGCCCACCTGGACGCGCCGAACATCAATATGGTCACCTGCGGCGGCCAGGCGACCATTCCCATCGTGGCCGCGATCGGCAGCGTGACGCCGGTCCACTACGCGGAAATCGTCGCCTCGATCTCGAGCCGATCGGCGGGTCCCGGCACGCGGGCCAATATCGACGAGTTCACCGAGACGACGTCGCGGGCCATCGAGACGGTGGGCGGCGCGCGCCGCGGGAAGGCAATCATCATCCTGAACCCGGCGGAGCCGCCGCTCATCATGCGCGACACCGTCAGCTGCCTGACGGACGAAGCCGACACGGCAGCCATCGAGGCGGCGGTCGGGGAGATGGTGGCGAGCGTGCAGGCCTACGTGCCCGGCTACCGGCTCAAGCAGCGGGTGCAGTTCGACCGCCTGGCCGAGTCCGTCAACGTGCCGGGCATCGGCCGCCGGAGCGGGATGCGCACCACGGTGTTCCTGGAGGTCGAGGGCGCTGCCCACTACCTGCCGGCCTACGCCGGCAATCTCGACATCATGACCAGTGCCGCCCTCGTCTGCGCCCAGCGCGTAGCGGCGCGGCTGCCGCAACACCGCGCGCGCGGTACGGCGTGAGGAGACACCATGATTAGCAAGCGACTCTATATCTCTGACGTCACATTGCGCGACGGCAGCCATGCCGTGCGCCACCAGTACTCGCTCACGCAGGTCCGGGCCATCGCCTCGGCGCTCGATGCGGCGGGCGTCGACTCGATCGAGGTCGCCCACGGCGACGGCCTCGCCGGATCGAGCTTCAACTACGGATTCGGCGCGCACAGCGACATGGAGTGGATCGCGGCCGTCGCCGACACGGTGAAGCGGGCGAAGGTGGCCACGCTGCTGCTGCCCGGCATCGGGACGGTCCACGACCTGCGCGAAGCCTACGCGGCCGGCGCGCGCGTGGTTCGCATCGCCACCCACTGCACCGAGGCCGATACGGCACGCCAGCACATCGGCACGGCGCGCGAGATGGGCATGGACGTGGTCGGCTTTCTCATGATGAGCCATATGGCGACGCCGGCTGAGTTGGCCCGCCAGGCGAAGCTGATGGAAAGCTATGGCGCCACCTGCTGCTACGTGGTGGATTCGGGCGGCGCTCTGACGATGGACGGCGTGCGCGACCGGTTCCGCGCGTTCAAGGACACACTGCGGCCCGAGACGCTGACCGGCATGCATGCCCACCACAACCTCGGGCTGGGCGTCGCCAACAGCATCGTGGCAGTGGAAGAGGGCTGCGATCGCATCGACGCCAGCCTCGCGGGCATGGGAGCGGGTGCCGGCAATGCGCCACTCGAAGTCTTCATTGCTGCCGCGAGCCGGCTGGGGTGGCAGCACGGCTGCGATCTTTACCAGCTGATGGACGCCGCCGATGACCTGGTCCGGCCGTTGCAGGATCGCCCGGTGCGTGTCGACCGGGAAACGCTGGCGCTCGGCTATGCCGGCGTCTACTCGAGCTTCCTGCGCCATGCCGAGGCGGCCGCCGCCCGGCACGGCCTGAAAACGGTCGACATCCTGGTCGAACTGGGCCGACGCCGCATGGTAGGCGGTCAGGAAGACATGATCATCGACGTTGCGCTGGACCTGCGGAGCCGCCAGCGCACGGCAGCCGGGGAGGCCGCATGACAGAGGCAGAAACACAAGCACGGGAAGGGTTCCCGCTGGAGGAGATCGCCATCGCGCTGGACGACGCGGCCTCCTTCGCCAGGGCGGTGCCGCAGTTCAGCGCCAGCCAGCCATTCAGCCTGCCGGACGCGTATGCCATCCAGCGCCTGTCGATCGCGCGCCGGTGCGCGCGCGGCGAGCGCCCGGTGGGCATCAAGCTGGGCTTCACGAGCCGCGCCAAGATGGTCCAGATGGGCGTCGACAGCCTGATCTGGGGCTGGCTGACCGACGGCATGGTGGAGGAGGAGGGCGGCCGCGTCGCGCGGCGCAAGTACATCCATCCCCGCGTCGAACCGGAGGTGTGCTTCCTGACGCGCCGGACCATCGACCGCCCGCTCACGCTGCTGGAGGCAGCCGACTACGTCGAGGCCGTGGCGCCCGCGCTCGAGATCATCGACTCGCGCTACGAGGCCTTCCGCTTCACGCTCGAAGACGTGGTCGCCGACAACTGCTCGTCGGCGGGGCTCGTCGTTGGTCCCTGGAGCCGAAGCCTCGACCGGCTGGGCAATCTTGGCGTGGTCGTGCGCGTGAACGGTGCCGTGACGCAGACCGGGTCGACGGCAGCCATCCTCGGCCATCCGCTGCGCAGCCTGGTGCAGGCATCGCGGCTGCTCGCCGGCGCCGGCACGCCATTGCCGGCGGGCAGCCTGATCATGGCGGGCGCAGCCACGGCCGCCGATGCCTTGCGTGCCGGCGATCATGTGGCCGTATCGGTCGGCGAACTCGGCAGCGCGTCGCTCCACGTGGCGTAAAGGGGAGACCATGCAGAACCAGTCAGCGGCATCCGTGGTGGCGGGCAAGGCCACGCCGCGCGGGACGTTTCCCCATGTGCGGCGCGCGGGCGATTTCCTGCTCGTCTCGGGCACCAGTTCACGCCGCCCGGACAACACGTTCGAGGGCGTCAGCGTCGATCCGCTCGGTGTGACGGCGCTCGACATCGCCGCGCAGACCCGCGCGGTCATCCGCAACATCGACGATATCCTCCGGAGCGTGGGCGCCAGCCTGGCCGACGTGGTGGAGATCACGACCTTCCTTGTCGACATGAACGACTTCGGCGGCTACAACGCCGTCTATTCGGATTTCTTCGGCTACGACGGCCCGACGCGCACCACGGTGGCCGTGCATCAACTGCCGCATCCCCACCTGCGCATCGAGATCAAGGCCATCGCCTATAGGCCGCTCGCGCGCGCCGCGGACCAGGAGACACCATGACAACAGCCGCCCTCCGCTACGGGCTTCCATTCAATTTCCCGCGCTGGATCGACGAGCACGAACATCTGCTGAAGCCGCCCGTCGGCAACCGGCAGATCTGGAAGGACGCCGACCTGATGGTCACGGTCGTCGGCGGGCCGAACCACCGGACCGACTACCACGACGATCCGCTCGAGGAGTTCTTCTACCAGATGCGCGGCGATGCCTACCTGAACCTGTGGGCGGACGGGCGCAACGAGCGCGTCGACCTCAAGGAGGGTGACGTGTTCCTGCTGCCGCCGCACGTCCGCCACTCGCCGCAGCGGCCGCAGGCGGGCAGTGTCTGCCTGGTGGTCGAGCGGCAGCGCCCGGCGGGGCTGCTCGACGGCTTCGAATGGTATTGCGACGGCGAAGATGGCTGCGGGACGCTCGTGCACCGCGTCGAGGTCCAGTTGCAGAACATCGTGACCGACCTGCCGCCGCTCTTCGAGCAGTTCTACCGCAGCGAAACGGCGCGCCGGTGCCCCGCATGCGGCAAGCTGCATCGTGGCAGGCACGCCTGACCCTCACCGGCGAATCCAACGTGTCCAAGATGATGAAAATTGACATGCACGCCCACTTCTTCCCGCGCGTGACGCGGGAGGAGGCGGACCGTCTCGACCCCGCGCGGGCCCCGTGGCTGCAGATCGGGCCGGACGGCGAGCACGGCCACATCATGGCCGGCGACAGCCGCTTCCGTCCGGTCTACCGCGCATTGTGGGACCCGGCGCTGCGGATCGAGGAGATGGACCGCCACGCGGTCGACATCCAGGTCGTCTGTGCCACGCCCATCCTGTTCGGCTACGGCTATCCGGCGCCCGCGGCCGCCGCGTGGGCCGAACGGATGAACGACCTGGCCCTGGAGTACTGCACCTACCGGCCCTATCGGCTCAAGGCGCTGGCTCAGGTCCCGCTGCAGGACCTCGACCTGGCCTGTCGCGAGGCCTCGCGCGCGCGGCGCGCCGGTCACGTCGGCGTTCAGATCGGCAGCCATCTCGGTCCGCGCGACCTGGACGATGCCGACCTCGTGGCGTTCCTGACGCACTGCGCGAACGACGACATTCCGGTGCTCGTGCATCCGTGGGACATGATGACCGATGGCCGCATGAAGAAATGGATGCTGCCGTGGCTCGTCGCGATGCCGGCGGAGACCCAGCTCGGCATCCTGTCGCTGATCCTGTCGGGCGCGTTCGAACGGATTCCAGCGTCGCTGCGGCTGTGCTTCGCCCACGGCGGAGGCAGCTTTCCTTACCTGCTGGGGCGCGCGGAGAACGCCTGGCATTGTCGCGACATCGTCAGGGAAGACTGCCCGCATCCGCCGTCGCACTACCTCGACCGCTTCAGCGTCGACAGCGCGGTGTTCGACGCGCGGGCACTGCGCTTGCTGGTGGAAGTGATGGGCGCGGAGCGGGTCATGCTCGGATCGGACTATCCCTTCCCGCTGGGCGAACAAGAGATCGGCGCGCTGGTCGCGGGCAATCCATGGCTGTCCGAGCCGGACCGCGCCGCCATCCTCGGCGGCAATGCGGCGCGCTTCTTCGGGCTGCAGGCCGACTGCCTCGCGCATATCGCCGCCTGAGTGCGAACTGCAATGCAGCGATACGGGCCAGACAACGGGCATGCCGCGGGCGTCGACCTGATCGGTGACGTACGGTCCGTGACGGATCTGGCCCGACCCGCGCTTGCACGGTCGGGCGCTTGCGTCGCAAGCGACGCAAAGGTCTTCGCTGTGACCGCCCGGCGTAAGGGCATGTCCGGATCGTGGGTCCCGTATATTTCGGCTAGCATGCCCCGTTTAACGTTTGCGCTGAAATATCCGCCGTGCGTTGGTCCCAGCTCTCTCTCAGCCGCAAGCTGCGCTTCTACCAGTTCATGGTATTCGAGCGCGCGCTTGCCACCGGTTCGCTGCAGAGAGCGGCCAACGAGCTCGCGCTGACGCAGCCCGCCATCTCGAAGATCATCCACGAACTGGAGCAGTATTTCGGGGGCGCGCTCTTCGAACGCTCCAGCCGGGGCGTGCAACCCACCGAACTCGGCGCGTTGCTCGGCCGTCGCGTGAAGTCGATGATGGCCGACTTCCAGCACATGACCGACGAGGTCAATGCGTTCAAGGAGGGCACCAGCGGCCACGTGGTCATCGGGACGTCGGTGTCGGCCTCGGCCAAGCTGCTGCCGATGGCGCTCATCGCGCTGAAATCACGCGTGCCTGACGTGCTGGTGACGGTCCGGGAAGACCAGATCGAGCGGCTGTTCTCGGGCCTGGCGTCCGGCGAGATCGATGTGGCGATGGGGCGGCTGCCGCCGCAGCCGCTCTCCCACGCATACTCGCTGCGTCACGAAGTCCTGTTCGACGAGGCGCTCTGCCTGGTCGGCGGGGCGCGTCACTGGAGAGACAGGATCCCCGCAGGCACCCGGATCGATCCTGCAGCGCTGGCTGACCTCCCCTGGGTCCTGCCCGTTCCCGAGTCGCCTTCCCGGCTCGCGGTGGACAACTACATCCGGCGCCACGGCCATCCCATCCCGCGCGACGCCATCGAGTCGGCGTCGATCCTGGCAAATATCACGCTGCTGATGGAGACCTCGCGCGTGTGCCTGATGTCGCGCTCGACGGTGCGCGAGTTCGTCGACGCCGGGCTGCTCTGCGTGCTCGACGACGAACCGGCCGGCAGTCTCGGCGCCGTGGGCTTCTCCGTGCGCGCCGACAAGGAACTCAAGCCGGCCTGCCGCATGTTCGTCGAGTGTTTGCGCGAGGTGGCGGCGCTCTCCGCTGCCGGCGACGCCGCAGGCGAGCCGCAGTTCTCGCCGCAGCCCTAGCCGCAGGTATTCCCGGCGCCACATTGGCGCACTGTCGTCGCCGCGCCGCCCTCGTCAGGGCCGTGCGCGTCACTCCCCGTGTTCACTGCTCTCGTGCAAGCCGCTTTCGCCGGCTCCCGCACGCGGTCCCATTCCAGTCTGTTATCGCACCCCGCGATATTTTCAGTTTTCCGGCGTCTGGGCGGCTCATACACTGCGCTACACACATGGCGATGTCCGAGTCGCACAGGCCAAAGAGGAATCCATGAGAATCAGGAGACAGGCAGTGGAAGGACGGTGGGGACAACACTGGGGGCAGTGGGGACGGCAGGTTGCCGTGCTCGGCGCGGCCGCGATCGCATTGTCCGGTCAGGCCACCGCGCAGACGAAGTTCGATCGCAGCAAGACGGTGATCTTCGCCAACGGCGGTGTGGTCGCCACGCTCGATCCGATGCGTACCGACTACGCGCAGACCAGTTTTATCGCCAGCACGCTGTACGACACGCTGGTGACCTACGACAAGGGCGGCAAGCTGGTCGGGCAGCTTGCCGAGACATTCGAGCTAGCGAGCGACGCGAAGTCGATCAACGTGCTGCTGCGGCCCGGCGTGGTGTTCCACGACGGCAGCCCGGTGACGGCGCAGGACGTCGCCTACACGCTCGACCGCCTGAAGCGGCTGGGGCTCGGCATCGCGTCGCAGATCGACGGCTACGACAAGACCACCGTCCACGATGCGCGCAAGCTGACCATCCGTCTGGCCAGGCCTGATTCGCTGTTCCTCGGCGCGCTGTCCAAGGTCTACATCCTTGAAGCGAAGCTGGTGGCCGCGAATGTGGGCACCGACGATGCGCAGGGCTGGCTGCAGACCCACGACGCCGGCAGCGGCCCCTACACCTTTGCCGGCCGCCGCAATGCCGACATCGTGGTCTCGCAGTTCCCCGGCTACTGGAACAAGGCCGACGGCCGGCCGGAGCAGATCGTGTTCCGCCGCATCGACGAAGGCGCCACCCAGCGCGACGAGCTGCGCGCAGGCAATGTCGACCTCGCCGTGCTCGGCATGGGCTACCGCGATGCCGCGCTGCTCGACAAGGAGGGCCGGGTGAAGGACGCCCGCCTCAAGCCCGAGCTCCAGACCAACATCATCTTCAACACGCGCACCGGCCCCACGGCGGACCCGCGTGTGCGCCGCGCGATCCGGCTGGCCTACGACTACCAGGGCGGGCTGTCGGCCATCCGCCAGGGTAATGGCGTGATCGCCAGTGGCCCGCTGCCGGCGACCATGAGCTGCCGCCCCGATCTCCCCGCCGCGCATCGCGACCTCGCCGAAGCCAGGCGGCTGCTGGCCGAGGCGGGCGTGAAGAACCTGCAGATCACCATGCGCTTCCAGCCGACCGTCGAGGTACAGCGCCTGGAGGCCACGCTGCTGCAGTCGAACCTGGCCGAGATCGGCGTCCAGCTCAAGCTCGAGCCGATCTCGTTCGCCGCCTATCTCGCCAGCGTGGCGCGCTTCGACAGCATCCCGCAGATGATGCTGCTCGACGACTTCGCCCAGTTCCCCGATCCGGGCTCGATCCTGCTGCGCGGCTACCGCTCCGATGCAGTGGGCACGAATCGCAGCGGCTACGCCAATCCGAAGGTGGACGCGCTGCTCGATGCCGCGAAGGCCTCGTCGAACCCGACGCAGCGCTGCGACCTCTACAAGCAGGTGCAGACCATCCTCGACAAGGACTCCGTGATCATGCCGCTGTACACCGTGGGCCGTCCGGTCACGTATCGGCCGCAGCAGATCCAGACCCCGGAGGTCAGCAAGGTGGTGTTCCCGCTCGCTCCCGCCGACCTGCGCCTGGCGAAGAAGTCATGAACGCGCTGCAATCGAAATGGCTGCCGGGCGGGGTCTTCGTCGCGCGCCGGCTGGCCGTGACCGCGCTGACGCTGCTCGGCCTCGTCACGCTGGTGTTCGCGATGATCAAGGCGATCCCCGGCGACGAGGCACAGGTGGCGGCGGGGCCGGAGGCGTCGCCGGCGCAGGTGGAGTTGGTGCGCCAGCGGATGGGGCTGGATGCGCCGCTCGTGGTCCAGTACGGGCGGTTTGTCGGGCAGGTGCTGCACGGTGACCTGGGCACGTCGGTCAGCACGCTGCAGCCGGTGCTGGACGATGTGCTGAAGGTGTTCCCGAGCACGCTGGAGCTGGTGATCGTCACGCTGCTGCTCAGCCTGCTGCTTGCGGTACCGGCGGCGGTGGCCGCGGCGACCTGGCGCGACAGTACCTTCGACCGCGCCTGCCGGGTGGGCGCCGTGGCGGCGGGCGGCATGCCGACGTTCTGGCTGGCGCTGCTCGCGCAATACGTGCTGGCGAGCCGCTGGGGCCTGCTGCCGATCTCGGGCCAGCAGAGTCTGGACTTCAGCGTGCAGGTCCGTACACAGATGCCGGTGGTTGACGCGCTGCTCGCGGGCGACCTGGCCGCGTTCGTTGACGCCTTGCGCCACATCGTGCTGCCGGCCTTTTCGCTTGCGGCGTTCTTCGCGGCCCAGTTCTTCCGCACGCTGCGCGCCTCGCTGATCGCCATCCTGGAAAGCGACTTCATCGTGCCGGTGCGGGCCAAGGGGGCATCGTTCGCCCGCATCATGCTGCGCCACGCGCTGCCCAATGCCATCGGACCCACGGTCACGCTGGTGGGCGTGCTGCTCGGCATGATGATCGGCTCGTCAGTGCTGGTCGAGAGCGTGTTCGGGCGGCAGGGGGTGGGTGCCTACCTGTCCAATGCAGTCGAGCAGAAGGATACCTATGCCGTGCTGGGAGCCGTCCTCTTCGTGGGTGCGGTGGTCTGCGTCAGCAACGTGCTGGTCGACCTGCTCCTGCTGGCAGTGGACCCGCGCGTGCGCGCCGCACAACTTCACGGGAGCAAGCGATGAACTTGACCATTGCGCGCGGTGCGTTCCGCACGGCGCCACCTCTCTTCGATACCGCTGTCTACGCAATTGTCGCGCTGATGATCGCGATGGCGGTGGTGGGGCCGATGCTCGCGCCGGATTCGGTCTACGTCTCCGACATCGGCAATGCCCTGATGCCGCCGAGCGCGGCGCACTGGTTCGGCACGGACGACCAGGGCCGGGACGTGATGTGGCGCGTGATCGCCGGATCGCGGGCGACGCTGCTGTCGGCCATGCTGATCGTGACGGCCTACTCGCTGATCGGCGTGCTGATCGCTACGCTCGCCACGGTGGGGCCGCGCTGGCTCGACGAGACGCTGATGCGCATGACCGATATCGGCCTGGCGCTGCCCGGCCTCGTGGTGGCGCTGGGGTTCGCGGCGGCGCTCGGGCCGAGCCTGCAGTCGGCCATTGTCGCCAAGGCCATCACCGGCTGGCCGGTCACCGCGCGCCTGCTGCGCGGCATCATGCGCCAGACGATGACGGCGCAGTTCGTGGTCGGCGCGCAGGCCATGGGCGTGTCGCGCTGGCGGCTGATGACCCGGCACGTGCTGCCCAACTCGCTCGACATCCTGGTCGTGAAGTGGGCCGGCGACATCGGCGCCGCGGTGCTCGTGCTGGCGGGGATGTCGTTCATCGGCGTCGGCGCGCAGCCGCCGAGCGCGGAGTGGGGCGCGATGATCGCCAGCGCGAAGGGATACGTCGCCAATGCATGGTGGGTGGTCGCCGCGCCGGGCGCCGCGATCGCGCTGGCGGCGGTTGGCTTCGGCCTCCTGGGAGACATCCTCCAGGTGCGCCGCGATCCGAGCCTGCGGGGCCGGTCATGAGCTTGGGAGTTGAAATGATCCAGTCGAGGACTGAGGATCCGGCGCTGCGTCCGGGCGCAGCGGCCGGGGCGGATGACCGACCTGCGTCGGCGGAGGGCGACACGCTGGTGGAGGTGGAGGGCCTGACCGTCGACCTGCCGCACCGCCAGGGCGCGACGCGCCTGGTGGACGGCGTGAGCTTCCGGATGAAGCGGGCCGAGAAGGTCGCGCTGGTTGGCGAATCGGGGTCGGGCAAGTCGGTCACCGCGCGGGCGCTGATGCGGCTCAACCCGAAGCTGACCGTGGCGGGGCGTGTCGTCGTCGACGGCATCGAGGTGCTTGGGCTGCCGGAGCGCAAGCTGGGTACCGTGCGTGGCCGGCGGATCGGCATGGCGTTCCAGGATGCCTTCACCTCGCTGGACCCGATCATGCCGGTCGGCGAGCAACTGATGGAAGCGCTGGTGGTGCACGGCGTGTCGCGGCGGGAAGCGCGCCAGCGCGCTGTCCGCTTGCTGGCGGAGCTCGGCGTGACCAATGCCGAGGGACGCATGAAGGCCTACGTCCACGAGTTTTCCGGCGGCATGCGCCAGCGCGCGGTGCTTGCCATGGCGCTGATCGGCGAGCCGCAGCTGCTGATCGCGGACGAGCCGACGACGGCGCTGGATGTCCGCATCGCGCAGCAGGTGCTGGATGTGCTGGAGGACGTTGCCGAGCGGCGCGAGCTGGCCGTGCTGCTGATCACGCACGACATGGGCGTGGTGGCGTCCTTCGCCGAGCGCGTGCTGGTGATGTATTCGGGCCGCATCGTCGAGGATGCCAACGTGGAGTCCCTGTTCGCGCGTCCGCTCCATCCTTACACCGAGGGCCTGCTTGGCGCGGTGCCGCGTGTGGATCGCAGCGTCGAGCGGCTGGTGGCGGTGCCTGGGGTGCCGGTGCCGCCGGGCGAGCGGCCGGCCGGCTGCGCATTCCACCCGCGCTGTGCGGCGGCGACGGACGTCTGCCGCGGCGTCGTGCCGCCCTTGCGGACCTTCGGGTCGCGCCGGGTGGCCTGCCACCATGCAGAGGAACGGGGAGCATCGGATGCTGTTTGAACTGAATCACGTATCGAAGTCGTTTGCGGACGGCCGCCGCGGACGGGCCATTGCGCTCGACGACGTCTCGCTGTCGCTCGACGCGGGGCAGGCGATCGGCCTGGTCGGCGAGTCGGGTTCGGGCAAGACAACGCTGATCCGTTGCGCGCTGCGCCTGCTGACGCCCGACTCGGGCTCCGTGGTCTACGACGGCATGAACGTCGTGGATGCCGGCCGCGCCGAGCTGAGGCGGTTCCGCCGCGAGGTCCAGCCGGTCTTCCAGGACCCGTTCGCCAGCCTCAACCCACGGATGACCGTGGAGCAGCTGGTCGGGGAAGGACTGATCGTCCACGGCATCGAGAAGAACGCGGTGCGGCGGCGCGACATCGTCGTCGAGACGCTGGAGATGGTGGGACTCGGCGCGCGCGACCTGCCGCGCTACACCCGGTCGTTCTCGGGCGGGCAGCGCCAGCGCATCGCCATCGCGCGTGCGCTGGCCATCCGGCCACGATTGCTGGTCTGCGACGAGCCGGTGTCCGCGCTCGACGTGTCGGTGCAGGCGCAGGTGATCAACCTGCTGCAGGACATGCAGCGGGCACTCGGCCTGGCGATCCTCTTCATCGCGCATGACCTGGCGGTGGTGCGCCACTTCTGCGAACGCATCTACGTGTTGCACCACGGCCGGATGGTGGAGTCGGGCGACCGCGCGAGCGTGTTCGACAGTCCGCGCCATCCCTATACGCAGGCTCTTCTCGGCGCGGTGCCGATCCCCGATCCGGCGGCCGCCCGGGAGCGGCGGAACCTGAGAAAACTGAACCGGCTGGCACTGGGCGGTGCCGCCTTCGCTACGGAGACAAGATGAGACTAGGAATCGACGGCAAGAAAATGCCGGAAGCCAGGAAATGGGGCGCGGTGGGCGTACTCGAGCGCGCGCGCGAACTGGGCATGGGCGGCGTGTTCTTCCGGACCGTGCTCGACATGTCGCCGGATCTCGACCTCGGCTACCTGCGCGAGGTGCGCGCCCGGGCCGATGCCCTCGGCATGTATCTCGAAACCGGCGTGGGCAAGGTCAATCCCTACGCGCTGCCGGAGACGCCGGAGGTCCGCGAGGTCGGCAACGGTGACGTGCTGCACGGCTTTCGCCGGATGATGGAAGCGTGTGCCGCCATCGAATGCCGCGAGCTGTGGGTGGCGATGGCGAACTACAAGACCGCGTTCGTCGGTAAGTACTCGACCGACCGCTTCCGTACCGACGTGGCGTGGCACGAGCAACTGGAGGCCACCGAGCGGCTGCTGAAGAAGCTGGCGCCGATGGCGCGGGACCTCGGCGTCCACCTGAACATCGAGACCCACGAGGAAGCGACGACGTTCGAGATCGTGCGGCTCGTCGAGGCGGTGGGCCCGGATGCGATTGGCATCGTGTTCGATTCGGCCAACGTGCTGCAGCGTACCGAGCACCCGGTGTTCGCCGCGCGGCGTGTGGCGCCCTACGTCCGCCAGACGCACGTCAAGGACGCGTTGATCGCGAGCGGCCCGGAAGGCATCCGCTACCAGACGCGCCCGTGCGGCGGCGGCTCCGTCGACTTTGCCGAGATCCTGCAGTTGCTGGCGGCGTACAACCCGGACCTGAACCTGTCGATCGAGAACGACATGTCGCACGATGACCGGCCGCGTACGCCGGTGAAGATGCGCATCGATATCCACGACAGCGAGTGGAATGCCGCCCACCCCGACCTGACCGCCGAGGAGTTCGACGCGTTCATGGCGCTGGTGGCGGATGGCGACCGGCGCGTGGCGACGGGCGAGGTGCCGGACTTCGAGGCCTTTGCCGAGCGTCGGCCCGGCTATGCCGAGACCATCGAGGACATTCTGGTGACGGCGGCCCATATCCGCCGGATCTGCAAGGACTTCGACCTGCCGCTCGCGGACGCGCCGGGCGCCGCATGCGAGCTGACGATGGCGTCCCATGACCGCTGACTTGCTGATCCGGGGCGGCCGACCCGGCGGCGGGCCGGTCCGGGACCTCCTGGTTCGCGATGGGCGTATCGCGGCCATCGGCACGGACCTCGATGCGCCCGCCGGCACGCCGGTCGAGACGCTGGCGGGGGAGCTGGTCCTGCCCGGGCTGGTCGATGCCCACACGCACCTGGACAAGACGCTGTGGGGAATGCCGTGGTATGAGAACACGGCCGGGCCGACGCTGCTCAACAAGATCAGCTACGAGCGCCGCATGCGCCGCGAGTGGGAGATCGATGCGGCACGGCAGTCGGCGCGGCAGATCGAACTGTCGCTCGCGCAGGGCACTACGCACATCCTGACCCATGTCGACATCGACACGGAAAACGGGCTTGCCGGGCTGGAAGGCGTGCTGGCGGCGCGCGAGGACTGGAAGGACCTGGTGGATATCCAGGTCGCGGCGTTCCCGCAGTCCGGCCTGATGTCCCGCCCCGGCACGCTGGAGTTGATGCGCGAGGCCATGGCGATGGGCTGCGACTGGGTCGGCGGACTTGACCCATACGCCATCGACCGTGATCCAAAGGGACATCTCGATGCCGTCTTCGGACTGGCGGAAGCCTTCGGGCGCCCCGTCGATATCCACCTCCACGAGCCGGAAGAGATGGGTGCGCTCACGCTGTCGCTGATCTTCGAGCGGGTGCGGGCGCTGGGCATGAAGGGACGGGTGACGATCAGCCACGCGTTCTGCCTGGGCTCGGAGCGGGCCCATATCGTCGGTCCGCTGCTCGACGAACTCTCGGAACTCGACATCGCGGTCATCACGACCGGACCGAGCGGATGGACGGCACCATCCGTCAGGCAGTTACGGCAGGCCGGCATTCGAGTCGGCGCCGGCAACGACGGCGTGCGGGACACGTGGAAGCACTACGGCGACGCCGACATGCTCGACCGTGCCATGTTCATCGGCCTGCGCAACCGCCTTTGCCGCGACGAAGAGGTTGCCGCCGCCTTCGATATCTGTACGTACGGCGGTGCGGAAATCATGCGCTGTGCCGACTACGGCGTGACAGTGGGCAGCGCGGCGGACCTGTTCGTCGTCGAGGCCTCGGGCATCGCCGAGGCAGTCGCGCGCCGGCCCGTGCGCAAGCTGGTCACGAAGCGCGGGCAAATCGTAGCCCGGGACGGCGAATGCGTCAGGCGCGCGCCTTGACGTGCCCGTATGGGCCGTCCCCGGGAATCTGGAAAGATCCAATCAGGAGAAATCAATGCTGTATGTACGCTTGTGCCTCGACGCACCAGGCTCCCTCGACCTGCGCATCAAGCACCGCGCGGAACGCCAGGCCTATCTCGACAGCGGGGCGATCACGATCGTCGAGGGCGGTCCGGTCTGCGCCAGCGATAGCGGTGACGCCTACGTGGGAACCTTCATGCTGATCGAGGCGGATTCGCGCGAGGAAGTGGTCGCCTATCACGAGAACGATCCCTTCACCAAGGTTGGCATTTACGAGAGATCGTTCATCATGCGTTTCAAGAAGAATATTGGCTGAGAAGTGCGCTCGGCTTGATGCGCTCCCGCCGTAAGGCGGTGGGCGCATTTTTTTTCGAATTTCGCGAGTGGGGCAAGGCCGCATTTTTTCCGGATTTCTCATTGAGCGCTTATTTAATGCGAGAGTCGTCAATGGAACTTCATTGATGAAGGATAGCTTATTCGAATGAGGGAGCCTGGTAATTCCAGCGATATTCCAGATTGCTATGGGGTGCGCTGATCTTTTCAATTCCGGGCGATTCATTCACGAACAAGAATGGCATCTCCAACTTAGAAGAACGTCAATTGGAGGAGGCCACAGTGAAGAGAATCAAAAGGTCCGCGGCGGTGGGAGTCTGCGCCTGTCTGTCGATCGGGGCAGCGCACGCGGATACGACCCTTACGCTATTTGGTGTCGTAGACCTGTCGGTGAGTTCGTATTGGGTCAACGGGGGACACAGGCAGGTCGCATTGGCGAACTCGGCGCTCAACTCGAGTCGGTTTGGTTTCACAGGGACGGAAGATCTTGGGGGTGGCAAGGCCGCTTCGTTCTGGCTGGAGGCGCCGATCAGTCCCGACACGGGCGGCGGCGCCGCGCCCGGCTTCCTGTTCTCGCGCCGCTCAACGATCAGCTATATCGACCGGGACCTGGGCGAGATCCGTCTCGGCCGCGATTTCACGCCGACCTTCTGGAACGACGCGCTGTTCGATCCGTTCGGCGCGGCAGGCGTTGGGGCCAACCTGCTGCAGCAGGTACGCAGCACCGGCATTTCCCCGCCTAATGCGCCGTTCGTTCCGGGCTGGGGCGCATCCAACCCCGGCTTCATCCGTTCCAGCGAATCGATCGCGTATTTCCTGCCGCGCAACCTCGGTGGCGTCTATGGACAGTTCCAGTACGCGTTGCACGAAATCTCCGGCGCGAGCTCGCAGCCCCGTTTCATCGGCGGGCGCGGCGGCTATGCGAACGATCGGGTCAACGTGTCTCTGGCCTTTTCGCACACCAATGGCACCGCCGCGTCGGCTACGGTCACCCTGCCGGGCGTCACGACATACAGCGTCGGGCTTTCCTACGATCTCGGCTTTGCCAAGCTGATGGGCGCGGGCCTGAGCGAGAAGTACGAGCAACCCACGAGTACCTACCACAGCCACGGGTACCTGGCCGGGGTAGCGGTCCCGATCGGACTCCTGACGCTCAATGCCAGCTACGCCAATGTCGTCACCGACTTGCCGGGCTCCCCCGCGGTATCGAAGCTCGCGCTCGGCGGTGTCTACACGCTGTCCAAGCGCACCGCGGTGTACCTCACCTACGCGCGGATCGACAACCGTCACGGCGCCATGCTGACGACAGGCGGCACGGTCCCCGGCATTCCGGGTGCGGCATCGACCGGCCTGGATCTCGGCCTGCGTCACGCATTCTGAGACGTTCCCACGTGGTGGCCCGCGTGGCGGGCCACCTTCCTTCATGCCTGGCCGAAGGCCGGATTGCAATACCAAGTCATGCGAATCAAGATCATCAACCCCAATACCACCGTCACGATGACGGAAGCGATGGCCGACTGTGCGCGACGGGTCGCGGCGGCAGGCACGCAGATCGTTGCCGCAAGCCCGGAATCCGGGCCGGCATCCATCGAGAGTCACTACGATGAGATGTTGTCGGTTCCCGGCCTGCTCGAGGAAGTCAGGCGCGGCGAGGACAGCGGGTGTGACGGCTACGTCGTCGCGTGTTTTGGCGACCCGGGGCTGCAAGCGGCCCGCGAACTGGCGCGCGGCCCGGTGATCGGCATTGCGGAGGCGGCGATGCACGCGGCCAGCCTGCTCGGCGCGGGCTTCTCCGTGGTGACTACCCTCGGCCGGACGCGCGGCATGGCCTGGCATCTTGCGGAGCGATACGGGATGCAACGCTTCTGCCGCAATGTCCGGGCTGTCGAGATTCCGGTGCTCGCCCTGGAGGAGGACAGGCCAGGCGTCTACGACGCCATTCTCGGCGAATGCGCGAAGTCTCTCGCCGAAGATGACGTGGACGTCCTGGTGCTCGGCTGCGCCGGCATGGCCGGTCTCGCGGACGAGATCGGGCAGGCGCTTGGCGTGCCGGTCATCGATGGGGTGACGGTCGCCGTCAAGCTGGTCGAGGCGCTGGTGGCCAATGGCCTCCGGACCAGCAAGCGTGGCGAGTACGCGCAGCCGCTCCCGAAACGCTATTCAGGCATGCTTGCCGCGTACGGTGCCGGGCGGGGTTGATCCGGCAACGGCGTCACCCGACAGACTTCAGCATTTTGGTCGCAGGCGACCGGTGCCATTCGGCTGCGCCTGCACCTGGGCTTCCGATCCCTGGAAATTCAGCGGGTAATACTGCCAGTCGTTCGGATCGTAGGTGATGCATTTCGACGCGACGGCCTTGGCGCGCCATTCCTGCGCCGTCTGGGTCGAGTTGTCGGGCTGCTGGCAAAGGGCCGACGTTGCTGAGCCAACCAGCAGGATTGCGGTGACAGCTTGCAGAGGAACCTTCATGGCGACCTCCATTGGGGATGGTCAAGGGGAAGAGCAGGGGCGAGCGCAATGGCCCTTCCTTGAGGGAAATATAGAGTACCGATGCGGACAACGCCAACGCGTTTCACGCCGGAAACCTGGCGTGGGACTGCCGGTTGCGCTGTCCCCGCTGATTCAATCAGGACGATAAATCATGAATTTTCATTAGGAACTGCGGCGTATGGAGGCACCAATTTTTATTTCTCCCATTAACCAGGCTAATGTCGATGCCACTCGACTCATCCATTCTCGGCGCGCTGCGCTGCTTTGAGATGGCGGGGCGCCTCCTGAGCTTTACGAAGACGGCGCAAGCGCTCAGCCTGACGCAAAGTGCGGTGAGCCAGCAGATTCGTCATCTGGAGGAGCGCCTGGGCTACCGATTGTTCGAGCGCCACTCGCGCGGCCTTGTGATGACCCCGAAGGGCAAGACGCTCTGGGACGTGACGTCACGAGCGTTCCACGACATCGACCACGCACTGGAGCAACTCGGCCCGTCGGAGATCCCCCGAGGGTAAGCCGGCAGTGCCGGGGACTCGCGGTTGAAACAAAAAAGGCGTTGGGCCCGTGCCCAACGCCTTCCGTACATCACCAGCCAGACAGGTCAGACAGGCTCAGCGCTTGAGCTGCGACAGGTCGCGCACGGCGCCGGTGTCGGCCGAGGTGGTCAGTGCCGCATAGGCCTGCAGCGCGGCGGACACGTGGCGTTCGCGATTGACCGGCTTCCATGCCTGGTCGCCCCTGGCCTCCATCGCGGCACGGCGCGCGGCCAGCGTTTCGGGCGAGATGGCCAGGTTGATCGAGCGATGGGGAATGTCGATCTCGATGGTGTCGCCATCTTCCACCAGCGCGATCGCGCCGCCCATCGCCGCTTCCGGCGAGGCGTGGCCGATCGACAGGCCCGAAGTGCCGCCGGAGAAACGGCCGTCGGTCAGCAGGGCGCACTGCTTGCCCAGGCCGCGGCTCTTCAGGTACGAGGTCGGGTACAGCATCTCCTGCATGCCGGGGCCGCCCTTGGGGCCTTCGTAGCGGATGACGACGACGTCGCCGGCCTGCACTTCCTCGCCGAGGATGCCTTCCACTGCCGCGTCCTGGCTCTCATACACGCGGGCCTTGCCGGTGAACTTCCAGATCGATTCGTCGACGCCGGCCGTCTTGACGATGCAGCCCTTCTCCGCGATGTTGCCGTACAGCACGGCGAGTCCGCCGTCCTTGGTAAAGGCGTGTTCGGCCGCGCGGATCACACCCTTCGCGCGATCGAGGTCGAGTGCCTTCCAGCGGCTGTCCTGGGAGAAGGCCACTTGCGTGGGCACGCCGCCCGGGGCGGCCTTGTAGAAGGTGTGGACGGCTTCGTCTTCCGTGACCTTCACGTCCCACTTCGCCAGGGCGTCGGCCATGGTGGCGCTGTGCACGGTGCCGACATCGGTGTGCAGCAGCCTGGCGCGCGCCAGTTCGCCCAGGATGGCCATGATGCCGCCGGCGCGGTGCACGTCTTCGATGTGCACGTCGGGCACGGCCGGCGCCACCTTGCTGAGGCAGGGCACCTCGCGCGAGATGCGGTCGATGTCGGCCATGGTGAAAGGCACCTCGGCTTCGCGGGCCGCGGCCAGCAGGTGCAGCACGGTGTTGGTCGAGCCGCCCATGGCGACGTCGAGCGTGATGGCGTTCTCGAATGCCTTGAAGCTGGCGATATTGCGCGGCAGCACGCTGTAGTCGTCCTGCTCGTAGTGCTGCTTGGCCAGCGCCACGATGCGGCGGCCGGCTTCGCGGAAGAGCTTCTCGCGGTCGGCGTGGGTGGCCACGACGGTGCCGTTGCCCGGCAGCGAGAGGCCGAGCGCCTCGGTCAGGCAGTTCATCGAATTGGCGGTGAACATGCCCGAGCACGAGCCGCAGGTCGGACAGGCCGAGCGTTCGATGATGTCGACTTCCTCGTCGGAGCAGTTCTTGTCCGCCGCCTTGACCATGGCGTCCACCAAGTCGAGGGAAATGACCTTGCCTTCGACCTTGGCCTTGCCGGCCTCCATCGGGCCGCCGGACACGAAGATCACGGGAATGTTCAGGCGCAGGGCGGCCATCAGCATGCCCGGCGTGATCTTGTCGCAGTTGGAGATGCACACCAGCGCGTCGGCCGTGTGGGCGTTCACCATGTACTCGACGCTGTCGGCGATCAGGTCGCGCGAGGGCAGCGAGTAGAGCATGCCGCCGTGACCCATGGCGATGCCGTCGTCCACCGCAATGGTGTTGAACTCCTTGGCCACACCGCCGGCCGCTTCGATTTCACGGGCGACCAACTGGCCCAGGTCCTTCAGGTGCACGTGGCCCGGCACGAACTGGGTAAAGCTGTTGGCGATCGCGATGATCGGCTTCTGGAAATCCGCATCCTTCATGCCCGTGGCACGCCAGAGGGCGCGCGCACCGGCCATGTTGCGGCCGGCGGTCGAGGTGCGGGAACGGTATTGTGGCATGCAAGGCTCCCGTGGGGTCTGTTCTTGGAGAAACCCGGGATTTTAAACCTTTCCTCCGGACGCGGCCGGCAACGCGAAGCAAAGCGTCGTGCCCACCGGACTGTCGACCAGGCGCACCTGGCTGCCATTGAGTTGCAGCATGCGCTGCACGATCAACAGGCCGAGCCCGCCGCCACGGTGCGCGCCACCCGACGGGAACGGACGCTGGAAGATCGACTCGCGCAAGGCCGGCGGAATGCCGGGTCCGGTATCGCTGACCGTGACGGCGACCTTGCCGTCCTGCGCGGCCAGGTCGACCTCCACCGTGCCGCCGGCCGGCGTGTGGCGGATGGCGTTGTCGAGCAGGTTGGTCAGTACTCGCTCGATCATGCCCAGATCGGCCGTCACGGCGGGCAGGGCCGGCGGCACCCCGGCGCGCAACTGGAGCTGCTTGGCCTCGGCCGGCAGGGCGAACTTCTCCAGGACGTCCTGCGCCAGGTCCACCATCGAAAAGTCTTCCGGCGCCGCCTGGACCATGCCGTGTTCAAGCCGCGCCAGTTCGAACAGCGCCTGCGCCAGACCGCCGACCTTGGCGCTCTGGGCGAGGGCGATGTCCAGATAGCGCTGGCGATCCCCGGCACTGAGCACGTCGGCCTTCAGCGACAGCGTTTCCAGGTAGCCGTGCAGCGAGGTCAGCGGCGTACGCAGGTCGTGCGAGATATTGGCGACCATGTCGCGCCGCTCCTGGTCCTGCTGCGCGAGCGCACGCCATTGCTTGTCGATGCGGTCGGCCATCTGGGTGAAGGCGGATTCCAGCGCGACGATCTCGTCGCGTGGGGCGGGCGCAGGCGGCGGTTCGGCGCGGACGTGCCCACCGCCCGAGTCGAACTGGCTGATCCGGAGCGTCAGGCGCCTGAGCGGCCGGGTGATCATGGCGAACGCGACCAATCCCGCAGCGAGGCCGAGCGCGGCCACCAGCGCCATCGACCACAACGTCGTCCGCATCACGGCACTGCGGGACGCCTGCGCGGCCAGCTTGTCGTGCGCCTCGCCCTGCAATACCACGTAGATGTAGCCGCCCTGCCGCAGCGGCGCGGCGCTGAATACCTTGCGCGCCGAGGCGCTGCGCGGATCGTCGCCCAGGATCGGCAAGGCCCCGCCATCGACCAGCTTCTTCACGGGTGCGAGGTCGACCTGGTCGCGCACCAGATGGCCGGCCGGTGCGTCATGGCCGCGGATGCGCCCCTGGTCGTCGAGCAGGTAGACCTCGACGCTGGGATTCACCACCATCAGCTGGCCGAACAGCCTGCGCAGGGCCTCGGGCTCCAGCGCGCTCTGGTCCTCGCGCAATGCCGTGCGCGCGATGTAGGCGGCCAGTCCGCGCGAGATGTCCTGCACCACCTCCTTCTCGTGCATGGCGTTGGCACGCACCTGCAGCCATGCCGACGCGCCGCAGCAAGCCAGCAGCAAGGCCGCGAAGACGGCCGCCAGCTTCTGGCTCAGGGAGAGATTCCGGGAGAGATTCACGATGCCGCTCCGCTGTCGCCGCTCTCGCCGCTCGCGCCGGCGTGCGGGTCCGCGACGAAGCGGTAGCCGCGGCGCCAGACCGTCAGGATGCGCCGGGGCTGGGCGGGGTCGGCCTCGATCTTGGTGCGCAGCCGGTTGATATGGGTGTTGACGGTGTGCTCGTACCCCTCGTGCTGGTAGCCCCAGACGGCGTCGAGCAGGTCCATGCGCGAGAACACCTTGCCGGGATGGCGCGCGAAGAAGTACAGCAGGTCGAATTCGCGCGGGGTGAGATCGAGCCGCTTGCCATCGACCGCGGCCTCGCGGGCGAGCGGATCGATGCTCAGGCCTGCCAGTTCGAGCCTGCCGCCATCGGCCCGCACGTCGCGCGCCATCGCCTCGACGCGGCGCAGCAGCGCCTTGACGCGCGCCAGCAGTTCCAGCACCGAGAAGGGCTTGGCGAGGTAGTCGTCGGCACCGAGTTCGAGCCCGAGGATGCGATGGACCTCGCTGGACCGCGCGCTGGTGATGATGATCGGCGTGTAGCGCGTCATGGCGCGCGCGCGGCGGCAGATCTCCAGGCCGTCCACGCCGGGCAGCATGAGGTCGAGCACCAGGGCATCCCAGCCGCCCTGTTCCAGCAGCCGCAGGCCTTCCGCGCCGTCCGCGCTGTGGACGACCTCGTAGTGCTCGTCGCGCAGGTGCATGGCGAGAACGTCGGCGATGCTGGCGTCGTCTTCGACGAGGAGAATGCGTTTGGGGGCGTTCATGGCGCAGTCGTGACCCGGAAATTGGTTCTGGTGTGATTGTGCAGAAATCCGCCCGGCCTGTTATCACGAATTGTTTAAGGTTTGGCGAGGACTCCGATACGCGCGGTTACCTACCATCCAGTTACCGATTTTCGCGGACTGGAGTTCATCATGCGCATGACGAGACGCTTCCTGCTATCCGGCGGCACCCTGACCGCCGCGCTGGCCGCCGTGGGCGGCTGGCGCCTCCTGAACGCCGACGCCGAGGCGGGCGAGGAGACCGCCCGGGCCGCCAAAGCCGCCCCCAAGGCACCCGAGACCTTCGAAGTCGCGTTGACCGACGCCGAATGGCGCAAGAAGCTCAGCCCGAGCCAGTACGACGTGCTGCGCCGGGAGGGGACGGAACGGCCGTTCAGCAGCCCGCTCAACGACGAGCATCGCAAGGGCATCTTTTCGTGCGCGGGCTGTCAGCTCGCGCTGTTCCCGTCTTCCACCAAGTTCGACAGCGGCACCGGCTGGCCCAGCTTCTGGGCGCCGCTGGACAACGCCGTGGGCACCACGAGCGACAGCACCTTCGGCATGGTGCGTACCGCCGTGCATTGCCACCGCTGCGGCGGGCATCTGGGCCATGTGTTCGATGACGGCCCCAAGCCGACCGGCCTGCGCTACTGCATGAACGGCGTGGCCATGACGTTCCGCCCCGCCACTGCCTGACTCCGCTGACTCCGCTGACTTCGCCTGACGGACCCCTCGCCATGCTGCTCCTGATCCTTTCTTACCTCGGTGGCGCGCTCACCATCCTGAGCCCCTGCATCCTGCCGGTGCTGCCGTTCGTCTTCGCGCGCGCCGACCAGCCCTTCGTCCGCAGCGGCCTGCCGCTGCTGGCCGGCATGGGCGTCACCTTCGCCGGCGTGGCGACGCTGGCCGCCGTGGGCGGCAGCTGGGTCGCCGAAGCCAACCAGTACGGACGCTGGCTGGCCATCGCGGTGCTGGCCGTGTTCGGCCTGACCCTGCTGCTGCCGGGGCTGGCCGAGCGCCTGACGCGCCCGCTGGTCGAGGCCGGCAGCCGACTGTCGAACTTCGCCCAGACCGACGGCCGCGCCAGCTCGCCCCTGTCGTCCTTCCTGCTCGGCATCGCCACGGGCCTGCTATGGGCGCCGTGCGCCGGCCCGATCCTGGGCCTGGTGCTGACCGGCGCGGCGCTGCAGGGCGCGAGCCTCGGCACGACCTTGCTGCTGCTGGCGTATGCGGCCGGTGCGGCAACCTCGCTGGCGATCGCGCTGCTGATCGGCGGGCGCGTGTTCGCCGCCATGAAGCGGTCGCTCGGCGCCGGCGAATGGATCCGGCGTGGCATTGGCGCGGCAATGCTGGCGGGCGTCGCCGCCATTGCGCTGGGGCTGGATACCGGCATCCTGACGCGGATCTCGACGGTGGCCACGGGCGGACTCGAACAGCGGCTGGTCGACAAACTCTCCATGAAGGGCAAGGGGAGCGAAGGGGGCGAGGGCGGTGGCGCCATGGCCATGTCCGCAAAGCCCGCGCAGGACGGCGCGATGATGATGCGTACCGCCGATCACCCGTCCGCCCTGCCGGTGGAAGGCCGCTTCCCGGGCCTCGACGGCGCGGTGCAATGGCTCAACTCGCCGCCGCTCACCGCCGAGGCGCTGCGGGGCAAGGTCGTGCTGGTCGATTTCTGGACCTACTCGTGCATCAACTGCCTGCGCAGCCTGCCCTACGTGAAGGCGTGGGCCGAGAAGTATCGTGACCAGGGTCTCGTCGTGATCGGCGTGCATGCGCCCGAATTCGCCTTCGAGCGCAATATCGACAACGTCCGCAAGGCCACGCGCGATCTCGGCGTGACCTACCCGGTCGCCATCGACAACGACTTCGCGATCTGGCGCGCCTTCGGCAACAACTACTGGCCGGCGCACTACTTCATCGATGCGCAGGGGCGCGTGCGTTTCCACCACTTCGGAGAAGGCGAGTACGAGAAGTCGGAGGCCGTGATCCGGCAATTGCTGGCCGAAGCCGGGCACCCGGCCGTGTCCAGGGTGGCGATGACCGATACGGGCGCCCGTGGCGGCGTCTCCCCCATGGTGGCGGCGCAGGGCGTGGAAATGGCCGCCGACAAGGACGCCATGCGCTCGCCGGAAACGTATGTCGGCTATGCACGCGCCGAGAATTTCGTCTCGCCCGGCGGCGCCAGCCAGGACCAGCCGAAGGACTACATCGCACCCAACGCGCCTTCGCTTAACCAATGGGGATTGGCCGGCAACTGGAAAGTCGGCGAGGAACAGGCAACGCTGGAGCAGGCCGCCGGACGCATCGTCTACCGCTTCCATGCGCGTGACGTGCATCTCGTGCTTGGCCCCTCCGCCGGCGGCAAGCCGGTGCGGTTCCGCGTGACTATCGACGGCAAGGCACCGGGCGCCTCGCACGGCACCGATGTGGCCGCCGACGGCAGCGGCACGGTGACGGCACAACGTCTCTATCAACTGGTCCGCCAGGACGGCGACGTCCGCGACCGGACCTTCAGCATCGAATTCCTCGATCCCGGCGTGCAGGCGTTTGCCTTCACATTCGGCTGAGCCCGCCACTTTCCACGGAGCCTGACCATGAAAGTCAACACCATGCTGCAACGCTGGGCACAACCCACCACCCTCAAGCTCGCGGGGCTGGCGATGCTGGCGGCACTGGCCACCGGCGTCGCCAGGCCAGTCCTGTCCGCCGAGGCCGCGGTGAAGATTCCCGCCCCGGCCCTCGACGAAAAGCCGGGTGCCAGCCATAGCCAGACCGCCGTCTTCGCGGGCGGATGCTTCTGGGGCGTGCAAGGCGTGTTCGAGCATGTGCGCGGCGTGACGCGCGTCACGTCCGGCTACGCCGGCGGCGCGGCCGGCACCGCGCAGTACGAGACCGTGAGCACCGGCTCGACCGGCCACGCGGAATCGGTCGAGATCCGCTACGACCCCACGCAGGTCACCTATGGGAAGCTGCTGCAGGTCTTCTTCTCGGTCGCGCACGATCCGACCCAGCTGAACTACCAGGGGCCTGACCACGGCACGCAGTACCGCTCGGCGATCTTCCCGCTCACGCCGGAGCAGCGTGCCATCGCACAGGCGTATATCGCCCAGCTTGACGGCGCCAGGTCATATCGGGCGCCTATCGTGACGCGCATCGAGGACTACAAGGGCTTCTACGCCGCCGAGGCCTATCACCAGGATTTCCTCGTCAGGAATCCCACCTATCCGTACATCGTGTTCAACGACCTGCCGAAGATCGCCAACCTGAAGACGATGTTCCCGGACGTCTACCGGAACGATGCGGTGCTCGTGGCGAAGGGGACCCACTAGCGTTGCGCGCGTTCGACGGGCGGGGGTCGCGCGGAGGTCACGCGGTCCCGGCCGGCCCGCGCGCGAGTTCGATGAACGCCTTGAGGTAGTCGATCCCCACATCCGACTCGCGGGCCCCCAGGAAGATCTGCTTGGCGATGCCCAGCGGCCCCAGTCGCACGGGAACGATGTCCATCTTCCCCGCATATTCTTCCACCAGCCAGCGCGGCAGCGCGGCGACGCCGCGTCCGCTTGCCACCATCTGCAGCATGATGTCGGTGGTCTCGATCGCCTTGTGGCGCCGGGGCGTGATGCCCGCGGGCATCAGGAACTGGTTGTAGATATCGAGCCGGTCGATCTCCACGGGGTACGTGATCAGGACCTCGCGCGTCAACTGGTCCGGCTTCACGTGGTCGGCCGAAGCGAGCGGGTGCTGGCGGGCGACCACCAGCACCTGCTCGTAGTCGAATACCGGCTCGAAGCGCAGGCCCGGCTTGTGGAGCGGATCGGGCGTGACCAGCAGGTCGATCTCGTAGCCGAACAGCGCGCCGATCCCGCCGAACTGGAATTTCTGCTTCACGTCGACGTCAACGTCCGGCCAGCGCGCGAGATACGGCGACACCACCTTGAGCAGCCACTGGTAGCAGGGGTGGCACTCCATGCCGATGCGCAACGCGCCGCGCTCGCCCTGGGCGTACTGGCCAAGCCGTTCCTCGGCGAGCGCGAGTTGCGGCAGCACCCGGTTCGCCACGGCCAGCAGGTATTGGCCGGCCTGCGTCAGGCGCAGGTTGCGTCCCTCGCGTAGCCAGATATCGATACCGAGCTGCTGCTCCAGCTTCTTCATGGAGTGGCTCAGGGCCGATTGCGTCAGATGCAGCACGCCGGCCGCGGCGGTCAGCGAGCCGTGCTTGTCGACCGCCTGCACGATGGCCAGATGCACTCTCTCGATCATGGCAATGTATGAGTGAAACTAATCGTTTGTTGAATAAACACCATTTTACTTCATGGACCCCCTTCTTTACGATCCAGCCATCCGCAACTGACCGAATCAAGGCAACACGATGGCTACCACGCACAACCTGGGCTTTCCCCGCATCGGCGCCCGGCGCGAACTGAAATTCGCGCTGGAGTCCTACTGGAAGGGCGACGCGTCGCGCGACGAACTGAAGACGCTCGCCGCGCAACTCCGGCAGCGCCACTGGGACAACCAGAAAGGCCTCGATCTCGTGCCGGTCGGCGACTTCACCTTCTACGACCAGGTGCTCGACATGAGCTTCACGCTCGGCAACCTGCCCGAGCGCGTGCGCGGCTTCCACGGCGATGCGCTCGACAACTACTTCCGCGTCGCCCGCGGCCGCTCGGCACAGTCCGCAGAACACGCTGCCTGCTGCGGCGGTGGCGTGGCAGCCGGTGAAATGACCAAGTGGTTCGACACCAACTACCACTACATCGTCCCCGAGTTCGGCGCCGACACCACGTTCCGGCTCGACCCCTCGCGCCTGCTCGACCAACTGGCCGAGGCCCGCGCGCAAGGCGTGCACGCCAAGCCGGTGATCGTCGGCCCGGTGACCTACCTCGCGCTCGGCAAGGCCAAGGACGATTCCGACAAGCTCACGCTGCTGCCGCGCCTGCTGCCCGCCTATGGCGCGCTGCTTGAAGCGCTCGCCGCGCAAGGCGTGGAGTGGGTGCAGATCGACGAGCCTATCCTCGTGACCGAACTGGCGCCCGAGTGGCGCGATGCCTTCCGCACCGCCTATGCCGCGCTGGCCGGCAAGGCCAGGCTGCTGCTGGCGACTTATTTCGGGCAACTCAGGGAGAACCTCCCGCTGGTGTGCGAACTGCCTGTGCAGGGCGTCCATCTCGACACCATCAATGCCCGCGACGAAGTCGACACGCTCATCGCCCAATTGCCGGCCGACCGCGTGATCTCGCTGGGCGTGATCAACGGCCGCAATATCTGGAGGACCGACCTGACCGCAGTCCTCGAATGGCTGGAGCCGGTGGCCAAGCGCCTCGGCGATCGCCTGTGGATCGCGCCGTCCTGCTCGCTGCTGCATGTGCCAGTCGACCTGGCGAGCGAACAGAAGCTGGATGCCGACGTGAAGTCCTGGCTGGCCTTCGCCCTGCAGAAGCTGGACGAACTGAAGGTGCTCGCGGGCGCGCTGCGCAACGGTCGTCCATCAGTGAAGGCCGAACTGGCCGCCAACCACGCCGCCGTCGAGGCGCGCCGCCAGTCGCCGCGCGTCCACAGCCCGGCCGTGAAGGCCGCCGTGGCCGCCATCGATGCCGCGCTCGGCCAGCGCCAGCGTCCCTACGCGGAACGTGCGGAGAAGCAGGGCGCCCTGCTGAAGCTGCCGGCGTTCCCGACCACGACCATCGGCTCGTTCCCGCAAACCGCCGAGATTCGCCAGGCCCGCAGCCAATACAAGGCCGGCACCCTCGACGAAGCTGGCTATCGGGCCGCGATGCAGGCCGAGATCGCCCGCAGCGTGCGCGAGCAGGAAGCCCTGGGCCTCGACGTGCTGGTGCACGGCGAAGCCGAGCGCAACGACATGGTCGAGTACTTCGGCGAGCAACTGGAAGGCTACGCCTTCAGCCAGTTCGGCTGGGTGCAGTCGTACGGCTCGCGCTGCGTGAAGCCGCCCATCCTGTTCGGCGACATCAGCCGTCCGAAGGCGATGACGGTCGAGTGGATCCGGTACGCGCAATCGCTGACCAGCAAGCCGATGAAGGGCATGCTGACCGGCCCGGTGACGATCCTGAACTGGTCGTTCGTGCGCGACGACCAGCCGCGCGCGGTGTCGTGCTACCAGCTCGCGCTGGCGATCCGCGAGGAAGTGATCGACCTCGAAAGGGCCGGCATCAACGTGATCCAGATCGACGAGGCCGCGCTGCGCGAAGGCCTGCCGCTGCGCCGCGCCCAGTGGCAGGCGTATCTCGACTGGGCCGTCGAATCGTTCCGCATCACCGCCAACGGCGTGCGCGACGAGACGCAGATCCACACCCACATGTGCTATTCGGAGTTCAACGACATCATCAAGTCGATTGCGGACATGGACGCCGACGTGATCACCATCGAGACCTCGCGCTCCGACATGGAACTGCTCGACGCCTTCGACAACTTCAACTACCCCAACGAGATCGGCCCGGGCGTGTACGACATCCACTCGCCCAACATCCCGACCGAGGCGCACATCGTCGACCTGATGCGGAAGGCCGCCGAACGCGTGCCGCAGGAGCGCCTGTGGGTCAACCCGGACTGCGGCCTCAAGACCCGCCAGTGGGCCGAGGTGCTTCCGGCACTGACCAATATGGTCGCCGCCGCGAAGACGCTGCGCAGCAAGCTGCACTGAGAGCCACCCCTTTCAAGGTGATTGAGCTGCCAGGCGGTTTGCTCCCCTCTCCCAAAGGGAGAGGGGAGCAAGCAGGGTCCCGGGGACTGCCGCCCGCCGGCGTCTTCACCCCGCAAGCGGCATGGCCTCTGCGCCGCCCGGGCTGCAATGGCGGAGGCGCCGAGTGCCGATTCAGGCATGGCTGTCACGAGATTGTCATCCTCAGGCACGACGATGGCTGTTCATCCAGGCGGGGAGCACTTCGATGAACAGCACGATGCAAGCGGCGACCGACGCCGCCACGGCGCACGCGCGCCCGAATCTCGATCATCGCCCGGGGAAGCTGACCTGGTTCGTCTTCCTGCTGCTGCTGGTGGTCGGCGTCGGCTACACCGGCTACAGCCTGGTCCACGACGTATCCGAAATCCGGCCGCAGACGACGAGCTGGCTATCGTTCCTGTTGCTCGGCGTGGCCCTGCTGATCGCACTCGGCTTCGAGTTCGTCAATGGCTTCCATGACACGGCCAATGCCGTGGCCACGGTCATCTACACGCACTCGCTGCCGCCGCATTTCGCGGTGGTGTGGTCGGGGATGTTCAACTTCCTCGGCGTGCTGGTCTCCAGCGGCGCGGTGGCGTTCGGCATCATCTCGCTGCTGCCGGTGGAACTGATCCTGCAGGTTGGCTCCGCCGCCGGCTTCGCGATGGTGTTCGCGCTGCTGATCGCCGCGATCATCTGGAACCTCGGGACATGGTGGCTCGGGCTGCCGGCTTCCTCTTCCCATACGCTGATCGGCTCGATCATCGGCGTCGGCATAGCCAATGCCCTGATGCATGGCCGCGACGGCACCAGCGGCGTCGACTGGCCGCAGGCGGTCAAGGTCGGCTACTCGCTGCTGCTGTCCCCGCTTATCGGCTTTGCCTTCGCGGCGCTTCTTCTCCTTGCGCTGCGCGCACTCGTCCGCAATCCAAGCCTCTACCACGAGCCGAAGGGCAACAAGCCGCCGCCGTGGTGGATCCGCGGCCTGCTGATCCTGACCTGCACCGGCGTGTCGTTCGCCCACGGCTCCAACGATGGCCAGAAGGGCATGGGCCTGATCATGCTGATCCTGGTCGGTACGGTGCCGATCTCCTACGCCCTGAACCGCGCCATGCCGGCCGACGAGACCACGCGCTTCGCTGCAGTGGCGCAGGTCACGCGCGAGTCGCTGAACGCCAGCGTACCGGGCGAGGCACCGGGCGATCCGCGCGCGGTGTTGTCGACCTACCTGCGGACCAAGGAGATCAACGCCCGGGTCGTGCCGGCGCTGGCCAGCCTTTCAGGGCAGATCGGCGAACAGGTACGCTCCAACGTCACGCTGGACCGCGTTCCGGCCGCCGCTGTTGCCAACGCGCGCAACGACATGTACCTCGCCTCCGAAGCCATCCGCCTGATCGAAAAGGAGAAGACCGTCCAGCTGGATGGCACGACGCGAGAGAACCTGGCGGCATTCCGGCGCGAACTCGATGCCGCGACCAAGTTCATCCCGCTATGGGTCAAGGTGGCCGTGGCCATTGCGCTCGGCCTCGGCACGATGGTCGGCTGGAAGCGGATCGTGGTCACGGTCGGCGAGAAGATCGGGAAAACCCACCTGACCTATGCGCAGGGGGCATGCGCCGAACTTGTCGCCATGGCGACGATTGGCGCGGCGGATATGTACGGGCTGCCGGTGTCCACGACGCATGTGCTGTCGTCCGGCGTGGCCGGCACGATGGCGGCGAACAAGTCGGGCCTGCAGATGTCCACGATCCGCAACCTGGCGCTGGCGTGGGTGATGACGTTGCCTGCGGCGATTTTGCTGTCAGGGTTCCTGTATTGGGTTTTTTCGCACTTGTTCTGAGGATGCGCAGATATCGCCGCTGGCTGAAGGTCTGGCGGGAGTGAGGCTTTACGACGTGCACAAGGCTTCAGCGGGCGCCGGAAAATCCGCGCCCTTCACCGCCAACGGCCACGCGCTGCCAACCACCCCCCCAACCAGCACGACAGCCGGACTCCCAAGTCCGGCCGTCAACGCCTCGGCCAGCCTCCCGAGCGTGCCCACCCACCTCCGCTCCCTTGGCCCGCTGGCATACATCACCACGCCGGCCGGGGTGTCGGCAGGCAAGCCGCCCGCCAGCAGGCCGTCGCGAATCTGCGCCAGCCGGCTCATCCCCATGTAGATGACCAGCGTCGTCCCGCCGGCCGCCAGCGCGTGCCAGTCGGGGCTGTGGTCGTCGCGTGTGTGTGCGGTGATGAACGTCACACCGTGGCAGTGGTCGCGATGCGTCAGCGCAATGCCAAGCGCCTGCGCCGCCGCCATGCCGCTGCTGATGCCGTTGATAGCCTCCACCGGAATGCCGTGCGCGCGCAGCATTTCCGCCTCCTCGCCGCCGCGTCCGAAGAGCAACGGATCACCGCCCTTGACGCGCGCCACGCACCGGCCCGCCAGTGCGTGCGCGAGCGTCAGTTCGTGGATGCGCTCCTGGCTGACCGAGCAGCGCCCGCCGCGCTTGCCGACCGCGATGATCTCGGCATGGGGCGCCGCGTAGCGCAGCATCTCGGGCGAGACGAGGTCGTCGAGCAGCCACACGTCGGCCTCGCCCAGCACGCGCGCGGCCTTGATGGTGAGCAGTTCGGGGTCGCCGGGGCCGGCGCCTACGAGCCATACTTTGCCGGGCTTCACTGGCTTGTTCATGTGCTTGTCCTTGAAGTTCCTTAGTGGCTCGTGCCCGATGACCGGGTGGTCTTGTTGAAGACGTTGTACTTGCCGATGGGCTTGTCCATCGGCAGCCGCCTGACTTCCTTGAGCGTGGCGGCGTCGTAGACGACGATGGCGCCGCCGTCGGCCACGCGCTCCATCACGCTGACGAGGGCGTAGCGGCCGTCGCGCGTGAATTCGACGTGCGCGGCGGTGTGGCCGGGGCTGGGGGTGACGCTGCCCACGACCTCCAGGGTCTGCTTGTCGATGACCTGCAGCGTGTCGCGGCGCGGGCTCATCATGGCGTCGGTCCAGGCATAGGGCGTGCGCTCGTGGCTGCGCAGGAAGAAGCCGGGGCCGTTGGTGTCGATGGTGCCGACGGTCTTCCAGTCCTGCATGTCGATCACGCTGATGCGGCCCTGCTTCAGGTTGGGCGAGGCCATCACGCCGTGGCCGTTGCGGGTCCAGGTGATGCCGCTGCCGAGGTGGGGCATGCCGGCGAGGTCGAGGTCGGCGATCTTGCGGCCGGCGTCGAGGTCGATCACCTGGCCGTGCCCGTCGCGCGAGGCGCCGAGGATGTGGCGATAGGGCTGGTCGAAGAAGAAATCGTCGAGGACTTCATCGAGGGCGATGCGGCGGATGGTCGAGGGCTGGCCATTGCCGTAGGGAATCTCCCAGACCTCGGGAATGTCCTTGAGGGCGACGATGAAGCCGTGGCGCGGGCCGGCATCGTAGACGGCGGACACGCGGGAGGCGGCGCCGTCCTCGCCGCGCGCGTCGATCACGCGGACGAGCGAGAGGTCGTCGGCGCGCAGCAGGACCAGCGTCTGCGGCAGGGTGTTGCCGGCCAGCACCCATTTGCCGTCGTCGCTCACGGCGACGTTGCGCGTGTTCAGGCCGACGCGGATTTCCGCCGTGAAGGCGAGGTTCCACAGGTCGTAGCGGCTCACCCAGCCGTCGCGGCTGGCGAAGTAGACGTAGCGGCCGTCCGGGCTGTACTTGGGACCGCCATGCAGCGCGTAGCGGGTGGGAAAGCGGGCGATGGGCGCGAGCTTGTCGCCGTCGAGCACGCTGACCTGATGGCTGCCGGCCTCGACCACGACGAACAGGTTGGACGGGTCGGCCTGGAACACCGGATGCGCGGGCAGGGGGCTCGCGTGGTGGACGACGCGCGAGGCGCGGATGTCGGACGGGCTCCACTGCGGCGTATGCGCGGGCGCGGTGCGCAGCCAGGTGGCGAGGGCGTCGAGATCGCCGGTACTCAGGCGATCCGCGAAGCCGACCATTTGCGTGGCGGGACGACCGTCGCGCAATACCGACGCCACTTCGGCGGGGCGCAGGCGCTCCAGGCTTTCGGGCAGCAGCGCAGGGCCCATGCCGCCGAGGCGGTCGGCGCCGTGGCAGGCGGCGCAGTGTTGGCTGTAGAGGGCGCCGGGGTCCGTGGCGTGGGCGGTGGTGGCGCAGCAGGCAAGCAGCAGGGGGATGAATACCCGTCGTCCCCGCGCAGGCGGTGACCCAGTGGCTTTCCGGATGCGTTGCCACCAAGAAAGACGCTGGGCTCCCGCCTGCGCGGGAGCGACGGAAATTTTCGATTTCCTCATGCCATCACCTCCTGCCCGACCGGTGCCGCGATCTCGTCATCGCCGAGGTAGCACCCCGGGTCCTCCGCCCACGGGTTGCCGCTGACGGCCGCCGCGCGCACGCGCGTGTTGCCGTTGCAGATGTCGCGGTGCCGGCAGCGCCCGCAGCGGCCTTCGAGCGGACGCGGCGAGGACTTGAGGCCGGCCATCAGCGGATGGCTGCGGTCGGCCCAGATTTCGCCGAACGGCCGCTCGCGCACGTTGCCGAGGGTGACGTGCCACCACATCGTGTCGGGGTGGACATTGCCGAGGTTGTCGATGTTCGCCACGTTGACGCCGGTGGCGTTGCCGCCCCAGTCGACCAGCCGCTGGCGCATGTCGCCCACCCGGTCGGGGAAGCGTTCCGCGACCCAGCGCAGCAGCCACACGCCGTCGGCGTCGTTGTTGCCGGTGACGAAGTCACCCGCGTGGCCCGACAGCGTGCGCTGCCAGACGTGCCCGAACAGCCAGTCGAGCGCGGCGCGCGTGGCGGCGTGGCGGGCGTCGTCGGCCTTGTGGTTGCGGCCCCGGCCTGCGTAGTTGAAGTGCGACAGGTAGAACTTGTCGATGCCCTCGGCCTCGGTGAGGGCGACCACGGCCGGCAGTTCGCCGGCGTTCGACTCGGTCAGCGTCATGCGCACGCCCACGCGCAGTCCGGCTGCCCCGGCGGCGCGCAGGCCGGCGAGCGCCTGCGAGAAGGCGCCGGGGACGCGGCGGAAGCGGTCGTGGGTGTCGGCCAGGCCGTCGAGGCTGATGCCGACATAGTCGAAGCCGGCCTGCGCCAGCCGCGCCGCGTGCGCCGCGTCGAGCAGCGTGCCGTTGGAGGACAGCGACAGGTGAAAGCCCAGCCGGCGCGCGTGGGCGGCGATGTCGTACAGGTCGGGCCGCAGCAGCGGCTCGCCGCCGGAGAGGATCAGCGCGGGGACGCGCGCGGCCCGCAGCTGCGCGAGTACGCCGAGCGCTTCGGCGCTGCCCAGTTCACCCTTGAAGTCGGTGTCGGCCGAGGTGGAATAGCAGTGGCGGCAGTTCAGGTTGCAGCGGCGCACGAGGTTCCAGATCACCACCGGGCCGGGCGGCTTGCGCGCGGGCGGCACGGGGCCGCCGTCGCGCAGGGCTTCCATGAAGCGGGAAAGGCGGAACATGTGGGGAGTCCTTTTCTTCTGGTGGCGGTCAGCCGTCCCGCGCGAGGCGCAGGCCAGTCTTCTTGAGGATGCGGGTGGACCACAGCACGTCGTGCGCGCGGCAGGCGCCGCCCAGCACGGCGGCGATCTGCGCGACGAGCGGCGCGGCCTCGTCGTGCGTGCGCGCGTGGACCATCGCGAACAGGTTGTAGGGCCAGCCCGGCAGGCGGCGCGGGCGGCGGTAGCAGTGGCTGACGAAGGGCAGCGCGCCGACGCGCTCGCCCAGTACGTCGACGGCGGCGTCGTCCACGTCCCACACGGTCATGCCGTTGGCGCGCCAGCCGAGGACATAGTGGTTCGGCACGGCGCCGATGCGGCGCAGCACGCCGGCGGCCTGCATGGCGGACAGGCGGGCGATGACCTCGCGCTCCCCGATCCCGAGCCTCTCGCCGAGCGTGGCGTAGGGCGCCGGCACCAGCGGGAGGCCGGCCTGCGTGGCGCGGATCAGCGCGCGGTCGATGGCATTGATGGCGCCGATGGTGTCGGGGTCATGCGGCATGGGGTGTCGCCGGGAGGTAGAGGTTGACGTGGTACTCGCGCTCCTTGGGGAAGGCGAGGACAGGCACGCCGGCGTCGGCTTCGATGCGGGCGAGGGCATCGGCCACGTCGCCGGCGTGGCCGACGGCGAGCACGAACCAGAGGTTCAGGTGGTGCGTGCGTTCGTAGTTGTGGGCGACTTCGGCATGCGCGTTGATGGCGGCGACCACGGCCTCCAGCCGGTCGGCGGGGGCATGGCAGGCGCACAGCACGAAGCGCCCGCCTGCGCGCTCGATCTGGAACAGCGGACCGAAGCGCGTCAGCACGCCACGGTCGAGCAGCGATTGCAGGCGCGTGAGCAGCGTGGCCTCGTCGATGCCGAGCGCGGCGGCAGCGTCGGCATACGGGCGCGGCGTGAGCGGGAAGCCGCGCTGCAGCGCGTTGACGATGGCGCAGTCGAGGGCGTCGAGGGGCGGCGTCATGGCAGCATCAAGGCAGCGGCAGGGTGACGTGGGACGCATAGCGGGTGCCGCACTGCTTGTAGCAATGGGTGCCGCGCAGCACCAGCCCCGGCGCGCTGCCGAGGCCGCACTCGGTGCGGAAGCGCGTCAGCGCAGCCTGCAGTTGCGCGTCGGTGCGGGCGTGGACCATCGCATAGAGGTTGTAGGGCCAGTCAGGCACGCGCCGTTCGCGGCGGTAGCAGAGGTTGACGCCGGGCACGCGCATCAGCCGCATGCCGAGCGCGTCGGCGCGGCCGTCGGGTACGTCCCACACGCACATGGCGTTGTGCCCGTAGCCGAAGCGGCGGTGTTGCAGCACCACGCCGAAGCGCCGCACGAGGCCGCTCGACTGCCATTGCGCCAGCCGTTCGATCACGGCGTCGACGGCCATGTCGCAGCGTCGCGCCAGTTCGTGGTACGGGCGGGGCGCCAGCGGCAAGCCGTCTTCCAGTGCGGCGACGAGGCGCCAGCCGGCGGGGTCGAGATCGGTGCGCGCCACGGGACGGGACGGCGTGCGCTGGCTGCCGCGATGGCCGGGATGGCCGGTATTGCCGGTCTCGCCAAGCGGAAAGCCGAGGTCGATGTGGTACTCGCGCTCCAGGGGCAGGTCGAGCGGCGTGAGTTCCACGTCCGCGGCGATGGCGTCCAGCGTGACGTCGAGCGCGTCGCGGTCACGTGCGCCGGCGACGAACCAGAGGTTGTAGTCGCTGCCGCTGCGCGCGTAGTTGTGGCTCACGGCCGGGTCGTTGCTGACGCGCCGGGCCACGCGCGCGAGCATGGCGGGCGGCACGGCCAGCGCGGCGAGCGTGCTGGCACCGATCACATTGGGCGCGAAGACCGCGCCGAGGCGGCTGATGCGGCCGTCGCCGATATCGCGCGCGAGCATGGCGAGGAGGCTGTGCTCGCACAGGCCGTGGCGCTCGGCGATGTCCTGGTAAGGCCGTTCGGTGAGCGGGAAGTCGCGCTGGATGCCGTCGTAGAGGCGTGCGCCGACGTCGATCGGATCAACGGCTTCGATGGCGTCGGGGGTGTCGATGGTGTCTGGCATGGCGTTTCCCCCTACATACCGAAGCGCTGCGCGCGCACCGTGAAGAAGATGCCGCTCGGATTGTCGGCAGGCAGCGTGGCGAGGCGGTCGAAGGTGGCGGTGTCGTAGACCTCGACGCGGTTGTCGTCGCGGCAGGAGAGCCACACCGCCTCGCCCTTGGGCGTGAATTCCATGTGCAGCACGCCCTTGCAGGGCTGCAGGGTGCGCACGACCTTGCGCGTGGCGGTGTCGATCACCTGCACCGTGCCGTTGTCCGGGTAGGCGAAGTTCACCCACACCTGGCGGCCGTCGGGGCGCGCCATGACGAACACCGGCTGGCCGGCGGTCGGCACGCTGCCGGCTTGCTTCCAGCCGTTGGCGGTGTCGGCGATCAATACCTCGTGGTGGCCGATGGCGGGCAGCCATGCCATCCCCTGCGCCATCGCCCAGCCGCGCAGGTGCGGCATCTTGTAGACCGGCAGCGCGGCCTCGCCCCTGCCGTAGCCGGACAGCACCTTGCGCGCGACGGGCCGATCGGCCCACAGGTCGACCAGCGCGAGGCCGTCTTCGCCGAACAGGCCGGCGAGATACCAGCGGCCGTCGGGCGTGACGAGGGCATCGTAGGGCTGCTTGCCGGCGGGCAGCCTGTCGCTCTTCGGATGGCGCGGGTCCGAGGCGTCGATGATCCAGATCTCGCCGGACTCGAACAGGCTGGCCGCGAGGCGCCTGCCGGGCAGGTCGGCCAGTCCGACTACCTTGGAGCGCCGGCCGTCGGCGCCGATGGCGGGGATGTCGGCCAGCGGTTCGAGCGTGGCGGCGTCGAAGAGGCGGATACCGCCGGGCGCGTAGTTCTGCGCGGCAACGACGCTGCCGTCCTGCAGGATCGCCCCGCCGATGCTGTTGCCGGCCTGCATCACGCGATGGGTGACGCGGGCGGTGAGCAGGTCGACGCGGGAGAGGCCGCCGTCGCGGCCGAACACGTACGCGTAGCGGCCGTCACGCGAGAACACCACGCTCGCGTGCGACAGGTCGCCCAGTCCCTCGACGATGGCGAGCCGCGTCATGCCGGTGGTTTCGACCACCTGCACGCGTCCGGCGGCGCGCTCGATGACGACGCCGAGGTCGCCCGTGCCGCGCTGCGTCGGCGCGGCGCAGGCCGCCAGCATAGCCAGTGCCCCGGCAGCGACGGCCAGGCCGAGGCGCCTCAACGCGCCGGAGAGGATGAAGACGTCCCCGGAGATACGGCCGGCGGTGTGCCCGCCTGTAGTTTTGCGATCAGCCATGCTGCCTCGTCTTGCGTCATGAAGGGTTGCCACGGCGGCATCGCCGTGCCGGGCCGCCCATGCAGCACGGTGGCGGCCAGCCCTTCGGGGGGCTTGCCCGCCAGCGCGGCGGCCGTCAGCGGCGGACCGAGTCCGCCCTGCAGCGTCATGCCGTGGCAGGCGCCGCAGTCGTCACGCAACAGGTGCGCGAGCTGGAGCGCCCGGGCGGAGGAAGGCTCGCCGGCCAGCGCGGCCGTGCAGCCAAGGGCGAGCACGGCGCACGCGAAGCGGCGCGTCAGAGCGACAGCACCCATTTGGCGAGCGTCGACGCTTCCGCCGGACTCACGTTGTTGGCGGGCATTGGGATCGGGCCCCACTTGCCGGTGCTGCCCTTGAGGATCGATTCGCTCAGCTTCGCCTCGGCGCCCTTGTCGCCCTTGTACTTGGCGGCGACGTCCTTGAACGCCGGGCCGACCAGCTTCTTGTCGACCGAGTGGCAGGCCAGGCAGGCCTTGCTGCTTGCCAGTTCCTGGCTGGCGTGAGCGGGCGCGGTAGCGAAGCTGGCGGCGAGCGCCGCGCCGGCGCAGAAGCTGAGAAAGGTCTTGGCTTGGGCTTTCGTGGGCATGTTTTCCTCGCTGGAAAGGTGGGCAGGCGCCCCGTGCGAAACACGGGGCGCCTGGCTCACGTCAGTAGATGTCGTGCTGCGTGTTGTACGCGTTGAACTTGCCGGTCGGCGTGATCAGGCGCGGGTCCTTGATCACGGTCTTGAGCGTGCGGGTCTTGTCGTCGACCACCACCAGGGCGGACTCGCCGTCCTTGGTGCCCCAGACCGAGAACCACACCTCGTCGCCGGCCTTGTTGTACTCGGCTTGCACCACGCGCTTCGCGCCCTCGCCCTTCAGGTTGGCCCACTCGGCGATGGGCAGCACCTTGTAGCCGGCGTCCAGGTGGTTGACGTCGAACACCGCCACGCTCTGGTTGAGCGCCTTGTCCGGGTTCAGCGGCGTGTCGACCCACAGGTTCGTCGACTTCGGATTCGTCTTGATGAAGAGCGAACCGCCGCCCTGGCCCTTGATGGTCTCGACGACCTTCCACGCCTGCGCCTTGTGCTTCACCGGGTCGGTGCCGATCAGGCTGATCGACTCGTCGCCAAGGTGGCTGGTCGCCCAGACCGGCCCGAACTTCGGATGCGTGAAGTTGGCGCCGCGGCCCGGGTGCGGGGTCTTGCCCACGTCGATCAGCGCGGCCAGCTTGTCTTCCTTGGTATCGACCACGGCGACCTTGTTCGACGCGTTGGCCGCCACCAGGAAGTAGCGCCCGGTGGAATCGAAGCCGCCGTCATGCAGGAACTTGGCGGAGTCGATGGTGGTGGTCTTGAGGTTGTTCAGGTCCGAGTAGTTGACCATCAGGATCTTGCCGGTCTCCTTGGCGTTGATCACGAACTCGGGGTGGTAGTGGCTGGCGACGATGGACGCCACGCGCGGCTCGGGGTGGTACTCGTTGTCGACCGTCATGCCGCGCGTGGAGACCACCTTGAGCGGCTTGAGCGTGTCGCCTTCCATGATCACGTACTGCGGCGGCCAGTAGGAGCCGGCCACGGCGTATTTGTCCTCGTAGCCCTTGTACTTCGACGTCTCGACCGAGCGGGCTTCCATGCCGATCTTGACCTCGGCGACGATGGCCGGCGTGGGCAGCCAGAGGTCGATCAGGTCGAGGCGCGCATCGCGGCCGATCACGTAGAGGTAGCGGCCCGAGGCCGACATGCGCGAGATGTGCACCGCGTAGCCGGTCTTGACGATATTGATGATCTTCTTGGTGTCGCCGTCGATCAGCGCCACTTCGCCGGCGTCGCGCAGCGTGACCGAGAAGAGGTTGTCGAGGTTGTAGTGGTTCATCTTGCGCGTGGGCCGCTGCGCCACGGGCATGATGTCCTTGCGCGACTTCTCGATGTCGGCCATCGAGAATTCCGGCGGCATCGGCGGGTCGAGCTGGATGTAGCGCGCCATCAGGTCGACCTCGCTGTCGTTGAGGTCGCCCGACGTGCCCCAGTTCGGCATGCCGGCCGGGCTGCCGTACTTGATGAAGGTCTTGAGGTACTCGGTGCCGCGTGCGCGCGTGATGTCGGGCGTGAGCGGCTTGCCCGTGGCGCCCTTGCGAAGCACGCCGTGGCAGCCGGCGCAGCGCTCGAAGTAGATCTGCCGCGCGTGGTCGAATTCGGCGGGCGTCAGCGTCGGCAGCGCGGCGGCGGGAGCCGCCGGTGCGGCAGGCACCTGTGCCTGCGCGTGTGCCGGGGAGGAGGCCAGCCAGAGGGACAGCGGCAGGGCCGCCAGTGCGGGGAACAGCCTGTATTTCGCTTTCATTTTGCTTGGCTCAGCGAGGTGGGGAAAACCTGTTTCAACATGGCCATCTTGTGGAAAGCGCAACGGCTTCGGGTTGACTCGTGTCAACGGCGAACCATGCGGCGTGAACTTCCCGGCTGCGGCGTTGACGCAGGCCGAAATGACGGCGCAAGACGTTCAAGATCGCGGGAAAAGCGGCAGCAATGCGGTGGTCCCGAAGGAATACCCCTTCGGCATCGGAGGGAATTCTGCGGGCAAGCGTCATGCCGGCTCCGCGCTCGCCGTGGCGGGCAGCGGTCCGATCATCGGCAGGAAGGCATCGGCACGCGGCGAGTACGCGTGCAGCGTGCCGGACTGCAGGTCGAAGTACCAGCCGTGCAGCGTCAGCCTTCCCTCGGTCACGGCCTGCAGTATGTAGGGAAAGGTCTCGAGATTGCGCAGCGAAACCAGGATCGCGGCCTGTTCGCACGCGTACTGGCGCTGGAGCGGGGTGGCATCGGGCAACGCCATGTCCACTTCGCGGCGCGCGGGTTCGGCAATGCGCATCCACGGCCCGATGGAGTCGCCAGCCCCGAGGGGCGCGTCGGGCGGGCGCGCCAGCAGCGCGCGGATGCCGCCGCAGCCGGCGTGCCCCATCACGATGATGCGCGACACGGCCAGCTCCTGCACCGCGAACTGGATCGATGCGCTGACGCCGAGCACGACGCCGGGCGCCTCCCGGTATGGCGGCACGAGATTGCCGACGATCCGCACGGTGAACAGCTCGCCCGGATTGCAGCCGAGCAGCAGCGCCGGATCGACGCGGGAATCGGAACAGCCGACCAGCAGCGTGGACGGACGCTGGCCGTTCTTGAGTGCGTCGAAGCGCTCGGGCTCGGCCTCGAAATAGCGCCGCCGGAAACGCTCGAAGCCCTTGAGGAATCGCTCGACTTCGTGCATGGGCGCTCTCGTCGGTTCTCGTCGCTGTTTGGCTTCGCTGTTTGGCGTCGCTACCGGGCGTCGCTATTGCACGAGCGGACTGTCGGCCCCGGCGAGATCGATGCCTTCGATCTTCGCCCGGCCGATCAGCAGGCTGGCGTACTGCTTCCAGGCGCGGTCGCGCGCGGCGGCGTCCAGCGCGGCGGCGATACCCGCGTGGACGGCTTCGAAGGCCAGCCGCTCACCGACGCAACGGTCGCCGACGCGCACCACGTGCAGGCCGTGACGTGTCTCGACGACGTTGGGCAATACGCCGACCGTCGCTCCGGCAAACACCGCGCGCTCGAATTCGGCCACGGTCTCGCCCCGATACAGCCTGCCGAGTTGCCCCCCGCTCGCCGCGCTCGGGCAGTTGGACGAGGCGCGCGCGACGGCGGCGAACGTCTCCGGCCGCTCGCGCACCTGCTCCAGCGTCTGCCGCGCCAGCTCGCGCAGGGCGTCGAGCGGCACGCGCGGCGTGACCTGGAACAGGATGTGTTCGACGTCCGCCCATTCGCCGGCGCGGAACGCGGCGGGATAGGCGTCGTAGTAGCGGCGGCAGGCGGCTTCGTCGGGCACGGGCACGCTCGTCTCGTGGTCGAGCAGGGCCTGGGCGAGGCCGTCGTCATCGGCGGCGGTCAGGCCGAGGCGGTCGGCTTCCTCGCGCACCAGGCGGCGCAGGATGAGGGCGATGACCGCCATGCGGGCGGGATCGGGCGCGTCGCGATGGGCGGCCATCTCCTGCTCGACTTCGTGGTCCTCCAGTTCGTGGCCGTTGACGACGACGGGCATGATGGTCTCCTCAGCGGGTCCGCACAAGCTGCCACGCGCGGGCGAGGTAGCCGATGGAAGCAAAGCCGCTCCACACGTGCACCAGCCGCGTGAACGGGAAGATCACGAACAGCGTCATGCCCATGAACAGGTGCGCCTTGAACAGCAGCGGGGCGGGAGCGATGAAGGCGGCGGCGTCGCCGCGCAGCGTGACGATGTGCTGCGCCCAGGTCATCAGCAGCACCATCATGTGGCCGTCCATGTGCTGCGACGACTCCGCGATGGTCGACAGCCCGAGCAGCAGCGTGACCAGCAGCCACAGCAGCAGGAGGCGGTCGCCCTTGCGCGTGACGGCCTGCACGCGGGCGCTGGAGAAGCGGCGCGCGAGCAGCATCAGCAGGCCGGCCAGGCACATCGAGCCCATCACGCCGCCGGCGGTCATGGCGACCGCCTGCTTGAGGCCGTGGGAGACACCGAGCGCGTCCCAGACGGCCACCGGCGTCAGCAGGCCGACGAGGTGGCCGAAGAACAGTCCGATGATGCCGATGTGGAACAGGTAGTTGGCCACGCGCAGGTTGCCGCGGTGAAGTAGTTGCGAGCTGTCGGTCTTCCATGTGTACTGCTCGCGCTCGAAGCGCACCAGGCTGCCGAACAGGAAGATCGCGAGCGCGATGTACGGATAGATGCCGAAGAAGAACTGGTTCAGGAGGGTTTGCAGATGCGGGTCCATGGTGGTCCTCCGGGTCAGCAGTTGGCGGGCACGCGCGGGGCGGTGCCGCGCGGGTAGAAATGCACGGCCTGTTGGGTGGATGGCTTCAGCAGCGGTTCGACGCCGTCGGCGCCGGGACCGAACGTCTCCAGTGCCTCGTCCATGCTGCGCACGGGTGGCTCCTGCTGTGGCTCGGGCTGGACATCCGTCAGCGTGCGCAGCACGGCGAAGATGGCGGCGTACGGGCTGCCGCTGCGCTGCAGGCGATCTCCCACCGCGGCCAGCACGTGGATGGCCTCGCCCAGCAGGTGCTCGGCGTGCTCGTCCTCGCCCCCGGCTGCCAGCGCGCCAAGGAACTCGAGGAAGAGCGGCACGTAGTCGGGCAGTTCGGCCGCCGCCGGCTCGAAGCCCGCGCGGCGGTATTCCTCGATCAGGTCCGACATGGCCGAGCCCCGGTCGCGGCTTTCGCCGTGGATGTGCTCGAACAGGTGCAGCGAATGCGACGGCGTGCGGTCGAAGGTCGCGACGTAGTTCTCCTGCAGGCCGATCAGCGGCGTGGCATGCAGCAGGTCCGTCAGCGGGGCCAGCATGGTGCGCGCCTGCGGCCAATCGGCCAGCGCCGCGTCGATCTCGGGCAGGGCGTCGAGCAGGTCCTGCTCCGGGTACTGGAGCAGCGCGCTAAGGATGGGATAAAGCATGGTCGTCGCTCCTTCTAGTCAGCCAGCGCCTTCTTGCGCGACTTCGGCATGTCGGCGAACACCACGCTGCCCTGCGGCTTCTTGCCGAAGAGCGAGCCGTCCGATGCGCCGCCCGAGCAGCCGTTGCCGAAGGTGAAGCCGCAGCTCGCCTTGTCGTTGAAGCTGTCTTCCACCATCTCCTTGTGCGAGGAGGGGATGACGAAGCGGTCCTCGTAGTTGGCGATGGCGAGCGTCTGGTACATGTCCTCGACCTGCGCGGGCGTGAGTCCTGCCTGCTCGAGCACGGCCAGGTCCTGTTCGCCGTGGACCACTTCCGAGCGCTTGTAGGCGCGCATCGCCAGCATCCGCTCGAGCGCCGACAGCACGGGCATCACATCGCCGGCCGTCAGCAGGTTGGCGAGGTAGCGGACCGGAATGCGCAGGCTCTTCACGTCCGGGATCACCCCGTTCATGCCCATGTGCCCGGCCTCGGCGGCGGACTGGATGGGCGAGAGCGGCGGCACGTACCACACCATCGGCAGCGTGCGGTATTCGGGGTGCAGCGGGAAGGCGATCTTCCATTCCACGGCCATCTTGTAGACGGGCGACTTGCGCGCTGCGTCGAGCCAGCCCTGCGGGATGCCCTGCCTGAGCGCCTCGGCCTGCACGGCCGGGTCATTGGGGTCGAGGAAAAGATCGAGTTGCGACTGGTACAGGTCGCGCTCGTCTTCCTTGCCGGCGGCCTCGGCGATACGGTCGGCGTCATACAGCATCACGCCGAGATAGCGGATGCGGCCGACGCAGGTTTCGGAGCAGACGGTCGGCTGGCCGGCCTCGATGCGCGGATAGCAGAACAGGCACTTCTCGGCCTTGCCGCTTTGCCAGTTGAAGTAGATCTTCTTGTACGGGCAGCCGGAGATGCACATGCGCCAGCCGCGGCACTTGTCCTGGTCGACCAGCACGATGCCGTCGTCCTCGCGCTTGTAGATCGAACCGGACGGGCACGACGCCACGCACGCCGGGTTCAGGCAGTGCTCGCACAGGCGCGGCAGGTACATCATGAAGGTGTTCTCGAAGGTCGAGTACATCTCCTTCTGCACGTCGTCGAAGAGCTTGTCGCGGCTGCGCGAATGGAACTCGCCGCCGAGGTCGTCTTCCCAGTTCGGGCCCCAGTGGATCTTGTCCATCTTCCGGCCGGTGAGGACCGAGACGGGACGCGCCGTGGGCGGCGTCTGCATCAGCGGGGCCTTTTGCAGATGCTCGTAGTCGAAGGTGAACGGCTCGTAGTAGTCGTCGATGGCCGGCAGGTTCGGGTTGGCGAACAGGTTGGCAAGAATCTTCAGCTTGCCGCCCTGGCGCGGCTCCAGCGTGCCGTCGGGCTTGCGCACCCAGCCGCCTTGCCACTTTTCCTGGTTCTGCCATTCCTTCGGATAGCCGATGCCGGGCTTGGTCTCGACGTTGTTGAACCAGGCGTACTCCACGCCGTCGCGGCTGGTCCAGACGTTCTTGCAGGTAATGGAGCAGGTATGGCAGCCGATGCACTTGTCGAGGTTCAGCACCATCGCTACCTGGGCGCGGATCTTCATTGCGTTGCTCCTTCCTTCAGTTCGCCGTCGAGCCAGTCGACCTTGTTCATCTTGCGCAGGATCACGAACTCGTCGCGGTTGCTGCCCACGGTGCCGTAGTAGTTGAAGCCGTAGGCCAGTTGCGCGTAGCCGCCGATCATGTGGGTGGGCTTGGTCACGGCGCGCGTGACCGAGTTATGGATGCCGCCGCGCATCTTGCTGGTCTCGGCGCCCGGCACGTTCACGATCTTTTCCTGTGCGTGGTACATCAGGCACATGCCCTTGGGCACGCGCTGCGACACCACCACGCGCGCGGTCAGCGTGCCGTTGACGTTGAACACCTCGACCCAGTCGTTGTCGACGATGCCGTTGGCCTTCGCTTCTTCCTCGGAGATCCACACGTGCGGACCGCCGCGCGACAGCGTCAGCATGCGCAGGTTGTCGGAGTAGGTGGAGTGGATGCCCCACTTCTGGTGCGGCGTGATCCAGTTCAGCACCAGTTCCGGATTGCCGTTCGGCTTCTTGCCGAGCATCGGCGACACGGTCTTGGTGTCGATGGCCGGCTTGTAGACGCAGGCGCCCTCGCCGAAGTCGAGCATCCAGCGGTGGTCCTGCCAGAACTGCTGGCGGCCGGTCAGCGTGCGCCAGGGGATCAGTTCGTGGACGTTGGTGTAGCCGGCGTTGTAGCTGACTTCCTCCGACTCCAGCCCCGACCACGTCGGCGCGGAGATGATCTTGCGCGGCTGCGCCTGCACGTCGCGGAAGCGGATCTTGTCGTGCTCGCGCCCCACGGCCAGGTGGGTGTGGTCGCGGCCGGTGATCTTCGACAGTGCTTCCCAGGCCTTCACGGCGACGTGGCCGTTGGTCTCGGGGGCGAAGGTCAGGATCATCTCGGCTGCGTCGATGGCCGATTCCAGCTTCGGACGGCCGTGGCTGACGCCCGGCTCGGTCACGGTCTTGCTGAGCTGGCCGATCTCCTTCACTTCATGCTGCGTGTTCCAGTTGATGCCCTTGCCGCCGTTGCCGAGCTTGTCGAGCAGCGGGCCGATCGACGTGAACTTCTTGTAGATGTCGGCATAGTTGCGCTCGACCACGGTCATCGACGGCGCGGTCTTGCCGGGGATCAGGTCGCACTCGCCGCGCTTCCAGTCCTTCGGCTCGAACGGCTGGCCGAGTTCGCCCGGGGTGTCGTGCAGCAGCGGGGTGCAGACGAGGTCCTTGCGCGTGCCGAGGTAAGGCCCGGCGATCTCGGTGAAGGTCTTCGCGATGGCCTTGTAGATCTCCCAGTCGGTCTTGCTTTCCCACAGCGGCTGCACGGCTTCGGACAGCGGGTGGATGAACGGGTGCATGTCGGACGTGTTGAGGTCGTCCTTCTCGTACCACGTGGCGGTGGGCAGCACGATGTCGCCGTACAGGCAGGTGGTGCTCATGCGGAAGTCGAGCACGGTCAGCAGGTCGAGCTTGCCTTCGGCGGCGGGGCGGATGTTGACCTCGCCCGGCTTGATGGCGTCGGCCTCGTCGCCGAACACGGCATTCTGCGTGCCGAGCAGGTACTTGAGGAAATACTCGTGACCCTTGCCCGAGCTGCCGAGGATGTTCGAGCGCCACACGAACATATTGCGCGGGAAGTTGGCGGGGTTGTCGGGATCGTCGCAGGCGAAGTTCAGGGCGCCGGACTTCAGTTGCTCGACGGTGTAGGCGACCGGGTCCTTGCCGGCGCGCTCGGCGGCATCGACCACGTCGAGCGGATTCATGCCCAGTTGAGGCGCGGACGGTAGCCAGCCCATGCGCTCGGAGCGGGCGTTGAGGTCGAGCAGCGACAGGCCGTCGTACTTCGCCTTGTCGGCGGTGGGGGAGAGGATTTCATCGACGCCGAGCCTCTCGTGGCGCCACTGGCTGGTGTGGTTGTAGAAGAACGAGGTGCCGTTCATCTGGCGCGGCGGGCGCGACCAGTCGAGCCCGAAGGCCAGCGGCGCCCAGCCGAACTGCGGACGCAGCTTTTCCTGCCCGACGTAGTGGGCCCAGCCGCCGCCGCTCTTGCCCACGCAGCCGCACATCATCAGCAGGTTGATGATGCCGCGGTAGATCATGTCGTTGTGGTACCAGTGGTTCAGCGCGGCGCCGACGATCACCATGCTCTTGCCTTGCGTGCGGTCGGCATTGTCGGCGAACTCGCGCGCCACCTGGATCACCAGCTTGCGCGGGACGGTGGTGTGCTTTTCCTGCCAGGCGGGGGTGTAGGGGACGTCCTCGTCATAGCTGGCGGCGACGTTCGGGCCGCCCAGCCCTTGATCCACACCGTAGTTGGCGAGTTGCAGGTCATACACCGTGGCGACCAGCGCGGTGGTGCCATCGGCCAGCGTCACGCGACGGGCCGGCACGCGGCGGCGCAGCAAGGCATCGTGCTCGCCGCCGAAGTACGGGAAGCCGACCTCGACCACCTCGTCATGCCCGCCAATCATCGACAGGCGCGGTTCGATCTCGCGACCGCTGCCGCCGTCCTTCATCTCCAGGTTCCAGCGGCCGACCTTCTCGCCATCGTTGTGGGCCGCTTCGCCCCAGCGGAAGCCGATGGTGCCGTTCGGCACGACGATGTCGCCGGTCTTCTCGTCGACCAGCAGCGTCTTCCAGTCGGGGTGGTTGGCCTCGCCGAGGTTGCCGGCCAGATGCGACGCGCGCAGGAAGTGGTCGGGAACCAGCGTGCCGCCGTTGTCGCGCAGCAGCACGAGCATGGGCATGTCGGTGTACTGCTTCACGTAGTCGCGGAAGTACGCCGACTTGCCCGTCGCGTGGAATTCCTTCAGCACCACGTGGCCCATCGCCATGGCGAGGGCGGCATCGGTGCCTTGTTTCGGCGCGAGCCAGATGTCGCCGAACTTGACCATCTCGCCGAAGTCGGACGACACGGCGACGGTCTTGGTGCCCTTGTAGCGGACCTCGGTGTAGAAGTGCGCGTCGGGCGTGCGGGTCTGCGGCACGTTCGAGCCCCAGACCATCAGGTAGGTCGAGTTGTACCAGTCGGCGGACTCGGGCACGTCGGTCTGCTCGCCCCAGATCTGCGGGCTGGCGGGCGGGAGGTCGCAATACCAGTCGTAGAACGACAGGCAGGCACCGCCGAGCAGGCTCAGGTAACGCGCGCCGGCGGCGTACGAGACCATCGACATGGCCGGAATCGGCGAGAAGCCGATCACGCGGTCGGGGCCGAACTTCTTGACGGTGAAGGCATTGGCCGCGGCGATGATCTCGGTGGCGGTGTCCCAGTCGGCGCGCACGAAGCCGCCCTGGCCGCGCACGCTCTTGTAGCGCGCGGCCTTCTCCGGGTCCTGGCTGATCGATTCCCACGCGGCGATGGGGTCCATCGTCTTGCGGGCCTCGCGCCACATCTCCATCAGGCGGCCGCGGATCATCGGGTACTTCACGCGCGTGGCCGAGTAGACGTACCAGCTATACGAGGCGCCACGCGGGCAGCCGCGCGGTTCGTGGTTGGGCAGGTCGGGACGGGTGCGCGGGTAGTCGGTCTGCTGGGTTTCCCAGGTGATCAGGCCGTTCTTGACGTAGACCTTCCACGAGCAGGAGCCCGTGCAGTTGACGCCGTGGGTGGAGCGCACGATCTTGTCGTGCTGCCAGCGGCTGCGATAGCCGTCTTCCCAGCGGCGGTCTTCGTCCACCACGGCGCCGTGGCCGTCGGAGTAGGTGGACTTGACGCGCGAGAGGAACTTCAGGCGGTCGAGGAAGTGACTCATTTTCTTGGACTCCGCGAGTGCAGGGAGGGGACACTCAGAGCTTATGGGGATGGCCGCCGCCTGCCCATTCGCTGGTGGTACGGGCGGCGGCGTGTCGATTGGCGTAGGGCGGGTGGTTGGGGTAGTTCTCTTGGCGTATGCCGGTCAGGGCACCGGGTTTGCTCCCCTCTCCCGCGCGCGGGAGAGGGGCTGGGGGAGAGGGTTCGGGCCCTTGATCTGGTGCAGTGGCAAGCAGGCGCCGGTCGGCCCTCTCCCCCGACCCCTCTCCCATTTCATGGGAGAGGGGAGCGAACCCTCAGCAGGGCATCGGCGCGTTGCGGCGCGCGTAGTGCCACCACGTCACCATGACGCAGGTCACATAGAAGGCGATGAAGCAGTACAGCGCGGCGTCCGGAGAGCCGGTCAGTTCCAGCGAGGTGCCGAAGCTCTTGGGGATGAAGAAGCCGCCGTAGGCGCCGATGGCGCCGGAGAAGCCCAGTACGGCGGCCGATTCCTTGCCGGCATCCTGCAGGGCCTGCTTGCGGACCGCCTCGCCCTGGCCTTCGGCGGCGCGCTGGCGCTCGGTCAGGAAGATCACCGGGATCATGCGGAAGGTCGAGCCGTTGCCGACGCCGGTCAGCGCGAAGAGGGCGATGAAGGCGGCGAGGAAGCCCACGAAGTTGCCGCCCGCGCCCCCGACGGCACCATGCGGCAGCATCGCCAGTACGCCGAACACGGCGGCGATCATGCCGATAAAGGTCCACAGCGTGACGCGCGCGCCGCCGAGCTTGTCGGAGACCCAGCCGCCGACCGGGCGGGTGAGCGCGCCGACGAGGGGCCCGAGGAAGGCGTAGGCGGTCGGGTTGACGCCCGGGAACTGCGACTTGGTCAGCAGCGCGAGGCCGGCCGAGAAGCCGATGAACGAACCGAACGTACCCACGTACAGCCAGCACATCAGCCAGTTGTGCTTGCGCTTGAAGATCACGGCCTGCTCGGCGAACGAGGCGCGTGCGTCGGCGATGTCGTTCATGCCGAACCAGGCCGCCAGCGTCGCGACGATGATGAACGGCACCCAGATGAAGCCGGCGTTCTGCAGCCACAGGCTCTTCTCGACGCCGTTGGCGGTGTAGGTCTGCGCGTCGCCGCTCAGCGTGCCGAACACGGCGGCCGAGATCACCAGCGGCGTGACGAACTGCACCACCGACACGCCAAGGTTGCCGATGCCGGCGTTGAGCCCGGTCGCCAGGCCCTTCTTCGCCTTCGGGAAGAAGAAGCTGATGTTGGCCATCGAGGAACTGAAGTTGGCGCCGCCGAAGCCGCACAGCAGCGCGAGGACCAGCAACGTCGGGTACGAGGTGGACGGATCGCGCAGCGCGAGGCCCATGCCGAGCGCCGGGATCAGCAGCGTGGCGGTGGAAATGGCGGTGAAGCGCCGGCCGCCGAAGATCGGCACGAGGAAGGAGTAGAAGACGCGCAGCGTGGCGCCCGAGAGCGCGGGCAACGCCGTCAGCCAGAACAACTGGTTCTTCGTGAACTGGAAGCCGGCCTTGTCGAGATTGACGGCGACCACGCTCCACAGCATCCACACGATGAACGCAAGCATCAGCGCGGGAATGGAGATCCACAGGTTGCGATAGGCGATGCGCTCGCCCTCGCTTTGCCAGAAGGCCGGACTTTCCGGCTCCCAGCGGGTCAGGACGGTACTTGACATGATGTCTCCCGGATATAGGGACGAATGGGGAAGGAGGGCCGGACCCCGGGGCGAGGTCCGGCGGGAGGGAAATCAGGCAGGCTGCGTAACCTGCGTGACGACGGGTTGCGATTTTCCGGGCAGGGTCCGCATCATCCAGACGAGGCTGATGACCACGGTGCCGAACATCAGCATGAAGCAGCTGCTGCGGATGCCGGTGATGTCGGCCAGCACGCCGAACAGGATCGGCAGGATGAAGCCGCCGAGGCCGCCGGCCAGCCCGACCACGCCCGACACCGCGCCGATGTTGTGCGTGAAGTCGTCGGAGATGAACTTGAAGACCGAGGCCTTGCCGACCGCGAAGGCGATGCCAACCGCGAACATCAGCACGGTGAACAGCGTCGGCGTGAGTGCGATGTGGAACGTCTGCGGGCCGCTGGCCGTGTGGATGGTGAAGTCGGTCTGCGGATAGCTGAGCAGGAAGAAGCCGACCGCGCTGATCCACATGACCCACCACGTGGTGCGGAACGCGCCGTGGCGGTCGGAGATCCAGCCGCCGATGGCGCGCAGCACGCCGCCGGGCAGCGAGAAGCAGGCGGCCAGGAAGGCGGCGGTCTTGATGTCGAAGCCGTATTCGCCGATGTAGTACTTGGTCATCCACAGTGCCAGCGCCACGTAGCCGCCGAACACTACCGAGTAGTATTGCGAGTAGCGCCACACGCGCGGATCGCGCATCACGGCGAGCTGCTCGCGCCAGCCCGCGCTCGACTTGACGAGGTGGGCCGGGTTGCTGGCCGAGAAGACCCAGAACAGCAGTGCGGTGGCCAGCATCGCCACGGCGTAGACGTGCGGCACCACGGTCCAGGTGCCGGCGGCGGCGATCAGGGCCGGGGCGACGAACTTGGTCAGCGCGGAGCCCGAGTTGCCGGCACCGTAGATGCCCATCGCCAGCCCTTGCCGGCTGCGCGGGAACCAGCGTGCCACATAGGGCGTGCCGACGGAGAACGAGCCGCCGGCCAGCCCGACGAAGAGGCCGAGGACCAGCAGTTGCCACAGTTCGGTGGCCGAGCCGATGAACCAGATCGGCACCACGGTCGCCAGCATCAGCACGAACATCACGATGCGGCCGCCGTAGCGGTCGGTCCAGATGCCGAGCGGCACGCGGATCAGCGAGCCCGACAGGACGGGCGTGGCGGCGAGGAGGCCGAACTCGGTCTCGTTCAGGCCGAGCTGCTTCTTCAGTGGGATGCCAAGCACCGCGAACATCATCCAGACCGCGAAGCAGATGGTGAAGGCGAGGGTGCTGGACGCGAGAACCTTGTAGGCGCCGCGCGGAACGGGGTCCGCCGGCAATTGCGGGGTGGCCATGGCCATGCTCCTGTCTCGACGATGTCGGAATGAGGGATGCCGCCAGCGTAGAAAGCATGGGCACGATTGACCATTCGCCAGCCGCACAGGCATGCAGGCGCGAGGCCTGCCGGTGGGGCTAGTTCGATCGGGGGAAGCCGGTCGCGCGGGCGCGGTGCTATCGTGGTCGCCTCGGCCTTGAAGGTGGCGCGCATTGTCTGATGCACGTCAAAGGCGTCAAGCGCATCAAGAGCGCCAGGAGCAACGAGAGCGACATGGACACCATTCCCATCCTGCCCGCGCGCAAGCCGCAGAAGCCCGGGCCATCCGGGCCATCCGGGCCATCGGGGCCATCGGGGCCATCGGGGCCATCGGGGCCGCCGCCGCGCGGGTTCGCGCTGTTTGCGCTCGGCTTCCGGCCCTTCTACCTGGGCGGCGCGGTGTTCGCCGCGCTGGCGGTGGCGCTGTGGGCGGCGATCTTCGCGGCGGGTGCAGCCCTGCAACCCGCCGCGCTGCCGCCGCTGCTGTGGCACGCGCACGAGATGGTGTTCGGCTTCTCGTCGGCCATCGTGGTCGGCTTCCTCTTCACGGCAGGGCGTGCCTGGACCGGCCAGCCCACGCCGGCGGGCACGCCGCTGGCGCTGCTGTGGGCCCTGTGGATCGCCGCCCGCGTGGCGATGTGGACCGGCCCCGCGCCGCTCGCCCTCCTCCTCGACGGACTCTTCCTGCCGCTGGCCGCGCTCGCCTTCACGCGCACGCTGGTGCGCGGCGGCAACCGCCGCAACTACCCGCTGGCGTTTGCGCTGTGGCTGCTTGCTGCCGTCAATCTCGCCTCACTGGCGTGCCAGGGCGTCGGCAATACCGCCGCGGCCCTGCGCCTGTGCGACGCGGGCTTCGCGCTCGTCACGCTGTTCGTCATCGTGATCGGCGGACGGGTGATCCCGATGTTCACGACCAACGCCATCCCCGGCTTCCGGCTCGATCCGCGCCCGAAGCTGATGCGCCGGCTGATGGCGGCAAGCATCCTGGCGCTGGCGAGCATCGCGGCCGGGCTGCCGGGGTGGTGGTCGGCGGTGCCCTGCCTGGCGGCGGGCGTGGCGCTGACGGTGCGGGTGGCGGGCTGGCGCGGCTACGCGGTGGGCAATCGCCCGCTGCTGTGGTCGCTGCACCTGGCCTACGCGTGGCTGCCGCTGGCGTTCTTCCTGCAAGCGGCCACGGCGCTGGGCTGGATCATGCCGGGGTTGGCGACCCATGCCTTCACGGTCGGCGTGATCGGCGGCGCCATCATTGCCATGATTACCCGCACCGCGCTGGGCCATACCGGGCGGATGCTGGCGGCGGGAAGGGCGGAGACCGCGGCCTACGCGCTCGTTGCGCTGGCCGCCGTCCTGCGCGTGCTCGGCCCGCTGGTCTGGCCGGCAGGCTATGTCCACTGGATCGGCGGCGCGGCGGTGTGCTGGGCGCTGGGGTTTGCGCTGTATGCGGTGGTGTATGCCCCGCGGCTGTTCAGGCCACGGGTAGACGGGAAGGCGGGCTAAGAGACGGGGCGGGGGCGGCCGGCGATTCGCGCCCAACGTGGGCTGTCCAACGGTTTCCGCACGCCATCCGCCGCAAACTCCGGGGCAAGCAAGCGAGGCCCCTGCCATGAGCGAGAAGAACGACACGCCACCCTGCTGCAAGCCGGGCTGGTTTGACCGAATCTGGTCCCTGAACGAGGTGGCTGACGCCGGCGCATGCGGTTCGGCGCCCGGGTCGCCGGCCGAGCCGGAGGCCGGCGCGCCCGACCCGGCGGCGGGCGTCCCCCACGATCCGGCATGAAGTCCGGCCGGCTTCATGCTTCCGGCTGATGCAACGTGTTGCCCATTTTGTGAGCAGCCCGGTGGAATGGCGCGCCCACAGCCGGTTTGCGGTCCATTGCGGCGAGATATCCACAGAATCTGTGGATATCCTTATACCGAAGTCGCAAGGGTCTTCCCCTAGAGGGGCGCGGCTGTGACGCCCGGTATGCTTGCAAGCTGAAACGTCCGCCGTCCCCTGTGAGCCGACCCCCCCCCGCCATGACCCGGAACCGCGCCCCAGTCGCTCCACTTGCCCCCCTGGGCCTGCTCCTGCTGCTGGCCGGCTGCGCGAACCAGTATCGCGTGCCGGACGGCGCGCCGTCGGCAAGTGTGCGACTGCTCACCTCCACCGACGACAACACGGCCTTCCTGGTGGCAAATCCGTCACGTTGCCCCAACCCGCCCGCACCACAGACGCTGGCCGGCACCGGCAAGCAACTGGCGGCCATGGGCAGGGAGCCGGGCCTCGGGCTGGCGGGGGCATCGCCGCAGCCGCCGTCACGCACCCGGGAGCGCAAGGTGGAGGCCGGCCGCCGCTTCTATGTGGTCGTGAATTCCGCCGACGCCGAATCCGAGAAGCGTGTGCGCTGCGCCGTGGGCGTGTCGTTCGTCCCCCAGCCGGGCGGTGAATACGAGATCCGCTACCAGCGCGACGAGACTGCGACCACCTGCTCGGCGCAGGTATTCCGCCTGCGGCCGAAGCCGGAGGGCGGCGCCGTGGTGGAGACGGAGCCGACGCAGCGCGGCTTCCGGGCCCTGCGCAGGGACGGGATCTGCGAGTCGACGCAGGCGCGGCAGGACCCGTAGCGGAATCCTCTCGCCGCCATGCAAAAGACCGTCGCGATGGACGGTCTTTTCTGTCTGGAATCCGGTGAAAGGTCCGTTCAGGACTCGATCAGGAAACGCTCGGGCCGCTTGCCGAGCCAGGCCGGCGCACGGCCGCGCCCGGACCAGGTCTTGCCGGTCTTGGGGTCCATGTATTTCGGCGGCAGTACGGTGGCCGATTTGGGCGCGCTCGAACCGGCAGGGCGACCGCGGCGGCGTTTCGGCGCGATATCGTCGACGGTCAGTTCATAGTCCGTCATCAGCGTGCGGATTTTCTCGATGACCTCTGCCACCTCGGTGTCGCGCGCTTCATTCAATTTGGCTTCAAGCGCTTCTTTTTCGGCCAGCAACTGCTTGTAGGTCGCCATGCTTTTCCCCAATGACGATTTGAGATCCCTCCATACTACTAGATATCCACGCCAATATCGTAAAAGAATGCTTTCAAATTGATAACGATATTGACCGAATGCCGGTACGTCGTAGGAATCTTCCGTTTTAAACCGGGGCGAAATTGGCCCGGATGGAGGGTCCGCTTAACAAGCCATTGGGTGAAATAGGCGCGCCGTCAATGCCGCGCAAATGAAATAGGGACAAGCCTTTCAGCCTGTCCCTCCGGGTATTGCCTGTGGCAAATTGCGCAGCCCTGCGCGGTCAGTCGAGCTGGATGTGCGCCTGCTGGGCGATGCGGGCCCATTTCGGCGTGTCGCCGGTCACCACGGCGCCCAGCTCCTTCGGCGTCGATCCCACCGGCTGCAGGCCCATCGAGGCCAGCTTCTGGGAAACATCCGGCAGCTTCACGATGCGCTGGATTTCGGCCGACAGCTTGTTCACGATCTCGGGCGGCGTTTTGGCCGGCAGGAAGAAAGCGAACCAGCCGTTGGGCTCGAAGCCGCTAAAGCCGGCTTCCGCGAAGGTCTGCACCTTCGGAATGGCCGGATGACGCTGCGTGCCGGTAATGCCGAGTACCTTGAAGCGTCCCGAGGACAGATAGCTGTTGGCGGAAGTGACATCGACAAAGGCCGAGTCCACCTGCCCGCCGAGCAGGTCATTTATCAGCGGCGCGGCACCCTTATAGGGAATGTGGACCAGATCAATGCCGGCCTGCATCTTCAGCAATTCGCCATGCAAATGGGCCGAGGTGCCATTGCCATACGAGCCATAGCTGAGCTTGCCGCCCTTTGCCTTGGCCAGTGCCATGAATTCCTTCATGTTGTTGGCGGGGACACTGGTGGGCACCACGAACAGGTCGGAGGATTTGGCCACCAGCGAGACCGGCGCGAAATCGCGGACCACGTCGTACGGCACGCGCTTGTAGAGGCTGGGCGACTGGATCATCGCGGTAATGCCGAGCAGCACGGTGTAGCCGTCGGGCGTGGCCTTGGCCACCGTATCGTTGCCGAGCATGCCGCTGGCGCCGGGCTTGTTGTCGACGATCACCGGCTGGCCCCAGGCCTGCGAGAGATGCTGGCCGATCAGGCGGCCGACGGTGTCGGTCCCGCCGCCTGCGGGGTAGGGCACCACCAGCCGGATGGGATGGCTGGGATAGGCGTCGGCCTGCGCCAGCGGGCTCCACGCGCCGGCGGCCAGCGCGCATCCGAACGCTGCCATGCCGCCGAGCAGTTTGCGTCGACTTGCTTGCATCTTCGTATCTCCTGTAGTGGGCTGGGGCGCGGCGGGTGCCGGCCAGTCCCTAGCGTTGTGCGGCCGAGCATAGAGCGGCGCCGCGCCGGGCGGCATTCGCCATTCAGGAACCACCCCTTTGCGTGAGCGAAAGTCCGAGGCGGGGCAAGGGAGAGCGGAATAAAACGGCATGCCCCGGTGTTTACGCTAAGTCAGGGGCAAGTCCGTCCAGGCCAGGGGCGGACCTGTCCCGATTCGCCGGGCTGGCGGGGGGCGCCTCATGCGCCGCGCCGGGGCCCGGTGTCGGGAGCACAGCCACATGGATGCACGCGGCGCCGCACGGAGCAAGTCCCCTTGCGCCGCTTCCCACGGTACGAGGGCCCTGCCCGCGTGTCGCGCGCCACTAGCGCGCGTAATGCTGGCCGCGTGCGCCGTGTTGGCGGGGGCGGTGTGTCTGGCCCAGGAAGACACCGCTGCTGCTGGCACGGCGCACGCCGGCGAGTACGCGCTTGCCCCGCAGCGCTCCAGCGTCACCTTCGATGTGGATGCGTTCTCGCATTCGCGCATCAGCATGCGCTTCCATCGCATGCACGCGCAGCTGGCGGGCACCGAAGGCGGGCTGGAGGGGGGCCGGGTGACCGTGACCATCGACGCGGCCAGCCTGGAGGCCCGGCCGCGTTTCCTGTCTCCCATCATCCGGGGCGACGGCCTGCTCGACGTCGGGCGCTACCCGGAGATTTCCTTTGTCAGTACCCGCTTCGTGCGGACGGGCGAGGGCAACGGGCTGCTGTCGGGCAGGCTCACCATCCGCGGCATCACGCGCGACGTCACCCTGCGGGTGACGCCCGCCGGCACGGGCGAGCCGCCCCGGGAGGGCGCCGGGCTTGCGTTCGCCGCCGCCGGCAGCATCAGCCGCCGCGACTTCGGCCTGTCGGCCTGGTCTCCCCTCGTGGGCGATGACGTGCGCATGCGCATCGAAGTCGATTTCGAGCAGGAGCGTTGAGCCGGACGGCGTCCGGCCATGGCATGGCAGACAATTCCCAGGAGGACATCATGTCGATGCGCATCTGCGCCGCAGTGGCTGCGGCCTGCCTGCTCGCTGCCTGTGGAGGCGGCGAGGACGATGGCAGTACCCCGACGACTGCGGGAACGGCCGCAGCACCCCCGGGCACAGCAGGCAATACGGCGAACGGCACCACCAGTCCGGTCCAGCCGCTGCCGGGGTCCGGCGTCGGCGTAGGGATCGGCACGGGTGCGGGGTCCGCCGTGGGGGCGGGAGCCGGGGTGGGAGGTGGAGCAGGAGGTGGGGTAGGAAGCGGGGTAGGGAGCGGCGCAGGCATGTAAGCACCGCCCGGCCCGAGGCCGCATCAGCGAGGCATCGGCGATGCCTCGGCTGTGTCTCAGATCGCCCAGCCGCCAGCGTAGAAGACCGCCAGCGCCAGCGCGATCGCCACCGTGCCGACATTCAGCTTGCGCCATTCGCCGGCCACGATGCGGCCGATCACCAGCGTGCAGAAGCCGAGCATGATGCCGGTGACGATGTTGCAGGTCAGCACGATGAACACGGCGCAGACCAGGCCGGCCATGGCATCGACCGTGTCGTCCATGTGCAGGCGGCTGACGCTCGACAGCATCAGCAGGCCCACGTACATCAGCGCCGGGGCGGTGGCGTACGACGGCACCAGCGCGGCCAGCGGCGAGAAGAACATCACGGCGAGGAACAGCACGCCCACCACCACGGCGGCGAGGCCGGTGCGCGCACCGGCGGCCACGCCGACGGTCGACTCGATATAGGCCGCGGCAGGCGCGCCGCCGAACAGGGCCGAGAAGATCGAGCTGACGGAGTCGGCGGTCAGGGCGCGGCCGCCGTTGCGGATGTGGCCGCTGGCGTCGAGTTGCCCGGCCTGTCCGGCCACCGCGCGGATGGTGCCGGTGGCGTCGAACACGCCGGTCATCACCAGCGCCAGCACGCTCGGCAGCACGCCGGCCGCAAGTGCGCCGCGAATGTCCATGGCACCGATCAGCGATTCATGGCCCGGGGCGCTCAGCGAGGGCAGCGCGAAGATGCCGGTGAAGCGCACGGCCGGGTCGAAGGCAAGACCCAGCGCCGAAATGGCGATGATGACGAGCAGGATGCCGCCCGGCACCTTGCGACGCTCCAGCCCGAAGATGGCGGCCAGTCCCAGCACCGACATCAGCACCGGAAAGGCGGTGATGTGGCCGAGTTGCACCGGCAGGCCGGCGCCGGGATTCTTGACCACGAGGCCGACCTCGTTCGAGGCGATCAGCAGCAGGAAGAGCCCGATGCCGATACCCGTGCCATGCGCCACGCCGGCCGGCAGGTTGCGCAGGATCCAGGCGCGTATGCCGGTCACGGAAATGGCGGTGAACACCACGCCCATCAGGAAGACGGCGCCGAGCGCGACCGCCGGGGTCAGGTGCTGGCCCAGCACGAGGCCGAAGGCGACGAAGGCAGTCAGCGAGATGGCGCAGCCGATGGCAATGGGCAGGCGCGCCCAAAGTCCCATCAGCAGCGAGCCGAAGGCGGTGGTCAGGCATACGGCGACGAACACCGCGCTCGTGTCGAACCCCGCCTTGCCCAGCATGCCGGGTACGACGAACACGGCGTAGACCATCGCCATGAAGGTGGTGATGCCTGCTACCACTTCGCGCCGGCGGGTGCTGCCCCGGGCGCTGATGTCAAAGTAACGGTCGATCTTGTCCGTGGCCTGGATGGGCGCGACGTCGGCTTCCGCCACGGACGGAAAGGGCTGTTCGATCATTGGGGCTGTCTCCTGTATCCGCGGCGGCCGGCGTACCGGTACGTCGTCGGATTTGTCTTGGGTTTTTTCTTTGGCGAGGACAGCGCCGGGCTGGCGGTCCGAGCCATACGCCGGGCCGCCGGGTGCCGGCCGGCGGGGCAACCGGCAATGGCGGGGGCGGATCGAGCGAGGCTCAAAGGTAGGTGAGCCCGGGGCCAGTGGCATCACCGTGGCCGGATTCGCAATATGTCCGGCCAGACATGTGCGAATGCACAGGACGCGGCAGGCACTTCTCAACTTCGCCCGTGCGCCGCCGTTAACGCTCCATGCAGGGGTTTACCCCTTCCACCGACCCAGCCCTGGAGCGAAGCATGAGCGGCGCGATGAGAGACATCGACGAGCGGACCAACCTGACGAACAACAACCAGTTCGAACTGCTGCTGTTCCGGCTGGGCGAGGCCGACCACTCCGGGCATTCGGAGCTGTTCGGCATCAATGTGTTCAAGGTGCGCGAAATCCTGGTGATGCCGACGGTGACCACGGTGGTCGGCGCGGAACCCGGCATCCTCGGCATGGCCGACATCCGCGGCCAGGTGATCCCGGTGATCGACCTGCCGCGCCTGCTGGGCTGCGAGCCGAAGAAGGGCCTCGGCATCCTGCTCGTGACCGAATATGCCCGCTCCACGCAGGGCTTCGCGGTGGAGGGCGTGGAGGAGATCGTGCGCCTCGACTGGAACCAGGTGGCGTCGGCCGAGGCCAGCGTGCGCAGCGGCCAGGTGACGAGCATCGCCCGCCTGAATCCCGACTCCGACGACCCGCGCCTCGTGCAGGTGCTCGACGTGGAGCAGATCCTGCGCGACGTGCTGCCTTCGCGCCAGGCTGACGTCGACCCCGAATCCGTCGGCGCGCAGCTGAACCTGGCGCCCGGCAGCAAGGTGGTGGCCGCCGACGACTCGGCGCTGGCGCGCAGCCTGATCGAGCAGGGCCTGCGGGCGCTGGGCGCACCGGTGCTGATGACCAAGTCGGGCAAGGAGGCGTGGGAACTGCTCGACCGCATGGCGAACGATGCCGCCGCGCAGGGCCGCACCGTCCAGCAGGATGTGGCCCTCGTGCTCACCGACCTGGAGATGCCGGAAATGGACGGCTTCACGCTGACCCGCAAGATCAAGGGCGACAAGCGCTTCAAGGGCATCCCGGTGGTGATTCACTCGTCGCTTTCCGGCGAGGCGAGCGAGGAGCATGTGCGCAAGGTGGGCGCGGATGCCTACGTGGCCAAGTTCGTAGCCGCGGATCTCGCCCGGACGATCCGGGGCGTGCTGGGCCAATAAATGGCAAGACCCGGGAAAACGTGATGCCTGGGCGCCTTTCTACGTCACGGTAAGGATTCTGAAAGGCACAAAATACGACGGCACGCAACTTTCGCGTGCCGCCGTGTTGTTGCCTACGGATTAGGCAGTCCAGCCCGGCCCAAGCCCGGCGCGCCTTGCGGGCTTGTCAAGGGGGCGGATATCCACTGGACCTGTGGATAGTTTTTCCTTCTTCCGGCGCTACTGCCTGTAGTGTTTGCAGCACTTCCGTCCTGCAGCGCTCCTGTTCTGTCCCTATTTAGGTTGCGTCACGGTCCGCAGGTACGGCTTCAGCGTCTTGAACCCCTGCGGGTACTTCTGCCGCGCTTCCTCGTCCGAGACCGAGGTCGGGATGATCACGTCGTCGCCCGGCTTCCAGTTCACCGGCGTGGCCACAGTGTGCCTGGCGTTGAGCTGGAGCGAATCGAGCAGGCGCAGCACTTCGTCGAAGTTGCGGCCGGCGCTCATCGGATAGACCAGCATGGCCTTGATCTTCTTGTCCGGGCCGATCCAGAACACCGAGCGGATGGTCGCGTTGTCGGCCGCGGTGCGGCTGGACGAGCCGCTGGCCTCGGGGTGGATCATGTCGTACAGCTTGGCTACGTGCAGGTCGGGGTCGCCGATCATCGGGTAGTTGACCGCCGATCCCTGCGTTTCCTCGATGTCCTTGGCCCAGCGCGCGTGGTTGTCCACCGGGTCGATGGACAGGCCGATGATCTTGGTGTTGCGCTTGTCGAACTCGGGCTTGAGCCTGGCCATGTAGCCCAGTTCGGTCGTGCAGACCGGCGTGAAATCCTTCGGATGCGAGAAGAGGATGGCCCAGCTGTCGCCAATCCATTCATGGAAGTGGATCTTGCCTTCGGTCGTGTCGGCGGTAAAGTCCGGGGCTACCTCGCCTAGTCGAATCGCCATATTGGGCTCCTTGCTCTGCTGCGTGGATGATGGATCGGGAATGGTCTCGCTGGCCGCGCGGCCGGGATGGGCCCCGGGAGCGGGTCCGGCGGCGGCTCATCCAGTATAGGAATTGCCGCACGGCTGCAGGAGTGGTGGAAGCACCACTACCCCGGGGTGGGGGCGCAGGTGGTGGACGACTGTTGGACGATCGGTGGACTAAAGCTCGCTTTCGATCGGCAGCAAGCGCAGGAACACCTGTCCGGCATGCTGGAAAAAACTCATGTCGGGCTCCTCGGTGTATGTCTCCAGCAGGCCGTTCTCGCGCGTCACCCAGACCAGCCGCTCCGTGCCGTGCTCGTCGGGCTCGAGCATCACCTTGTAGGCGAAGTCGAGGATCCTGTCGTCGATCGCCAGCTTGCGGCCCAGTTCGGCGTTGTCGAGCACCACCCCCATCTCCGTATTGAGCAGCGCCGAGCGCGGGTCGAGGTTGAGCGAGCCGATGAAGAGCAGGTGCTGGTCGACCATGTAGGTCTTGGCGTGCAGGCTCGCGCGGCTCTTGCTGACGGTGCTGCGCCGGCCGTGGCGCGCCATCTCCGCGTAGGCGGACGGCTTCAGTTCGTACAGGTCGACGCCGGCCTTCAGCAGCGCTTCCCGCCTGGGCGCATAGCCGGCGTGCACGGCGCTGACGTCGGTGGCGGCGTAGGAGTTGGTCAGGATCTGCACCCTCACGCCCCGTGCCGTGATGTTGCGCAGCCAGTCCATTGCCGTCTTGTCCGGCACGAAATAGGGCGACACCAGCGCCAGTTCGCGCTGCGCCTGGTCGAGCAGCCGGGCCAGTTCGGGCATGGCATGGCCGGCGCGGTCATCGGGCGGCCGCATGACCTTCTGCGGGTCGTCGGCGATGACCGTGGCGCGGCCCCAGTACTCGGGAAGGGCATTGGTCGCCAGCGCGCGAGCCATGCCGGACGTCATCATCGCCTGTCCGTAGGGGGTGGCGCGTGCCTGCACGACGTCGGCCTCGAGCGACTTGCGGATGGCGTCGAGGCGCGTGGCGGCGTCCGCGGGCGGGGTGGCGAATGCGCCGACGGGGTAGGAGGCGGCACTGTTCCAGTAGGCATCGAACACGGTGGACACGTCGTGCACGACGGGGCCGGCGGCGAGCACGTCCAGGTCGGTGAAGTCGGAGGCGGCGTCGGCGGCGAAGTAGCCGTCGCCGATATTGCGGCCGCCCACGATGGTGAACTGGTTGTCGGCCGTCAGCGACTTGTTGTGCATGCGGCGGTCGAGCCGGCTGAAGTCGGTGAGGAAGTTGAGCCAGCGCGCCCCCCGGTTGGCGAAGGGGTTGAACAGCCGCACCTCGACGTTCGGATGGCTGTCGAGCACGGCCAGCAGTTCGTCGTTCCCGGCCATGTGCAGGTCGTCCAGCAGCACGCGCACGCGCACGCCGCGGTCGGCCGCGCCCACCAGTTCGTGGACCAGCGCCTTGCCGGTCGCGTCGGCCTCGAAGATGTAGTACTGCAGGTCGAGGCTGCGCTCGGCGGCCCGGGCCAGTGCCAGCCGCGCCAGCAGCGCGTCGGAGCCCTCGGAGAGCGGGTAGAAGGCCGACAGGCCGGGATGCTGCGCCAGCTTGCCGGCGATGGCCTGGCCGAGACGGGTGTCGGCGGTATTGGTCAGCGCCTGCGAGGGGGTGCCGCCGGGTGGCTGCGGCAGCGTCGCGCATGCCCCCAGCAGGAGGGTGGCGAGGCAGAGCAGGGCAACGAACCGGAAGGAGGGGCCGAAGGGGCGGTGGGGCATCGCGTCTTTCCTGTCGGGCAGTTGCCAGAGACTAGCGCAGCACGCGGGGTGCGCCAAGCGCGACAGGTGACAAAAAAAGGCCGCCAGGGTGGCGGCCGGGAATATCAATGCGGGCATCGAAGCCTGCCTGACAAGCGGGGGTGTCGAATCCCCGGGCGATAATGTTAATGGGCTGCAGTCGTGCGGATATCGTAGAAAATCTATTTGTGTGACTATTATGCAAAATATCGTTTCAATAACGGTAAGTCTTTGATTTTAAATTACTTTATTTGATTTTTCGAGTCTAATCGATACAACAGGAGAAATGCGCAGTTATTGAGGCCGGATGTCCCGAAAAAGATAATCGCCACCATCGCAAGACGGTCTTGCGAATTCTAACGACGGGAAAATCCATGAAAATCAAACTGATCGCCGCATCGGCCGCGCTGCTGGCCTGCTCGGCAGCCCAGGCGCAGACTTCCGTGACGCTGTATGGCGTGGCCGACATCGGCCTGGAATATCTCACCAAGGTCGAGCGCACCGATGACAACCTCCTGCGCATGAGCTCGGGCAACCTGTCCGGCTCCCGCTGGGGCCTGCGTGGCAGCGAGGACCTCGGCGGCGGCCTGAAGAGCGTGTTCGTGCTGGAAAGCGGCTTCCACGTCGATACCGGTGCAGGCGGCAGCCGCCTCTTCAACCGCCAGGCCTACCTCGGCCTGCAAGGCAAGTTCGGCACGCTGACGATGGGTCGTCACCAGAACCTGCTGTACGACTTCACGGTGGATTTCGATCCGCTGGGCGCCGCGACCCGTTACTCGATGTCGCGCATGGACGCGGACATGGTCAGCCGCGCCGATAACTCGATCAAGTACACGGGCAAGTTCGGCGGCCTGTCCGCCGCGGCGCTCTACAGCTTTGGCTACAACAACAATGGGGAAGTGGCCGGCCAGTGGCGCAGGGGCCGCGAAATGTCCGGCGGCCTGGGCTATGCCGCGGGTCCGTTCGCGGTGTCGGCTGTGTACGATCACCGCAATCCGACCGAGTCCAGCCGGGTGCAGCGTGCTACCGTTGGCGGCACGTATGCGGTCGGTCCCGCCAAGCTGTATGCCGGCTATCGCTGGGCGCAGTTGATCGAGGGCAAGGCCGGGTCCCGTGCAAACCTGTGGTGGGCAGGTGCCAGCTACCAGGCCACGCCGGCGCTGACGCTGGCCGGTGCGGCGTACTACCAGGACTATCGCCGTGTCGGCGCCGATCCGTGGATGTTCTCGGTACAGGCCGACTATGCCTTCTCCAAGCGTACCGACGTGTACCTGAGCACCGCCTACGCGATGAACCGCAAGGCCAATGGCCTGACTTCCGGCCTGAGCCTCGATGGCGAACTGTCGCCTTCGCTGAAGCCCGCGACCCCCGGCAAGAAGCAGAACCAGTTCGGCGTCGTCGTCGGCATCCGTCACCGTTTCTGATCGGCCTCCCTACGGTCCCTGCTGCACAAGGTTGAAAGAGCCCGGGGCGCTGGCCCCGGGCTTTTTTTGTCTATGCGTGCGTTTCGCCAAGCAGCGCGGCCGGCAGCGAGAACCCCTCACCCAGCGCCCGGCGCGCATTCCGCAGCGCCACGCGCGCGGTGGCGGCATCGCGCGCCAGCCGCAGCAGCGGGCCGAGTTCCCGCGGCGACTTCGCCAGCGCGGCCAGGACGGCCAGCACGTCGCTGCGTCCATCGTCGGCCATGCCCGCCACCGCGGCGGCCGGCACCGCGCGCGCGGCGCTGTCTAGCACCACGCGGCAGGCGGCGAAGGGGATGCCGTGGGCGTGGGCGACGCGTGCCGCGAGGTGCGATTCCATGTCGACGATGGCGGCGCCGTGGGTGTGGTGCAGCGCCGCCTTGGCGGCGACGGTGGTGACGGGCGCATCGACACCAGCCAGCAGGCCGGTCTTGCAGCCGGCCAGCGCCTGCCGCAGCGCTTGCGTCCAGCCGGCATCCGTCGGCAGGCGCCGTTCGCCATCGAGCACGGTGTCGGCCACCACCACGTCACCGGCTTCCAGTCCGGGGGCCAGCCCGCCGGCCACGCCGAAGCTCAGCACGCCGTCCACGCCGTCCACGCCGGCCCGCAGGCGCGACGCGAGCGCTTCGGCCAATGCCGTGCCGCGCATCCCGTGGAGCGTCTCGCAGCCGGCCCCCGCCGCGATGCGCGCCTCGAAGTCCAGTCCGCAGACCACCAGCACGCGCATGGCCGCTACATGCCCCACGCGAGCGCGTCGCCGTCGCGCTGCAGGTTGCGGTAGCGCGCCAGCGCCCACAACGGGAAGTAGCGCGCGTAGCCGTGATAGCGCAGGTAGAACACGCGCGGAAATCCCACGGCGGTGAAGCGCGGTTCGTGCCACAGGCCGTCGGCGCGCTGCGTGCGCAGCAGGTAGCCGATGCCGCGGGCGACGGCCGGGTGCGAGGCGGCGCCCGCCGCCATCAGGCCGAGGACCGCCCACGCGGTCTGCGATGCCACGCTGGGCGCCGGCCGGTGGCCGTCGTAGTCGAGCCGGTAGCTGCTGCCGTCCTCGCCCCAGCCGCCGTCCTCGTTCTGGATGGCCGTGAGCCACGCGGCCGCGCGCCGCATCGGTTCGTCGTCCGCGCGCAGGCCGGCCGCGTGCAGCGCGCAGAGGGCACTCCACGTGCCGTAGATGTAGTTGGTGCCCCAGCGGCCGTACCAGCTGCCGTCGGCCTCCTGTTCGGCAAGCAGGTAGCGCAGCGCGCGCGCGGAAGGCTCGCAGTCGGCGGGCGGGTCGCCGAGCTGGCAGAGCATCGACAGGCAGCGCGCCGAGACGTCGGCGGTGGGCGGGTCGAGCAGCGCGCCGTGATCGGCGAAGGGGATGTTGTTGAGATAGAGATGCGTGTTCTCGGGCTCGAACGCGCCCCAGCCGCCGTTGCCGCTCTGCATGCCGATGATCCACTCGCGCGCGCGGGCCAGCGCGTTGCTGACGCGCCCGCGCGCCTCGGGGCGGCGCAGGGCGCGGTCGATGGCGAGCGCGACGGCGGCGGTGTCGTCCACGTCGGGGTAATGCGGATTGGCGTACTGGAAGGCCCAGCCGCCCGGTCGCAGGTTCGGGCGGCGCACCGTCCAGTCGCCGGCCACGTCGAGTACCTGGCGGGGCAGCAGCCACGCCACGGCACGCTCGGCGGCGGCCACGGCGCGGGCGTCGCCAGTCTCGAGCATGGCGTGGCAGGCAAGCGCGGTGTCCCAGACCGGCGACAGGCAGGGCTGGCAATAGGCCTCGTCGCCATGCGTGACCAGCAGGTGTTCGATGGAGCGGCGCGCCACGGCGCGGGCCGGATCGTCGGCCGGCACGCCCAGTACGTCGAACATCATCACGGAGTTCGCCATCGCCGGGAAGATCGCGCCGAGGCCGTCCTCGCCGTTCAGGCGCTCCTCGGTGAAGGCGTGGGCCTTGCCGATGGCGCGCCGGCGCAGCGCGCGCGGGAACAGCGGCTCGGTCACGCGCAGACCGGCGTCGAGCGCGCGGAACACGCTGAACCACAGCCGGCTCTGGTGCGGCGCGCGCGGCGGCATGTGCGCCGACTGGCTGGGCCGCACGAACAACTCCTCGATGCCGACGCCGCGCGGGTTGCGCGCCCGCGGGCGCAGGCTGTTCAGCACCAGCAGCGGCACGATCACCGTGCGCGCCCAGTACGAGACCTTCGACAGGTGGAACGGGAACCAGCCCGGCAGCAGCATGATCTCGACGGGCATCATCGGCACCGCCTGCCACGGCAGCACGCCGAACAGCGCGAGCAGCGTGCGCGTGAAGACGTTGCTCGCCTCGGCGCCGCCCAGCGCATGGATGGCCTCGCGGGCGCGCTGCATGTGCGGCGCGCCGGGCTCGTCGCCAACCATCTTCAGCGCGAAATAGGCCTTCACCGAGGCGCTCACGTCCGATGCCCCCTGGTGGAACAGCGGCCAGCCGCCGTCGGCGTTCTGGATGCGCCGCAGGTAGCGTGCGATCCGCGCTTCGAGGACCGTGTCGGGAGACTCGCCGAGGTAGTGCACCATCAGCACGTATTCGGACGGGATGGTGGCGTCGGCCTCCAGTTCGTAGAGCCAGTGGCCGTCGGGATGCTGCTGCGCGAGCAACGCGTCGCGGGCGCGGGCGATGCCGTCGTCCAGGGTCTCTTGCAGGTTTTCGTGCGGGGCCGCCGCCGGGCTGTCCGGTACGGTCGGGGCGGAAAACAGGGCCTGGCTCATCTACATCCACTCCAAGGAAACCATCCGGTGAAGCGATGGCGCTGCGCGCTAGCGCAAGGCGTTGCGCGCGACGATCCACATCAGCTGCGCGCGCGGCACGCGCACCCGCTCGCGGGGCGCGTCCCAGCCGCGCGCCAGCAGGCGGTCCAGCAGCGCCCGGTAGACCGCCGACATGATGCGCGGCGAGCGCACCTGCCGCGCCGGACAGCGGGCCATGATCGCATCGGCCTGGGCATAGTGGCCGCGGGCCTGCTCGACGAGCGTCGCGCAGGCGGCGCCGAGGGTGGGACTGGCCATGACCGCCGCCGGCGTCACCGCGCGGATGCCGGCTGCCGCCAGGGCCTCGGCCGGCAGGTACAGGCGGCCGATGGCGGCGTCTTCGTCGATGTCGCGCAGGATGTTGGTCAGTTGCAGCGCGCGGCCAAGGTGATGGGCCAGCGCGGGGCCGTGGCGCGTGTCCATGCCGAACACGCGCACGGCGAGCCGTCCCACCGCGCTCGCCACGCGGTCGCAGTAGCGGTCGAGGGTGGCGGCGTCGGGCGCGCACAGGTCGGCGTCGGCGTCCATCGCCATGCCGTCGATGACGTCAAGGAAGTCCTGCCGTGCCAGTCCGAAGGTAGCGATCTGCGCGGCCAGCGAGCGAAGGGCGGGTGGGGGCGAGCCGGCGTAGCAGGCGTCGATGTCGGCGCGCCAGCGGTCCAGCGCGGCCATGCGGGCCGGGCGTGTGTCACCGGGTTCGTCGGCAATGTCGTCGACGGCGCGGCAGAAGGCGTAGATCTCGAACATGGCCTGCCGCTGTCCGGCAGGGAGGATGCGCAGTGCCGCGTGGAAGGAGCTGCCGGAGGAGGCGGCTGGTGTGGCGGATGTCGCCTCGATTGCCGCGATGGCCTCCGCAGCGTTGCCGGTGGGGAAGGCCGCTGCGCTGCTGCCCGAAGCGGTGCCTGGCGTTGCGATTTGGGTACCTGCCACGTCGCTCCTCGTCACGCGTTGGGCCACGCCGATAGGGGCGCGCGGCACGGTGGTGGGGTGTGGCGCCAATGGTAACAGACACGTTGCGTTCTGCAGACATGGTTGCGGGAACGCATCGCTTCAGGGCGCAACAAGTAACAACAGGAAGCCCCAGGAAACAAAAAGGCCTCGCGAATCGCGAGGCCCTTCGGGCACGTCTGCCAGTGTGGTTAGCCTGGCAGGGAAACCGGCATCACAGTGCCTGGATCTTCGTGGCTTGCTCGCCCTTCTGGCCCATGGCCTTGACGTAGCGAACCTTCTGGCCTTCCTTCAGCGACTTGAAGCCGTTGCCTTCGATGGCGGAAAAATGCGCAAACAGATCGTTGCCGCCAGCGTCGGGGGTGATGAAGCCAAAGCCCTTCGCATCGTTGAACCACTTAACGGTACCGGTTTCCATATCTCTTCAACCTTGAATTTCAAATAAAGATTTAACTTGTTGCTAGTGCTCAACTTGCTTCCGGAGCCCCGGAGGAATATCCCCCGTATCACTCCCTGGCAATTGTCCTGCTCCAGCCGCCGATAATGTTTCAAGAAGTAACGATTCCCGGCTTCCGGTCGGAACACCCCGCGAGCACTGCGGCAGCCATTCTGCCTTTTTTTTTCCTTGTGTCAATCGGGCAGATTGCCTGACGTCAGCGAATGTGATGCCAGAACAGAAATAGAATTTTCTTATTTCTGTCTGAATTGGCCGGTTATACCCCAGGGTTAAATCAGACGGCGGGAGGGTTTTTACGGATTCACGAAATGTGGTCATCTGTCGCCTTCACCCGAATGCGAAGCGCCATTTAGGGGTTAACGCCGGGTTTTCACCACATCGGGGCGCGAACAGGTCACATGCGAGGCCACAAAGGGTCCATTGCGCGATCGGATATGCGGCGTTGCGTCCGGTTTTCTTGAGTTTTGTCAATGCAGGAAATCCGGATGCCGGCAAACCGGTTTGCCGTTGTCCATACTGCAACGGAACAGGGCGGGTCATACCGATACCGCCCAGCGCTTTCCGAGTTGCATCATGACGTTTTCCCTGAGGCCCAGCCTCGACCACGATATCTACCTCGACGAGCTGGAAGCCCGTCTCGCCGAGCTTCAGCAACTGGCGACCGATGTGGAGCGCGCCCAGGCGCTCGCATGGGCCCGCCGGCGCCTGCTTCCCGTCTCCGTCTTCCTGCCGCAAGGCAATCCTGAAACGCGTCACTGACCCGTCACTGAGCCGTCATTGGGGCGATTGCCCCGATTGTGATCCGGCTACCGCTTTTCCGCTGTCGTCGCTGCTGTCGCCGCTGTCATCCCCGTAGTCGGGCAGGCTGCCGCCACCATCCCCGAGCAGGTAGCGCCGGCGTTGCAGATAGGCATCCCGCACGAAGGTGTATTTGTCCAGCGCGGCCAGCGACAGCAGGTCGGTGGCGCCGAGCAGGTTCGCGCGCACATCGAGCACGTTGGCCCCGTAGAGCGAGTTGCGCAACGCGGGGTCGGCGTAGGTAGTCGGATCGAGCCGGATGCCGACGTAGACGCCCGCGCCGTCGCGGACCGAACTGGGGCCGAACAGCGGCAGCACGAGATACGGTCCGGACGGCACGCCCCAGGTGCCCAGCGTCAGGCCGAAGTCCTGCGAGTGCTTCGGCAGCCCGCCCGGCGTGGCGATGTCGATCAGTCCCCCGATACCGAGCACCGAGTTGATGGCGACCCGCATCAGGCTTTCAGCGGCATTCGTGCCCTTGCCCTGCAGCAGGTTGTTGGCGAAGTTGCCGACGTCGGCCAGGTTCGAGAAGAAGTTGGTGACGGCGATACGCACGGGCTCCGGCGTCACTTTCTGGTAAGCCTTGGCGAGTGGCTGGCCCACGTACTGGTCGGTCTTGTCGTTGACGGTGAAGACGACCCGGTTGAGCGGCTCGAACGGGTCGTCCGGGCTCGCTTGCGGCCCGGTGGCGCAGGCCGAGGTGAGCAATGCAGCGAGCAATGCGGCGGCGGCGGCCACGCGCGCCGGAAGGGTAAGGCGGTGATGCATCGGGAGGGAGACTTCGGTGTTTGGTTCTTGTTATGTCCGGCGCGGCCCTACGGGTGCCGGGGCATGTTCTCGCGTGGCCTGCCCATCAGGATGGGCTGGAAGAATACCGCGCCGACCAGCGTGCATGCCAGCGCGAGCGCAAGGAGCTTGCCCATGCTGGCCGTGCCGGGATGGTGCGACAGCCACAGGCTGCCGAAGGCGGTCGCCGTGGTCGCGGCGCTGTACAGCACGGCGTGCGTCAGGCTGGACTGGAGCAGGTTGGTCTTGCCGTGCCGCCAGGCGATCACGTAGTAGATCTTGAAGGCGACCCCCACGCCGAGCAGCAGCGGCAGCGCGATCACGTTGGCGAAGTTCAGCGCGATATCGAACACCACGCACAACTCCAGCGTCACCAGCGCCGACACCAGCAGCGGCAGCAGCGTGCGCAGCACGTCGCCCAGGCGCCGCAGGGCCAGCCACAGCAGCGCCGTGATCGAGAGCACCGCCCAGCCGGTGGCCTGCGCGAACGCGTGCAGGATGGTGTCGGCCGAGCCGCGTATGGCGATGGGGCCGCCCGTCGCGGTGGGCTCCACGCGCTGCACGGCGGCGATGAAACGGTCGAGCGCGGCGTCGCGGCCGGCCTGTCCTGGCGGCGGCAGCTTCGGGGCGATGCTGACGAGCGCGCGGCCGTCGGGCGTCAGCCAGTCGCGCACGAGTTCGGGCGGCAGGGTTTGCTGCGTCACCGGTTGCGCGTCGAGCGACCGTTGCAGCCGCGCCAGCGCCAGCCGCAGGGGCAGGGCGATGGCCTGCTCGGCGCGGTCGCGGGTGGCGGCGTCGGCCTGGGCGAGCGTCTTCAGGTGGTCGGCGAGCCGGGAGGCGGATTGCGCGCCCGGGCCCGGGTGCTCGGCGGCGGCGGTCGAGAGTTGCCGTGCGGCGTTGCGCAGGGCATTCACGCGCTGCGTGTCGGTGGCGGCGGGCAGGGGCGTCTGGCCGAGCGCCGGGCCGAGTGCGGCCGAGGCGGCGCGGATGGCATCGAGCTTGGCCGGCTGGTCGGCCGGAATGAACGTCTGCAGCGTGACCGCGCGGGCGACTTCGGGCAGCTTGCCGACCTTGTCCGCGACGGCCTGCGCCTGGGCCAGCGAGGGCGCCAGCACGGAGACGTCGTCGGTGCCGGCCTGCGGCGCGTCGCGCAGCGCGGCGAGCGTCGCCATCGATTCGGATTGCGGGTCCTTCAGGTGCAGCGGGTCGAAGTCGAAGCGCAGGTGCGGCAGCAGCGGCGCGCCGATCAGGATGAGCGCAATGGTGCCGAACAGCACCGGCTTGCGGTGGCGGTCGAAGAAGGCGTCGGCCGGCGCCAGCCACGCGAAGCCCGGCGATTCGGCCTCGCCGCCCGGCCGCAGCACGCGGATCAGCGCCGGCAGCAGCGAGAAGGTGGTGAGGAAGGCGATCCCCATGCCCACGCCGGCAATCTGGCCCAGCTCGGCCACGCCGCGGTAGTCGGTCGGCAGGAAGCAGAAGAACGCCGCCGCCGTGGCCGCGGCAGCGAGCAGCAGCGGGGCGCTCGTGCCGTGCGCGGCCATGACCAGCGCCTCCTGCAGGTGGTCGGTGTCGTGCCGCTCGGCGCGGTAGCGCACGCCATACTGGATGCCGAAGTCCACGCCGAGCCCGACGAACAGCACGGCAAACGCCACCGAGATCATGTTGAGCGCGCCGACCATCGCCAGCCCCAGCGCGGCGGTCATCAGCAGGCCGGCGAAGAGGTTGATCAGCACGGCGACGATCAGCCGCCCCGACCGCAGCGCCATCCACAGGATGCCGATCACCACCAGCACCGTCAGCGCGCCGTTGAGCGCCGCGCCGTCGCTGACCGACGAGAATTCCTCGTCCGCCAGCCGTTGCGGGCCCGTCAGGCGGACGGCGGCGCCGTAGTGCCCGGCGAGATCGAGTTGGCCGGCGGCCTCGCGAATGGCGCGCGCGGCGGCGTCGCCGGCTTCCAGGTCGCTGTAGTCGAGCACCGGGCTGACCACGACGAAGGCGTAGGCGAGGCCGTCGGGCCCCGGCCGCAGGCTGTCGTCGACCAGTCCGGCCCACGACATGGCGGCAGGCTTGCCGGCCAGCACGCGGTCGAGCGTGTCGGACGCGGCATTGAGCGGTTTCGCCATGTCCTCCAGCCGGACCTGGCCCATCTGGAGCGGCATGCCGAGCAGCGAGCCGAGCGTGTCGGCCAGTCCGCGCAGCGACGGGTCGCGCGCCAGCCCGCCGATCAGCGGCCGGGCCTGCGCAAGCTGCTGCGCCATGCCGGCCACGGCAGCAGTGTCGGCGAAGAGCAGGCCGTTGCGCTCGAAGAAGGGGCCACCACCCGGCTGGCTGACGGCGTGGAAGCGTTCGGGGCGCTTGCGCAGCGCGTCGGCGAGGGCGTTGGCTGCGGCGTCGGCCAGTTCGCCGGCCGGCGCCTGTACCACAGCGAGGATCAGCTGGCCGCGCTGCGGGAAGGCCTTGTCGATGGCGGCGTCGCGCTGCGCCCACGGCGCGTCGGATTCGAGCAGCCGGCCGATGTCGGTGTTGATGGCGAAATGCGTGGCGACGTACCACGTGCTCACGGCCACCAGCAGGGCGCTGAAGCTGATGATGCGCCACGGCCAGGTGGCGGCGTAGCGGGCGAGGCGGGTGAGGAAGGAGATCACCATGCGGCGCCGCTCCGGATCATCCGGGGGGAGCGGCCCGCGCAACGGCCGCTATACTGGCCGCGCGTTCCGGTTTCCGTACTCATCGACACCTTTCCTCCTCCATGCAGACTCACCGTTTCGCTTCCCTCGTTCCGCTGGCTGTCGCGATTATCGTTTGCAGCGCGCAGGCCCAGACGTCCGATCCCAGGGCCGCGGTGCAGGGCGCCGTCGAAGGCACCATCCGCGCCATGCAGACTGACCCCGCCGCGCGCGACGGCGACCTCGACCGCCTCACCGCGCTGGTGCGCCAGCATTTCGTTCCCGCCGCCGACTTCACCCGCACCACGCGCCTCGCCGTCGGCAATGCCTGGCGTACCGCCACGCCGGACCAGCAGCGCGTGCTGCACGAACAGTTCGAGACGCTGCTGGTGCGCAGCTATGCGACGTCGCTGTCGCAACTGGGTGCGCAGGGCGTGCAGTTCCGCTTCCAGACTGTGCCGGCCAGCGGCAACGATGCCGTGGTGCAGTCGCGCGTCAACTTTGCGGGCGACGAGCAGCAGATCGACTACCGGCTCCAGCGCACGCCTGCCGGCTGGAAAATCTACGACATCAATATGATGGGCGCGTGGCTGATCGAGGTCTATCGCAAGCAGTTCGCCGGCATCGTCGAGCGCGACGGCGTGGACGGGCTGGTGCGCTACCTGACCGCGCACAACGCGCGGCAAAGCGGCTGACCGCTTCGGCGGGAGGCTACTCACCGCATCGCCTCCCGCGCCCGGTGGCGCCAGCGCCGGACCTCCACCCACTGCCATGACAGCAGCGCGGGCACGCCGAACAGGATTTCCCGCGCGCGCTTCACCAGCGCGAGCGAGAGCGACACCTGCGCGTCCAGGCCGAGCAGCGTGCCGAGCAGCATCACCACCGCTTCCTGCACGCCCAGCCCGGCAGGCACGAAGAAGGCCATGTGGCGCGCCGCCTGCGTGAGCGACTCGATGGCGAGCGCCTGCCACAGCGGCACCGGGTGGCCGAGCAGCTCCAGCGCGAACCAGACCTCCAGCGTGCCCGTGGCCAGCCCCGCCACCTGCCAGAACAGCGCGCCCGCCAGCACGGCGGGGCGGCGGTTGAGCGCGCGGATCCGGGTGTCGAGGCGGGCGCCGTCGATGGCGGCGACCACCCGGTGGTCCTCGCCGAACAGCCGCCGGGCCGCCCCTTCGAGCTTCTCGAACAGGCCGGCATGACGCAGCGACAGCGCGAACATCACCGGCACCGGCAGCGACAGCAGCAGCCCGCCGAGGACCAGCCACCCCTGCCCACCCGCGCCGAGCGCCAGCACGAGCATCAGCACGCCCGCCGCGGCGAAGATGTACTGCGCGAACATGGTCACCATGACCTCGACCACGATGCTGGCGGTCACGGCAGTGGTGTCCTGCATGCGCAGCCGCGACAGGCGGATGCCGGCCAGCTCGCCGCCCACGCTGGCGGTGGGCAGCAGGCGGTTGACGGCCTCGCGCACCGTCGCCACCCAGAACAGGAAGGGCAGGCCGGGGCGTTCGTCGGGATTGGTGGCGTCGAGCAGCACGCGCCAGCCCTGCGCGTCGAGCGCAAGCGGCAGCGCGTGCAGCGGCACCAGCCATAGCAGCGGCCAGCCGGCCTGTGCAACCAGCGCGGCGATGTCGGCCGCGCCTTCGTGGATCACCAGTCCGGTGAGCGCGAGCAGCCCGAGCAGGCCGGTGAGGGCCAGCAGGCGCTTCATGTTTGGCTTCATGTGGGAACTTCGGCGGGAACTTTGGCGGAAACTTCGGTGAAAACTTCGGGAAACACGTCGCGGAAACCGCCCCGTCGCGGCGCGGTGCGGTCCAGCGCGGCGCGCACGCGGGGCGAGAGCAGCGCCGCGAGTTCGTCGGCGTGGCGGTAGCCGTCCATTGTGGGGCTGATGGCCGTGCCCGAGGCGACCGCCGGATGAAAATAGATTTCGCCTACGCCGGGGGGCAGCACGGCGAGGGCGTCGAGCATCGCCGCCTCGTCCATGCCGCCCGTCCGGGCAATGCCTAGCACATAGTCGTTGTGCGCCATGCCCGCCCGCGCCAGCCGGCGGCGCACCAGTGCCGACCAGGGCCGCAGCCACAGCGGCTCGCCCGCTTCCTGCGGCAGCCGCACCGCCCGCATGCCGTAGCCGCGCCCGATCGACAGGATCAGCGACAGGATGGTCGGGTGCATGTGGAAATGCTTGTGCGTGTTGACGTGGTCGAGCGGCAGGCCGGTGGTGGCAAAGGCCTCGAACTGGGCGCGGATCTCGGCGGCGAGCTGGCGGCGCACGTGCGGCAGGAAGAAGAAGCGCAAGCCCTGGCGGGCCATGTCGGAACCGAAGTGTCCGTCAGGGTCGACAAGATCGGGGATCTGCTCGCGGGGCAGCGTGGCGGCGCCGTCGGCCAGCACCAGGTGCAGGCCTACGCGGAGCGACGGCAGCCGGCGCGCCCGCGCGACCGCGTCGGCGGCGGCCCGGGCGCTCACCATCAGGCTGGCGGCGTTGAGCACACCGTCGCGGTGCGCGAGTTCGACGGCCTCGTTGATGGCAGGATGGGCGCCGAAGTCGTCGGCCGTGACGATCAGCGCGCGCGAAGGCTCTGCGGGCGGGGTCACACCGCGTACACCGACACCGCGTCAGGCCTCGTGCGAGCGCAGGAAGCGGAAGAACTCCACGCCCTCGCGCAGCCGGCGCTTCATCATCTCCCAACTGCCCAGCATCTCGCGCACGATCTCCCAGATCTTGCCCGGGCGGAAGTAGAAGCGTTTGTAGAAGGTCTCCACGCCGTGGTAGATCTCTTCCTTCGACAGGTGCGGATAGCTGATGGCCGCAAGCTGCACGCCCTTGTCGTTGACGAGGTTGATGACCTTGTTTTCCTCGAGCCAGCCGTTCTCCACCGCCTGGTTGTACAGCGTGGTGCCGGGGTACGGCGCCGCCAGCGAGACCTGGATGGTGTGCGGGTTGATTTCCTTCGCGTAGGCGATGGTCTTCTCGATGGTCTCGCGCGTCTCGCCCGGCAGGCCGAGGATGAAGGTGCCGTGGATGGTGATGCCGAGCTTGCGGCAGTCCTCGGTGAAGCGGCGCGCGATGTCGGTACGCAGGCCCTTCTTGATGTTCAGCAGGATCTGGTCGTCGCCCGACTCGTAGCCCACGAGCAGCAGCCGCAGGCCGTTTTCCTTCATGATCTTCAGCGTGCTGTACGGCACGTTGGCCTTGGCGTTGCATGACCACGTCACGCCCAGCTTGCCGAGGCCCCGCGCGATTTCTTCCACGCGCGGCTTGAAGTCGGTGAAGGTGTCGTCGTCGAACATGATCTCCTTCACCTCGGGCATGTTCTCCTTGATCCATTTGACTTCGGCGATCACGCTTTCCGCGGAGCGCGTGCGGTAGCGATGGCCGCCCACGGTCTGCGGCCACAGGCAGAAGGTGCAGCGCGAGCGGCAGCCGCGGCCGGTGTAGATCGACACATACGGATGCTTGAGGTAGCCGATGAAGTAATTGTCGATCTTCAGGTCGCGCTGGTAGACCGGGGCGACGAAGGGCAGCGCGTCCATGTCCTCGATCATCGGACGCGGGCCGTTGTGCTCCAGCGAGCCATCGGGCAGGCGGTAGGAGAGGCCGGGGATGTCCTTGAGCGGCTTGCCGGCAGCCACGTCCTGGCAGGTGTAGTCGAATTCCTCGCGGCAGACGAAGTCGATGGCCTCGCTGGCGCCGAGCGTGCCGCCCGGGTCCACCGCCGGCTTGGCGCCGACCATGCCGATCATGATGCCCGGCTTGCGCGCCTTCAGCGCCTCGGCGAACTTGGCGTCGGTGGGGAAGGACGGCGTGCTGGTGTGGATGATCACCAGTTCGTAGCCGGCGGCGATGTCGAGCGTTTCCTGCACGGAGATGCCGTCGGCGGGCGCGTCGAGCACGCGGCTGTCGGGCACCAGCGCGGCGGGCTGGGCCAGCCACGTGGGATACCAGAACGACTTGATCTCGCGCTTGGCCTGGTAGCGCGAGCCCGCGCCGCCGTCGAAGCCATCGTAGGAGGGAGCCTGGAGGAACAGGGTTTTCATGGCGTTCGGGGGTGTTGGGTCTGGATTTGTCGGGGAGCCTGCCGGGGTGACCTGACCGGAAGAACCTGCTCGCGCCAGCGCACATGCGTGCCCGGCAGCGCCGCGGCCCAGCCGGCGAGCAGCAACAGGTCGCGCAACGGGGCGCGCAGCGCGCCGCGCAGATTGCCGGCGAGGATGCTGCGCGCGATCACGCCGGCCACGGCGACAGCCAGCATGGCAGGCGATGGCGCGAGCAGCAGGCCCGCCACCAGCATCGGCCACGTGAAGGTGACGAACGTGAAGGCGAAGCCCGTCGGGTTCAGCGAGCGGATGGTGCGCAGCCAGCGCAGTTCGTGTGACCACAGCGTGGCGAGGCGCGATTCGGTGACGTCGGTGGTCACCACCACGTCGGACAGCACCGTGCGCAGGCCACGCTGGCGCGTCAGTTCGCCGAGCCAGTAGTCGTCGGCCAGCTTGTCGGCCAGCGCCGCGAACCCGCCAATGGCGTCGAGCGTGTCGCGCCGCAGGGCGATGGTCGCGCCGAAGGCGAACTTGCGCGAGCCGAGCGCGTGGGCGATGCGCACGGACGGGGCAAACCAGTCGTCGATGAACTGCGCGCCCAGCCGCGCCCATAGCCCGCCGATGGCACGCCCACGGTAGAGGCAGGTGACGATGCCGACGGCCGGGTCGGCCAGCGGGGCGCAGACGCGGGCGAGGTAGTCGGGCGGGGCGGCGATGTCGCTGTCGGCGACCACCAGCAGGTCGTGCTTCGCCGCGCGCGACAGGTTGATCAGGTTGCTGACCTTGAGGTTGCTGCCGTGGACATGCGGATCGACGACGAGCGCGATGTCGAAGGCGGGGAGGTCACGCTGCAGGCGTTCGACGACGGCGATGGCCGGGTCGGCATGGTCGCGCACGCCGCACACCAGTTGCGCCTCGACGCCTTGCTGCGTGCACAAGGTGGCGAGGTTGTCGTACAGGCGGGGTTCGTCGCCGCAGAGGGGTTTCAGGATGCTGATTGCCCTCTCCCCCGGCCCCTCTCCCACTGGCGTGGGAGAGGGGAGAGAACAGTCGGTTTGCTCCCCTCTCCCGCTTGCGGGAGAGGGGTCGGGGGAGAGGGCAGGCCGCCGCGACACCAGCGCCGCCGCCAGCGCATACCCCGCCCCCACGCAGGTCAGCGTGCTGCCGAGCAGGGTGGCGGCCAGCGTCGCGCTCATCGCCCCGGTTCTCCTAGTGCGTCGCCGTGGCCTGTTCGGTGCCCGCGGGTTTGCGCGCCGTCCTGCCGATCTCTTCCAGCTTGATCTCGACGTGGCGCGAGAACACGTAGTCCGCCGGTCGCTGCTTGTCGAGCGGGATGTCCGGCGCCATCGGCCCGTCGGTGCGCACGCCGCGCACGCTGGTGGCCAGCGCCTTGAGCGGATGGGCGAAGGTGTCGGCCACGGCCGTCGCCTCGTAGCCACTGTGCACCATGCAGTTGGCGCACTTCTCGTAGTTGCCGGTGCCGTAGGCGTCCCAGTCCGTCTCTTCCATCAGCTCCCTGAACGTGGACACGTAGCCTTCGCCCACGAGGTAGCAGGGCCGCTGCCAGCCGAACACCGTGCGCGCCGGGTTGCCCCACGGCGTGCAGTGATAGGTCTGGTTGCCGGCGAGGAAGTCCATGAACAGCGTGGACTGGCTGAACGCCCAGTTCTTGCCACTGCGCCCGCGCCGCAGGATCTCGCGGAACAGTTGCCTGGTCTTGTTGCGGCTCAGGAAATGCTCCTGGTCCGGCGCGCGCTCGTAGGCGTAGCCGGGCGACACCGTCATGGCGTCCACGCCCATTTCCTTCACCGAGTCGAAGAAGCTCGCCACGCGTTCCGGGTCGGCGTCGTTGAAGAGCGTGCAGTTGATGTTGACGCGGAAGCCGCGCGACTTGGCGAGCCGGATGGCCGACACGCAGCGGTCGTACACCCCTTCCTGGCATACCGACCTGTCGTGCATCTCGCGGTCGCCGTCGAGGTGGATCGACCAGATGAAATACGGGCTCGGCTGGTACTGGTCGATCTTCTTCTCCAGCAGCAGGGCATTGGTGCACAGGTAGACGAACTTGCGCCGCGCCACGATGCCTTCGACGATCTGCGGCATGTCCTTGTGCAGCAGCGGCTCGCCGCCGGCGATCGACACCACCGGGGCGCCGCATTCGTCCACCGCGTCGAGGCATTCCTGCACCGACAGGCGCTGGTTGAGGATGGGGTCCGGATAGTCGATCTTGCCGCAGCCGGAGCAGGCCAGGTTGCAGCGGAACAGCGGTTCGAGCATCAGCGCCAGCGGGAAGCGCTGCTGTCCCGACAACCGCTTGCCGACGAGATAGGCGCCCACGCGGGCGACCTGCAGGAGGGGAATGGCCACGGGCTTGGTCCTTTCGTGTCCGTCTTGTCCGGTATGGGAGGATATCCTGCCGCTGCCGTCCGGGGGAGGCAGCGGTCCCGGGCAATGGAGGTCAGCCGGCTGCGGTCTGCGGCTCGGCGTGGGGTTCGGACCGGGGTTCGGCTCCCGGCTTCGATTGCTGGGCCGGCATCTGCACGTCGGCCAGTTCGGGCGGCAGGCGGAATTCCGCGTGTTCCTCGCGTCCGGCCATGGTGGTCACCTCCACCGGCCCCAGCCGGCGCAGCGTGGCGATCACGTCGGCCACCATCTCTTCGGGCGCCGAGGCGCCGGCCGTGATGCCGACCACTTCGGCACCGCGCACCCAGTCGGGGTCCAGTTCGCTGCCGTCGGCGATCAGGTAGCTCGGCACGCCGCTCTCCGCGCCGATCTCGCGCAGGCGGTTGGAATTGGAACTATTGGTCGCGCCGATCACCAGCAGCACGTCGGCCCGCTCGCACAGGTCGCGCACGGCGCTCTGGCGGTTCTGGGTGGCGTAGCAGATATCGCGGGTATCGGGGCCGACGAGGTCGGAGAAGCGGCGCTCCAGCGCGGCGATGATGTTGCGGGTGTCGTCCACCGACAGCGTGGTCTGCGTGACGTAGGCGACCGGCGTGTTCTCCGGCAGGTCGAGCTTGGCGACTTCCGCCTCGTTCTGCACGAGGATGACGTTGCCGGGGATCTGGCCCATCGTGCCTTCCACCTCGGGGTGGCCGGCGTGGCCGATCAGGATGACCGTACGCCCGGAGGCCGCGTATTGCCGCCCCTGGTTGTGGACCTTGATGACCAGCGGGCAGGTGGCGTCGATGGCATGCAGGCCGCGGTCGCGTGCGTCGTGCACCACGCTGCGCGCCACGCCGTGCGCACTGAAGATGGTCACCGCGCTGGCCGGCACCTCGTCGAGTTCCTCGACGAAGCGGGCACCCTTGCGCCGCAGCCCTTCCACCACATGCTTGTTGTGAACGATCTCGTGCCGGACAAAGACCGGCGCGCCGTGCTTGACGAGGGCGCGATCGACGATCTCGATGGCACGCACGACGCCGGCACAGAAGCCCCGGGGCTGAGCAAGAATCACCTGCATGGAGACGGCCCCCATTGTTCCGGCGCTGCCTGGCCGGCCCGCCGGTGTTCAGTGTTTGATTAGCGCCGACAGATCCGGCTTGCCAGCCCCTCAAATCGTGTAACGAGCATCACATTTTGGATACTTGGTGGTTACTATATACCGCCACGGGAAGGTTTGTCTGGTCCACCCGACTCCCGTCCTTTCCTCGCCACGGGAATACTTCCCTTCCATTCGCGGATGGTCTATGCAGGCTAACGCTGACGATTACGTTCTGTTGACCGGCGCCTCCGGATTCCTCGGTTCCGCCGTGGCGCGCCAGGCGCTGGCGCGCGGCTGGCGCGTGCGGGCGCTGGTGCGGCCGTCGAGCCCGCGCACCAACCTGGCCGGCCTGCCGCTGGCGGTGGTCGAAGGCGACCTTTGCGACCCCGCCTCCCTCGCCCGTGCCATGGCCGGCGTGCGGGTGCTCATGCACGTGGCGGCCGACTACCGCCTGTGGGCGCGCGACCCCGATGAGCTCGTCCGCACCAACGTCGGCGGCACGCGCTTCGTGATGCAGGCGGCGCTGGCGGCGGGCGTCGAGCGGGTGGTCTACACCAGCAGCGTGGCGACCCTGCGCGTGGCCGGCGCCACCGCCCCGGTCGACGAGACGGCGGCCATGGACGCCACCGAGGCCATCGGCGCCTACAAGCGCAGCAAGGTGCTGGCCGAGCGCGTGGTCGAGATGATGGTCGGCACGGAGGGCTTGCCCGCCGTGATCGTCAACCCATCCACCCCCATCGGCCCGCGCGACGTGCGCCCGACGCCCACCGGCCGCATCATCGTCGAGGCCGCCACGGGCAAGATCCCGGCCTTCGTCGACACGGGCCTGAACCTCGTCCACGTCGACGATGTGGCCGCCGGCCACTTCCTCGCCCTCGAACGCGGGCGTGCCGGCGAGCGCTACGTCCTCGGCGGGCAGGATGTAACGCTGCAGCAGATGCTGGCCGAGATCGCGGCGCAGTGCGGCCGGCGCGCCCCGACGGTGCAACTGCCGCGCTGGCCGCTGGTCCCCCTGGCTCACGCCGCCGAGGCGGTGGCGCGGGTGACCGGAAAGGAACCGTTCGTCACGGTGGACGGACTGGCGATGTCGCGCTACCGGATGTTCTTCAGTTCGGAGAAGGCGCGGCGGGAGCTGGGGTACGTGGCGCGGCCGTGGCAGGAGGGGGTGCGCGAGGCGCTGGGGTGGTTCCGCGAGGCGGGGTATCTGCGGGGGTGAGCTGCCTCACGAGCCGGCGTTCGCCTGCACCCGCCCCTTCCATTGCCCACCGCGCCGCAGCCAGTACCGGCGCGCCGACTCCACCGTCGCCCCCAGGTAGAACAGCGCCGTCACCGGCAGCAGCGGCGCCAGCCACGCCGGCTGGCGGTATTCCCGCAGCATCGGGAGGTAGGCCGCCGACATCCCGGCCCACGCCAGCCACGCCGGCCAGAGGCGCCATCCGCCGGCCAGCGCCAGCACCGGCGGCAGCAGATAGGTGACGGTCATGCCCAGCACCGCCCCCAGCAGCCAAACCGGCGAGTAATGCAACTGGGTGTAGGCGCTGCGGGCGATCATGTCCCACAGGCTGCGCCAGCCGTCGTAGGGGCGCAGCGAGTGGCTGTCGTCGGCAAGGTCGAGGTGGATCGACCCGCCCGGCTTGATGCGGGCGGCGAGGGTGCAGTCGTCGATCAGGGCGTCGTGGATGGCGGAGAAGCCGCCGATGCGGTCGAGCGCGCTGCGGCGGGCGAGCATGCAGCCGCCGGCGGCGCCGGCCACCGGGCTCGCCGGATCGTTGACGCGGGCGAACGGGTAGAGCTTGGCGAAGAAAAACACGAAGGCCGGCACGATCCACCGCTCCGGCCACGACTGGCAGCGCAGGCGGACCATCAGCGAGACGAGGTCGCGCTGCTCGTGTTCGGCGCGGGCGACCAGCGCGGCGAGCACGCCGGGGCCGTGGTGGATGTCGGCGTCGGTGAGCCAGACGTAGGGCGCGGGCGGTGCCGAGGCCAGTCCTTCGGATTGCGCCCAGACCTTGCCGCTCCAGCCGGGCGGCAGGGCGCGGGCGCCGACCACGGTGAGCGCACCGGGCCGGGCGGTGGCCGCGGCGGCGGCGCGGGCGAGGTCGGCGGTGCCGTCGCTGCTGTGGTCGTCGGTGACGATGAGATGCAGCGGACCGGGATAGCGCTGGCCGAGCACGCCCGACACGGCACGGCCGATCACGCCGGCCTCGTCGCGGGCGGGGATGATGGCGACCACGGCGGGCCAGTCCGCGGGCGGGGGCGACGGTGCCGGCCGCGTCACGCGCCAGAAGCCGGCGCGGCCGAACAGCAGCACGCACCAGGCCAGCAGCGGCACCAGCGAGAGCACGAAGGCGACTGTCATGCCGCGGTCACGGTCACTTGACGAAGCGCCGCGCCAGCCGCGCCATCCGTGGCACGAAGTCCGGCCGCAGCAGCCGCGCGTCGTAGCCGGCCATGCGGCGGTCGTTCTCGCCCAGGCACAGGTCGATCATCGAGCCGGCGGACAGTTCTTCGCCGATGGCCGACGAGCCGGTCATGGTGAAGCTGGCGTCCTGCGCCACGCCGTCGGGGTCGATGCCGCGCGCGATGCCGATGCGCTCCCACACCAGGAAGGCCCACACCGCCGCCACCCTGGCCGCGAACCACGGCCGCCGCCACCACGGCAGGTTGCGCCGGTACCACGCCGCCCAGTTGACGAAGAAGAGGATGTGCCGGCCTTCCTCCTGGATCACCGGCTCAAAGGTCTCGACCAGTTCCGCCGGGAAGTAGCCCGAGCGCTTGGCCATGGCGAACAGCCCGAAGGCAAAGAAGCTGTCGATGCACTCGCTGTAGCCGGTGACGAGCCAGCCCCATTCGGGGTCCTTTGGCGGCGGGTAGTCCGGCTCGGGCGCGAGCGGGATGCCGTAGGCCTCGACCAGCTTCGACAGCACCACCTTGTGCCGCGCTTCCTCGCCGCCGTCCATGTCGAGCGCGCTGCGCAGCAGCGGGTCGGTCACGGTGCTGGCAAACGTCTTGACGCGGATCGACGCCCGGCCCTCGGTCTGCACGGCGATGTCCCAGATCGGCAGCGAGGTGACGCGGTGCAGCGCGTCGGGCGGCAGCTTCGGCCAGTCGATGACGGCGGGTTTGTAGGGGTTGTGGGTCTGCAGCAGCATGTTGCAGAACAGGCGCAGGTGCTGCGGGGAGCCGATGCGGACGGGGTCGGGCGACGGGTCGCTCCAGTGCCGCATGGCGTGGTCGGCCTGCTGCACGGCGGTGGCGGCCACCGTGGCGGCCACCGCCATGGCGCGCCGCTCGGCGTCGGCGGCCGAGGCGGCCGAGTTCGGCAAGACCTCGTTCGATGGCGTGGCGTCGGCTTCGAGCATCGATTCCCCCGGAGTGTGGTCCGGGGGACATTGTAACGAGATCGTGAGGGCGGGAATGCGTGGCGGCGGCCAGTCGATGTGAGCGCCGCTGTCGGTGCCGCTGTGGGGGCCGTTGTAACGGACTGAAACGCTTTCGCGCCAGCCGGTGTCAACGCCGGTGGTGCAACGCGCGTAAGGTTGTCACAGACGACGTCTGTGGCCGACGAACGACACCCCACAGCCCGCCACGCCGACAGGAGACGCCATGCCGCTCGTGCCGCCCCCGGCCACCGCCAGCCATTCCCGCCGACCGCGCCTACTGCACCGGCCGCGCCGTCCGCACGCCGCCTGGCTGGCGGGCCTTGCCGCGGCAGCCGTCGCCCTGCTCGCCGCCTGCGCCCACGCGCCGCAGTCCGACGCCCTCGCCACCCTCGGCCCGGCCGATGTCCACTGGCTCGACACCGTCACCTTCGGGGCCGACAGCGCCAGCATGCAGCGCCTGCGCCAGCTTGGCCGCGACCGCTTTCTCGCCGAGCAGCTGAAGATGCCGGCCGCCGACCCGCCCGAAGTCGCCGCCACCGTCGCCGCGCTGCCGGTCTCGCAGGTCGACGCCGTCCAGCGCCTGCGCGAGGTGCGCGAGGAGCGCCAGCGCATCAACACGCTGCCCGACCCGGACGCCCAGCAGAAGGCCCGCATGGCGCTCGAGCAGCAGCGCCGCGAACTGGTGCTCGCCACCGGCGAGCGCCACCTGCTGCGCGCCGTGTACTCGCCCGCCCAGTTGCGCGAGCAGATGACCTGGTTCTGGATGAACCACTTCAACCTGTACGCGTACAAGGCCGGGGTGCCCCTGCTGCTGCCCGACTTCGAGGAGCACGTGGTGCGCCCGCGCGCGCTGGGGCATTTCCGCGACCTGCTGATGGCGACCGTCACCTCCGGCGCCATGCTCGACTACCTCGACAACGCGCAGAGCTCGGTGGGCCGCATCAACGAGAACTACGCCCGCGAGCTGATGGAGCTGCATACGATGGGCGTGTCGGGCGGCCCGAGCGGGTCGCGCTACACCCAGCAGGACGTGCAGGAACTCGCGCGCCTGCTGACCGGCGTGGGCCTGAACCCGCGTGGCGAGCCGCCCCGCCTCGGTCCCCGCGTGGCCGCCCTGTATCGCAGCGACGGTGTCTTCGAGTTCAACCCCAACCGCCACGACTTCGGCGAGAAGGTCCTGCTCGGCCACCGCATCGCGCCGACCGGCTTCGGCGAGGTGGAGCAGGCGGTGACCATCCTGTCGCGCGAGCCCGCCACGGCCCGCTATCTTTCGTGCAAGATCGCCGCGTGGTTCGTCGCCGACGATCCGCCGCCGGCGCTGGTGTCGCGCATGGCCGCCACCTTCACGCGCACGGATGGCGACATCGCCGCCGTGCTCACCACGCTGTTCACCGCTCCGGAGCTCGACGCGCTGCTGTCCGCCCCGCACCGCAAGTTCAAGGACCCGATGGTCTACGTGGTGTCGTCGCTGCGGCTCGCCTATGACGGGCGCGGCGTGACGCAGTGGCGGCCGGCGCTCGGCTGGCTCGGCCAGCTCGGCGAGCCGCTCTACGGCCACGTCACGCCCGATGGCTACGCCCCCGGCGAGGACGCCTGGGCCAGTTCCGGCCAGATGATCAAGCGCTTCGAGATCGCGCGCGCCATCGGCACCGGCCGCCCGCCGCTGGCAGGCGCGCCGGCGGGCACGCCGCCCGTGGTGGACAACGCGCTGTTCCGCGAGGCCGTCGCGCCGACGCTGGGCGCCACCACGCGCGCCGCGCTGGCACAGGCGAAGACCACCGGCGAGTGGAACATGGTCCTGCTCAGCTCGCCGGAATGGATGCAACGATAGCGATGCAACGATAGGACCTGGGAGCCCGACATGAACCGTCGAGACAGCCTGAAACTGGGCGCCGGCCTGATGCTCGGCGCCGCGCTGCCGGGCACGATGTCACACGTCTACGCGCTGCCCGCGCAGGCCGACGCGCGCTTCCTGCTGGTCTTCCTGCGCGGCGGCTACGATGCCGCCAACGTGCTGATTCCCGCCGGCAGCGACTTCTACTACGCGTCGCGCCCCAACCTCGCCATCCGCCGCCCCGCGCCGGACGATCCCGCCGCCGCGCTGCCGCTGGGCGCCGCCTTCGACCGCGACCAGGCCGCGCGTGCCATCGGCGACTGGGCGCTGCACCCGGCCCTCGCCGCCACCGTGCTGCCGCTGTGGCAACGCGGGCAGGTGGCCTTCGTCCCCTTCGCCGGCACCGACGACCTCTCGCGCAGCCACTTCGAGACGCAGGACAGCATCGAGGCCGGCATGGCCGATGCGAAGGGGGCGGGAGTCGAACGCGGCAGCGGCTTCCTCAACCGGCTCGCGCTGGCGATGGGCGGACGGGCGGCGCCGGTGGCCTTCACCGATGGCCTGCCGCTGGTGCTCTCGGGCGCGCAGCGGGTGCCCAACGTCTCCCTCAAGGGCGCCGCGCGCGCGCCGTTCGATGCGCGCCAGACCCGGATGCTGGCGCAGATGTACGCGGGAACGCGCTTCTCGGCGGCGATCGACGAGGGCTTCGAGCTGCGCCAGACCGTGGCGCAGCAGGCCGGCGCGATGAACCCCGGGAACGCCAGCACGATGACCGCCCGCGAGCAGGAAATGCAGGCCGCCAACCGCCGGGCCTTGAGCGCTCGCGGCTTCGAGGTCGAGGCGCGGCGCATGGCGGGATTGATGCGCGACCAGTTCAACCTCGGCTTCATCGACGTGGGGGGATGGGATACCCACGTCAACCAGGGCGGCGCGCAGGGGCAGCTTGCGGGGCTGCTCGACAACCTCGGGCGCGGCCTGTCGGGCTTTGCCGAGGAGATGGGGCCGGCGTGGGACCGGACCGTCGTGGTGGTGGTATCGGAATTCGGGCGTACGTTCCGCGAGAACGGCACGCGCGGGACGGACCACGGGCACGGCAGTGCGTACTGGGTCGCCGGCGGCGCGGTGCGCGGCGGGCGGATCGCCGGCGAGCAGGTGGAGGTCAGCCAGCAGACGCTCAACCAGAACCGCGACTGGCCGGTGCTGAACGAATACCGGGCGATGCTGGGAGGCCTGTTCCGGCGGATGTACGGGCTGGACGAGGCGCGGCTGGCGCGGGTGTTCCCGGGCGCCAGGCCGAGGGATATCGGATTGGTGTAGCGGCCGGATCTGCCTGGAGCCTGTTCGAAGACTCTCCCGTCGTCCCCGCGCAGGCGGGGGCGACGGAGGTATTGGGCTCAGTCCTGGTAGGCGACCCGCCGCCCCGCCATCCCCAGCCGGTAGTACAGCGCCGTCAGCCCCAGCAGCCACAGCGGCCCGACATACAGCGCCACGCGTGTATCGGGGAAATAGGCCATGAGTGCCGTCACCATCGCCAGGAAGCCCAGCGCGATCCACGAGCCATACGGCCAGAACGGCATCCGGAACGCCAGCTTGTCCTGCTCGGCGGGTGACAGGCTGCGGCGGAAATTCATCTGCGTGACGAGGATCACCGCCCACGTCCACACCGCCCCGAAGGTCGAGATCGACGTCACCCAGACGAACACCTTCTCCGGCACGAGGTAGTTCAGCAGCACGCCGCACAGCAGCGCCGCCATCGACACCAGCAGCGCCCGGCGCGGCACGCCGTTGCGGTCGGCCACGGCGAAGGCGCGCGGCGCCTGGCCCTGCTGGGCGAGGTTGTAGAGCATGCGCCCGGTGCTGAAGATGCCGCCGTTGCACGACGACAGCGCCGCCGTGAGCACCACGAAGTTGATGATGCCCGCCGCCGTGCGGATGCCGAGGCGTTCGAAGGTCATCACGAAGGGGCTGCCCTGCGCGCCGATCTCGTTCCACGGATAGATCGACAGGATCACGAACAGCGCGCCGACGTAGAAGATCAGGATGCGCCAGAACACCGAGTTGATCGCTTCCGGGATCGACTTCTTCGGGTTGGCCGCCTCCCCGGCCGTCAGTCCGATCATCTCCACGCCGAGGTAGGCGAACATCACCATCTGCAGCGACATCAGCACGCCGCCCATGCCATGGGGGAGGAAGCCGCCGTGCTGCCACAGGTTGGAAATCCCGGTGGCCACGCCGCCGTTGCCCAGTCCGAACACGATCATGCCGGTGCCGCCCACCAGCATCAGCACGATGGTGACGATCTTGATCATGGCGAACCAGAACTCGAACTCGCCATAGGCCTTCACGGTGAGCAGGTTGACCGAGCCCATCGTGGCCAGTGCCGCCAGCGCCCAGATCCAGCGCGGCACGTCGGGGAACCAGATGCCCATGTAGATGCCCACCGCCGTGATCTCGGCGATGCAGGTCACCACCCACACGAACCAGTAGTTCCAGCCGGTCAGGTAGCCGGCCAGCGGGCCGATGTGGTCCTGCGCGTAGCGGCAGAAGGAGCCGGCGACGGGGTTCTGCACGGCCATTTCGCCGAGCGCGCGCATGATCAGGAAGATCATCGCGCCGCCCAGCAGGTAGGCCAGCATGATGGCCGGGCCCGCCATGCGGATGGCGTTGCCGGCACCCAGGAACAGGCCCACGCCGATCGCGGAGCCCAGCGCCATGAGGCGGATATGTCGCTCGCCCAGGCCGCGCTGGAGGTGGCCGGTAGATTCAGGAGACGTAGACATCGGCTTTGACTTGCACCAGAACGGTGTCTGAGAGGCAAAGGTGCGATGTTATCGGTGGATTCCTGGCATGTTGTGCCAAGAATTATTCAAATTTCAATCAATTGTGGCGCCTGCCCGGCGCGATAGATAGGCTAAGTGGCTATTACTTATCTTTGGTGCGATGCAGCGCCCCTCAGGGCGCCGCGTTTGCGGAGGGGACGGGCGTGGACGGATGCATCGGCGGCGCGGCAGTCGGATCGCCGCCGGGCGGCACGGCCAGCACCACTTCACCGCGGTCCAGCGCCATGTCGGTATCCGGCTGCGCCGGCGCCTGGGCTGCCTGCGGGGGCGGCGGCAGCGGCGACGGCGGGGTCGGTGCCGCCTGCGTGGGCACGGCGGCAGGCACCGGCGTGGCCGCCGCCGCGGTGGCAGGTGCCGAGGAGGCAGCCTGCGGCGCGGGACTGTCCGGCAGGGCCGGCCGGCGCGGGGCCGGGCGGCGTGCGGGTCCGCCGCTGTCGCCCTCGCTTTCGGTCTTTGCGCCGAACCAGTGGCGATACCAGCCGCGCACCTGCTCCGCCAGCGTATGCAGGATGCCGCCCTGTTCCGGTTCGGCAAAGCGCTCGCCCGGGTCGATCAGGCGGGCACGCAGCGCGCGGTGGAAGACGTCGCCGACGATGGGCAGCGCGCTGTGCGCGCCCTGGCCCCAGTAGTCGCTGCGCAGCGTCACGCGGCTGTCGTTGAAGCCCACCCACGCGCCGGCCACCAGTTGGGGCTGCATCAGGATGAACCAGCCGTCGGCATTGTCCTGCGTGGTGCCGGTCTTGCCGGCCACGTCGGCGCGGATGCCGAAGCGCGAGCGGATCGCCGCGCCCGTGCCGCGGTCGATCACGTCGCGCATGACGTCGACCAGCGTGTGCGTGGCATCGGCGGACAGGGCGCGCTCGGGCAAGGCGGGGCGGAAGTCTTCCAGCACCTTGCCGTCGCGGGTCTCGATGCGCGTGACCATCATCGGCGCCACGTAGCTGCCGCCGTTGGCGATGGTGCCGTAGGCCGTCACCATCTCGCGCAGCGTCACCGGGCTCGTGCCCAGTGCCAGCGAGGGCACCGCGTCGAGCTTGCTGTCGCGCACGCCCATCGCCTGCGCCAGCCGCACCACGCGGGCCGGGCCGACCTCTTCCATCAGTTGCGCGGTGATCGCGTTGCGCGAGTAGACCAGCCCGTCGCGCAGCGTCATCGGCTTGCCGCTCGGGCGGCCTTCGTCGCTCGGGCGCCAGACCTCGCCGCCGGCGAGCTGGATCTCGACGGGCTTGTCGAGCAGCGTGTCGTCGGGGCTCGACCCGCGCTGGAAGGCGGCGCCGTAGACGAAGGGCTTGAAGGTGGAACCCGGCTGGCGGCGCGCCTGCTGGACGTGGTCGAAGGCGTCGTCGGTGTAGTCGCGGCTGCCCACCCAGGCGCGGATCTCGCCAGTGCGCGGGTCCATGGCGATAAAGCCGGCCTGGATGCGCGTCTTCTGCTGGCGCAGCGCGTTCATGAAGCGGCTGTCGGCCAGCAGGGTCCTGAGCGCCTCGTCCGGCGCGTGTCCGGCGGCCACGGCGGCGCGGTACTCGGGCGACTCCTTCACGAACTGCTGCACCAGTCCCTGCTCGGCGCCCCATCCGGAGTGCGGCGCCCAGGCGGCGTTGGCCATCGACTGGAGCTGGTTGCCCTGCAGCGCCACGGCCTGGTTGGCCATGCCCTGCAGGCGCGAGTCGATGGTGGTGCGCACCACCAGTCCGTCGGAATAGATGTTGTAGTCGTTGCGGTCGGCCCAGGCGATCAGCCACTTGCGCAGCTGCTGCGCGAAGTGCGGCGCGGGGCCGGGCGGCTCGGTCTGGCGGGCGAAGTCGATGCGCAGCGGGCGTTTCTTCAACTGCTCGTACTGGGCCGGCTTGAGGCGGCCGTACTTGACCATCTGCGCCAGCACCGTGTTGCGGCGGGCCAGCGCGCGTTCCGGGTTGATGACGGGGTTGTAGTAGCTGTTGCCCTTGAGCATGCCGATCAGCGTGGCGCTCTGCTGGACGTCGAGCTTGCCGGCCGGTTTGTCGAAATAGGTGCGCGCCGCCATCTCGATGCCGAAGGCGTTGTAGAGGAAGGGCACCGTGTTGAGGTAGGTCTCGAGGATCTCGTCCTTCGTATACAGCGCCTCGATCTTGAACGCGGTGATGGCTTCCTTGAGCTTGCGCGTCAGGGTGGGGGCGCGGCCGATGTCGTCAGGGTAGAGATTGCGCGCGAGCTGCTGGGTGATGGTGGAGCCGCCCTGGCGGTCGCCGCCGAAGGTATGCAGCGCGGCCGACGCGGTGCGCCGCCAGTCGATCCCGTGGTGCTCGTAGAAGCGGTGGTCCTCGGTCGAGATCAGCGCGGCGACCACGTTGGGCGAGATGTCGGACAGCTTCACCCAGTCGCGGTTGGCCCACTTGAAGACGGCAAGCTCCTTGCCGTCCGCCGACAGCACCTGGGCCGGCTGCTCGGACTTGGCCTTGCGGATGTCGCTGATGCCCGGCGTGAAGGGGATCAGCAGCAGCACATACAGCAGGAAGGCGGCGGGAATCGCGACGACGACCCGCAGTACGGTGCGGCGCGACGGATGCGGCATGTGCTCGCGAACGGCAGCGAGCACGGTCCTGAGGCGGTCCAGCGTCATTGCGCTTGCCGGCGGTGAAGCTGGGAAGCGGGGGATTGCGGGGAGGAATGCAGGCGGAAAGACGGGGTGGCGCAGGACACTGGTGTTTCTACCGATTCGTGGGGCGAAGCCGGAATCCTACCAAATCGGGCGGGGTTTACCCCAAAAACCCGCGCCAGACGGGCCTCAGGAGGCGATTCCTGCACGAATCGGCCAATTTCCCGGGTTAAACGTCATTGCCGGCATGGCAATACATCCAGCACCCTGTTGGCCTGCCGCTCATTTGATCGGGCGCAAACATGACCAAAACATCATAGAGGAGACGGGATGCAAGCGGATCGCCGCAAGGTATTGCTGCAAATGGGAGCTGGGGCCGTGGCCGCGGGGGCTTGGGCGGTGGGCGCGCGCGATGTGCTGGCCGACAATTTCCCCACCAAGCCGGTGCGGATCGTGCTGCCGTACCCGGCGGGGGGCGCCACCGACGTGCTGACGCGGGCGATTGCAGAATCGCTCAGCAAGAGCTGGAAGCAGCCGGTCATCGTCGACAACAAGCCCGGCGCCAGCGGCATGATCGGGGCCGACGCCGTTGCCAAGTCCGCGCCGGACGGCTACACCGCGCTGGTGACGATCACGTCGTTCGTCCAAGCCGTCAGCCTGTACGCCAAGCCGCCGTACGACGTGCTCAAGGACTTCGCGCCGGCGACGGAGCTGGGAACCAGCCCGATCGTGTATTGCGTGAATGCGTCGTCGCCCGCGCGCAACCTGGCCGAGTTCATCGCGTTGGCCAAATCGAAGCCGGGCGAGCTGTCGTTCGCGTCGTATGGCACCGGATCGGGGGCGCACCTGTATCACACCATCCTGCAGGACACCACCGGCATGAACCTCATCCACGTCCCCTACAAGGGCGAGGCGCCGATCCTCAACGACCTGCTGGGCGGGCAGGTGACGGTGGCGTTCAACTCGGTCATGGCCGTCAAGCCCCACATCGCCAGCGGCAAGCTGCGGGCGCTGGCGCTGACCGGCACGGCGCGCTCGCCGCAACTGCCCAACGTGCCGACCTTCGCCGAGGCGGGCGTGCCCAATATGGACATGGCGGGCTGGTTCGGCCTGCTTCTGCCGGGCAAGACGCCGCGCCCCGTGGTGGAGAAGTTCTCCGCCGACGTGCGCCGCGCGCTGGCCGAACCGGCACTGCGCGCCCGCATGGCGGAGATGGGCATCACGCTGAGCGGCAGCGCGCCCGACGATTTTGCGCTGGTGGTGCGCAATGACTATGCGCGCTGGGGGAAGGTCATCCGGACGCATAACATCAAGCTGGACTGAGCGCGGCTGGGAGACCGGGCCGGCGGGGGCCCTCCGGTGTGGCGAGGGACCGACGCTCCGCGCAGGTCCCGATAGTCATACCGGGCTTCACCGCCTAAAGTGCGGAATTCGATACAGGGAGGCGACCCGTTGCGACGCCGTCCCGCGCCATCACCGGTCCCGTCTCCCATGCGTCACAAACAGACCCGCCCCACCAAGGCAATCCGGACGGCAGTGCGGTCGACAGTCCGGTCGACAAACTGGCCGCGCGCTGTGCTCGCCGCGCCCCTGTTCGTCACCGTCGCCGCCACGGCCAACGCCGCGCCCGACGAGCAGTTGCCCGACGTCGTCGTCAGCGCCAGCCGCAACGAGCAGCGCCGCTTCGACGCGCCGGCCGCCGTCGACAGCGTGACGGTCAACCCGCTGACCGCGGCGTCGCCGCTGGTGAACCTGTCCGAGCTGCTGAACGGCGTGCCGGGCGTGGCCATCCGCGACCGGCAGAACTATGCGCAGGACCTCCAGCTCGCGGTGCGCGGCTTCGGCACGCGCTCGACCTTCGGCGTGCGCGGCGTGCGGCTGTTCGTCGACGGCATTCCCGCCACCATGCCGGATGGCCAGGGGCAGGCGGCCACCGCGGACCTGACCAGCGCCAGCCGCGTCGAGGTGCTGCGCGGTCCCTTCGCGCAGATGTACGGCAACGCCTCGGGCGGCGTGGTGCAGGTCTTCACGCCCGACCCGCCGAAGAACGGCTTCACCGGCCGCGCATCGGTCGGCTATGGCTCCGACAACCAGTGGCAGGGCGGTGCCGCGCTCGCGGGCGGCGACGACAGGCTGGGCGCCGCCATCGACGCCTGGACCTACCGCACCGACGGCTACCGCGACCACAGCGCCGCGCGGCGTGACCAGTTCAACGCCAAGGTGGTGGCGCAGCCGGCCGACGGCACCCGCATCACCGGCCTCTTCAACTACTTCAACCAGCCGCTGGCGCAGGACCCGCTCGGCCTCACCCGCGCGCAGGCCGACGCCAACCCGCGCCAGGCCATCCCGGCCGCCACGCTGTTCGATACCGGCAAGACCGTCGAGCAGACCCAGGGCGGCGTGATCGTCGACCAGACCCTGTCGGCCAGCGACACCCTGAGCCTCAAGGCCTACGGCGGCACCCGCAACCTCACGCAGAACCTCGGCTTCGCCGGCGCCGCGCCGCAGGGCGGCGGCATCGTCGACCTGGGCCGCACCTACGGCGGCGCCGCGCTGCAGTGGAACCACCACACCACGGCGGGCGGCCTGCCGCTGCAGTGGAGCGCCGGCATCGAGGGCAACGGCATGCGCGATGCCCGCACCGGCTACGTCAACCAGAACGGCAACCAGGGCGCCCTGCGCCGCGACGAGACCGACATCGCCGAGGATTACGGCGCCTTCGCCCAGTTCGACTGGGCCGTGCATCCGTCGTGGAACGTGGTGGGCGGCCTGCGCGCCAGCCAGGTCCGGCTGAAGATCGACGACCACTTCATCACGCCGACAGACCCCGACGACAGCGGCAGCAACACTTACCGCAACCTGAGCCCGGTGCTCGGGCTGGTGTGGCACGCCACCGACTCGCTCAACGTCTACGGCAACCTCGGCCGCGGCTTCGAGACGCCCACGCTGACCGAAGTGGCCTACGGCCCGGGCGGCGTCGGCAGCAACCTCGGCCTCGACGCCTCCACCAGCCGGCAGGGCGAACTCGGCCTGAAGTGGATGCAGGGCACGCAGCGGGTGGAAGCGGCGCTGTTCGACGCCGACAGCAACAACGAGGTCGTGCCGGCCTCGAACAACGCCGGCCGCACCGTCTACCAGAACGTCGACGGTGTGCGCCGGCGCGGGCTCGAACTCGGCTGGCACGGCGGCTTCGGCGCGCAGCCGGGCGGGGCGCCGCTGGTGGATGTGGGGCTCGGCTATACGTACCTCTCGGCCTACTTCGGCGACGCCTTCCGCAACGCGCAGGGGGTGACGGTGGCCGCGGGCAACCGCCTGCCCGGCACCGCGCGCCATAGCGTGGGGACCGACGTGGCCTGGCACCCGGTGCCGCGCCTGACGCTGGGCGCGGAGATGTTCGTCAACAGCCGCGTCTATGCCGACGACCTCAATACGGCATACGCGCCGGGCTATGTCGTCCTCAACCTGCGGGCGGGGTACGAACTGCGCTGGGGCACGGTGCGCTGGTACGTGTTCGGGCGGATCGACAACATCACCGACCGCCAGTACATCGGCTCGGTGATCGTCAACGAGGCGAACGGCCGCTACTTCGAGCCGGCGCCGGGGCGGCGGTTCTTTATCGGCATGCGCACACAGCTTTGAGCGAGCGGACGTCCGTCATCCGTCAGCGCGTGACCTGCCGGTACGCGCCGGCAGCGGCCTCGTTGCGCAACTGCCGCCCGTCGACCCATTCCCAGGCCCCAGGCGTGGCAAGCAGGGTGCGCAGCAACGCCAGGTGCAGTGCGTGATTGGGCCTGACGGCGACGATACGGCCAAGCACCGGTGCGCCCAGCAGCGCGAAGTCGCCGATCAGGTCGACGGCCCGGTGCCGCGCGAATTCGTCGGGCAGGCGCAGTCCACCGATCACCTTGCCGCCGACGATGGTGGCGATCCGTCCGGGATGCGCCCCGCGCAGCGCCGGCTTGCCGCGCAGGTATCCCGACACCATCGCCCCCAGCAGGCGCCCGGCTTGCCCGTAGCCGCGCGCTGCCGCAAGCTCGGTGGCGAAGACGTCGGGCCGCACCACGCCTTGCCAGCGCTGGGCGCCGACGCCGCGCTGGCTGACGCGTACATCCAGGCTCCACTGCGTGGCCGGTTCGATGGCGAGGCGGCGAGGCCCGTCGTACACCGTGAGCGGTGACAGCACGCGGAACAGCCGGCGTGGTGCGCACTGGCCCATGCGGCCGGCGGCCGCGAGGGCCGCCACCCAGTCCGACGCGCCGCCGTCGAGGGCAGGCACTTCCTCGCCCTCCAGCTCGATACGCGCGTTGGTGATGTCCAGGGCGAGCAGCGCCGCCAGCAGGTGCTCGACCGACCGCACCTGCATGTCGTCCGCCTGCAGGCCGCTGCAGAGCGGCAGCGCCACATGTGCCGCCAGTGCCGCCGGCACGCGGCCGGTCTGGCAACCCCGCCGCATGCGGCAGAAGACCACGCCGTGACCGGGTGGCGCCGGGCAGATCCGCACCCGCGTCCACCGTCCGCCATGCAGGCCCCGCCCCGCCAGCGCGACGGCGTGCGCGAGGGTGTGCTGGTAGGGAGACCAGCCGGCGGGGCGGTTGTCGGACATGACGCGGCGGCGACAGGGGGAGATGGAGAGACCATTGTCCGCGCCGGCGTGTGAGCGGGCGGTTGATGTGGGTCACCGGGCAGAGCGGCGAGCAGTCGCGGTTTTGCGAGGCAGTTCGCGGTCAAGGCCGGAGAATGGCTGGAGGAAGCCTCAGGTCTTCGGCAGCACGGATTTTCCGGCCCGACGGCGTGGCTTTGGCTCGACACCAACGCGCCAGTCGCGCGCCAGCACGAGCGACGTCATCCGTTCCGCGACCTCTTCGAACGCCGGATCGGCTTGCGGGATATACAGCCATTTTCCGAGCACCGGATGCGGCCGCAGGGCGGGCATTTCCTCGAGGAGTGCGCCGTGGCGTTCTTTCGAGGTACACACCAGCAGCCCGTTCCACGGGTCGTCGCGATCGGCCGCCACGAGGCATAGCAGGCCGTCGATATAGGCGGCGTCGCTGCCGAACATCGGCTTGCGGATGTATGTGTCATCCCGCTCGAAGGCGTCGAAGATCCAGAGGAGCGAATTGTGGATGGCGGAGGGCATGGGCGGGCCGGCGGGGAATATGTGCGTCGAAGACCATAGGTTACTGCCATCGGCCGCGTGACACGCAAAGAAAAAGCCGGAGCGAAATTCGCTCCGGCCAACCCAGTCGGCGGAACCTGCGAAAGCGGATGATCGGGGGGAGGGGCCGCTATCGCGGCATCGCCACGGGTATTACTGCCTTTGCTTGTCTTGCTGGCCTTGCTTGTCCGAGGACTGGCCCGGCTGCGCGGGGCGGTTGCCCTGTTGCTGCTGCTGGCCGGACTGCTTGTCCTGGTTGCCCATCTGGCCGCCGCGCTGGTTTTCATTCGAGCCGCCCTGCTGCTGGCCGCTGCGCTTGTCGGACTGCTGATCCTGCTGCTTGTCTTGACCAGATTGACCGGACTGCGACTGGCCAGGCTGTTGGTGCTGTCCCATTACTTATCTCCATCAAGGCGGCGACGGTGCCGCACGGGAAACAGTGCAACGGGCGTGCCATGCCGACGAGGCCGCGCTACGCGTGGCCGGGGTCTTGTTTTCTTCACTTCGGGGCCGCGCGTTTTACAACATCGCCTCCGATTTACACGCCACACCGGGGTCGCTCCCGCCGCCCGCCCCGCAGTGACGGTTGGTACGCCCCTTGCAGACTCATGGTCGTCCCGTTCACAACAGGAGAGAAACCATGAAACAGGCCTCTAAGTCACCCCTGAAGCCCCGATTGGCCCGACTGGCACGCGGCGCGTGCGCCCTGGCGGCAGTCACGCTGGCCGGTGGCGCCTATGCGCTCGACCTCGGCAACTTCGACCACGGCGCCATGCTGCGCGTGGCGGACACCAGCACCGCTCCGGCCAACTCCGCCCCGGGCATGCCCGGCCGCGCCGAAGGTCCCTCGACCGGTACGATGGCCGCCAACCCGTCGATGAGCGCGACGACCGACAGCGCCAGGCAGAAGATCAGCGACTCCACCATTACCACCAAGGTCAAGGCCAAGCTGCTGGAGACCAGGGACCTCAAGTCCACGGGCATCCACGTGAAGACGCGTGACGGCGTGGTGAACCTGACCGGTTCCGTGCCGAGCAGCGAGCAGCGGCAGATGGCGCTCGACGTCGTGCGCGGGATCGATGGCGTGTCGTCGGTCGATGACCACCTGAAGGTGTCGGGCGGCTGACCGGCCCCCGACAAAAAGACGCCGCTTGCAGCAAAGGGGGGCTGGAAGCGGCGCGATCAAGGGTCGCCGTGGGGCGCAGGAAGTCCCGACGGTGACCCATCGTATTTGTGAAAGTGATGGGCGATCAACCCGCCGACGGTGGGGCTGACAAGGCCGGTAATGCAATTGCGGCGGCTGCGGGCCGGGCGATGGCGGCGGCAGGGCCGATGCCTCGCATGGCCTCGTCGTGGCGGTAGGGGCGGTGGTAGGGCCGCTCGCGCCCGGAGAGGTAGACCGCCATCTTCTCCACCAGCAGGTGGGTATTGTCGAGGATGCCGGCGGCGGGCAGGGCCTGCAGGGCGGTAAAGAACACTAGTGCGGCAGCCAGCGGTGCCACGCCCCGTGGCAATTCGTCCCGGCCCGGCCAGTTCAGGAAGACGGTGGAAGCGGTCAGTCCAAGCGCCAGTCCGGTGACGACTTCGGACGGCGAGTGCGCGTCCAGCACCAGGCGCGACCAGCCGATCAGCAAGGCCAGGGCGATGCCGCAGGCCGCGCCCAGCCGGGCCAGCCGGGGGCGCGAGGCCGGTGCGCAGAGGTAGAGCAGCACGGGAAGGACGGCAGCGGACATGGCGCTATGGCCGGAAAAGCCGGTGAAATCGACCGCGCGGATGCCCAGTCCCCACCCCATGAAGGCCAGTTTGGAAGCGAGCGTGAGGCCCGCCGCGAGCGCGATGGCCGCGAGCCAGCGCAGGGCGCTGCCGGCCGTATTGCGATGGCAAAGCCACAGCGCGATGACGAGCGCACTGGGCAACAGATACGCACTCTCGCCGAAACGCGAGACCAGGTGCCAGGCATGCATGGAGGGGCAGGACGTTGGAACGCCGAACGATGGGGCGAGGGCCGACGATACCACGCCGGGTTGGCAACGGTCCGTGTGCGCGGCCGCCCGGGAATCTCCCGTGTCAGGTTCATGGCGGCGCGCCGACGCCTGTCAGGCGTGCTTGCGCCGTGTCGCAGTAGTCTTTGCGGGCGCCTTGCGCACCGCCCGCTTGCGCGCAGGCTTGGACGCGGACTTCGGCGCGGACCTTGCCGCGGGCTTGCGGGCCGGGGTCTCCTTGCCGGCATCTTCCGCGCCCGCCTTCTTCCCGCCGCGCCGGTCCAGGCTCTGCCGCAGCAGGGCGACCATGTCGATGACCTTCGCGCCCCGGGACGGCGTTTCATCCCCGGCAGCCGGCGGCGTGAGGCTGTGCGTCTTGCCGCCTTCGGCCTTCTGTTCGATGCGCGCCATCAGGTCGTCGCGGTAGGTGTCGTGATACTTGCCGGGGTCGAAGTCCTCGCTCATGTCCTCGACCAGCCTGGTCGCCATGCCGACCTCGCGCGCGTTGGCGCTGGTCTTGCCCGCCTTGGGCAGGGAGAGGTCGCCGGCGTCGAGTACCTCGTCGGCGAAGCGGAGGGTATTGAGCACCAGCGCCCGCTCGTCGGCCAGCAGCGCGGCGAGGTGCTGGCGGTTTCGCAGCACCACCAGCGCCAGCGCGGCGCGCCCGGACTTGCGCATGGTCTCGCGCAGCAGGACGTAGCCGCGCTCGCCGCGCTTGTCGGGTTCCAGGTAGTAGGGAGTGTCGAAGTAAAGCGGCGGGATCTGCTCCGCCTTGACGAAGCTGACGATATCGACCGTCTGCGTGGCCTCCACATTGGCCTGGCGGAAGTCATCCTCGTCGAGCAGCACGTATTCGCCCTTCTCGTAGGCGTAGCCCTTGACGATGTCCTTTGCCGCGACCGGCTTGCCGGTGGACTTGTTGATCCGCTGGTAGCCCACCGGCGCCATGTCGCGCGCGTCGAGCAGGTCGAGGTCGAGCGTGTGGTTGCGCGTTGCGGGCCGCAGCACCACCGGGATATTGACGAGGCCGAAGGCGATGGCGCCCTTCCAGATGACGCGGGGCATGGTCAGCCCCGCTGGGGCGGGGGCGGCGGTACGTCGCCCGGCGGCGGATCGATCACCGGTGGAGGCGGGCCGGGAGGCGGCTCGGGCGGCGGGATCTCGGGCGACTTCGGTGCCGGGTCGGGGTCGGGCGTGGTGTGCAGGCGCTGGCACTCCGGATGGGGCCTATGGGGGGTAAGGGGCGGCTCGGGAACGGGCTCGGGCGGGGCCAGCGGGGGTTCCTGCGGGGGTTCGAGGGGTCGCGTGGGTTCCAGGTCTGGCGGGGTTTGCATGTCGGCGTCCTTGTTACCTTGTTACCTTGTCATTCAGTCAGCCGTCGAGCTGCGCCAGCATCGCGCTCAGCGCGGCGAGGTCGGCGGGCTTGACCAGGTGCATGTCGAAGCCGGCGTCATGGGTGCGGCGGCGGTCGTCGGGCAGGCCGAAGCCGGTCAGGGCCACCAGCCGCGCGGTGTCGAGTTCGGGCATGGCGCGCAGCCGGCGCGCGGTCTCGAAGCCGTCCATCGCGGGCATGCCGAGGTCGAGCAGCACGACGTCGGGCCGCAGGCTGGCAGCGCGCTCGATGGCGGTGGAACCGTCGGTGGCGGTCACGACGGTGTGCCCCAGCGCCTGCAGGGTCATGGTCATGGCCTCGAGTGCGTCGGCGTTGTCGTCCACCAGCAGGATGGTGCGCGGCGTGGTGGGGGGCACGGTGCGCGGCGCGGCGCCCGGCCGCCAGCTCTGCCACGGCTGGACCGGCAGGTCGACGGTGAAGGTGCTGCCCTGGTCCTGCCCCGCGCTGTGCGCGCGGATGCGGCCGCCGTGCAGGGCGACCAGCTTGCGGACCAGCGTCAGGCCGATGCCGGAGCCCTCGCGCACGGCAGGCTGCGCGCCCGGCCGCAAGTCAGGCTGCCTGACTGGTTGCCCGGCTGTCTGCACAGCGGGCCGCTCCGCCGTCTCCTGCGCGCCGCCCGGATCGGCCGGCACGCCGCGCGCCTCGTCCTCCGGCCGGACTGCCGGGCCAGCCGGCTCCGGTGCCAGCGGATCGAACAAATGCCGCTGCATGGCGGGCGTCAGGCCCCGGCCATCGTCACGGATGCGCACCGACACGTTGCGGTCCTCGACGCTGGCCTCTACCGTGATGCTGCCGGCGTCCGGCGTATATTGCGCGGCGTTCTGCAGCAGGTTGGCGAAGATCTGCGTCAGCCGCACGAGGTCGCCGCGCACGGGCAGCGGCTGCTCCGGCAGCGACAGCCGCAGCGCGTGATGGCGTGCTTCCAATTGGGGGCGCACCGTCTCCACCGCCGTGTTGAGCGCGCTGCGCAGTTCCACGAGGTCGTCGCGCAGGGTGATCACGCCCTGGTTGAAGCGCGAGATGTCGAGCAGTTCGTCGACCAGCCGCGTCAGGTGGTGAAGCTGGCGGGCGATCACGTCGCGCGCGCGGAACATGTCTTCCCGCGAGGGTGTCTGCTGCATCAGCAGGTCGATGGCGCTGCGCATCGGCGCGAGCGGGTTGCGCAGCTCGTGAGCGAGCATGGCGAGGAAGTCGTCGCGGCGGTGTTCCTCGTCACGCAGCATGCGCTCGGCGCGCTTGTGGCGGGTGATGTCCTGGCAGATGCCGGCCACCCGGACGAAACGGCCCTCGGCGTCATTGACGGGGAAAGCGCGCACGGAGACTTCGCGCACGTCGCCGTCGGGGCGCACGAGCTGGAATTCGGTGTCGAGATGACCGTCGCGCAGCATCCGCTCGAAGGCCTCGCTCACGCGCGGGCGCTCCGCTTCGGGCAGCCAGGCGAGGCAGCGCCGCGGGTCGTCGCCCAACTCGCTGGCGGGGCGGCCCCACAGGGTCTCGAATGCCGAGCTGACGAAGACCAGGCGCGGTTGCGAGGGCTCGATGATCCACACCACATTGCCCACGCACTCGGCCAGTTGGCGGAACAGGTCCTCGTTCTCGTGCAGGGCGCGCGAGGTGCGATGCCAGGCGTCCTCGACGCCGCGCAGGCGCAGCAGGGCGTTGATGTTCGATGCCAGCTCCTCGGGCTCCACCGGCTCCACGAGGTAGGCGTCGGCCCCGCCGTCGAGCGCCTGGGCGCGCAGCCGGGGCGACGAGAAGCCCGACGAGGTCATTAGCACCAGGGTACGCGCGGTCTGCGGGTCGCTCTTGAGCAGGCGGCAGACCTCGAGGCCGTTGATGTCGGGCAGCCGCGTGGACAGCAGCACTACCGCCGGGGCGTGCTGGCGCACCAGCGACAGCACCGCCTGCCCGGACGCGGTTTCCAGTACCGCGAAGCCGGACCGCTGCAGGATGCTGTGCTTGACGTAGCGCGGTCCGTCCCGATCCTCGGCAATCAGGACCAGCACGCGTCCGGGCTCGCCGTTGGCTGTGGACGCGGCGCCGTTTGTAGAAATTACATCCATGAGCATCCCCACCCTTGTCGTTTCGACATACGGCGTGACGGGAACGGGGCTGTTCCGCACGCTTCGTAGGGGAATGCAGGCAAGGGCCGTGCCGGTTGTCCTACATGGCGGCAGATGGACTAGCCGCCCTTGCCGGCGGCGGCCAGCCGCTGGCTCGCCCGGGCGATGGTCTGGCGCGTGCCGGCGTAGTCCGCCCACGGATCGTGCCGCGCCAGTTCGTCCAGCCGCGGCGCGGCGTTGCGCACGGTCCAGTGCGCGCCGCCGCGCAGGCTGTCGAGTTCCTCCCACGCCGCCGGGATCGACACGCCCAGCCCCGGCCGCGCCCGGACCGAGAACGCCGACGCCGTGGTAGCTCCCACACCATTGCGCAGGTAATCGATGAAGATCTTGCCAACGCGGTTGCGCGGCCCGCTCTTGGCGACGAAGCGCTGCGGGATGGTGGCCGCCATGTGCTGCACGAGATCCTGCGCGAAGTCCTTCACCTCGTCCCAGCCGGCTTTGGGCGTCAGCGGCACCACCACGTGCAGCCCCTTGCCGCCGCTGGTCTTCAGGAAGGCGGCGAGGCCCAGTTCGTCCAGCAGCGCCTTGACCAGCGCCGCGCCCTCCAGCACGTGCGCCCACGGCACGCCTTCGCCCGGGTCGAGATCGAGGATGAGGCGGTTGGGCCGGTCGAAGGCGCGCGTGGTGGCGTTCCAGGTATGGAACTCGATGACGTTGAGTTGCGCGGCGCCGACGATGCCGGCCTCGCTGACGATCTCGATCAGCCCCGGATGGCCGGGCCACATCGACGGGTCCAGCGTGCGCAGGCCGTCCATGCGCAGCGTGTCGGCGTGCCGCTGGAAGAATTGCTGGCCGCCCACGCCGTCGGGCGCGCGCACCAGCGCCACCGGGCGGGCACGCAGGTGCGCCAGCAGCATCGGGGCCACGCGCTCGTAGAAGCGCACCAGTTCGCCCTTGGTGGTGCCGGTGGTGGCGTCGATGACGCGCTCGGCATGGCTGATGGCGACCTTGCCGCCGACGGCGGTGGCGCGCTTGCGCCTGGTGGTGGCGGTGGCGGCGGGGGGGGCCTGCGGCGTTTCCAGTGTCACCGCGCCGGCCCGCTTGTCGGCGCGCAGGCCGCGGAAGACGGCGTGGCGCACGCGGCCGTCGCGGGTCCAGGCGCCGAAGGCGATCTCCGCCACCAGCTTCGGCCTGACCCAGTGGCTGCCCTTGATGCCGGGAATGCCCTTCGGCTCGGGATCGAAGGGCGAGGTGTCCGTCACGAGGGGATCGAGCTGGCTGCGCAGCGCGTGTAGCGTGCGCGTATCGAAGCCGGTGCCGACGTTGCCGGTGTAGCGCAGCTTGCCGTCGGCGTCGTGTACGCCCAGCAGCAGCGCGCCCAGCCCGTTCCGGCTGCCCTTGGGATCGGTGAAGCCGCCGATCACGAATTCCTGCCGCTTCGTGGTCTTGAGCTTGATCCACGACGGCGAGCGGGTGCCCGTGTACGCCGCGTCCGCCCGCTTGCCGATCACGCCTTCCAGATGCATCCGCGAGGCGGCGGCAAGCATCTCGTCGGGATCGGCGTCGAAGTCGTCGCTGAAATGGAGGCGAGGCGTCGGCTTTGCCTCCATCAGCTGCCGCAGAAGCGCCCGGCGTTGCGCCAGCGGCACCTCGCGCAGGTCATGGCCGGCAAAGTAGGGCAGGTCGAACACGTAGTACTGGATCTGCTCGACGTGCGCGGTCTCGAAGGCATTCTGCAGCGCCTGGAAGTCCGTGGCGCCGTGTTCGTCGATGACGACGATCTCGCCGTCGAGCCAGCCGTCGGGCAGGCCGAGCGCGGCGACTTCCTGCGCCAGCGTCTTCAGGCGCGAGGTCCAGTCGTTGCCTTGACGGGTGAAGAGGCGCACGTCGGCGCCGTCGATGCGCGCAAGGATGCGGTAGCCGTCGAACTTGATCTCGTATCGCCAGTCGCCGCCGGTGGGCGGCTTGTCGACCAGCGTGGCGAGTTGCGGGGCGAGGGTGAGGGGCAGTCTGGCCTTGCGTGCCTCATCGGGCAGCGCTGGCGTGGCGGCGCGCTTGCGGGTGGGCCGGCCTTTCCCGGCCTCCCGCGGCGCTTGCTTCACGCCGCCCAGCACGCTATCGGGCATTGCCTCGGTCACGTCGAACTCGGCCGCCGGCCGTGCGTCGGCGTCGCGCTCCTTGATCAGCAGCCAGGCGTCCTGTTCCTTCCCCTCGCGCTTGCGGCTCGCGTGCATGCGTACGAGCGTCCAATGCCCGTGCAGCTTCTCGCCTTCGAGCGCGAACTTCAGCTTGCCCTTTGCGTAGTCCTCGTGCGGATTGCCCTGAGGAATCCACGTGCCGCGATCCCACACGATCACCGTGCCCGCGCCGTAGTGCCCGGGCGGGATCACGCCCTCGAAGCCGCCGTACTCGAGCGGATGATCCTCCACATGCACGGCCATGCGCTTGTCCGCCGGATCGAGGCTCGGACCCTTGGGGACGGCCCAGCTCTTGAGCGTGCCGTCGAGTTCGAGACGGAAGTCGTAGTGCAGGCGCCGGGCGGCGTGCTTCTGGATGACGAAGGCGAGGCCCTTCGCCGCAGCCGTGGGGGGCGTCCGTCGTGGCGTTCGCCCGACGCCCGGTTCCGGGGTGGCGGTGAAGTCACGCTTGCGGCGGTAGCGGTCGAGGGCTTCGCTCCCGTTCGCTTCCTTCCCGTTCGTTCCCTTTTCCCGTTCGGTCCTGGCCATGGCTTGCCTGCTGCACAGAGTTGCATCCAGCTTATGCAATGGCGACGGGGGGCGGCATCGGCGCTTGTCCGACACTGGCATGCAGCCGCCGCCCGGGAAAGCCTATGATGGTGTCATCCGACTCAACCAGGCGGGCGGCCTCCTGCGCGCCACGCCATTGCACAGAGGAGCACGGAGGACGCATGGGGGATCCGCACGGGCCGGGCGTGGGGGGCGAGGACGGTGAGCGGGCCGGGCTGTCAGCCGGGCTGCTCGATGCACTCGACGGTGTCGCCCTGTTCGAACTCTCCGCCGACGGCCGTGTGCGGCGCTGGACTGCCCCGGCGCGGCGGCTGCTGGGCTATGCGGATGGCGACATCGTCGGCCAGCCCTTCGCCTGCCTGCACACCAACGAGGCCATCAGCGGGGGCGTGCCCGCCCAATGGCTGGCCTCGGCGCGCCGCGACGGCCGCGCCGAGGCCAACGGCTGGCTGCGGCGTTGCGACGGCAGCCTGCTGCACGCCGCCTGCGTCGTGGTGGCGGAGCCGTCCGGCATGTTCGGGCCCGGCGGCTTTGCCGTGGCCTGCCGCGACCGCACCACGCAGTACGCCGCGGAGGAACAGGCGAGCCTGGCCGAGGAGCGGCTGCGCGTCTTGGCCGCCAGCGTGCAGGGGCAGGTGGCGTGCGAACTGAGCCTGAGCGGCGAGATCCGCAACTGGAATGACGCCGCCGAGGCGCTCACGGGCTATCCGGCCAGCGAGGCGGTGGGCCAGCCGTTCCTGTCGGTCTGCCATCGCGACGAGGCCGACGCGGACCGCCGCGCGCTCGACGAGGCCCGCGCCACAGGACAGTGGTCGGGCGAGATGCGGCTGGCGCACCCCGACGGGCGCCTGCTGCGCTGCGCGGCCCGCATCGCGCTGGTACGCGACGCCGGGGGCTGTCCGGCCGGGCTGGTGTGGACCGCGCGCGACGTCGGCGGCGAGCGCCGCATGGAAGCCTTCGAGGACGAGACCCGGCGCGTGCGGTCCTTCCTCGCCATCCTCGCGCATGAATTGCGCAACCCCCTCGCGCCCATCGGCAACGCGGTGGACGTGATCCGCCTGTGCGAGCCCGCCGACCCCCGCATCCGCCACTGCACCGAGATCATCGGCCGCCAGTTGCGCCTCCTGTCGCGGCTGGTGGGCGACCTGCTCGATTTCGGCCGCATCGCGGCCGGCAAGCTCGGCGTGGAGCGGGTGCCGGCGCAGTACCAGGAGATCGTCGCCGCCAGCGTGGAGACGATGCAGCCGTCGCTCGACGCGGCGGGGCTGCGCCTCGCCGTGTCGGTGCCGCCGCAGCCGTTGTGGATCGACGGCGATCCGGCCCGGCTCAGGCAGGTCTTGTGCAACCTGCTCGGCAACGCCATCCGCTATACGCCCCGCGACGGCACGGTCGCGCTGCGTGTGACGGAGGACGCGGGGCACGTGGTAACCGCGCTCGCGGACACCGGTCGCGGCATTTCGCCGATGGCCCTGGAGCGCATCTTCGACCTCTTCGCGCAGGAGCCCAGGCCGCCCGGAGAGGGCGAGGAGAGTGGTAATGGCGGCAGTGGCGGGGACAGCGGCGGAAATCGTGGCGGCGCGGGCCTCGGCATCGGCCTGGCGCTGGCGCGCGCGGTGGTGGAGGCGCACGGCGGCCACATCCGGGCCGACAGTCCGGGCCCGGGCCGGGGCAGCACCTTCACCGTCACGCTGCCGCTGGCGCATCCGGCGGCTCGGGAGGCTGGGGCGACGGACGCCCGGGAGCCCGCCCCCTCCGGATCCGCCCGCGTCCGGCGCGTGCTGGTCGTCGACGACAACACCGATTCGGCCGACAGCATGGCCGAGCTGCTGGGCGTGCTCGGCCACGAGGGGCGTGCCGCCTATTCCGGCGCGCTGGCGCTCTCGCTCGTCGAATCGTTCCGGCCCGACTGCATCCTGCTCGATCTCGAGATGCCGGAGCACAGCGGCTACGACGTGCTCGCCGCGCTGTGCGCCCGGGCCGGCGGCAAGGCGGGGATACAGGTCTTCGCCCTGACCGGGCGCGGCACCAACGAAGACCGCCTGCGCACGTGCGCGGCGGGATTCGACGGGCATCTGGTCAAGCCGGTGTCGCTGGCGGTGCTGGAGGCGCTGCTGCAGGGCTGAATGGACGGCGTCACCCAGGCGGCCAGGCTCCATCACCGCTTCATCCCATCACCCCGTCCGATAGGCGTCCAGCCGGTTGTACAGCGTCTTCAGGCTGATCCCCAGCGCCTGCGCCGCCTTGCGCTTGTCGCCCCCGAAGCGCGCCAACGTGGCGAGGATGATCTCGCGCTGCGTGTCCGCCAGCGTGGTACCGACACGCACGTTCACCACGCCATCCACGGTGGTCGGCCGCAGCGGTTGCGACGACAGGTTGGGATAGCCCATCTCCACGACGCTCTCGGCCAGGATGAAGGCGCGATACACCGCGTTCTTCAGTTCGCGCACATTGCCGGGCCATTCGTAGCGCACGAGCCGCTCCAGCGTGCCGGGCGAGAAGGTCTTGTCGGTCTGCTCCATCGCGTTGTAATGCGCGAGGAAGTGGCGGGCGAGGGGGATGATGTCGTCGGGCCGGTCGCGCAGCGGCGGGATGTGCAGCGGGAACACGGCGAGGCGGTACAGCAGGTCCTCGCGCAGCCGCCCCTCGCGCACCGCATCGAGCGGCTCGCGGTTGGTGGCTGCGAGGATGCGCACGTCGGCCACGATCAGCGTGTCGCCGCCGATGCGGTGGAAGGTGCGGCTCTCGAGCACCCGCAGCAGCTTGATCTGCATCTCGGGCGGCATCTCGGTGATCTCGTCGAGGAACAGCGTGCCGCCGCGGGCCTGCTCGAAGCAGCCGGCCTTCTGTTCCACTGCGCCGGTGAAGCCGCCCTTCTCATGTCCGAACAATTCCGATTCGATCAGCGTGGGCGCGATGGCGCCGCAGTTCACCGCGACGAAGGGACCGTTGCGGCGCGTGCTGCGCTCGTGCACCGCGCGTGCGACCACTTCCTTGCCGCTGCCGCTTTCCCCCACGGCGAGCATGGTCACGTCGGTGGCGGCCACGCGGTCGAGTTGCGCGAGGAGGCGCCTCATGGCGGCGGAACGGCTTTCCCACAGCAGCGACACCTGCGCCGGCGTGGCCCGGCGCGCGGGGTTGTGCGCGGGGCTTGCGGCCGGGCCGCCGCCGCGGTCGCTGCCGTGCTCGCCGTTGCGGTCGGCGCTGCGGCGGAAGGATTGGGTTGCACTATTCGACACGGGCTTCTCGGGTCGGCCCCCAGACTGCGCGCCGTACTGGCGCCGGGGCCGGTCTCCTGCATGGATGGATGGTCGGGGCGACGCGTAGCCGGATCGGGCTGGTAACAGGATAGAGACAGGAAAGAGCTGGTCCATCCGGGCGCGCGTCACGTGCACGGTCCTAATCCTAGCGGCTGCCGCCGTGCCTTGCTACTGTGCGCAGACCGTTCGCGGCACACGCCGACAGGCGTGTCAGACAGACACTGGCAGAGGAGTGGCGCGGCTTTGCCTAGACTGGCACTATCGCCCATTGCGCCCCCCGAAGAGTGCGCCGCATGAGCTTGCCGCATGCACGCCTTCAGCGGGTGGATGTCGCGCCGTGCCGCGCCGAAGGATCTCATGCCTCATATCCTGATCGTTGACGATGACGAGAACGCCTGCGCCGCCCTCGCCGAGATCGTTGCGCTGGAAGGATTCTCTTCCGCTACCGCCGCCACGCTGCGCGAGGCGCGCCTGCAGATCGGCTGGCGCATGCCCGACGCGGTCCTGACCGACCTGCGCCTGCCCGACGGCAGCGGCATGGAACTGTTCGCCGAAGTGGCCTCGGCGGGAGTCGAGGTGATCCTGACGACCGGCTACGCCAGCGTGGAGAGCGCCGTCGAGGCGCTGCGCCTGGGCGCGACCGACTATCTCGTCAAGCCCATCAACGTGGCGCGCCTGCAGATCGTGCTCAAGCGCATTGCCACCAACGGCGAGCTGCGCGCCGAGATCCACTCGTTGCGCGGCGAACTGCGCCGCTATGGCCGCTTCGGCCGGCTGCTGGGCAGTTCGGAAGCCATGCAGGCGGTGTATGACCAGCTCGGCAAGGTGGCGCCCACCGAGGCCACCGTGCTGCTGATCGGCGAGAGCGGCACCGGCAAGGAACTGGCGGCGCAGACCGTGCACGAGCTGTCGTCGCGCCGCCGCCAGCCATTCCTCGCCGTGAACTGCGGGGCGATCTCGCCCACGCTGATCGAGACCGAGATGTTCGGCCACGAACGCGGCAGCTTCACCGGCGCCGACCGACAGCACAAGGGCTACTTCGAGCGCGCCGACGGCGG